>Ga0315278_10006149_pt1 | contig 10893 bp, 10 predicted proteins | sample YL17G06_0_MG_FD_203880 | JGI IMG/M metagenome (GOLD analysis project Ga0315278, IMG submission 203880) | Sediment microbial communities from Yellowstone Lake, YNP, Wyoming, USA - YL17G06_0 | ecosystem: Environmental > Aquatic > Freshwater > Lake > Sediment | place: USA: Wyoming | collected... | reverse complement strand
CAGCGCGCCCGCGAGATCTTCGAGCGGCTCGGCGCGGCACCGGCGATCACCGAGACCGACGCGCTCCTGCAGGATTGGACCGCCCTCGGCTCGTAGCTCGGTTGACAGCCAAACTGACAGCCGAGCCCGGGGACGTCGGTGGACGAACCCGGACGACGGTGGAATCCATGACCGCCATCTCCGGACGCGGTGGACGAACATGGACTGCCCTGGACGACTTCTCAGGAACTGTTAATCCGTAGGTTGTGGGTTCGAGTCCCACCCCCGGAGCTTAGAACACTCTTTGCGTCAGAGCGCGACTCCTGAGACGGGTCCGGTCCGCCCCAGCGGTTCAGGCACAAGAGCGCCGAGCTGTCCCTGGCATCGCGAGACCTCATCCCTCGCGTCCCGTTGACCGCAGGCCGTTCGCCTCTGTTCGGCCCCGGAGCCCGGTGGCTACGCTCTACTCGAGGAGGGTCTGAGACGTGGCCGGCGGTCACGTGCGTCGCTCGGCTGATGTTGTACGGGGAGACCGCTTCGAGGTGAGTGGGATGCGACGGTGGTTGATCATGCTCGCGTGTCTGGCCGTGGTGACGCCTGTGATGGAATCGGCGGCGAGCGCCCCCGGCATGCCCGAGCAGCGTTGGCCTGTGTGCGGGCAATGGCGGCAGGTACCGATCCCCGATCCCGATGCCTCCGGTGAGCTGAACGACATCGCGGTCGTCTCGCCGGCCGAGGCGTGGGCGGTTGGCGGCCTCGGCGCGAGCCCGTACGTCGAACCGCTCGTGCTCCACTGGACGGGTCTGCGCTGGGAGCGAGAGGCGTTCCCGGACGTGGCGGACGAGTTCGTCACGCTGAACGCGGTGGCCGTCGTCGCTCCTCGAGACGTGTGGGCGGTCGGCTACAGATCCTCGGAGGGCTCCCCACAGCCGGGGCGGCCCTTCGCCGCGCGATGGCAGGGTGATAGGTGGCACCTCGTGCGCCTGGGTGATCCGACGATCCATGGATCGCTCGAGGGTCTGTCCGTGATCCCCGGCACCGATCGGCTCTGGGCCGTCGGGCCGACGTGGGGGGCGGCAGGCAGACCGCTCGCCATGCTGTGGAACGGCGAGCGCTGGCTGCGATACCGCGTCGCACATCCGGTCGCCGGTCGATCGGACATGTTGTTCGACGTGGTCGCGTTCGCGGGGTCGGCCTGGGCGGTCGGGGAGAGTCGCGGGTCCGACGATCGATCCCGCGTGCTGCGCGCGCGTTGGAACGGCAGCGAGTGGCGCGCAACCTTGGGCCCGGCCGGCTCTGCGCGGGCGGTAGACGGGACGCGGCCGGATCGACTGTGGGCCGTCGGAGGGCGACCCGCCGCCCGACCGGGATACGAGCGGCCAGGGATCCTGAGACGCAACGGGGCCGGCTGGCGATGGGTCTACACGGGCCGCGGACTTGGGAGCCTGCACGACGTGGTGAACCCGGCTCCCGGGGTCGCGTGGGCGGTCGGCTACCGGGGCGACTGGCCCAGGGTCGCCCCGTTCGCGCTGCATCTGTCTTCCCAGGGCTGGGTTACCGGTCGTTCCTTCCACGTACCCGGTTGGCTCGAGGCGGTCGACGGGACCCCGCACAACCTGTGGGTGACGCGCATGCGGCTCCTGCGCGGAGGCGAGCCGACGCTCTACGACACCTATCACCGCTGCTGACCCGGATCGACCCCTCCGGCACTAGGCTGCTGGCGCCGGTTGCCGCATCGAGGGTGAGGCGTGCTCCATGGGGTCGGCTCGCACGTCCCTCCAGCAGGATCTTGACCAGTAAGCCCAGAAGGATCAGAAGCAGTCCGCGCGTCAGCCAGTCCCTGGGGCTGAGGCGAGCGGCGAGCAGCACGACTGCGGTCAGCCCAATCGCAGCCAGCACCGTTGTGGGTTCGAGTCCCACCCCCGGAGCCACTGGATGGAGCCACCTTGCCTTCCGAGACAGACTCCAGGAGGGTGACGAGAGGCGGGGCTTGAGGCGAATCCGGGGCTGGCGCTAGCTGGCGGCGCCACGTGGATCACAGTGCGCGGCTCACGCGCACGCAAGCGCAGGCGCGTCGGTCGTGGTCGACGGCTGATCGTGAGACAGCCGGCTCCCGGCTGCCCACGACCCGGCCGCGGTCCGGCTATACGGGCACGGGGTGGATCGAGGGGAAGTAGGCGGGCGGATCCGGTGTCCGGGGCTGGCGGAAGAGCCATGTCAGCGCTTCGAAGGGGATCGGGTCGACCGCGTAGGCCTCGAGCAGACGGGAGCGCAGGACCGCCGGCGCGATATCGGCGGAACGGGTCCGGCGCCCGTCGGGCACCTCGATGCCACCACGGTGCCGTTCGCATAGCGGATACAGGAGTCCCGCGAACGTGTGGACCACCTCGGGGACCCCGGGCCCGGGCTCGAACCATGCGCACATCGCGCAGACGAGGCCCAGGCGGGAGGGGTATGCGAAGCGGCCTCGCCAGCCGCGCTCGTGCTCGATCACCTTTCCCCACAACGCGACGGTGCCCACGACCGGAGGCGGGGGCCAGGCGGGCCTGGGGCGGTCGAAGACCTCCAGCGACCGGCCCGCGTAGATGCCGCATCGGCACGAGAGCTCGGGCGCCGCGTGCGAACCCCGACCCATCGAGAGCAACGAGGGCGCGCCGCATCGTGCCTCCGCCGGTCTCCGGGGCGTCCACGCATCGACCCCGGACCCAGCAGGGCGAAGCAGCGTACCGCTGCGGTCGTCGGACAGGTTCCAGATCCGCCAACCCTCGATGGGTTCGCTCGCCTTTTCGACCGGCAGGGGTGTCATCGACCCATCGTGCGGCGGGAGGCGAGTTCGCGCAACCGGATGGTGGCTACGCCAGCGCGCCGGCGATACCGTCGGCCCAGTCCAGGCCGGCGCGCCGGGCGATGGTCCAGACACATCACGTCGGGTTCGCTCATTCCGACGACGTGGTCGAGGATCTGTTCGCTACGGCCGGATGAGCCCGCCGAGCAGCGCCCGCACCTCGCCGGCGGTCGCGCAGTCGAGCGCTCGGTCGGCGAGCGCCGCCGCCTCGCCGGTGTCCGTCGCCCGCACCGCCTGCTTCACGGCCGCGATCGCCGGGGCGCTCATCGAGAGCTCGCGCACGCCGAGCCCGAGCAGGAGCGGCGTGGCCGCTGCGTCGGCGGCGAGTTCGCCGCACACGCCCACCCACCGGCCGTGCAACCGGGCGCCGTCGACCGTGGCGCGGATCAGCGCGAGCACCCCGGGGTGCAGCGCGTCGGTCAACCCAGCGACATGCTCGTTCCCTCGGTCGGCGGCGAGCGTGTACTGCGTCAGGTCGTTCGTCCCGATCGAGAAGAAGTCGACCTCGGCCGCGAGCGCGCCAGCGGTGAGCGCGGCGGCCGGCACCTCGACCATGATCCCGACCTCGAGCGGGGCGTCGGCGGCGGCGCGCGCCCGGTCAAGCACCTTTCGCGCGCCTCTGAGCTCGTCGCGCGTGGTGACCATCGGGAACATGACCCGCACCGGGTGGTCGGCCGCCACGCGCAGGATCGCGCGGAGCTGCGTCTCAAGGATCTCGGGCCGCTCGAGCCCGAGCCGCACGCCCCGCACCCCGAGGAACGGGTTCTCCTCGCGGGCCTGCCCCAGGTAGGGGAGCGGCTTGTCGGCGCCGGCGTCGAGCGTGCGGATCAGCAGGGGCCGACCGGCGAGCGCCAGGGCGGCCGCGCGGTAGGCGGCCTCCTGCTCCTCCTCGTCGGGCATCCGATCGCGTCCCATGAAGAGGAACTCCGTGCGGAACAGGCCGATCCCATCGGCACCGGCCTCAACGGCGGCGGGGACCTCCGCGGGGCCGCCCACGTTCGCGGCGATCTCCACGGCGACGCCGTCGCGCGTGACCGCGGAACCATGTGCGCCCTCGCGTGCGATCGCGCGGGCCTCCGCGAGGGCGATGGCCTCCGACTCGAGCCGGGCCACGTCCGCGGAGGACGGGTCCACGTACAGCTCGCCGGAGCGCCCGTCGACGGCCACGGTCGAGCCCTCCTCCAGCTCGAGGGTGGCACCACCCAGCCCGACCACCGCCGGGATCCCTAGCGCGCGCGCCAGGACGGCCGCATGCGAGGTCGGCCCACCGTGCGCGGTGGCGATGCCCAGGACCAGGGCGGGGTCGAGCCCGGCGGTGTCGGCGGGCGTGAGGTCGGCGGCCACCAGCACGCCGGCCGCGTCGATCCGGGGCTGCGGCGGCTCCACCCCGAGCAGCCGCGCGAGCACCTGCGCACCCACGCTGCGCAGGTCGGCGGCGCGCGCCCGCAGGTACTCGTCCTCGAGGCCGTCCCACATGGCCGCGGTCCGGTCGATCGAGTCGCTCCAGGCTCGTGCCGCGGACCGGCCTTCCTCGTGGATCGCGTGCCGCGCCGGCGCGAGCAGCGCCTCGTCGCGGAGGAACAACAGGTGCGCGTCGAAGATCGCGGCCTCGGTCTCGCCCGCCCGCGCGGCTACGGCCTCCCGCTGGTGCTGCACGGCCACGACGGTCGCCGCCGTCGCGGTCTCGAGCGCGGCGGCTTCGGCGTCCGGGTCGTCGGCGTCGTCGCGGCCGATCTCGAGCGGAGGGACGTGGCACCGCCGCACCGCGCCGATCGCGATCCCGGGCGACGCCGCGAACCCGCGCACGACCCCTTGGGCCGGCGCGGCCGAGGGCGCCTCGACGGGAGCCGGCGCCCCCGCCTCCACCGTCTCGTCGAAGTTGCGCGCGGCGAGCGCCCGGATCGCGTGGATCGCTTCTGCGGCTTGCGGCCCTGCCGCCGCGACCTCGATCTCGTGGCCCACCGCCGCACCGAGCGTAGCGACCGCGTTCAGGCTGGCGGCGTCGGCCGGCCCGCGTCCGCTCGTGAGGTTTCGCACCTCGATCTTCGCGTCGAAGCCCGACGCGGTCTGAACGAACCGCGCGGCGGGGCGCGCGTGGAGTCCGTGGGGGTTGCGGATCGTGAGGCGGAGCGTGAGCGCCTCTTCGCCGATCCCGCCGGGTACGGCCGACCCCGGAGCTGCCGGCTCCGGCACCGGCGCGCCGAGGTGCGCGATCTTCCCGGCGAGGCCGCCGCGGGCCTCAGCGGCGACGGCCTCGAGCGAGCCGCCCATCTTCGCGGTGACGGTTGCCGCGACGGCGCCCTCCACGAGCGGCGCCTCGCATAGGAGCACACCCGCGCGCGCCCCCTCGGGCATCAGGTCCAGGGCCATCTCGGCCGAGAGCACGGCGCTCCCCAGGTCCATCAGCACGAGCACGCCGTCGTCCGACCACGCGCGCTCGATGGCCTGCATAACCAGGACCGCGTCGGTGCCGATCGGATGCTCCTGCGTATCGAGCCCGCCCGCGGTCTCGAGCCGGACGTCGGGGCCGCCCATCTCGCGCGCGAGCTCGGCGACGCCTTCGGCGATGCGATAGCTGTGGGAAACGATCACGATGCCGACCACCGGGAGTCTCCTCAGGCCCTCGAGGCCAGCACGCCGATCAGAACGAACCCGTACGCGACCGTCGCGACGCCGAGCACCGTAAGCGCTCGGTCGACGAGCCGCTTCGCGTGCCCCGAGAGACCGAAGTCGAAGAGCACGGAGCGAAGGCCCAGCATCGCGTGGATCGTTACGACCACCAGGAACGCCGACTCGATCACGAAGATCACAGGATTCCCGATGTAGTTCAGCACGTCCTGGTAGGTGCGCAGGCCGCCGATCTCTTCTACGACGAAGTGGTGCGCGACCATGTGGATCGTCAGGAGCACGAGCAGAGCGACCCCCGTGCCGGCGGTCCAGGCCCACGTGCGCGAACGGGAGCCCGCGGGTGCCGGCGTGGAGGTCGTCCGGGCTGCCATCACTCGCTCCCCAGCAGGTGCAGGGCGGCGCCCAGCAGCACGATCGTGCCGATCACCTGGATCGAGCGGTAGAAGGCCTTCTGGTGGTCGACGACGCGGCCGCTACCGACCAGGGCCAGGCGCAGGCCGTTCAGGCCGTGCGCGAGTAGCCCGAAGATCAGCAGCACGTCCAGCAGCAGGAAGAACCTCGTCGTTGCGATGCCAAGGAACGAGTCCCACGCTTCCTCGCCGCGCAGTAGGGTCGAGAGCACCGCGAGGTGTAGGTAGAGGTAGAAGACGAGCCCCAGCCCGGTGATGCGGTTCAACGAGAACGCGAACTGTCCTAGCCCGCGGTGCCGGATGTCGAACCACGCGACCGGACCGACGCCCTTGCGCGGGACCGGGCCGGCTTCATCGCGGGCCCTCCTGATCTCGTCGAGCCCCGGGTCGGTGCCTTGGCGGCTCACGGCGACACCTTCTTGCGGCTCCCGAGCTCCCTGCGCAGCGCCATGATCCGTTGTGCCGGGCGCACGTTCGAGGGACAGGCCTCGGTGCACTCGAATGATGCGTGGCAGCGCCAGGCCCCCGCCTCGCTGTCGGCCCAATCCAGGATCGCGTCGCGGTCGGCGCCGCGAGCCTCCTCGAGCATCCGCTGCGCATATGCGAGCGCGGCGGGCCCCACGTAGGTGTCGTCGGTCGCCGACACCGGGCAGGCCGACAGGCAGAGCCCGCACTCGATGCAGTCCTCGAACCGTCCGTAGCCGTCGATGTCTTCGGGCGTGTCGGCCGCGGGCAGGAACTCGCTCTCGCGCACGTTCGGGTGTGGTTCCGGGAACCGGTCCATGAAGGGCACCATGTCGGCCACCAGGTCGTTCAGCACGGGCAGGTTGGCGATCGGGTCCACCGTGACGGCGTCACCCGAGACGTCGGCGAGCGGGGTCACGCACCCGAGCCCCTCGCGCCCGTTCACGCGCACGCCGCACGTGCCGCACGAGGCGTGGAAGCACGAATGCCGCAGTGCGAGCGTCGGGTCCTTCCGCAGCTGGATCCATCGGAGCGCCTCAAGCACGGTCGTGCGTTCGTTCACCGGCACGTCGAACTCGTCGTAGCGGTGTCCGTCGTCGCCACGCTTGTACCGGAAGACGCGGAACCGGCGGGTCGTCCCTGCAGGCGCGCTCATGCGACCGCACCCGCCGTGAAGGCAGCGTTGTGGGGGAGCAGGACGGTCTCGCGCGTGCGGCAGGCCGCCTCGACGCCGAGCTTGCCGCAGATCACGTCGGCGCAGAGCTCGGCCATGCCGCGGAGCGTAGTGCCCTTGCCACCGGTGATCGTGACGAAGCCTTCGATCCCATCCTCCACGGCGTGGTCGATCGTCTTGAAGGTGCGCGAGAGTTCGCGTCCCGAGTCGGCGGCCTCGCCTTTCGTGCCGATCAGCGGGCGCGCGGCCGACCATGCCGCACGGAAGGGAGCCTCACGCACGGCAGGGACCAGGAGCGAGCCCTCCTCAACCATGCGACGGAGGTGGTCCTCGGGGACGTCGAGGTCGTCGGGATCCTCGACGCTCCACGAGCTGGTCCCCACCACCGAGAGCGCTCGCTGCGGCACGATGATGTCGCCATCGCCCGAGCGATGGAGCCGGTTGATCACCATGTTGCACAGGCGCCCGCGCACGGCGAGCATCACGCCGGGGGAGGGGCGGATCGGCACGTCGACGCCTGCCATCCGCGCGACCTGCTCGGACCACGGGCCGGTGGCGTTCACGACGATGTCGGCCTCGATCAGGGCTTCGCGGCCCGTCACCAGGTCGCGCACGGACGCGCCGGTCACGGTGCCCTGGTCGACGACGAGCCCCGCTACGTCGACGTAGTTGAAGAGCTCGGCGCCGTTCGCCTTAGCCGTGGCGAAGAAGCGGAGCGGCATCCGCATCGCGTCCATCGTCGCGTCGGGTACGCGCACGGCTGCCCGCAGCGCCGGGTTCAGGTTGGGCTCGAGGCGCAGGGCCTCCTCGGGCGTGAGCTGCTGAGCGGGGATCCCCGTGGTCGCGCAGCCCTCGAGGAACTCGGGAAGGTACTCCATGTCCTCGTCGGCGATCGCCACGAACAGACCGTCGTTCTCCTCGAACGACCCGGGGGCGATCCGGCGGAGGATCCGGTTCTCTTCGATGCACTCGATCGCGGATTCCTGGTCGTTCACGGCGTAGCGCGCGCCGCTGTGCAGGAGCCCGTGGTGCCTCCCGGTCGTACCCGAGGTGAACTCACCGCGTTCGACGAGCGTGACCTTCACGCCGCGAAGCGCCAGGTCGTGTGCGAGCGCCCCGCCCGTGCCGCCGCCGCCGACGATCAGGACGTGCGTCGAAGGAGCGCCCGCTCGTTGCATCAGGTCATACTCGCACGGCGGCCGCCGGGCCCGTCTCGCGGGCCCGGCGACTCCCGGGCCTCAGTCGTCCTCCTCTTCACCCGTGGCGAACGATCCGACCTTTTCGTCCTCGGGGTTCTCGGGCTCCTGCTCTTCACCCGTGGCGAACGATCCGACTTCTTCGTCCTCGGGGTTCTCGGGCTCCTGCTCTTCACCCGTGGCGAACGATCCGACCTTCTCGTCCTCGGGGTTCTCGGGCTCCTGCTCCTCACCCGTGGCGAAGCTGCCGCCCTGATCCCGGTCCTGCGTCATCCTGGTCCCTCCTCCTGGTGCACCGGCTGGGTCCTACACCCAATCGAAGGTCTTGGTGACGGCCTTCTTCCACTGGGCGTACTCGGCCTCGATCTCGTCGGCACCCATCTTCGGGGTCCACTCGGCGTCCTTGCCCCAGTTCTGGCGCAGGTCGTCGTAGGAGCTCCAGAAGCCGACCGCGAGCCCCGCCGCGTATGCGGCGCCGAGCGCGGTGGTCTCGGCAACCTTCGGCCGGATCACGGGCACCTGCAGGCAGTCCGCCTGGAACTGCATCAGCAGTTCGTTGTAGACCATGCCGCCGTCGACCTTCAGCTCCTTCAGCGTGACGCCGGAGTCGGTCTCCATCGCGTCGAGGACCTCGCGGGTCTGCCAGGCCGTGGCCTCGAGCGCCGCGCGTGCGAAGTGACCTTTGTTGACGTAGCGGGTCAGGCCCACGATCGCCCCGCGGGCGTCGCCGCGCCAGTACGGCGCGAACAGGCCCGAGAACGCCGGCACGAAGTACATGCCGCCGTTGTCCTCGACCGTCGCTGCGAGGGTCTCGATCTCCTCCGAGGTGCTGATCATGCCCAGGTTGTCCCTGAGCCACTGCACCAACGCGCCGGTGATCGCGATCGATCCCTCGAGGCAGTACACGGCCGGCTGATCGCCGAGCTTCCAGCCCACGGTCGTGAGCAGTCCGCTCTTGGACGGCACCATCTCGGTGCCGGTGTTCAGCAACATGAAGTTCCCGGTGCCGTACGTGTTCTTCGCGTCGCCCACGTCGTAGGCGGCCTGCCCGAACGTCGCGGCCTGCTGGTCACCGAGGTCGCCCGCGACCGGGATGCCGGCCAGGGGTGCGATCGCGGTGCCGTAGACCTCGGAGGAGGCCTTGATCGCCGGGAGCATCGAGCGCGGTACGCCCACGATCCCGAGCAGCTCGTCGTCCCAGTCGAGGGTGACGAGATTCATCAGCAGCGTGCGGCTCGCGTTCGAGACGTCGGTGACGTGCACGCCTCCGGCCACTCCGCCGGTGAGGTTCCAGATCACCCAGGTGTCCATGTTGCCGAACATCAGGTCGCCGGCCTCGGCGCGGGCCCGTGCGCCCTCGACGTTGTCGAGGATCCACCGGATCTTCGTGCCCGAGAAGTACGTCGCCAGCGGGAGACCGGTCTTCTCGCGCAGCCGGTCTTGGTTGCCGTCCGCGATCATGTCGACGATGTCCTGCTGACGCGTGTCCTGCCAGACGAGCGCGTTGTACACCGGCTCGCCCGTATTGCGGTCCCAGACCAGTGTGGTTTCGCGCTGGTTCGTGATGCCCACCGCGGCGAGGTCGGCGGCGGTGATGCCCGCCTTGGCGAGCGCCCCGCTGATCACATCGGTCGTGCGGGCCCAGATCTCCTTCGGGTCGTGCTCGACCCAGCCCGCCTTCGGATAGATCTGCTCGTGCTCCTTCTGGTCGATCCCGATCACGTTGCCGCCGCGATCGAAGATCATGAACCGCGTGCTCGTCGTGCCTTGGTCGATGGCACCTACGTAGTCAGCCATCACGTGCTCCCTTCGGTTCCTTCGGCGTCGCCGGCCCATGTGTCGGCGGCGGTCTGCATCAGTAGGTAGGACGAGGTAGCGCCCGGGTCTTGATGCCCGGCGCTCCGCTCGCCCAGGTAGCTCGCGCGACCCTTGCGCGCGATCCACGGGATCGTGGCCTTCATGCCCTCCTCCGCGGCGGCGGCGGCGCGGCGGAGAGCATCTTGGAGGGACCCCCCGTCCGCCACCGCCGCGGCGAAGGCATCGCGCGCCGGGATCAGCGCGTCCACCATCGTCTTGTCGCCGGGCTCGGCCTTGCCTCGTGCCTGCACGCCCGTGACGGCCGCGCCGAGCGCGGCCGACCAGTCCTCCTCGGAGATCTGGTCTTTGCCGACGGTCGCCACCCCCAGCTGGAGGAAGAGCGTGCCGTAGAGCGGCCCGGCTGCGCCCCCGACCGTGGAGACGAGGGTCATCCCCGCGGTCTTGAAGAGGGCGCCGACGTCACCGCCTGGTTGTGCGTCGAGCTTGCCGAGCACCGCCTGCATCCCGCGGTCCATGTTGATCCCGTGGTCCGCGTCGCCGATCGCCGAGTCGAGCTCGGTGAGGTAGGTCTTCTGCTCGGCCATCGTGGCCGCGAAGACCCTCATCCACTCGACGACGGCGTCGTACGAGATGCTCGGTCCGGTCATGCCCCGTCATGCCCCCCAGCGGAGTCCGGCCGTCTTCACGGGTGCATCCCACAGCGTCGTGAAGTCGTCGTTCATCTTCAGGAGCGTGATCGAACAGCCGGCCATGTCGAGCGACGTGATGTAGGAGCCGATCAGGTTCCGCGTGATCGTGATCCCGCGGCCCCCCAGGTACTTGTTCAGCTCGTTGAACACCACGTACAGCTCGATCAGCGGCGTGCCGCCCATCCCGTTC
>Ga0315278_10006148_pt1 | contig 10894 bp, 9 predicted proteins | sample YL17G06_0_MG_FD_203880 | JGI IMG/M metagenome (GOLD analysis project Ga0315278, IMG submission 203880) | Sediment microbial communities from Yellowstone Lake, YNP, Wyoming, USA - YL17G06_0 | ecosystem: Environmental > Aquatic > Freshwater > Lake > Sediment | place: USA: Wyoming | collected... | reverse complement strand
CCTACGGCTTGGGGCGGGGCGGACGGTGGAGTACGAACGGGACGGAACCGATTACGTCGGCGGCTTTGCCGGCGTCGGTATCGGGGGCGTCACCGCGGGGGCACGGATCCCAAGATCCGCGGCGTTCGTCGCCTCGCAGGATCTTCTGAAACGCCTCGGTCAGGTTGCGCTGCTCCTGTTGACCGGCGCGGCGCTGTTCGGAATCGTTTGGGCGCACCGCTTCACACGTCCCCTCGAACGCCTGTCCGCGGCGGCGGGCGAGATCGCCAAGGGAAAGTTCCAGACCGCCGTGTCGGTCGCGCCCGGGGACGAAATCGGTGACCTTGCCACGGCGTTCAATCACATGGCCGGTGGCTTACGCGAGCGCGACGAGGCGCTTCAAGTGGCGCAGGCGCAACTCGTCCAGTCCGAGAAGATGTCGGCGTTCGGCCAACTGGGCGCGGGCATCGCGCACGAGGTCAAGAATCCGCTCGCCGGCATTCTCGGCTGCGCGCAGCTTGCGCTGCGCAGTTCCGAACCCGGATCGTCGGTCCACACCAACCTCGGGCTGATCGAGAAAGAAACCAAGCGCTGCAAGGCGATCATCGACAACCTCATGAAGTTCGCGCGCCAGCAGAAAGAGCAAATGGACCCGATCGGAGTCAACGCCGTCGTGAGCGACGCGGTGGCGATCGTCCGGCATCAGCTCGAGATGAACCAGGTCCGTCTCGAGACGACCCTGGATCCAACGCTCCCCGAGATCCTCGGCAACGCCAACCAGCTCCAGCAGGTCCTCATGAACTTGATGATCAACGCGCAGCAGGCTATGGAGGGAGATCCCGGACAAGTCTCCGTAGCCACGCGCCGCACGCCCCAAGGTGGGGCCGAGATCATCGTCCGGGACACCGGACCGGGGATCCGGAAGGAGAACCTCGACAAGATCTTTGAGCCGTTCTTCACGACGAAACCCGCGGGAAAGGGGACGGGTCTCGGCCTGTCGGTGAGTTTCGGGATCGTCAAGGACCATGGAGGCGAGATCCGGGTCGAGAGCGAGTTGGGTCGGGGATCGACCTTCATCATCACGCTTCCCGAGAAGCCGAAAGGGCCTCTCCCCACAGGGCTACGACCCGAGCTTGAACGCGCGCCGTCCGGGACCTAGCTTTCAGCCCGGACTGGTGGAGGGCTTTCCGTGACCCAGGCGTCGAGCCGCGTGAACATCCTCGTCTGCGACGATGAGCCGACACTGCGGGCGGTTCTCACCCAGGTTCTCTCCGAGGATGGTTATGACGTCACGAGCGCCGCCTCCGGCGAGGAGGCGCTGGCGCTGTTTCGCTCGAACCCCTTCCCGATCGTCCTGACCGATATCGTGATGGGCGCGATGAGCGGCCTCGAATTGCTCCGCGAGATCAAGCTGATCGACCCGGACACCGTCGTCATCCTGATGACGAGTCACGCGACCCTTCAGGGCGCCATGAAGGCGGTTCAGTCGGGAGCGTACGATTTCCTGACGAAGCCTTTTGACGACATCTCGAGCATCTCGACGATCATGGCCCGGGCCGTGGAGAAGGTCGAGATTCTCCGCGAGAAGAACGACATGGTCCTCCATCTCAAGAAGACGACCGAGGAGCTCGAGAGCCTCAATCAACAGCTCCAGGAGATCGCGATCCGCGATGGCATGACCGGCCTCTACAACCACCGGCACTTTCGCGATCGCCTCGAAAACGAGATCCGGCGCAGCCATCGGCATCGCCGTACGTTCTCGCTCATCTTCATGGACGTCGACAGGTTCAAGACCTACAACGACACCCACGGCCACCTTCAAGGCGACAGCTTGTTGCGCAGACTTTCGGCGGTACTCCGACGCGCGCGCCGGGCAGAGTCCATCCTTGCGCGTTACGGCGGCGAGGAATTCGTCCTCCTCGAGCCGGAAGCGACGAAGGAGGGCGCGCTCGTCTGTGCTGAGAAGATCCGGCGCGCCGTTGAGGAAGAGCCCTTCGAGGGACGCGAATCCCAGCCTGGTGGCCGGCTCACCTTGAGCCTCGGCGTGGCCGCGTTCCCAGCGGATGGCTCCGAAAGCGACATCTTGTTAGCAGCGGCCGATCAGGCGCTCTACCAGGCGAAACGCGAGGGCCGGAATCGCGTGGTCGCCGCGGGAAGCACGATCACCGTGCCCGAAGTGAAAAGCTGACTTGTGTTGGTGGCTCGGGAGGGAGTTGAACCCCCGACGCAGGGATTTTCAGTCCCTCGCTCTACCAACTGAGCTACCGAGCCGATGTGGAAGGCGGAAGCGAGCGCGGATTCTCGCACTCGCTCCCGCGGAATTCAAGACAGGCGAACGGCCTCGGGGCGGGGCTTGGCGCGAACGGACGGGTCGGGTGCGGCGACCGGTCGTGGCGTTTCGGGCACCGGCACGGCGGCGGCTTCCACCGTCACGGGGGCCTTCCCGAATCCCAGGGCCGTGCGGATCTTGCGGTCGATCTCGCCGGCGAGATCGGGGTTGTCCTTGAGGAAGACCCGGGCGTTTTCGCGCCCCTGGCCGAGGCGGATCTCACCGTAGGAGAACCACGATCCCGCCTTGTCGACGATCTTCTGGGCGATGCCGAGGTCGATAAGGTCGCCCTCTTTCGAAATGCCTTCACCGTAGAGGATGTCGAACTCGGCAGAGCGGAAGGGCGGCGCGACCTTATTTTTCACCACGCGTAGGCGAGTGCGGTTGCCGGTGGTTTCTTCGCCTTCCTTGATCGCTCCGATGCGGCGGATGTCGAGGCGCATCGACGAGTAGAACTTGAGGGCGCGGCCACCGGTCGTCGTTTCGGGGCTGCCGAACATCACGCCGATCTTGTCGCGAATCTGGTTGATGAAAAGAAGCGAGGTCTTACTCTTGGAGACGATTCCGGTCAGCTTACGCAGCGCCTGCGACATGAGGCGCGCCTGCAATCCGACGTGGGTGTCGCCCATCTCGCCGTCGAGCTCGGCCTTCGGCACGAGAGCGGCGACCGAGTCGACGACCACGATGTCGACCGCGCCGGAACGGATGAGGATTTCCACGATTTCGAGCGCCTGTTCGCCGCTGTCGGGTTGCGACACCATGAGATTGTCGACGTCGCACTTCAATTTCCTAGCGTACTCAGGGTCGAGCGCATGCTCGGCGTCGATGAAGGCGGCGAGGCCTCCCAGCCGCTGCGCTTCGGCGATGACGTGGAGGGCGAACGTCGTTTTGCCCGAAGATTCCGGGCCGAAGATCTCGGTCACGCGGCCGCGGGGGATTCCCCCGACACCCAAAGCGTAATCGACCGAGAGGGAGGTGGTCGGAATGACCGGGATATCGACGATCTGACGGTCGCCGAGCTTCATGATCGAGCCCTTGCCGAACTGCCGCTCGATCTGCGAGACCGCGAGTTCGACCGCTTTGGTGCGCTCTTTCGATTCCATCGCCATGGGGGATCTCCGTGGGAGGCTGTTTGGGCCGGTTCGGCTGGGACGCAACGGCACGAAGGATAGGCGAAAACGAACCGAAGTGTCAATCTGGGGCTGCCAATTTCTGGCCTGCAACCCCAGTGGCACTATGGACTTAAGGTGCTTGTTGGGTTGACAGTTCCGGGCCTCGTCCTTATGCTTTGCGACGCATTGTCGGCGTCGTCTGCCCCTCCCGAGTCTTGGTCGAAACGGAGAATCCATGGAGATCATGACGATGGGAGAGTCGCAACGCAGGAAAAACTGGTTGGCGTTGCTCCCAATGCTCCTGGCCGTTCTTGTCCTTGCCGGGTGCGCGCGGGTCGCTTCCGCTCCCGTCGCGACCACGCCGTCGGGAATCGCTCCCCAGGAAGCCCCGGCCCTACCGACCGATATTCCCCAAGCCGAAGAGCCGTCGCCTGTGGGAACCGAAGCCGATGTCGAAGTCGCATCCGAAGACGACGCGGAGCCGGCGGAGGAGGTCGAGCCGTCTCCTCTCGACGAACTTCCCGAGACCGCGCCGGAGATCTCGGCCTCGGTCTTGGAGAAGGACAAGCAGCTCGTCGCCGAGGCCTTCCCCACGTTCGACATTCCGATGGTGCTCAACGATCAGGTCGTTGCGTACGTCGAGTATTTTTCGACCCGGCACAAAGAGCTCTTCTCGGCGAGTCTCGTACGGTCCGGCCGTTACGTCGAAGCGTTTCAGTCGGTTTTCGATCAGGCGGGTATCCCGAAGGATCTCGTCTACATGGCCCACGTCGAGAGCGCCTTCAAGACGAACGCGTACTCACGTGCGAAGGCCAAGGGGATTTACCAGTTCATTGCAGCGACCGGCCGGCGCTACGGCCTCCGCATCGACTCTTGGGTCGACGAGCGCTCCGATCCCGAAAAATCAGCCCGCGCCGCGGCGGCTTACCTCAAGGATCTCCACGGGATGTTCGGCGATTGGTACTTGGCACTGGCGGCGTACAACGCGGGCGAGGGGAAGATCCAACGATCGCTCGCGAAGACCAAGAAGGACGACTTCTGGTCGCTCGCCTCGACGCGATCTCTGCGCGCCGAAACGAGAAACTACGTCCCCGCGATCCTCGCGGCCACGCTGATCGCCAAGCAGCCGGAAAAGTTCGGCTTCGACGTGCACCTCGATGCGCCCGTCGTTTCCGACGTCGTCAGGATCGAGGGGCAGACCGATCTGCGGGTCTTGGCAAGGCTCGCCGATGTCGACCCCGAAACCTTTCGACAGTTGAACCCGCAGTTGCGCCGAGGCATGACCCCCCCCGGAACGACGACCGACGTTTACGTCCCCGTCGGCCTCGGCGAGGCGGTGGCGCAGGCCTACGCAACGATGCCGGTGGCCGATCGATTGATCCTCGTTCGGCACCAGGTCGGGAAGGGGGAATCGCTGGCGTTCATCGCGCGTCACTACGGAGTGACTTCCGCGGTCATCACCAGTGCGAACCATCTCGGCAAGAGCGCCGCGTTGCGGCCGGGGCAGGAGTTGATCATTCCCGCCGTGGCTCCGCCAATGAAGGACGGCGACGGCTCGCGCGCCAACGCGGGGGCGTACCGCGTGCGCAAGGGCGACACGCTTTCGAGGATCGCGTCGCAGTACCGCACGACACCGTCCGCGATCGCCTCGGCCAGCGGGATCGGCCTCCATTCGTCGCTCCGCATCGGCCAGCGGCTGGTCATACCCGCGAAGGGTGGATCTGCGCGCGCGTCGGCTTCGACCGCACGGGTCGATCACGCCCCCGCCCCGAGTCCGGTTGTTCACACGGTGCGCCCCGGCGAAACGCTCTATCGCATCGCGGATCATTACCAGGTCACGGTCAATCAGATCTGCGCCCTCAACAGAATCAACGCCGACGGCGTGATCTACCCGGGCACGCGCCTGAAGATCCGCGCGAACTAGACTCCTCGCCTTCTTCGGTCCCACCGGCCTCCTCCGTCAGGACGATCACATGCTCGGACGAACCACGGGGGCGGTCCTCGTCGGCGTCGAAGCCTGTCTCGTTGAGGTCGAGGTTCATCTCGGTGGCGGCCTGCCCAACATCGCCGCGGTGGGGCTGGCGAACAGCAGTGTTCGAGAAGGGATCGATCGCATTCGCGCGGCGCTGTCTCATTCGGGATTCAAGCTGCCCCAGAACCGTGTCACCGTAAACCTCGCGCCCGCCGACATCCGCAAGGAGGGCGCGTCGCTCGACCTTCCGATCGCCGCGGCCATCCTCGCCGCCGACGGACGGCTCGGCGGCGCTCCGGCGCGCGACGTCGTCCTTGCGGGTGAACTGGCGTTGGACGGGGCGGTCCGGCCGGTGCGGGGCGTGCTCGCCATCGCCCTGGCAGCGCGCGCCGCAGGTCGCCGCGGGGTTCTGGTGCCGGCAGGCAACGTCGCGGAGGCGCTCCTCGTTCCGGGGATCCAGGTCTGGCGCGCCTCGTCGATCGCCGACGCGATCGCCCTTCTCAGAGACTCCTCGCGGGTCGGCGAATCACCCACGGAGGGAGCAGCGGATGAGGCGGAGTCCGCCGATCTTCCCTGCGAGGATCTCTCCGACGTCCGCGGGCAACACGCCGCCCGTCGCGCCCTCGAGGTCGCCGCGGGAGGTGGCCACCATCTCTTGCTGACCGGGCCGCCCGGATCGGGAAAAACCATGCTCGCGAGGCGACTTCGCGGCATCCTGCCGCCCTTGGCGCACGAGGAGGCGCTCGAGGTCACGCGCGTGTGGAGCGCGGCCGGACTCGCGCGCGGTCTCGTGCGCCACCGTCCGTTCCGTGCGCCGCATCACGGCGTGTCTCTGGCCGGGTTGATCGGCGGCGGCCAGGCCTTGCGACCTGGCGAGCTTGCGCTTGCGAATGGAGGCGTGTTGTACCTCGACGAGTTGACCGAGTTCCGGCGCGATGCGCTGGAAGCGCTCCGACAGCCCTTGGAAAGCGGCGATGTCGCCCTCGTTCGTCTCCACGCACGCGCCGTGTTCCCCGCGCGCTTCATGCTCGTTGCGTCCATGAACCCGTGCGCCTGTGGGTGGCTGGGCGATCCTCGTGGCCGCTGCCGCTGCACACCTCGCGAGATCCGGAAGTACCAGGGGAAGCTCTCGGGGCCGCTTCTGGATCGATTCGATCTCGCGGTCGAGGTGCCGGCCGTCGATCCCGGCGATCTCTCGTCGGCTCGGGCAGGGGAGTGTTCGTCGCCAGTGAGGGAGCGTGTGGAGAAAGCGCGCAGCCTACAGCGGGCGCGATTCGGCCCGTCAGGTCCGGCGTCGAACGCCCGAATGGGCCGCGCGGAGCTCGAGCGCCATGCCGCGCTTTCGGAGGGGCCGAAACGCCTGCTGGTGGCGGCCTGTTCCCGGCTCGGATTGACCGCGCGGGGCTACGACCGCGTCCGACGCGTGGCGCGCACGCTCGCAGATCTCGAAGGTTGCGGGACGATCGAGGAGACGCACGTGGCCGAGGCCGTGCAGTATCGGCGCGCGACCGTGGATGCGTCGTAGAGGCGAGGCCCCCTGTGCCCCTCACCGAAATCTTTACGAATCTTGACCGATAAATCGGTGGAGTAATTCGCCCCTTCTTGTTGCGGCGCTAGCCGCGAGGAAGGAGCGACGATGGAGGAAGGACGTCCGGTTTCTGGTTCCGAGGTCGGGGGGAGCCCCACTCCGCAGCCGCCCACTGTGGAAAACTCGGAGAGCACGGTGGCGCGGTCCGCGCGGGGCCCGATGACGCCGCAGCAGCGCGTTGTTTTGCTGGACATCTGGGAGCGGTCGGGGTCGTCGGCGGAGGAGTTCGGTGAGCTGGTCGGACTGACCGGCACGACGCTGTACCAGTGGCGGAAGCGGTTTCTGAAGGACGGTCCGCTCGGACTGATGGACCGCCCTCGCGGGGTGCCCAAGGGGACGACGCGGCTCCCGCAAGCAACCCAACGCGCGATCGTGCTGATGAAGACCCAGCACCCCGCGTGGGGATGCGATCGCATCCACGACATGCTGATGCGGTGCGAGGGGTACGGGGCGAGCCCCGGGGCGATCCTCAACGTCTTGCGGGAAGCGGGCTACGTCACGGAAGAGATCGAGACGACGCCGCGCGAAGACACGGTGCATCGCTTCGAGCGGGCGCGGCCGAATCAGCTGTGGCAGTCGGACCTGTTCACCTTCTTGCTCAAGCGTGAGGGGCGTCGGCTGTGGATGGTCGCCTTCGTGGACGACCACAGCCGCTTCATCGTTGGGTACGGGGTGTGGGCGAGCTCGGGCGGTGCGCTGGTCCGCGAGGTGCTCGAAGCGGCGATCGCGAATTGGGGACCGCCCGAAGAAGTGCTCACGGACAATGGCCCGCAGTACGCGACGTGGCGAGGGAAGAGCGCCTTCACGAAGCTCCTGGACAAGCGGGGGATCAAGCATCTCCTGGCCCACCCGCGACGGCCTCAAACCCTGGGGAAGACGGAACGCTTCTGGGGGACGTTGAACCGGGAGTGCTTGCAAGCGGCAGTCTTCACGTCGCTCGAGGACGCGCGGAAGCGCATCGGCCACTTCATCGACTACTACAACTTCAAACGCCCGCATCAGGGGATCGAAGGCCTGGTCCCGGCGGATCGCTTCTTCGAGGCGGCCCCCGACGTCCTGAAGACGCTCCAGGAACGAGTCGCCGCGAACGCGCTGGACCTGGCCATCCACGGCACGCCGCGGAAGAGCTTCTACCTGACGGGACGCGTGGGCGAGACGGGGATCTCGCTGCACACGGAAGGGAGCCGCGTCGTCTTGACCAACGGAGACGGTAACCGCGAGGAAGTCGACCTCGAGGCGACCGGGCGCCGGGTGGAATCGGGAGAGGACGCGGTGCTTCCCGATCCGGTGTCGCTGTGGGTCGGCGAACCGCCGGATGGCGATGCCGATGAGGGAGGCCAGCCATGACGAAGGAGAAACGGGTGAAGCCGATGGGAGCGAAGGCGCTGACCGGTAGCGCAGAGGCGAAGCGCCAGGCCGCGGTGATCTTGGAGGTGCTGTCGGGACTCCGACGCACCGAAGACGCAAGCGCGGCGATGAAGATCGCCCTTCCTCGCTACTACCTGCTCGAGACGCGAGCGCTCCAGGGGCTGATTGCCGCTTTGGAGCCCCGGCCGAAGGGTCGTCAACGCCGGCCTGAGGACGAGATCGCCGGGCTGGAGAAAGATAGAAGCCGCCTACAGCGAGAGCTCAACCGGACGCAGGCGCTGGTCCGTGCGTCGCAACGTGCGATGGGGATTCCCCAGGCCGCGAAGGACGACGACAAGAGTAAGCTCGGGGGTACGGGTCGTAAGAAACGGGGTGCCACGGTCCGGGCAATCCGGACCGTGCGAGCGCTGCGTCGGGGCCTGGACATGCCGCCGGTGGCCACGGTCGACGAGGACAAGGCCGCCGCGGTGAAGTCGTGAAGGGGGCGTGGCATGAGCGCAGGACGACCTCCTATGGGACCGAATCACGTGGATCACTTGGAAGGTGCGGACGCCGACAAGCACCGACTGCGGATCGTGCTCGAAACGATCTCGGGCGAGCGCAGCGTCGAGCAGGCGTGCGAGGAGCTGGGCGTGTCGGCCTCTCGCTTTCATGAGCTGCGTCGCGAAGCGCTTCAGGCGGCTCTCGACGGTCTCGCGCCTGGGGCTGCGGGACGCCCGAAGCACGAGGACCCGTCCGCCGATCAGGAGCGCCTGAAGGCTCTCGAGCGGGAAAACCGTGAGCTCATGCTGGAGCTTCAGGCCTCCTACACGCGGACGGAAATCGCGCTGGCGATGCCGCACGTGCTGACGGCCCAAGGCAAAGCCGCGATCAAAAAAAAAGCGCGCCAGGCCCGTCGGGCCAAACGCCGGGGCTCCGTCGGATCTGGAGGCGGCACATGAGGCGCGTTACGACCATCCTCGAAGCGCGCAGCGAGCCGAAGGCGCTGCGATACAAACGCGGGCCGCGACGGCAGCGGCGGCGGCGCCAAGCCGAGCGGATCGCCCGGATTTCCGCTCTGGTCTTCGCCCGCTTTGCGCACGGACAAGGACTCTCGCTACTTCAAGCCGCCACACGATTGGGGATCGATCCCTCGACGCTTCGGGTGTGGCGGGAGCGATGGGCGGAAGATCACCTGCAACCCAAAGAGCGAGGACGTCCGGCCGATCGCGTTAATCGTGATCAGCTCTGGTCGCTCCTCGCCGTCTTCGGTCTCATCGGTCCCCACGTCGGCCTCCCGACGCTCCAGAGCCTCCTCCCCGACATCCCCCGCGCGGCGCTCGTCTCCCTGCAGGCCCGATGCCGGGCGATCTACCGAAGAAAGGCGTCATGGGTGATCTACGCGCTGCGTTGGACGTGTCCGGGATCGGTCTGGGCCATCGACTTCGCCGAGCCTCCTGAACCGATCGAGGGGATCTACACGCACCTGCTCGTCGTGCGCGATCTTGCCTCGGGCTACGTCTTGATCGCGATCCCGACGATCGCCGAAAGCGCCACGCTCGTCGTCCATGTCCTCGCGTCGCTCTTCAAATGGTTTGGTGTGCCGCTCGTCCTCAAGTCCGACAACGGCGGTCCCTTCATTACGGACGAGGTCAAGGCGCTTCTCCGGGAGCACAACGTGCTCCCGCTCTACTCCCCACCGGGAACTCCCCGTTACAACGGATCTGTCGAGGCCGGCATCGGCTCGATCAAAGTGCGGGCGTTCTGGAAGGCCGCGCTCGCCGATCGACCCGGGCAGTGGACCTGCGACGACATCGAAGCCGCGGTGCAGGAGGCCAACACGACCGGACGGCCCCGCCAACTGACGGCGGCGTCGCCCCAAGAGGCGTGGCTGTCCCGCGAACCGGTCACCGAAACGCAACGCGGGGCCTTCCACGAAACGTACGCCGGCTTCGCGAACGAGGAGTACACTCGGCGCGGATGGCTGCCGATGGCACGGCTTCAACACCACGAACAAGCCTCGATCGATCGCGCGGCGATCAGTCGCGCCCTCGTCGAACTCGGTTTTCTTTTGATCCGAAGGAGGCGAATTTCTCCACCAATTTCGGCGCTCAGATTGCGAAAGATTTCATGAAGGACACACCGCAGTGCATCTGCCGCCTCTCGCAAAAGTTCGGCGGTTGCCTCTGATGGAGGACACTCTCAAACGCTTACAGGATTGGTTTAAGAGTCAATGCAATGGGACGTGGGAACACGATAGCGGCGTCAGCATCGAGACGACCGACAACCCGGGGTGGTGGCTAAGGGTCAACTTGGTCGGTACGGCACTCGAAAGCCGTTCCTTTTCTCCGGTGAATAAGGGGAATTGTCTTGGCCTCGACCCACGGCCCCCGTGGAGCCGTTGCTATGTCGAGAACGGGGTCTTCAATGGAGCCGGTGACGCGGATTCCCTCGATGGGATACTTGAAACATTTGTTGCTTGGGCTGAGCAAGTGACAAAATAACTTGGGCAACCGCAAAGAGTTCCTTCATTCAGTAGGCGTCAGATTGCGATCCGCTCTACCTCG
>Ga0315278_10006146_pt1 | contig 10896 bp, 11 predicted proteins | sample YL17G06_0_MG_FD_203880 | JGI IMG/M metagenome (GOLD analysis project Ga0315278, IMG submission 203880) | Sediment microbial communities from Yellowstone Lake, YNP, Wyoming, USA - YL17G06_0 | ecosystem: Environmental > Aquatic > Freshwater > Lake > Sediment | place: USA: Wyoming | collected... | reverse complement strand
GCCGCGCCCTCGCCGCGTGGTTTCATGAGTCCTCCCGTAAGCGCAAGCTTGGTCCTATTGCTTTCCCGCCAGCCTCTCGTACAACCCGATGAGCTCTTCCTCCGAGCCGAACCCGATCTCGATTTTTCCACCGCGGCGTCGGCGCACGATCCGGACTTTCGTCTGGAGGCGGCGCGAGAGCTTTTCCTCCGCGTCGCGCGTGAACGGATCGCGCCGGCGCTCTTCTGTAACCTTGTCGCCGGACGAGAGGCGCGCCACGCGCTTCTCCGTCTGCCGCACGGAGAGGGCCCGGCGAACGATCTCTTCGGCCAGAAGCTCCTGGTCGTCGGTGGAGGCCAGGGCGACCAGGGCCCTGGCATGACCGGCCGAGAGCGCCCCGGAGCGGATCTTGTCTCGGACGGATGCCGATAACTTCAATATTCTCAATGTGTTAGCTACCGTCGCTCGGTCCTTTCCGACCCGCTCGGCAATCTTCTCCTGGGTGAGCGAAAACTCCTCGCGCAGGCGCGCATAGGCCTCCGCGGCCTCAACGGCATTCAAGTCCTCTCGCTGGAGGTTCTCGACGAGCGCGGCCTCGAGAAGGTCCCGATCCGAGCCCTTCTCTCGAACGGTGATGGGCACCAGCTGCAGGCCGGCCATCGCGGCCGCCCTCCAGCGTCTCTCCCCGGCCACGATCTCGAAATTCTCGCCCCGGACGACGACCACGATCGGCTGAATGATTCCCTGCTCGCCGATCGAGCGTGCCAGCTCCGCCAGAGCTGCCTCCGAGAAATCCCTCCGAGGCTGAAACCGCGACGGCGTCAGGCGGCCGATTTCGACTTCCCGGGGGTACGTTCCACGTGGAACATCGCCCTTGCCGGGCAGAAGCGCTGACAGTCCCCTTCCCAGGGCCAGCTTGCGGGTGTTCATCGTGCCCTCCGTCTCTTGAGGAACTCGCGCCCCAGGGCCAGATACGCCTCGGCGCCCTTGGATTTGATGTCGTAAGCCAGAATCGGCTTGCCGAAGGACGGGGCCTCGCCGAGTCGCACGTTTCTCGGTATCACGGTCTCGAAAACCTTGTCGCCGAAGTGCTTCCGGATGTCGTCCACGACCTGGCGGGCCAGGTTGGTTCGCTCATCGAACATCGTCAGGACGATGCCCTCCATCGAAAGCAAGGGGTTGAAGGAATCCCTCACCCGCCCGATCGTCTCCAGAAGCTCCGTCAGGCCTTCGAGAGCGAAGTACTCGGTCTGGATGGGCACGAGGACCGAATCCGCCGCGGTGAGCGCGTTGACTGTCAACAGCGAGAGCGACGGGGGGCAGTCGATGAGTACGAAATCGTAGCTGCCCCTGACCGCGCCGAGGGCAAATCGAAGTCGCGTCTCCCTGTCCGGCTGGTTTACGAGCTCCACCTCGGCGCCGACGAGGTCCCTGCCAGACGGCACTATCCAGAGGTTCGGGAAGGCGGTTTCTCGAACCGCGGGCGCCGCTTCCCCCGACAGAAGGGCCCCGTAGATCGTCCCGCTCTCCTCCTTCTTGGAGAAGCCGAGGCCCGATGTCGCGTTGGCCTGGGGGTCGAGATCGATCAGGAGAACACGCTGGTCGTAGGCCGCCAGCGCGGCTGCGAGGTTGATCGCGGTCGTGGTTTTTCCTACGCCGCCTTTTTGATTCGAGAGCGCGATGATGCGAGCCATGGAGGATCGGGATTATGGCCGGGAAACGGGAAACGGGAAACGGAAATCGAGGGGAGTGTTCCACGTGGAACATCGACGGATTCCCGACTCATGGCCGCTTCCTGAAAACCGCGATCTGGCGCCGGGCCGACCCGGGCACCGGGACGCTGCGTTCGAGCAGAAAGCCTGGGAGCTCCAGCGCCACCTGGCCGGGCCGCGTTGTCCAGGCCAAAAGCTGGCCGCCGGCGCCAAGAAAGCGCGATTCTCCAATCCAGCTCGAGAAACTGCCAACCGCCCTGGTCGTCGCCGCCGAGAAGGTCTGCCCGCCGACTTCCTCGATCCGGCCCTCCAGAACAGTGGTGTTGGCAAGCCCCAGAGTCCTGCCGACATGTCTCAGAAACGCGGCGCGCTTTGCCCGCGGCTCGAGCAGCGTCACCGATAGATCCGGGCGCAGAATTGCGAGGGGGAGGCCGGGAAACCCTGCGCCCGACCCGATGTCTATAACCCGTTCTCCATGAATAATTAGCTCTGATCCGAGAAGCGATTCGAGTGCGTGCTCCGCGAGCTCGTCGGGCGTGAGTGCGCCGGTCAGGTTGGTTCGACGTCTCCAGCGGTCGAGCTCCGCCAGGAAGATGGAAACCGACGCGATGACCGCCGGCTCGAGCGATGTCGGAAATCCCGGCGCCTTTCGCCGAAGGATCTCGTCGAACTGTTCAGGAAGTAGTGGGGCCGCCGGATCGTCCGGATCGCGCGACATGCGCGGAGATTATCGCGATGGCCGCCGGAGTCACTCCCGGGATCCGCGAGGCTTCGCCAACGGTGCGCGGCTTTCTTCGCGAGCACTGCTCGATCACCTCGTGCGAGAGACCGGAAATGCCGACGTAGTGGAAGCCCTCGGGGATTTGGCGCGATTCGAACGGCCTGAGGACTTCGAGCTTTTCGCGCTCGCGCCGGATGTAACCCTCGTAGCGCACGCGGGTTTCGAGAATGCTTCGCTCCTCGCGATCGAGCCCGGCGAACATCGTCGGGTCGACGGCCTCCAGCCTGGCTATACTTAAGTCTTTTCGTTGCAGTAGTTTATATGCATTCGTCTGCCCTTCGAGCTCGATCCCCAGCCTTTCCCGAAAAACGCTTCGCGTGGCAAGACTCGGATTGAACATCCGTTCGCGCAGAGCCTCTTCTGCCTTTCTCAGGCGAGCCTCGCTTCTCATTGCCTCCGAATACTCGCCGTCGCAGATCAGGCCGAGGCGCCGGCCGTGGGGCAGCAAGCGAGGCAGCACCGTGTCGACACCGAGCAGCAGCCGGTACTCGGCGCGCGAGGTGAACAGGCGATACGGCTCCTCGAGGCCCTTCTTGGTCAGGTCGTCGATCATCACTGCCGCATAAGCCTCGGAGCGCTCGAGGACAAAGGGCGCCTGGCCGGCCACACTCAAGGCGGCGTTGACGCCCGCAACGATCCCCTGGGCCGCCGCCTCCTCGTAGCCGGAAGTGCCGTTGATCTGGCCCGCGAGAAAAAGGCCTGGCGCCTGGAGCGCCTCGAGCCAGAGTCGCAGCTGATCGGGGAAAACGAAATCGTACTCGACGGCGTAGCCGGGCCGGATCATCCGCGCGTGCGCCAGTCCCGGGATTTCTGCCAGGACCGCACGCTGCACGTCCTCGGGAAGGGACGTCGAGAGGCCGTTGACGTAAATCTCTTCCGAGTCCCAGCCGTCGGGCTCGAGGAAGAGGGTGTGCTTTTCCTTGTCGGCGAACCGCACGACCTTGTCTTCCACGGACGGGCAATAGCGCGGGCCCGGGCTCTTGATCTGTCCCGAATACATCGGGCTTCTATGAAGGTTTTCGCGGATCAGCGCGTGCGCGCGCGCAGTCGTCGCCGTGAGCCAGCAGAGGGCCTGGCGTTCGGGCAGGCGTTTGGTGCGAAACGAGAAGGGAACCGGGGGCTTGTCGCCCTCCTGCGGCGTGCAGGCGGCGTAGTCGATCGTGTCGCGGTGCAGCCGCGGCGGTGTGCCGGTCTTGAAGCGGCCGAGCTTGAGACCGAGCCCCGTGAGGGCGCGGGAGAGGCCCCTGGCCGCGGGCTCGCCGACGCGGCCGCCCTCGGTCTTTTTTTCGCCCGTGTGCATGAGGCCGTTTAAGAACGTGCCGGCCGTGACGACGACGGCGCGGGCTTCGATGCGCTGTCCGTCGACCGTCACCGCGCCGCGGACGCGGCCAGCGCTCTCGATGAGCTCCTCGGCCATACCCTCGAGGACCGTGAGGTTCTCCGTCCGCGCAAGACGCTCCTGCGCCAGGCGCGAATAGAGGGCGCGGTCGCACTGCGCGCGCGGCCCCCAGACGGCCGGACCGCGGGAACGATTGAGAATCCGGAACTGGATTCCCGCGGCGTCGGCGAGCCCGCCCATCAGGCCCCCGAGCGCGTCGATCTCGCGCACGAGCTGGCCCTTGGCGAGGCCGCCGATCGCAGGATTGCAGGACATGCGCCCGATCGCCAGTCGCGATCCCGTCAAGAGCGCCGTGCGCCGGCCCATCCGGGCCGCGGCGTGCGCGGCCTCGATGCCGGCGTGGCCGCCACCGATGATCAAGACGTCGAAGTTCATGAGCGCGCGCCTATTTCCCGATACAGAACGTCTCGAACAACCTTGCAAGCACATCCTCCGAGGTTGTCTCCCCCACCAGGTCCGCGAGCGCGTCGAGCGCTTCGGAGCAGTGCGCGGCGGCGTACTCGGGGCAATCGTCCTGGTCGAGCGCATTGATGGCGGCCTCGGCCGCGGCGCCGGCGCGCAGGACGAGGTCGCGCTGGCGAAGCGAGCCGAGCACCTCGGACGTCGCTTCGGTCGACACGCCCGAAGCGATCGCATCCGAGAGCATCTCTCGGAGCTTCTGGCCCGCGTCGGGCCATAGGCCGCACAAGAGCATCGCCCCTGCGGGCACGGGCGACCCGTTGCCCGGCGCGCGGTCCGCCTTGTTTGCCACGAGCAGCCGCAGCGAGGGCCCGGCGCCCGTGAGCTGGCGCTCGTCCTCGGCGCTGACGCCTTCCGAAGCGTCGAAGACGTACAGGATCGCGTCGGCCCGCGCGGCCTCCTCGCGCGCGCGGACGACGCCGATCGCTTCGACGATGTCTTCTGTGTCGCAGAGGCCCGCCGTGTCCACGAGCGTCACGGGCACGCCGCGGAGATCGACGGTCGCCTCCAGCGTGTCGCGGGTCGTGCCGGGGATCTCGGTCACGATCGCACGCTCGGAACCGACCAGGGCGTTGAAGAGCGTCGACTTTCCGACGTTGGGTCTGCCGAGAATCGCGACGCGGCACCCGTGCGAAAGAAGCCTTCCGGTTTCCGCGGTCGCCGCAAGCTGCGCCAGCGCGGCGCGGGCCCGGCGCAGGCTCGCGATCCCGGCGGGCGCGACGCGCTCGCCGACGTCCTCCGAAAAATCGATGGCCGCGCAGAGCGCCACGGAAGCGCCGAGCAGATCCACACGCACGCTTTCGATCCGCCGAGAAAGGCCGCCGGCCAGCCGGCGCGCCGAGACCAGCGCCGCGGCGGGGGTCCTGGCTTCGATCAGGTCGCGGACGGCTTCGGCCCGCACGAGATCGATCCGGCCCGAGCGAAACGCCCGCTCGGTGAATTCTCCGGGCCGCGCCGGCCGAGCCCCGGCGGCGACCGCGGCGGCGAGCAAACGCTCCACGGCGACGGGGCTTCCGTGCACCGAGATCTCGACCACGTCCTCGCCCGTCGCCGAGCCCGGCCCGGGCAAGAACGTCGCGACGCCCGTATCGATCGCCGCGCCCTGCGCGTCGCAGAATTCTGTGAGCCGGGGTTCGCGCGGCCGCGCGGCAAGAGCAAGCCGCGGCGCCAGTGCCGCCAGGACACTCTCCGCGCCCGGCCCCGAGAGCCGCACGAGAGCCAGGGCCGAGCGGCCGGCCGGGGTCGCGAGAGCGACGATCGTGTCCAGGTGAGCGTCGGAGGGCCGCATCGGGGTGCCCCGACTACCGACCCTTGAGTCGAACCTCCACGCGTTTCAGGAACCCCTCCCCTTCGCTCTCGGTCTCGAGCTCGGGGTCCTCGGAGAGGGCCAGGTGGACCAGGCGCCGCTCCCAGGGAGCGAGCGGGGGCAGCAGCTGCGGGCGCCGCGTGCGGCGGACCTCTTCGGCCGAAGTCTTCGCAAGTTCCTCCAGCGCTTCCTGGCGGTTCGCGCGGAACCCCTCCGCGTCGAGCCTCGGGTGGACCGGCCGACCCGCGCGCTTGGAGGCGATCCGGCCGACGAGGACCTCGAGGCCGGTCAGGCCCTCGCCCTTGTTCGCCAGCAGAGGCTCGACATCGTCGCCGAAGAGCTCGAAGAGCATCTCGTCGCCGGTGACTTCCTTGCGCCGCGTCTCCACGAGAAGCCCGGCGGCCGAGAGCAGCTCGGTGAGGGTGGCTTCGACGAGGGCAAGCGCCTCGGCGTCTGTGGCAACGGCAACCGCCGGGTCCGCCTCGCGCGCGGCCGGAGCCGGTTCGGGCTCGGGCTCACTCTGGACTCTCGACTCTGGACTCTCCACCGCGCCCTCCACCTCGATCTCGACGACGCGGCCGCCCCAAAAGGCCTTTTCGTCGCGAATGACGGTGTACTTGAGCTGCTCCGCTGGCCTGCCCAGTGCCTTCGCGGCGCTTTCGACGGCGTCCTGCTCTGTCTTGGCTTCGTATCTCATCGCTTATCTCTTCGACCTCAGGCGCGCGCCTGCTTGAGCGCTTTGGCGCCCTTGCCCGGCGGTGCTGGGTCGTCCTCCTTCACAATCCGGTTCATCACGAGCTGTTGCACGATCGTCAGCAGATTCGAGAACAGCCAGTACAACACGAGTCCCGAGGGCATGTCCTTGAGAAAGAAGCCCCACAGGACCGGCATGAACATGAAAATCTTCTTCTGCGCCGGATCCATGGTCGAGGGCGTCATCGCCTGCTGGACGTACATGGACACGATCATCAGGATGACGAGAACGTAAGTCGAGTCGATCGCCGAGAGGTCCTTGATCCAGAGGAAAAAGGGCGCATGGCGCAGCTCGATCGATCGCGAGAGCACGTTGTAGAAGGCCACGAGGACCGGCAGCTGCAGCACGATCGGCAGGCACCCGCTCATCGGGTTGTACCCCTCCGACTGGTAGAGCTTCATCAGCTCCTCGTTCATCTTCTGGCGCTGCGCCGCGTCGGACTTCGCTTTCTTGTACTTGTCGCGAATCGCGTTCATCTTCGGCGCGAGCTTCTGCATCTTCTTCATCGAGACGTAGCTCTTGGCCGTCAGCGGGAAGAGGAGCAGCCGGATCAGGAAAGTCACGACGAGGATCGCGAGGCCCCAGTTGCCGACGTAGCCGTACGTCTTTTTCAGCAGCCACAAGAGCGGTCGCGCGACGATTCCGTACCAGCCAAAATCGACCGTGCGCTCGAGCCCGAGCCCATAGCTCTCGAGAATCGTCACGTCTTTGGGCCCGAAGTACGCAGACCCCTCAAACGCGCCCTGGCCCGCGACGCCCGCGGCGATCTCGGCCGAGGGCTTGCCTTCGGGACGCGGCAGCGAGAAGGAAAAGAGGCGCGCCGAGGTCGGGGCTCGCGGCACGAGGACTTCGAGAAAGTAGTTGTCTTCGATGCCCGCAAAGCCCTTCGCCGGGATCGCCCAGGCGTTCTTGTCCGAGGCCTTCTCGGCCGAAACGGTCTTGATTCCCTCGGACGTCGAGGCCACGGCGGTGGCGGCCATGACGTAGCGCGAGCCGCGCTCGGCGTCGGTGGGGTTGCGCAGACCCGGGCCCACGAGCACGCTGTAGGCCGGGCCAGTGACCGTGATCTTGACGTCGAAGAGGTAGCCCTCGCCGAGGCGAATCTCCTTGACGACCGCGATGGCCCCGTCCGCGTAGCGCCAGCGCACCACGCGGTCGGACTCTCGCTCGACGACGAAGAGCGCGTCCGCAATCTTTTTCGTGGTCGCGGCGTCGGCCCCGAAGTCGAGGCCGAGCGGTCTCGGAAACTCCGGTGGCAGTTTGCGCAGCAGCTCGAGCGGCTGCTTCTGCTCGTCGAAGTGGCCGGTCAGCAGGAGGGAAGAGAGGACCGCGCCCCGGTTGGAGAACGTGGCCTTGAAAACGCCGTTGGAGAGCGTCGTCGGCGTTTCGATTTCGGCGCTCGCGGGTGGGGGAAGAGCCGCGGCGGCCACCGGCGCGACAGGGCTCGCGGGAGCGGCCGACGTCGCAGTGGCGGTCGCCGCAGTTGCGGCCGCGGCGGCCGCGGGCGTCACGACCGGTGGCGCAGAGCGCTTGGGGGGCTTGGGCCCGAGCCACTCCCAACCGAGCAGAACGGCCAGTGAGAGTCCGGCGGCAACGAGAAGGCGTCTTTCCATCTTCGGTTACGTCTCTTTCAAGGAACGGGGTCCAGGCCGCCCCGATGGAACGGGTTGCAGCGCAGAAGACGCCGGAGGGCGAGCGCACCACCCCGGCCGAGGCCGTGACGGACGATCGCCTCCCGGGCGTAAACCGAGCAGGTTGGCTCGAAGCGGCAGGCTCTGGGCAAAAGCGGCGAGATGAACCGCTTGTAGAAATCCAGGATCGCAGCGGCGCCCCGCGCGCCCGCGCTCATCGCCGCGGCAGTCGCGCCAGAGCACGCGTAATTCCCGCCGCGTAGTCCTCGGAGAGCTCCTGGAACGACGCCGCTGCCGCCGACGGACGGGCGTTGACGACGACTCGCACCGTGGCTGGCCCGAAGAGGCTTCGCGAGCGCCGGAAGATTTCCCGGATCCGCCGCCGCACGCGGTTGCGCGAGACGGCCCCTCCCACGCGGCGCGGAACCGAGATCCCCAGCCGCGTGCGCGCAGGCACGCCGAGCTCGGCAAGGAGGAAGACCTGGATGTGTTTTCCGGAAACGCGCACCCCGGAGGCGTAGCACTCTTCGAATTCCCTGCGTTTACGGAGGCGGTCGTCCCGGGAGAGGGTCTCCAAGACGACCGGGCCCGAATTCACACCGTGAGGCTTTTGCGCCCCTTGCGGCGGCGGGCCGAGATGATGGCGCGGCCAGAGCGCGTCCGCATCCGGACGAGGAACCCGTGTGTGCGCCGGCGACGCCGGTTGTTGGGCTGGTAGGTGCGCTTCATAAAAGAGGGGGAATCCTAGGGTTGGGTGGGACAGAAGTCAAGGGAAAGGCTCGGCCGGGATGGCTGTGGGTCCAGATCCCGATTTCTCTGCCGGCTCAATACCTCGCTACTCATGGCTTGAAAACTCGCATATACTCCCCGCCCCCGGAGCGAAACGGGAGCTTCCACAGCTGTGGAAATCCTGTGGAAATCCGGCCTCGTTCAAATGACAGAGATCTGGCCCGCCATCCTCAAGCAGATCGAGGAAAAGCTCGATCCGAAGGAGCTCAAGACCTGGTTCGGGCCGACCCGCCAGGTTGCCTTCGATCCCTCTGCCGGCTCTGGAATCCTGAGGATATCGGTCCCCTCTCGGGTTTTCGCGGACTGGATCGAGTCGCGCCATGGAGCGCTGCTCGCGAGCGAGGCCGCGGCCGCTGGTTTTCCACAGCTCGAGATCCGGTTTGAATCCGGAGCCGCCGATCCGGAACCGACCACGGCACCCCTGCCCCCACCTGGCGCGGGCCGATCGATCGTGGCCAATCCACGCTTCTCCTTCGAGAGCTTCGTCGTCGGGTCTTCCAACCAGTTCGCCCATGCCGCCGCGCGCGCGGTGGCCGAATCCCCGTCACGCTCGTACAACCCGCTCTTTCTCTATGGCGGCGTCGGCCTCGGCAAGACCCACCTCATGCACGCGATTGCCCAGGAAGTCCAGCGGCTCAACCCGGATGCACGGGTTCTATACCTGTCGGCCGAGCGTTTCTTAAACGACCTCATCAATGCACTGCGCTTCGAGCGGATGCAGGAGTTCAAGCGCCGCTACCGGGAGCTCGACGTGCTCCTGATGGACGACGTGCAGTTCATCGCGGGCAAGGAATCGACCCAGGAAGAGTTCTTCCACACCTTCAACGCGCTCCACGACGCGCAGAAGCAGATTGTCGTGACTTCCGACACGCTGCCCAAGGAAATTCCGACGCTCGAGGAGCGTTTGCGCTCGCGCTTCGAGTGGGGGCTGATCGCCGACATCCAGCCCCCGGACCTCGAGATGAAGATCGCGATCATCCGCAAGAAGGCGGCTTCGGAGAAAGCCGAGGTTCCCAACGACGTCGCGATGTTCATCGCGGGGACCGTCAAATCCAACGTTCGGGAGCTCGAGGGGCGTTTGAACCGTGTCCTGGCGTTCTCCTCGCTCACGGGAAAGCCCCTGACGGTCGAGCTCGCAAAGGAGACCCTGCGCGACATCGTGGGCAACGAAGAGCAACGGGCCGTGCCCTCCGAGATCCTCAAGGCGGTCGCTTCCCATTATGGGCTTCGTGTTTCCGACATGAAGGCCAAGTCCAACGCCAAGCCCGTGGCGTTTCCCCGGCAGGTGGCCATGTACCTCTGCCGCAAGCTCACCGAGCTCTCCTACCCCGAGATCGGGCGGCTTTTCAACGACAAACACCACTCGACCGTCATGCACTCGGTCGAGAAAATCGGCCGCATGATCGAGGACGATGCGGATTTCCGCAGGGTCGTGGACGGTTTTATTCAGCCCTACCGCTGACGCACGTGCCGGGCGCCGACTTTTTCCACCGCTGTGTTTTCCGCACCGCCGCGACCCGACGCTCGAACGGGCTCTCCTGTGGAGAAGTGCCGCCGCAATCCACAGGACCAATGTGGATTTCGATCCCGTTTTTATTGGGGTTTTTTACTACTCGTGAATCTTGATCGTCCCTACAAATACGACTAAGTGTGATAGACTTTTTCTCCTGTTTAGAGGGGCTTAACTCCCATGGAATTGACGATCAAGCGGGGCGATTTCCTGAATGAGCTCACTCTCATGCAGGGCGTCGTCGAAAGGAAAAACACGATCCCCATCCTTTCGAACATCCTGCTTCGCGCCGCCGATGGACATCTCGCGTTCACTTCGACCGACCTCGATCTGACACTGCTCTCCCAGGCGGAGGCCAAGGTCGTGAAACCCGGCAGCGTCACGGTCCCCGCGCGTAAACTCTTCGATCTCATTCGCAACCTCCCCGAGGCCGAAGTGGCCTTGAAGCTGATGGAAAATCACTACCTGGGAGTGACTTGCCAGAGATCCAGCTTCCGGCTCGTGGCCCAGCCCGCCGAGGACTTTCCGACGGTGCCGAAAGTTGAGGCAAAAAAGGGGGTCTCGTTCCCTCTGGAT
>Ga0315278_10006145_pt1 | contig 10897 bp, 18 predicted proteins | sample YL17G06_0_MG_FD_203880 | JGI IMG/M metagenome (GOLD analysis project Ga0315278, IMG submission 203880) | Sediment microbial communities from Yellowstone Lake, YNP, Wyoming, USA - YL17G06_0 | ecosystem: Environmental > Aquatic > Freshwater > Lake > Sediment | place: USA: Wyoming | collected... | reverse complement strand
GTCCCTGCTGCGGCCCCGTCCAGCGCGGCCATGTCGTTGTGCAGACTCATGTGCTCTCTCCTGCGACGCTCACTTGAAGAACCACCAGAGCGCCGCCGCGCCGACCGCGAGGGGAACGACTCCGCCGCCGCTCGAGGGAGGCGCGGGCGGCGGGCCGTAGCTCCCGCCGTCGCAGACCCCCGTCGCCGGGTTCGGCGTCTCCCCCGGCGCGCAGAGCGTCACGGGGTCGAGCGTGCCCGCCGTCGTCGTGACGAGGGACGGGTTGACCCTGATGAGCGTGAGCAGCCGCGCCGCGTCGGCACAACCTGCGGGCGGCGCGGCGCCTGTGCGCGGGTCGTAGTTGCGACAGGACACAGGGATGAGTGAGGCCACGGGCACGCCGGAGCGTGCGGCGACGAGGCCGCGCCGCTGCGCGAGCGTGAGGGTGAAGACGGTGCCGTCGCCAGACGGCGGGGCCGTGACGGGCACGCACGCGCCGTACGGGGGGACGTTGCTGGTGCTCTCTCGTCGGTATCCAGGCTCGCAGACGCAGGAGTTCTCTGCGTCGGTCGTCCAGTGCGGGCCGAGCGCGGCGCACGACGCGGCGGCCGACACGGCGGTCGTCGCGGTGCGGATCTGCGGGATGTTGCAGATGCCGGTGAGGATCGCTTCGATCCACGCCTGGAGCGAGAGCAGCGCGTTGGTTGCTCCGCTGTTGCCCGCCGCAGCGGTCGCAATCGATGCCGCACTGAATACGCTGGTTACCCCGATCTGCACATCGGGCGCGACTCGGCAGAAAGCGACGAGGCTCTGCACTTCGTTCGCGGAGAGCGTGGGGATCGTGGGCGCGCTGCCCGAGAGCAGCGTGCGGACCCAAGAGATGACCATGTTGGCCGCTGCGATGGCGCGCGGGTCCGATCCCGACACGCGCGATGCGATCTCGGTGCCGAGAGACGCGAGCCCCGCCAACACACCGCCTACCGTCTGAAGCTGGGTGAAGATCGCGCGCGCCGCCGGGTCACCGCCCTGTGCGATCAGACTCTCGAGCGTCGCGCGAATCGCAGGCGCGGCCTCCGCCGCCCCCTCCGGCGTGGCGACCGTGCCGTGCGTCGAGAGCGTCGGCCCGTCCCCGAGCCCGCGCAGGCTCCCCATCGCACGATGGAACATCGGACGGTTCCCCGCCTGGGCCGCCTTCGCCGCGACGATCGTGTACGCGAGCTTCGCGCGGGCGTGCCGTCCCTGGGGCGAGTTCGCGGGATGCGCGTCCGCCTGGGCGACGAGACCCTGGAGGGACACGCGAGGAGAGGAACCGCAGCAGCTTGCCATGACGTAGCCTACCTTCGTCGGAGAAGAAGAGCGAGAAGACCGACCGCCGCCGCGCCCATCACGAGACCCCCGCCGCCGGACTTGGGAGCGGGCGGGGGCGGAGGCGGCGGGGCGGGCGTCGGCGTCGGCATGAGCCGCTGCTCGACGAGTCGCTCGACGAGTCGTTGCTGCGTCGGCGTGAGAACACCGCTGCGACGGCGTGCTTGCAGCGCATCGACCTGCGCGCGAGTGAGCGTGATCGGACCCGGCGGCGGGTCGATGGGCAACCCGACGGCGTCAACGGGGGCCGCGAGAGCGTCGCACGGCGGGTCGGGGACGCGGAGGAACGGGAACGCGGGGCACACCGAGGAGCCGGACGCGAGGAGCCCTGCGTCACCGAGGAAGTGGACGAAAACGTTCATCAACGCGAACATGATCCCCAGCAGAGCCCCCGCCGGAGCCGACACGAGCGTCGCCACGAGAATCATCGCGCCCTGCGTGTACGCAACGACCTCCCCCTGATTCCACCGGGACGCCTGGACTTGCGCCGCGCGCCCCGCGAAGTCCGCGACCGACTGGTTGAACGCCAAACGCTCCGCCCCTGTCAGGCGCGCGACGGCAGGTCCCATCTCCGTGGCGTAGACGTTGAGGATCGTCGTCTGCCACTTGAGGAACGGCACGTTGACGTAGTGCTCGAGCATCTTCCGCGTCTCGGACAGGTACGTCCCCGCGAGCGGGACACGCACGTCGAACGCCGCGCGCCCTGGTGCCGGAGCGGGCATGTGATCTACGCGCCAGTCCTGTCCCCAGGACTCCTGCATGAACGTCTTGAAAGCTGCTGCCGCGACCGCCGGGTCTGCGCCTTGGTAGCCTTGCGTGACCGCCCAGTCGCGAACCGTCTCGGGTCCGGTGGAGTATCCGGCGCTCTGCGGCCACCACGGCGCGAAGTCTCCCTGCGACAACGGCACGAGCGGAGGTCGCACGCCGTCGCCTCGGAGGGCTTCGGGCTCTACGGGGCTGAACGGGGCCTCTTGAATGCGGTTCCAGTTCGCCAGCATGAGGGACAGCTTGGCCTGGAAGCCTGCGCCTCGAGGCATGAGTTGAGCGCGAGCCTGCGCGCGGCTGCCCACGTCGAGCCCCGGATAGATGCAGCCCGCCCTCTCCAGTTCGACGGCGTAGTCGAACGTGTTCGCCTGGGGGTTGCCGAAGCGGACGTTCGTCGCCCAGTGGAGCAGCGAGACGAGGGCGTAGGCGTCCCACACCCACTGCGCTGCGGTCTCGCGCGTCGGCGGTTGCGCGAGCATCTCCTTCATCTTCTGCTGCGCCCAGAGGTAGCGTGGCCCCTGCCAAGCGAACGCGATCGACTCCGGCGTGCAGGTCGGCAGACGCCAGATGCCCCACGGACACTTGGGTCCTTGGCGCACGCCTGCGACGTTGGTGCATCCCGCTGCGCCGGTCACAGACCACGGCTGCGAGATGAATCCTTGTCCGACCTGCGCGACCCGCACGCAGATGGTGGCGGGCTGCCAGTACGCCTTCGGGCCGGAGCGAAGAAACTCGGCGCTTGGATCCATGCGAGGACGCATGCCTGGAGCCGTCGCCCCTCGAGGCGGCGCCCAGCGCCCGTCGAACCTCCACATCTCCGGGTCATAGATGCCCGGTGTGCCGATCGGCGGCGCCCCCAGCGACCCGCCAAACGCGCCGCGCTCTCGCGGCGGCCTCAACGCGTCCAGGTAGTCGCCCAGACCGTTCATCGCGACGACGTAGCCTTCATGCGCGTGACGGTCCAGAACGGCGGCGGGTCAGCCATCGCGGCGGACATGCGCTCGATCGCCGCGAGCGGGACGCCGTGGACGTTGCGCGCTGCTGCGACATGCACGTCTACGTCGAAGCGAACGATGACGACCTCGAAGCCCTTCGCGCGGCCCGCGAGGTAGTACGGGGCCATCTCGAGCGCGGTGATGTTCGTGTTGTCCACCACAATGTCCGCGCGCTCCTCCGCCGGAGCGGTGACGCCGCTGAGAAAGTCGTCCATGCACGCCTCGTGCGCCGCCCCCAGCTTGCTGGGGTCGAAACGGTACACCCCTCTCTGCATGAAGTAGAAGTCGGCGGAGACGATCTGCGGCTTGCCAAACACCGCATGGCGCAAGCTCGGGATGTGCTCTCCGATCCAAGTGCTCTTGCCGGAACCGGGCACGCCCTGGAGGATGTAGACCTTGTACGAATTCCGGCTCATCGATCTCTCTGCCTTCTGGCCGCCCACAAGGCGACCCCGCCGACCGCGATCCACCCGAAGAGCCCCCAGAGCCCGCCCGACGATCCGCCCGCCCCAGGAGGCGACACGTTCGCGTGCGAGAGCCGCGAGACACCGAAGCGGCTGTACGCCCCCGCGTCCGGCTCGACATACCCCGCCGGAGCCACGGCAGAGCCGAGGTCCCCGAAACCGTGCATCGCCGCGACCGCGCAGTTCGCAGGACCGCTCGCACGCACGAGCAGCCTCCCGCCCTGCGAGGGCGTGAGCCGGTAGCCCGCCGTGGGCCGCCGCTCGCCCCCGACAATATCGAGCCCGAGGTCCGCGAAGAGCGCCTCCATCGAGGCGCCGATGAGCGTGAACACCGCCGCCGGACGCTCGGCGCGCGCGACACGTCCAAGCAGCGCGCCCTTCGCGATGAGCCCGTTCCCGGCCTCGGGCAAGATGCCCGTGACCTGCACCCGCACAGGCGGGTCACCGAAAGCGCGCGGCACCGCGAAAGGCAACTCGAGCACGAGCACTCGCTCGGTGCGCGTCAACCGCGCGTCGAACGGCGCGATGACCGGCGTCCCAGGGTCCGCGAGGAACTGGAGCCCCTCCGAGCGCGACGTGCAAGAGCCGGAGAACGGCATGCACGGGTCGCGAACGAACGAGCCCTGGTGCCAGCCCAGCTGGGTCGCCGCTTGGTCGAGCGGAGCGATGGCGCAGGGGTAGGTCACCGCAGCACCCGCCACGCCGCGAACGCCGCGAGCGCCGCAGCGCCCACCAAGAGCGCGCCGTTGCCTCCGCCAGAGGGCGCGCTCGTCGCGCCGTAGTCAGGCGACTCCGCGTCGGTCACCTGGGGTCCAGGCGTCGTCGTCCCTTGGTAGTTCGGAGAGAGCGTCGAAGGAGCGATGTACTGCTCGCCCGCGCCCGCCTGTCCGCTCGTGGTCGGCCCGTAGACGACGCCGAGGCTCTGCTCGCGGAACGCGCGCTCGAGGCCCGCCAGCGTCGTCTGCGCCCCGGCGCGGCAGTCGCTCGGGCCGCCCGCGCGCACGAGGAGCTTGCCGCCGGTCATGCGCCCGACCTGGAACGACGCGCCGACGCGATCGAGGCCCAGGCTGTTGAACAGCAGGTCCGGGTTGATCGTGTCGTTGTCGTAGCTCGACGGGTACGCACGCCCTCGGACCTCGACGTGGAGGTGCGGCGGCATCGTCCCGAAGGTGCCGTTGTTCGTCTGGCCGGAGAGCCCGAGCGGGGTGCCCGCCACGACGCGCTGGCCCACGCGCACGAGAGGCGGGCCGATGAGGTGCGCGTAGAGCACCCAGAACGGGTTCGGCATCCCGCGCGTAGGAGGCGTGCGCTGCCCCGGCAGCGGAGTCGTGGGGGGCGTGAGCGTGAACCTGTGCTCGGTCACGACGCAGTTGCCGTAGCCCCAGAGACCCGTCGCAGGGAAGTGCGGCTGGCCCTCGAGGCCGATCTTCACGACGGTGCCGGGGAGGATCGCGACGACCGGCGTGCGGAGCCCGACCATGAAGTCGATCCCCCCATGCAGCTGCTCCGGCCGACAGCCCGCAGCGGCGCGCGCGGTGTCGTCGTGCATGCGACCGCACAAACGATTCCACCCAACGCCGAAGCCGCGTCCGGCGTTCACGTTGGTCATGTCCACGGGAGGGAGTGCGCAGTACATCAGCGGATCTTCTTCTCAGCCGCCGAGAACAGGAAGCCCTTCGGACAGCCCTTCTTCGCCCGCTTGTTGAGCGTCTTCATCGCCGCCTTCTGCTTCGCGGTCCTCGGCCTGCTCATCGCGTCCACCTGGAACTGATGCCCTTGCCGTACGGCCCCTTGAACCCGGCCGCGCGAAGCGCCACGCGCGCGTCCTTCGCGGTGTGGAAGTGCTTCGCAGCGCCCTGCCAGCCCTCCCCCGAGACGACCGCCCAGCGCCCGCCGCTCGCCTCGTCCGCCGCCTGCATCGCCGTGCGCTGCGCCGGATGCGCGAAGTCCGCTGGACGCAGCAGGTAGACCGCCGAGTCCCTCGAGGAGATCTCAGGAACGGTCAGTTCGGTGGACTCCCCGAGCCCCCGCGACCGAGGTCGGCGTCGCGGAGCGAGAACGGCGAGAGCACCCAGCAGAACGATGGCTCCGAGCATGGCCGCAGAGTAGCGCGCCCGCGCGCCGCGCGCCCTTTCAGCGGAAGCGCCCGGTCATCACTTGGTTGTACACGCCACGGTTCTTCAGATGAACCTTCACCGCGTAGTCCCCAGCGGCCTTCTGCTGCTGCGGGGAGGCGTTGCGCAGCTTCGCGATCATCTTCGCGCGGACCTCTTCGGTGTCCTCCCCGACGTGGTAGCGCCCGACGATCATCTCGATCATCGCCTTGTCGCCGCCCAGGAGTCGATATGCCGCCATCAGCGCACCACCTTCGCGCAAAGGGTAGCCTGCTCGACAGCCTTGGTCGAGATGCCGATGCGCCCGCTGCGCGCGCGGATCTTCCCCATCTGCTGCGGCCCAGCGACGAACCGCGTCACCGGCTGCCCGAAGCGTCGAAGCTCCATCACTGGCCCGTGAACGCAACGGCCGACCGGAACGACCGCCGAGTGACGGTCGTGCAGGTCGGCCTGGAACGCGATGCGAGCCTTCGCCATCAGCGACGGCGGCGAGGAGCCTTCACGCCGTAGAGCGAGGTCGCGGACTTGCGCACAGGGACGATCGCGATCCACGTCGCGTACCCGCCCAACCATCCGAGAAGAAACATTCCCATCTCAACCTCCGCTGCAAGGACACGTCGCATGGTACGTCAGCGCCACGTTCCCGCCCGCCGCACGCACCACCTTGATCCAACGCCTCGAGGGCGCGGAGTAGTAGATGTGCGCGGCGGCGCTCGATCGGTCCTGCATGTACTGCGCTGACAGCGAACGCAGCCGCGCATGCAGCGCGCTCGCAGGCAGCGTCTCCATCTCAGAGGCCGAAGAACCCGAGACCGAAGAGACCGCGCATCGTCGGCCCCTGGTAGTACGGGTTGGCGTTGAGGCGCCGCTTGCGCCCCGCCTCCGCGTCACGCGCCGCGTCGCGCGCCGCATCACGCGCCATCGCCGCCCGCACAATGGCTTCCGCCTGATCCATCGCGCTCGGACGAGCGGGCGCGACCCCCGCCTCGACCGCAGCTTCGGCCTTCGCAGCGACCTTGACCGCCTCGACGACCTCCACCTTGACCGCCGCCGCCGCCTGGACGACCGCCGCCGGAGTGGCTGCCTTGCCGCACAGCTTGACGGCCATGTCCTTCTTCAGCATCTCGGCCCAGAGCTTCTCCTTCTCCGCTCGAGAGACGAAGCGCGCTGCGATCTGCTTCGCGGCCGTCGCCTTGAAGAACTCGAAAGCCGCTGTCTTGGCCTCGCACGACTTCGCGCGCGACAGCTGCACCCGTGCCTGATCGACAGGACACAGACACATCTTCTTCGCGGGCGCCGCCGCCTTCTTCGCGGGCGCCGCCGCCGCCTTCTTCGCGGGCGCCGCCGCCTTCGCCAGCTTGTTGAGCGTCTTCATCGCCGCCTTCTGCTTCGCGGTCCTCGGCCTCGCGGGCTTCTTTTTCGCTGCCTTCGCCATCTCTCACTCCTCGCGGCAGCGCCGCAGCAGACTCACTTGGCCTTGGGGCACTTGCGAACGCGCGCGCCCTTGACGCCCGCCTTCTTCAGCGCCGCGACCTTCTTGTTCGCGGGGCCCTTCAGCTTGTGGCACGCGCCCACCTTCGTCTGGCCGTGCTTGCCCTTCCATACCTGATAACCCATGTCGCTTCTCCGTCGTGCTGTTGGTTGAAAGGGAGCCTGCGATCAGGCTTTCGTGTTGCTCTTGATGCCGTTCTTGCCGTAGCAGAGCTTCCGGCGCTGACCGCAGATCTTGACGACCTTGCACTCGTACTTGGTCGCCGCCTTCTTGCGCGCCTTCTTCGCCTTCGCCATCTCAGTACGCCCGCCAGCGACGCGCCATCTGGACGGCCTGCGCCGGGTCGATCCCCGCCGCGAGGTAGCCGTGCAGCGCGCGAACGCGCGCGAGCCCTTCGCTCGACGGCATCGTCGGAGCGCCGGGGAAGAAGTCCGAGCCGCCGGAGCGGTTCGCGCCGCCAGAGGCTGAGACATTCCTCGACCGCGAGACCTCGTAGCCGCCGATGACCCCGCCCGCGAGCCCGCCGCTCGACGGCAGCGTCGGGGCGCCGGGGAAGAAGTCCGAGCCGCCGCTGTAGTTCGCGCCGCCAGAGCCCGAGGGATTCAGGTGACTGTCCGCGCCGCGCGTCGCGGTGAAGCTCGAGCCCGCCGCGAACGCCGCGAGGTACTGGCCGTAGTCGTCCGGCATCTGCGGCGCGTCGCCGTCCACGCCCTGGGCCGAGTACGCCTCCTCGATCGACGCGAACTGCTGACGAGGGAACCACCGAGGATCGAGAGCCGCGAGCCCGCCGCTCGACGGCAGCGTCGGCGCACCGGGGAAGAAGTCCGAGCCGCCGCTGTAGTTCGCGCCGCCAGAGCCCGAGGGGTTCAGTGCAGCAAGACCATCGAGTACTGCGATCATGTCCGGCATGGAGCGTTCACCTTGGGCAAGAGATACCACGACTCGAAGCAGAGAGCGAAGTTAGCCGCGCCGCACCAGCCACGCCAACGTGACGACGCCGATGAGGACCGCGAGAATCGTAGTGGGCGACCCGCTGGCAGAAGGCTCGAGCGGCAGAGGCAGCACGGGGCCGAGCACCGGCTCCTCCTCCTCTACAGGCAGCGGGAGCGCGTGCGAGGGCGGCGGAGGGTCCGCGACCTGCGTGTGCTGCGACAGCCGCGACGCCATCCCAGGAGACATTTTGACGCGGCCTGGGTGAAGCAACGACGTGCCGCGCAACGTCACCGAGGGAGCGATGCCCGTGCTCGCGCCGCCGATGCGGCGCCAGTACTCTGTGAGCGCCGCCGCCGTGCCCGCGCCCGCCACGCCATCGACCTGGAGCGGCAGCAGAACGCCGTTCATCGCGCGCTGGGCCCACACGGCCGACACGATGAGGTTGCCGCTCGAGTCCGTGATGTAGGTCGGGTCCGCGCCCAGCGGCTGCCCCACGTCGCGCAGGCCGGAGAGCCGCATGTTCGTGATCAGCATGTTCTGGAGCGCGCGCGTCGATGCCTGAGTGCCCGAGAGCCCGCCCCCTGAACGCATCACCGGCACAGGCACGTTGAGGTCCCACTCCGGGTGGACCGCCACGCTGTAGGACGCGAGGAGCGCCTCTGCCTGGGCATCGTAGAGCGCGAGGTACTTCGCGAGGTCGTCTGGAGGCGCGTTGCGCGGGACGATAGGGAAGAAGCGCATGTCAGTACGTCTCCGAGGCGATGGTGAGCACCGTGGGGAACGAGGTCGCCACCCACAGCTGATCTTGCGGCTTGAGGACGAACGTCGAAACGTCGCCGTTGGCCACCTGGGGTTGAACAACCTCCGCGCTGCCGCGCACCTGGGAGGACGAGTAGAAGCGTTGTCCGAGCGCCGAGGAGTCCTCGACGTAGACGAGGAGCACTCGATCTTTGGTCGGGTTGTCCGCGACCTGCACGCTCACGTTCAAGGTTGCAGCGGTGTTGATGAACAGCCGCCGTCGAATGCCCGCGAACGGCGTGCGCTGCGTCAGACGCCCCACGACGGCGGCGAAGTACAGGCGCTCGTACAGCACCGCATCGTCTCCGAAGACTCGGTTGGCGAGATGCAGCGCGGGCGAGAGCATCAGTACGTCTCCTGGCCTACAGACAGCTGCATAGCCACGGCGACGTTGATCACTTGGACCGACAGCCGCTCTCCTGGGTAGAGCACGAAGTTGAAACGATTGCCGACGGCGATCGTCACGACGAAGTCGCTGCCCGAGGCGTCGCCGTTCGCTGACTTGGTGAACACCACGGTGTTCGCCGCGCCTGTGTCGGCGCGCGTGACGACCACGGCGAGCACACGGTCACGCGATGCGTTCTGCGCGAGCAGGCGTATAGTGCCAGAGACGGGGGGAAACACGGCGCTGGTGCGACTGCCGAAGGGCGCGCGCGAGGGTCCTATGACCGCTGCGAAGTACGCGCGGACCTGGAGATCGGAGACCGCGTCATCAGCGGCCACGCGATCACCGCCCCTGCGGGCCGCACGCGATGTAGTCGCCCGTGATCACGATCTCCGCGATCTTCGTCGCGCCGATGAGCGCGGCCCACAGCGTGCTGTCCATCGCCCAGGTGACCTCGAGGTCGGTGCCGGGGATCGTGATGTAGACGCCGTCCCACTCGTAGGGGACCGCGCTGCCGCCGTTCGTGACGCCCGAGAGCGACACTGGCGTGCGGAAGATCTCGAAGTTCCGCCCCTGCTCGCGGATGTTGAAGTGCGTCAGGCCCGCAGCGGGACCGGCGAACTCCGGGTTCAGGATGGCGCCGTAAACAGCGCGGATCGCGAGGTTGTACCGCGCGATGACGGTGACCTTCGGGGTCTGCTGCACCACGTTGCCCGTCGAGTCGATGATGGCTCGGAAGGTCAACGCTTCGATGCGAACGTCTTCAGGGCGGATCGCGCCGGACGCGATATCGCCGTAGTACGTCAAGATCTCCCCCGGCGGGATCTGATCTACCGAGATGCTCTTCTCTGCCATCACTGACTCCTAGCACAAAAGGGAAAAGGGGCCGACCTTGCGGCCAGCCCCTTCTCGTCAAGGGCAGGAGGGGGTGGCCTGCCCTGAGACTCAATCGGCAGCAGGAGGAACAGGGGGGCGGTCAGCCGCCCCCCGCTCACTCACTTGCTGACGGCGACGCGGAGGAGGCCGTGCAGGTAGTTCGTGACGAGCAGCGCGCAGTTGGCCGGAGTCGGCTGCGCGGTCTGCACGGTCACGACAGGCGTGACGCCCGCCACCGTGAACGGAGCGCCTGCGCCCTGCGTCAGCCAGTTCCGCTGCTGGAAGGTCATCAGACCCTGAAGCTCGTGGTTCTGGTTGAGCAGCTGCTTCTTGACCATGCGGGCCGCCGACGCCGTCGCGGGGACGCCGATCGACACGATGCCCTGGCCGTTCTCGTTGGTCTGGCCGTAGAAGCCATACCCCGAGGGGAATTTGATCGACGGACCTTCGTCTTGAATCAGGCGATTCACGAGAAGCTGGTAGAACGTGTTCTCGATGACGGTCTTGTAGTCCTGCGGCGCCGGGAACGAGATGCCCGTGCTCGAGCGAACCGAGAGGCCGATGCGGTCGAGGATCATCGACTCGCCAGCCGAGAGCTTCGACGGCGTGCGAAGGTTGCAGTCCACGTCCAGCTTGCCCTGGATGTTCTGGAAGAACTGGAACTGCGTTCCGGCGTTCTGCGCGCCCGTCGGGATGGCGATCGTATCGTATTTGTCCCCTTCCCTGAAATC
>Ga0315278_10006142_pt1 | contig 10902 bp, 6 predicted proteins | sample YL17G06_0_MG_FD_203880 | JGI IMG/M metagenome (GOLD analysis project Ga0315278, IMG submission 203880) | Sediment microbial communities from Yellowstone Lake, YNP, Wyoming, USA - YL17G06_0 | ecosystem: Environmental > Aquatic > Freshwater > Lake > Sediment | place: USA: Wyoming | collected... | reverse complement strand
GGACGTCAGGCGCCGCCGGGTTCCGGAGCAGCCAACGGCGGATGACCGGGTCGGTGGCATGCACCGATACGTAGAGCGGTGAGAGTCGGTATTCGATGATCCGCTGGACGTCCCAGGGCTTCAGGTTGGTCAGCGTCGCGAAGTTGCCGTAGCGGAAGGAAAGCCGGTAGTCGTCATCCCTGATGTAGAGCACATCCCGGAGCCCCTCGGGCAGCCCGTCCACGAAACAGAAGTCGCAACGGTTGGCGCAGCGGCGGATCCGGGGTGGCTCCAGGGAGACCCCCAGCGGCTCGTGCAGCGGACGGCCGATGTCGTATTCGATCTCCTCGCCATCCGGCTGGCGGACGTGGAGCAGGAACTCGTCGTCGGCCGTGAGGAATTCCCAGTCGAGGAAATCCTCGAGCTCGCGGCCGTTGACCGACAGCAATTCCGTCCCGGGGAGGATGCCGAGTTCCTCGGCGATCGACCCGTGCTCGACTGCGGTGACCTTGATCATGAGCTTGAAAGATGGCGCTATCGCCCTGATTTATCAAGACTTAGGGCTTCCGAAATAACCTGCTTTCGCAGGTTGGATGGTCAGAATTCGATGTTGACCCCGATGGTGGGGAAGATTCCGAGGTCTTCATTGGGCATCACGGTGCCCGTGCGCGGGTCCCAGCTGTATTGCGAGACGTTCTTGTGCCCGTAGACATTCTGGATGTCGAGGTAGGTGTCGAGCTGGACGGCCCGGAACGTCCACCGGCGGTCCGCCCTGACGTCCAGGGCGTGGAACAGGGGGAGCCGAGGGCCCGCGTTGTACTGCGTGAAGTCGAGCTGCCCGGCGGCCGGGCCGGTGGTGATGAATGGAGTGGTCGGACGCCCGGTGGCGATGCGGAACTTGCTGCTCAGCTCCCACTTGGCGTTGATGCGGTAGCCGGCGGCGACGTTGCCGATCACCCGGGTGTCGAATGCCCCGGGGCGGGCCACTCCATCGAGGCCGGTGAATTCCGTCCGGTTGAGGCTCAGACTGGTGAGGCCATAGAGCGGGATGCCGCTCAGGCGCTTCTGGAGGATGGCCTCGGCGCCCCACGCCCTTCCCCTGCCCTCGCTCCGCAACGGCTCGAGCCCGAAGGGAATGTCGCTCTGGACGTCCTCGAAGCCCGACAGAGCCAGCACCGCCTGCGGCCTGAAGAAACGGGCCGGATAGCCACTGTAGCGCTTGTAGTAGCCCTGGACCTGGAACCGGAGATCGGGGCGGAGCAGTCGTTCGACACCGGCCACGAGCTGATCGGCCCGGAATGGGGCCAGCGCCCCCGGATTGGACGAGTCCCCGACCAGCCAAACCGACGAGGGACTCTGGTAGTACTGCCCCACCGCGAAGGTCAGCGTCGTGCCGGCGGCCGGTGCAAAGGCCACCAAGAGACGGGGCGAGATTCGGGTCGCGCCCCGCAGGTCCCCGTAATAGTCGAGCCGGAGTCCGCCAGTGACCCGGACCCGGTCCATCACCTGGACGGCCGCCTCGGCCCACGTGGCGGTCCGCAGGTTGGAGAAGGTGGTGTCAACCGACAGAGGCTGGGGAACCCCTTGGCCATCGCGGCGGTATTCGCCGGGGATCAGGATCCGGTACTGGAGCGGTCCGACGCTGCGGACGTCCTGCCCCAGCTTCAACTCGACCCGCTCGCCGGGGTCGAATGACAGTTCACCCCGGAGCGAGGTGATCCCCTCCGTCGAGCGATTCTCGAAGATGGGACGCTGCAGGGAATCGGCCTGGGAGGTTTCGAACCGGCTGTAGGTGCGGCCAAGGCTGACGTTCAGGTACCCGCTGCCAAGCGACCGCTCCCAGGTCAGGCCGGCGAAGTACTGATTCTGGTTGGTGGCGACGAGGCGGCTGTTGTCGTAGCGGTTATCGGCCGAGCTGTTGTCCAGGGCGATGTCGTCCAGCGCACCGATTGCCAGGAAGGTCAGGCGATCCGACGGGCCGAGCGGCTGGACGATCTTGACCGTGGCGTCGTAGTACGTAGGTCGGAAGGCAAAGCCTGCCAGCTTGAAGACCAGGTCCAGGTAGCTCCGCCTTACGCCGGCCAGTATGGACCCATTCTTCCCCAGCGGCCCTTCAATGAAGGCACCCAGGCCCGTCGCGGAGAGGTTGATGACCCCGGCGACATTGTCCCGGTTCCCTTCCCGGAGGTTGACGCTGGTCACCGAGGCGGTGCGATCGCCGTATCGCGCGCCGAAACCTCCGGTCGAGAACTCGGCGGATTGGACGAAATCGATATTGATCAGGGACAAGGGCCCGCCGGTACTTCCCTGTGACCCGAAGTGATTGAGGTTCGGGACCTCGATCCCATCCACCAGAAAGAGATTCTCGAACGGCGCCCCGCCGCGCACGATCAGGTCATTGCGGCCGCCGGTCGTCACGCCGACGCCCGGGAGCAGGGCCACCGCCCGGATCACGTCTTCCTGGACACCGGGTGCCCGGCGCACATCCTCCGCGTCGAGGGACTGGGCGATGGACGGCGCCTCGAGTGCGGGCTGGAAGTAGGGCGCGGCCGTGATGGCAATGGCCTCGATCTGCAGCGCCTGCCGCTCCAGTTCGATCAGGACGGTGTAGGGTCTGCCGCTGCCGATGACGACGTTCGCCTGGCTGAACGGCTGATAGCCGATGGCGCTGAACCGGACGGCGTAGACCCCGGGAGTGAGGTCAGTGATGGTGAACTCGCCGCTTGCCCGCGTGACCGCAGTGGCTACCGTACCAAGCACCTCCACGCGCGCGGCTTCCAGGCCCCGGCGAGTCTCCCGGCTGACGATCCGGCCGGTGAGGGTGCCTTTCGGGGCCGGCTGCTGTTGGCCCAGGAGCGGCGCGGTGAGCAGGAGCAGCAGCAAGAACGGCATCGGCGGCATGCCCCGCCTACCCCGCCGCCGACTGGATGATCCCTCCCCGAGCAGCCCCTGGCCTCAGGGCGAAGAGCAGGTTCACCACGGCCGTGAGGAGCGCCACGGCCCCCGCCTGGTGGACAGCGCCCCAGAACACGGGCGAGCCCGGCAAGTTCAGGATCGTCAGGATGCCAAGGGTAAACTGGGTTGCCAGCGCGGCGAGCAGGAGGTTGGCGGGTCCGCGCATGCCGTGTACCCGCAGGGTAAACCAGAGCCAGGCCCCAAGAAGGGCGAGCGCCCAGCCCAAGAGGCGGTGGATGAACTGGACCGTCACCGGATTCTCGGTCAGGTTGACCCAGGCCGGGCTGAGCACCAGCATCCCCTTGGGTACGAGGGCGTTGCCCATGAGCGGGAAGGTGTTGTAGATGAAACCGGCCTTCAGGCCCGCGACGAAGGCGCCATACGTCACTTGCAGGAAGAAGAGGGCGGCCAGGATCCGGGCCTGCCAGCGGATCGCCTCCGGCATCGCGGGACGACGGGCAGGCGCCAGCAGGCCCAGGGCCACCCAGAGCGTTGCCGCGAAGGTGACCAGTGCGGTGAGCAGATGGGCGGCGAGACGATAGTGACTCACCGCCGGCCGGTCCACCAACCCGCTCGCCACCATGGCCCAGCCCAGCACGCCCTGGAGGGCGCCCAGGGCAAAGATGAGGGCCACGCGGTTGCGTAGTGCCCGATCGATGTGCCCGCGCAGCAGGAACCAGGCGAAGGGGACCAGGAACACCACGCCCATGAGGCGCGCGATCAGCCGGTGAAGATATTCCCACCAGAAGATCTTCTGGAAATCGGCCAGGGCGAAGTGCGGGTTGAGCAGCTGGAACTGGGGCGACGCCTGGTACTTCCGGAACAGCTCCAGCCAGTCCGCCTGGTTCTGCGGTGGCAGCGCCCCCATGAGGACGTTCCACTCGGTGATGGAGAGCCCCGAGCCGGTCAGGCGGGTGACGCCGCCCACGGTGACCATGGCCGCGATCAGCAGGCAGCCGGTCAGGAGCCAGATAGCCACGGGGCGGGATGCGGGGGCAGGCATCGTGACGGCTGGGGTCACCGACAGTAACAACCCCCCGGAGCCAGCCGCGGCTTCCGAGGGGTGCAAGAGCGGGCGACCGGGCTCGAACCGGCGACGTCCAGCTTGGGAAGCTGGCATTCTACCACTGAATTACGCCCGCAACTGGGTGCCAAGATGAAAGCGCCCGTAAGTCGTGTCAAGGTGGCAGCGGCGCTCCGCGCGCCGCTACTTCCGCTTATACCGCCAGCCGGTGACCCCTGCGGCCTTCGCCTCGGCCTTGATCTCGACCGTCTGGCCGGGCTCGAGCGCCGGGACGCTGACGTCCTGCGAGGCGAGTACGGTACCGGCGTCATTGAGAAATTCCACCACGATGGACAGCGGCACCGGCTTGAGGGGCTTGCCCGCCACGTCCATGGCGTTCCGGCCGGTCGCGTTGGCCCGGAAGCGCGAGCTGCTCTGCCCCATTGAGAAGGTGGTCACCTCGATGTTGGTCGGCATCGAGACGAGCGATTCGGCCGTCTTCACCAGATTGTCCTGCTGCTTCAGCTCCCGGTACGCCTGGCCGATGAGCCGGTACGAGTCCTCGTTGAGCGGCTCAATGGCCTGCAGCTGCTTGCCGGTTTCCACCAACTTGTCCCACAGCTTCAGGGCCAGCTGGGCATTGGCCAGGTTGTACACCGCGTCTCGGCTCCAGGGGTTCTGCGTGGCGAGCTTGCCGAAGACCTTCGCCGCCTGGTCGAATTCCTGGGCATTGAACATGGAGATCCCGACCGCCATGAGGTCAGACGCCGGCAGAGAGTCCAGGTTCATGTGGGCGAACTCCGCCACCATCATCTTCTCGACCGCGTCGGCACTATCCGCCATCCCCGCCTCGCGGAACGAAAAGACGATGGACTTCCGCGCATCCGTGTCCTTCGGGTTCCAGGTCAAGTACTTTCGCAGGACGTCGATCGCCTCCTTGTGCTGGCCTGACCGCTGCAGCACCATCGCCAGGTTGGCTGTGGCCGAGTTCCGGTTGTCGACGAGCGTCGAATCCTTCTCCGAGAGGGCCGCAGCTTTGGCGAAATAGACGGCCGCGCTGTCGTTGGTATTGCTGTTGGCGAAGATCACGCCCATGTTCTCGTAGACGTGGGGCATCTTCGTGAAGATGGTCGAGGCCCCGCGGAAGTAGTACAGGGCAGAATCGCTCTGGCCGGCGCGCTGCAGCTCAATCCCGACCGTCGCCAGCTTGGCCCAGGCATTCTGGCGGTAGCTGTCGATGTCGATCTCGCAGTCCGGCGCCAGCGCTTCGGCCTTGCTGAGGGCGCTGTCCGCGCCGGCCACGTCGCCCCGCAGCAGGTAGGTGCGGCCCAGGTAGTACCAACCCGAAGCATTGGCGCCCTGCCCGCCGGTGGTCACCGCCTCGACCAGGATCTTCTCGGCGCGCTCGAGGGCGGCGGCCCGCTTGGCCGCATCCTTCTCCTCGATGCCGGCGCGCATGGCGCCCTGACCGTCGGATATCTTGCCGGCCATCTTCAGGTTGCAGAAAGCGATCTGGAACCTGCCCGCGGAGTCGGCGACCAGGCGGGGCTCCCGCCCCTGGGCGACCACCGGACTGGCCATGACCGCCAGCCCCGCCAATGCCACGACTGCAATTCTCCCGAACGTCATGTCGACTCCTTGTGAGCGATGCCATGCCCGGCGGCCGATTCCGCCTCCAGGCGCTGCGCTGTTGCACGGACCTCAGCGGCCACCTCGATGGCCGGCCGGCCGGTCGCTCGCGCGACGCGGGCCACATCCTCGTATTCCGGTTTCAGGCGGAGACCGCCTGGTGCCTCGACGACTTTCACGCGCACCGGGGAGCCATCCGCCCCGGGCACCTGGAACTGCCGGCGAACCAGCGTGCGGCGTTCGGCGCGTGACCAGCGGAGGCCCGCCGTGGTACTGTTGGCGAAAAACGCATCGGCGACCTCCGCCTCGCGCCCCGCCGGGACCACCGCCTCCACCCGCACTCCGATCCGGCCCTTCTTCATGTACGTGGACCACATTTCGACGTCCAGGGCCCCGGCCGCGGTCAGTGCCTCCCGCAGCGGCTCCAGGTACTCCGGACTGAGGTCGTCGAGGTCTGCGGCCAGCACGGCCACGTCCGCCGCCTCGGGCGCCCCCTCCGCAAGCATCAGTCGAAGCGCGTTGGGATAATGCCCTGGGTCACGCGCACCGGCGCCCCATGCTGATCTCACCGGCCGCCAATGGGCTGGCGGGGATCCGCTGCTCAGCGCCCGCAGCAGCGCCGCACCGGTGGGGGTCGTTGCTTCACCCTGGACCGGTCCGTTCGGCGCGACCCGGAGCCCTTCGATCAGCAACGCCGTCGCCGGAGCGGGCACCGGTAGGACGCCGTGCGCCGCCCGCACCCAGCCGTCGCCCAGTGCCAGGGGACGCGTGTAGATGTCGGTGATGCCCAGCCGCTCGAATCCCTCGATCGCCCCAACGATATCCACCAGGGCGTCCCAAGCGCCGACCTCATGCAAGGGGACGTCATCGCCCGCCAGGCCGTGCACCCGTCCCTCTGCCTCTCCCAGAAGCCGAAAGGCGCGCGTGGCACGGTCCTTCACCCACTCCGACAGCGGCGCGCGCGCGATCATCCCGATCAGCTCACCCACATGGCGGTGCGACCCAGGGGAACCATGGTGATGATGGTGGGGCTGCGCCGAATCTCCGTGAGTGGGCACCCCGACATCGCCCGGACCCTCGGACAGCCCCCCCGCCATCCGCACCGTAACTTTGGTGCACCGGACCGCGCAGCGCTCCACCATCGCGATCTCGACCGATACGCCAGACAGGCCGAGACGGGCGGGCAGCCCGGTCAGCCAATCCCTTGGGGCGCCGGCATCGACCACCGCACCGAGGAGCATGTCACCGCTGATGCCAGCGGCCGGATCGATGATGGCGAACCTGTGGCCCGACATAGACTTATAAATATACAGCGGGACGCCGCCCGGCACTACTGACCGATGGCCTCTGGCCGGTAGAGCCATCCGGCGCCGGTATTGAACAGGATCACGCAGGCATCGGCCCCGATGGTGCCCTCCGCCTTCAGGGCGGCAACGGCCGCAACGGCCGCACCGCCTTCCGGGGAGAGATCGATTCCTTCGAGCATCGTCCCGTAATGGGCCGCGCCCGACAGCGTCGCGTCGTCCACCGCGATCGCCCCGCCCCGGCTCTCCCGCAGTACCCGCAGCACGATCCGGTCACCCAGTGGACCCGGCACCCGGAGGCCGCTGGCAACCGTCCAGGGATCGGGCCAGGGCTCGGCGGAGTCCTTCCCCTCCAGGAACGCCTTGACGATCGGCGCGCAGCCGCTGGACTGGACGCTGAACATCCGCGGCATGTCACCCTCGACCCAGCCGGCCGCCTTCAGCTCCTGAAAGGCCTTCCACATCCCGATCAGCCCGGTACCGCCACCGGTCGGATAGAGAATCACGTCCGGCAGTTTCCAGCCCAGCTGGAGCGACAACTCCAAACCCAGGGTCTTCTTGCCCTCGATCCGGTACGGCTCGCGGAGGGTGGACAGATCCAGGGCGCCGGACTCGGCGGCCCAGGCGCGCGAGGCCTTCCCGCAATCACCGATGTGACCGTCGAGCAGCTCCAGCTGCGCGCCGAAGTTCCGAATCTGGGCGAGGATGGTGTCCGGGGTAGTGCGGGGAGCGAAGACCCGCACCTCCGCCCCGGCGCGGGCACCGTAGGCCGCGGCAGCGATGCCGGCATTGCCGGCAGTCGGCAGCGTGAAGCGGGCCACTCCGGCGGCGGTCGCGCGGGTGATCGCGGCGCTCAGTCCGCGGGCCTTGAAGGACCCGGTGGGGTTCGTTCCTTCATCCTTTATCCAGAGATTGGAAAATCCGAGTTCCCGCCCCAGCCTGGGGACCGGCAGCAGCGGTGTGTCGCCCTCACCCAGTGTCACCGGCATCTCTCCTGGGGCCAGCGGCATGAAGGACCGGAAACGCCACATACCATGGCGGCGACGGAGCTCCGCCCGTTCAGTGACGGGATGCACGCGGTCGGGATACCGGACCAGCCAGGGCCGGCCGCACTGACACACCGTCGGTACGCCCTCCGGCCCTCGCGTGGCACCACACTCCGAGCATTCGAGGTGCCAGTCCATCACGGGGATCTCGGTCATGGCTGCTCCACCAGGTAGTGATGAATCCGCTCCGCGAGGGCCCGCGACACGCCCGGGACGTCGGCCAGCTCCGCGCCGCTGGCGCTGCGCACCCCCGCCAGGCTGCCAAACCGCTCCAACAGCGCTCGCCGGCGGGCGGGACCGATCCCGGGGATACCCAGCAACTCCGACGTAATAACGCGTTGAGTCCGCCGCTTGCGGCTGTACGCCAGGCCGAATCGATGGGCCTCATCCCGGGCTCGTTGGAGGAGCCGGAGCGAACTGCTCCGCCGGGGCAGCACCAGCGGGTCGGACTTCCCCGGAAAGAAGACTTCCTCTTCCCGCTTTGCCAGGCTCACCATCGGCACCGACACGCCGAGCGCCGCGGCGGCGTCCAGGGCCGCGCTGAGCTGTCCCTTGCCGCCATCGATGACCATCAGGTCCGGCAGCGGCTGGTCCGCCTCACGACGCCGCGTGACATAGCGAGTGACGACCTCCTGGATCGCCGCGTAGTCGTCCTGCTGCCCCGGCCCCTTGATCCTGAACTTCCGGTACTCGGCCTTCTTCGGGCGGCCGGCCTCGAACCAGACGAGAGCGCCGACGGTATCGCGGCCCTGATTGTGCGAAATGTCGATACAGACCAGGCTCCGCGGCACCTGGGTCATGCCGAGATCCCGCCCCAGCGAGTAGACCGGATCCTCGGCCCGTTCCGATACCTCGAACGACTCCAGCCGGAGGCTCTCGAGCAGGTGGCGGGCGTTCTGCTCCGCCAGCTCGGCCCAGCGCCAGGCCCGGCCCCGCTGCGGAATCAGCCACGCCGTCTCCGGGATCAGCGCCTCGAGACCGCTGAGATCGGCCGGCGCAAACGGCAGCACTGTCCGTCGGGACCGATCTTCGGCCGGAACATAGTACCGCACCAGAAAAACGCTGAGCACCTCCTCGTCAGGCGCATCAGCGAGGTTCTCCAGGAACCGGTGTTCCCGCGAAATGACACGGCCCTCCCGCACCCGGAAGAACAGCCCGACGGCATCATCGCCATCCCTCGCATACCCGATCACGTCCGCGGCTCCGCTGCCGGTGACCTCCACCGCCGTCGGCGCCTCGAGCCGTTCCAGCCACCGCAGGGTGTCACGGAGTTCTCGGGCGCGTTCAAAGTCCATACTCTCGCTGGCGACGAGCATCATGTCGCGGATCCGTGACCGCACGTCAACGGTGTCACCCTCCAGAAAGGCCACGACCTCCGCCATCATGGCGCCGTAGTCCGTCTGGCCTTGCCAACCGACGCAGGGAGCCTTGCAGCGGCCAATGTGGTAGTCGAGACAGGGTCGCTCCCGCCGTTCCTGGGGCAGGTCGTCGCTGCAGCTCCGTACCGTGAAGATGCGGCGGATCACCCCGAGCGCGTTCCGCAGCGCAGACACGTCGGTGAAGGGACCGAAATAGCGGGCCCCCGCCAGGTCACGGCGCCGGGTGACCAGGACCCGCGGGAACGGCTCCTGGACGGTGACGACGATCGAGGGGTAGCTCTTGTCGTCCTTGAGCCGGATGTTGAAGCGGGGCTGGTACTCCTTGATCAGGTTGTTCTCGAGGAGCAGCGACTGTTCCTCACTCGATACCACGATGGTTTCGACGTCGGCGATGTGCTGGCGGAGCCAGGCGTTCTTGAGGCTGCCGCCCGGGTCGGCCGCGAGGTAGCTCCGGACCCGGGAGCGAAGGTTCCGCGCCTTGCCGACGTACACGACCTGACCGCTGGCGTCCTTCCAGAGATAGACACCGGGACCATCCGGAAGGGTATCCAGCTTGCGACGCAGTGCCTCGGTGACCGGGGCAGTCATCTCAGGTCCGGCGAAGTCGGCCGACCAGTTCGCGCGCCGTCTCGATGCCCAGCTGCCACGCCATCAAGATATAGACGGTCCCGAAGGCGCCGAGCACCAGAACGGCCCGGAGCACGGGGCCGAGTTGGCCCTGAACCAGGAGGAGCATTCCCCATCCCACGACGGCGGCGACCAACCCGGCGCCCCACAGGCGCGCCAGGTGCGCTGCCGGCAGTCGCGCCGCCCCAATCCGCGCATGCAGCGAACGACGCAGCAGCGCGAATTCCAGCCAGCCGGCCACTCCCGCCGAGGCGGTGAGACCGACTGCGCCCCACCGGCGCTCGACGCCGAGGAGTCCCGGCAGATGCACGGCGGAGAAATAGCCGAGCCCGATGGTGAGCCCGACCCGGATCAGGGCGAACCGCATCGGTCGCTTCGCCTCCTGCAGCGCGTACCAGGCCGAGGCGTAGAGTCGTGCCAGCGTCGTGGCGAGGAGCCCGACGGTCGCACCGATCAGGATCATCCAGACATAGCGGGCGTCATCGGCGGTGAACCGGCCGGTCTGGAAGACGGCGGCGGCGATGACCTGGCCGAGCGCCAGGAAAGCGATCGCCGAAGGGACCACGAAGAACGTCACCTGGCGCATGGCGCGCTCCAGACGCTCCCGGAGGACGGCGTGGGCCGAGTCTCCCTGTCCAGCGGCATCGGAGAGCTCGGGCAGTTCGGCGGCAGCCACCGACATGCCGAACAGGCTCACCGGCAGGGTATACAGCAGCTGCGCGTTCATCAGGGCGGCGACGGCGCCGGTCGGGAGCAGACTGGCCAGGATGGCATCGACGAAGGCGCTGATCTGGGCGACGCCGCGGCTGACGAACGCCGGGCCGAAGTTGGCGAGCACGGTCCGCACTCCGGCGTCGCCGGCATCGAGCGAAGGGCGGAATCCCCCGAGCAGCCGCCGGGCCTCGGGGAACTGGATCGCGAACTGCAGCAGGCTTCCCGCCAGGGCGCCCCAGGCCGTGAACACCACGATCCGTTCCGGG
>Ga0315278_10006141_pt1 | contig 10904 bp, 8 predicted proteins | sample YL17G06_0_MG_FD_203880 | JGI IMG/M metagenome (GOLD analysis project Ga0315278, IMG submission 203880) | Sediment microbial communities from Yellowstone Lake, YNP, Wyoming, USA - YL17G06_0 | ecosystem: Environmental > Aquatic > Freshwater > Lake > Sediment | place: USA: Wyoming | collected... | reverse complement strand
GACCGCAGGGATCCGAACCGGTGGTAGCGACCATGGCTATCGAGGTGGTTCCAGTTGCGTTAGGCGCAGTTGCAAAGGTTGCCGGATTAGGTGTCGGCGGGGCCGTGTCGGCTATGCCAGATGGTGTAAGATAGCTGCTAAGATAGGCGACAGTAATACCAGTTGGTAAATTGCTTACTAACGACACATTAGATGATTTAAGTCCCGGAAATGTTGGATAATTGCTGTAGTTAGCATCTGTTATCTCGGTTTTATTGTTGAAACCGTCACCGTCCGAATCCTGCGACCCGATGGCCAATATGGCAGCGGTGGTACCATAGCCGTTAGTTAACATCGCATCGCCATAGGGATTCAACGTGCCGCCGCCGCTGAAATCATAATGACATGCTCCGCAGTGAGCAACGCCATTAAGGGTAACAAGTCGCGTGCCAGTCGCTGAGGGATACGCTGTTAAAAATCTGGTTTTTATGCTATTAGTGGCCCATGCGGCAGGGGCTGTCAAAGTAATGAATACCAACGCCGGAATAATTAGCTTGTGCAGAAACTTGGGGGTAGCATTAAAATACATACTTAATCCTCAATAAAAATACAAGTAAGTTTTCGAATTCAACGTAAAAGGGTCCTCTTTGCGGTTCAGATGAATCGCCGTATTCGTCCTGAGCGGAGTGATATTTCGCAACGCATCCTCCAGATGGCCGTAGAACACCCGTGTACGCTCGGCGGCAGTAGGGTAGAACGCGTGGAAGTAGTAGTTTAACATCGCGTTGACGTCCAGATTCGGGCTCCAAAGCATACGGGCCAGCATATACTGTTTCCGCGTCCAGGTTCCCCATCCTTTGGTTAACATATGCATATACTGCAAAATCCGAGCCCCGCCTGGTAATACCATGGAATGTCTGCCGCCATATATAATTGACAGTTGTTGCCGCCCCAATTCAATTGTTTTTTACTGCCAGTCCCGCAAAGGTCCGGCTAAAACATATTATATTATTAAATACGTTAGCATTAAAAGACAATTATAATCTGCAAATATCATAAGTCAAGAGAAATTATTAATTATATGACGTTAAACACAAAGATACCCCTGTAACGGTATGGGGTATTCTGGGATTAATCCGCCCGGGAACACTTTCGAGCAGGTCAAAAGAGAACTTAATGACTTATACGCTTGTTTATACATGGTATTCATAACCCAAACGACAACCATACGCATACCCTTTTAGTTATTTCCAGTTTTTCGTCATTATTACTATTTACGAACGCCGGGAAAATTCGGGTTTAAAAAAAATAAATAAAATAATCATGCCCCTGACAATATACGAACTTCTACGTATATGGCCTGCGAGCAGACGAGTTATATTGCAGAGGTTGATACGCTCAGGAAATGACAAAAATTACGCCGGGACAAATATCTGCGTTTCCGCGCAGCACCTCAATCAGCGAAAATCAGCCGGCAAAACGCGCGTACGCCGCCACCAACCAAACAAATTGCCACGGTTATTCTGCATTATCATATCATTCGCATCTGGCCGTTTTTGTCAATACCAGATACGCAAAAATCTGAAAAAAATCAGCGTTTTGTCGCTATGGTCTTATAATTTGCCGTTAAACAGATTCGCCAATCATATCCGTGCTCGCGGCGAGGAAGCACAGATTATATGGGGTTCAGGGCTGGCTTGGAAACCTGACTGTCGTATTATCTTGTCTATAACGACCAACCTCGGATGTATCAGCTTTTTTGGCATCGCCATATTTGGTATTCAGCGCATTGTATTTCTCAATCGCCAGTTGTGTGGCTTCGAACCCGCCATCCGGGCATATAAATGTCTCGATAAAATCTCTGCCGTATCGCCGCAAATCCCCGGCCGCATGCTCGACTTTCTCGAACTCCCTGCGAGCTAAAGGGTCATTGCCGGATTTCTCGAACATCACTGTTCGCACCGTATGGTAGAGGAAGCTCACCATATCTTCGCCGTACGCGAATCGTCGCTCATCTTCCAGCAGTCGCGCCTGCTCAACAGGGTCTTTGCACTCAAGCAACGCAGCGTCAATATCGCATCTGGCCAGCCGCAGCGATTCGATTGTCTCCAGGAGGTCCGGGCCATCATCGGTAGCCGGATGGTACGGCTCGTAGTGAAAGTGCTTCATAGCAAACGGGTCATCGCCGCGGTTCAGATGAATCGCCGTATTCGTCTTGAGCGGAGTGATATTTCGCAACGCATCCTCCAGATGGCCGTAGAATGCCCGTGCGCGTTCGGTGGTAGTAGGATAGAACTTGTGGAAGTAGTCGTTTAACATCGCGTTGACGTCGAGATTCGGGTCCCAAAGCATACGGGCCAGCATATACTGGTTCAGCGTCCAGGTTCCCCACCCTTTAGTGAGCGTGTGCATATACTGCAAATTCCGGGCCCCCGTCTGGTAATACCATGGGATGTCTGCCGCCATAATCCGGGTATATAAAACAGGCATAGATTTGTAGTTACTGACATTGTAATACTCGCCGACGAACAGCGTTCCCTGATAAAAGCCGTCTTTGTGCGGAGCCCATCCCAGATACGCATTTGCATATCCCCGGTTAATCTCAGTGCAGTTTGGGTCATTCATTGCGTGCACGTAGCATCGTTGAATCGGATAGAACGTAACTGAGCAGTTTTCATAGTCGAAGTCCTCAGGCAGCGGTCGGGCAGGAGGAGCCAGTGTATCGCTGTAGGCAAGCGTTGACAAATGCACGTTTCGTTTTAATCTGCCGTCCCTGCGTGCTTTCTGCACTTCCTTGTTTACCTGATAAAGCAGACGCATAATCCGGTCTGAGTATGAACCCAACGCTTCGCAATTCCCGCAGTCACACCATTTTCCGCTGCCATCCAGCATCCAGAAATTCACTACATCGGCGTAACGCCACACGCCATCAATAAGCCCCTGGGCGAAGTTCCTGGATAACTCAGCTACCGCATCGTCATTGGATGTGCAGATATTGCGTCCTTCCCTGGACCACCCTCCGACATCACCTATCCGCTTGCCGTTTCTCAGCCCAAACCATTCCGGGTGTGCCTTGAAATACGTCAGCTTACCATCGTTTTGATTGACATCCCCCTTTGGCTCTGAAGAGGGCTTATAGGGGTCCATCGGCTTGCCTTTGCTTCCGCTTGCAAGGGGAGATTCGTAAGGATACTCCGCGGAGGGGTTCAGGAAGTTGGATAGAACGTCGTGAGCGCCTATTGCCAGGCGCAATCCCAGCTTCTTCAGTAATGGAATTTCCTTTTGGGCAGAGGTCCAGAAATTCATCCGGTTGCGCGCCATCCACAGAAAAAGCTCCTCGTTACCGCGGTTTTCCCATGCGTAGAAACCACGGGTCGCAAATGCAGGATTCTCGGTCAAGTCGAGCGGCTCGTCGGGAATCGCGACTTTTCCGGCGGGATATACTGTCCCCTGTTCTCCCAGCCCAAAAAATCTCATTCCCAGCCGTTCGAGATAGGCATAGACGCCGTAGAGTGTCCCGATTCGACCATTTCCCTCGATGATGCACACGCTTGCCGACTCGCGCGGAACCACGCGGATGCGAAACGATTCCGGGGTGGTAAGAGCCGGACTCCCATCGCCTTTGGCCGGTAAAGACCCGACTAATGGATTGCTTCTGCGATTGCCGATTACGAAAACACAGCCGCTCTTTGGAAGCTCTTTTGTCCAGGCCAGCTGAATGTTGGCCGCCGGTATGCCCGTACAGACAATCAGGAAACGTCGCAGCTCGACTGCCGAAAAACACTCCGTACACGCATCGTCATCCTCAAAGTTATCGTCCCAGAAGTTGACCTTGTTTTCACTTACAGCGGCCTGTTCAATACTGCCAAAAGGCCCCGGATTGGCGACTATTGTCACCATATCCGCCGCCTGCACTTTGGTTTTACCGCTGGAGCATGCCGATAATACAATAATCAAAATGGTTAGTATGTTCTTAAGTTTAAGCATAACCGCAATCTGCCTCTTGTTTTTACCTTTTCCCTTTTTGCTTTTTTATTTGCCGCCGGCGGTTAGTATTCCTTAATCAGCTCTAACATTTTCCTGTCGAGCTTGTGGCCCTTATAGTTTTCGTATTGCACATCGGGTCGGGTGCTGTCTAAGACGCCGAAGTCGCCCTTCAGGTTCCACAAAGCGTGTCCCCAGCCAACCTCTTTCCAGAGCGAAAGCATATCTTTCATCCAGGCAAGCGCCACATCGTGCGGGGTTTTGTTGTAGCAGCCCCATTCTCCGACGTGCACCGGCACTCCCATTTTTACCAGAGGCGTCCAGGTATCAATCAGCTTTTCTTTCAGGACGGCCTTGTTCCAGACCTTCCCATCATCGGCTGTCATGGGCCATGCGGGCGTTTTTGATGATTCAATCGGAAACCCTTGCACCCAGTTGGCATGATAATGCGTTATGGCCATAGGAGTGTAGCCGCGAGTGCTTTGGACGACGCCGAGGTCAGCGAGGCCGAAAATCGGCGTTCTGCCCGCGTCTTTGCCGTCGGAGACAATCAGCCGGGCCGGGTCTTCTTCTCTTATCGCCTTTACCAGCGCGGTAATAACCCGCACGTGAGGCGTTTCTTCTTTGGTAAAAGGCGGCTCATTAATCAAATCAAAGCTCAGTTGTGAGTTCGGTATGCCTTTGTACCTCTTGGCGAACATTTTCCAGTGAAAGGTTGCGCCTTCCATTGCCTTTTGCATATTTTCCGGGGAATCCTCGTAAAGGTCCACCGGCTCCTTTTTGCGGTCGTTGATGCAATAGCCGGGGATGCGGTGCAGGTTGAGGTTGATGTGAATTTTGTATTTTTTGCCAAGCTCGACGACCTCGTCGATGTCTTTTATCACTTCCTCATCAATCTTGAACCAGTTGTCTTTTGATGCCCATCTCCAGTAAGACATCGGTATGCGGGCAAAGTCAAATCCCCATTCGGTCATTATCTCGAAATCTTCTTCTTCGAATTTGGCTCTGGGCCCCCATTCGCCGAATTTCGCCAGTAGATTAAAGCCCCGATAGCGGGAAAAGCTCATACTTGGTTTTTCGGGTCTGGCCATTGCCCCGGCTTTTAATCCCACAAGAGACGTTGCCGCAAAAGCCCCGCTTGTCTTCAGGAAATCGCGTCTGTTCATACTGGGTTCTCCATAAATACCATTCGGACAATTTCGTGTTTTTTTTATTTTCCATTGTTCAGCAAATTCACCAGCGGCTGCGGCCGGTCAATGCCTTCGATGAATTTCGGTTTGTTCGCCCAGGGTGTAACGCTCGAAACGCCGGTCAAATCCATCCAGTATTGCAATCTCGCCACAGTCAGATTCCAGGTCATATGAAAATGATTGGCCGGGGGATACTGCTTGTATTCGACCATACTGGCAAATTTTGGCACGACAAACGTATGCGGCCAGATGGGCGTTGTCAGATTACACATCGCCTTTGTAAGCTCCACCGGCGTCTCCGTCGTCTGCGCCTCGTCCCAAATCAAACTAAACAGCCCCGATGCGCCGCTGAAAGCCAACCTTCCCGCGATGCCTTCGATACCGCCGGGGGACATAAACGTTACCGAATTGCCCCCGCCGGGGAAATAACCTGTGTCTGCCAAAGGCATACTGATTCCGGCCATAATATCTTTTACCGATGCGCCGGGCGGGCTTGACCAGTCAAACGCGGCGCTTCCCGAATTGTCCCCATCGACAAGTCCCTTAACATACCAGTCCGCGTTCTCGTCGAGATTCGTCAATCCAATCTTTGCGGCTAATTCTTTAATCTCCCACGCCTCCCAGACCTTTCTGAAATCCATAAATAATGGCGGGTTGCCGCCCGACAGGTATGTCATAAACAGCATCGTCAAAAGTCCCTGAACATCCGCCTCAGTCGCATAAGGCAGGGGGGCTTTTCGGCCATTATGGTCAAACGTGCTGTTAAAAAGCGATTCCATCACGTCCGCTACCGGCAGCGGCAGCCCCCGTTTGTCGCTTCCCCATTCCAATTGGCTCATAAATCCGCCGCCCACCGCGTTAAGCTCCGCCATAATATCCCGCACAATCAGGTACATCGCCAAACTCATATTGAAACGGATGCTGTCCTCTTCGTTTCGCAATTCAAGCCGGTCGCCGACGTATCGATTTATCCATCCCCTCAGCGCCTTCAGCTCTTTCTTGTCGTATGCCTCTTTGCGCAGCATATCCGCCAGGAGCTTCATATCTAACCGGGTAATCTCAATTCCGAAGGTATTTCTCGTCGGTATTATATGAGCAAGAGCTGTTTCCATCCCCATCGAATCGTGTCCGAAAATCACAACTCGTCTGCCTCGCAGTCCAACTGCTGTTACCGCCGCGTAGCACCAGTCGATAAGCCATTTGGCCGTTTGCTCGCTCATTTTGGGATTTGCGCCTGTGTCGGGCCAGTTGCCGACATTGAGAGTGCATAATCGTCCGTATTGGCTAATCGCGCCGTTCAGCGCATGGGCGTAAACCACCCCCGGCTTCGGCCCGCTGTTGCCGCAGGTTATATTGACAGGTGTATTGGCCGGGAATTGCTGCAAAAGCGATATGCCCGTCAACTGCGGAAATGCCCATGTATCCGGCACACAGACCAGTATATCCACGCCGGCTTTGCGGAATTGCTCGGCGACGATGTCCGCCTGTTTTTCGCCGTCTATCAGCACAGTCGAATAAACGACCGGCACCGCTGTCTTATTCGGCAGCATTACCTTGCCGCTTATTGTGTCTGCGGTCATCTTTACAATGTTCTGGCATCGCTTCTGGCTCGCTTCATCTATCCGCGGGTCGCTGGTCGCGAAAACCCCAATCACCGGAACCTTCGGCTTGCCGTTTGCACCTGCCAGTTCCACTGCCGCTGTTTTAGCCATCGTTAATCCTCCAGATTACAAAACGCCCTTTTTAAGAATTATATTTGCGTATAAGGCCTTCTCGCCGCTGGCGACAACGGCGTATGCTTTTTTGGCCCTTTCGTAAAACGCGAATCTTTCAACGAACTCAAAATCAGAAAACTTTTCGCCGCTTGCCTTGATTATTTTGCGATATTCTTCCCAGGTTGTGGGTTTGGTTTTGTCGCCGGGGACAACCGCCATCAGCACAACAGGGCGGTCCACGTACTGGTCGAGCGGCAGGAATTTCAGGACCGCTTCGAGAATCTTGCCAATGCCGTGACCATCGCACCTGAGAAGTTTCTGCGCGATACTTGCGGCGGGGAAGCTGCCGTCCGCCAGGACTATCTCGTCACCGTGTCCCATCTCCATAAGCGCCTTCATAAGCTCAGGAGAAATTACTTCCGGTATATTTTTCAGCATATTCGTTCCAACCTTTCCGGTTTGTTACATCTCCATTAAATCCCGGCTTTTTTCGTCCGGGCCTGCGCCAACTGGTCAACCGCGACCGCTACGACGATAATCATGCCGATAACAATCAATTGCGCGTTGGTCGATATGCCCAGCAGGGTACAGCCATTTCGCAAAAAGCTTATCAGCAGTGTTCCGATGATTGTCCCCATTATAGTTCCCTGTCCGCCCGACAAGCTCGCCCCGCCAATCACAACCGCGGCGATTACGTCCAGTTCTACCCCCAGTCCTGCCGTCGGCTGTGCCGATACCGTCCTGCTCACCTGTATCATCGCTGCTATACCGACCAGCAGGCCGACTATCGTGTAAATCCAGGTGAGGTTCTTTTCCACCCTTACGCCCGCGTGAAATGCCGCCTCGCGGTTTGAGCCGATGGCGTAAGTATAACGTCCTAATGGCGTGTATTTGAGAATGAGCATCGCTATGATTATTACTGCCGCGAAAATCAACACCGACACAGGAGCCCCAAATATCAACCCCTCGCCGAGATACTTGTAATCGGGGACGTTTACCGGCTGGCCGTCTTTCATCACAAGGGCAACTCCCCTGAAAAAGCTCATCGTCCCCAGCGTTACTATAAACGGCTGAAGCCGAAACCTGGTTATCAATAACCCATTGGCCAACCCGCTGAGTAACCCGGCAGCGACGCCTGCGATTGTCCCCGCGATTCCGCCTGTTGTCCCCATCACCCATGCGCCAATCATACCGCATACCGCCAGCATCGAACCGACCGACAAGTCGATGCCGCCTGATATAATTACAAAGGTCATCCCGATAGCTACTATCCCGTAAACGCTCGACCGCCTCAGCACGTTGAGAAAATTATCCATTGTTAAAAAAGTGTCGGGCCTCAACGCCGCGAGGATACACACTATGAGCATCAAACTTCCGAACGGCAGCAACTGTCTTATAAACTTTCCCATTTAGCTTCCTTCCACGGCGGCAAGATGCATAACTGCTTCCTGTGTGGTTTCGCTTTTTTTCAAATTGCCCACCAGCCGGCCCCGCCTCATCACCAAAATGCGGTCCGCTATCCCGAAAAGCTCAGGCAGTTCCGATGATATGAATAATATCGCTTTGCCCTGTTCAGCGAGCTGATTCAAAAGCGAGTAAACTTCTTTTTTCGCTCCAACGTCGATTCCGCGTGTCGGCTCGTCAAAAATCATAAATTTTGATTTAGCCAAAAGCCATCTCGCAATCAAGACCTTCTGCTGGTTGCCGCCTGATAATGATTCCGCGGGCGACTGTGGTCCGAGCCACTTAATGCCGATGCGACTTGCTATTTCATCAGCGATTTTGTTTTCCTTATTCGGCCTGATTACCATGGCCATCCCGATTCCATCAAGATTCGGCAGCGTGATATTCCAGCCGCAGGGCAACTGCATACACAGCCCCGTCCGTTTGCGGTCTTCCGTAAGCAGGGCGATGCCGTTGCTTATCGCGTCGGCGGGGCGATTGATTGTTATTTCGTTACCGTCGATAATTATTGTGCCGGTGATTTTGGGAACGACGCCGAATATGGTTTCGGCGACTTCTGTCCTGCCCGCACCGACAAGCCCAGCCATTCCGACAATCTCGCCTGCCCGTATATCAAAAGAAACCTCCGTTACGCGTTGTGCCGAGGAAAGGTTTTCAACTTTTACGCTAACTTCGCCGCATTTTACATTTCGTCCCGGGAACAGGTCCGTCAGCTCTCTGCCGACCATATATCGCACTATTTGCGGGATGTCCATTTTCTTCGCCGAGTCGCTCTGCACGACACGGCCGTCGCGCAGCACGGTGATATCATCCGCCAGGCCCGTGATTTCCTCCAGCCGATGCGAAATATAAATGATTGATATGCCCTGTTCTCGCAGTTCTCGCACAACCTGGAATAATCGTTGTGTGCCTGTCTCCGACAGCGACGACGTTGGCTCATCCATAACGATTATCGAGGCGTTACGCATCAGCGCCTTGAGAACCTCGACAATCTGGCAATCACCGGTCGATAAGTCCTTCACAATGCTCATGGGGTCGATATCGAAGTTCAATCTCCGGGCCAGCTCCGCGGTCCTGTTAAACATTGCTTTTCGGTCAACGGTAAAAGGTATCCTTCCCGCCGGCTCGTGGCCGAGAAATACGTTTTCCGCTACCGTCAAATGCTCCGCAAGGTCAAGCTCCTGGTATATCATCGATATGCCCGCTTCAATCGCTTCCTGGGGTCCCTCAAATTCGCACCGCTCGCCCGCGATTTCAATTGCCCCGCTGTCGGGCTTGTGCACTCCCGCGAGAATTTTCATAAGCGTCGATTTACCCGCGCCGTTTTCCCCAACAAGCGCGTGTACCCTCCCCTTAGCCACAGTCAGGTCAACTTCGCTAAGCGCCTGCACCGGCCCAAACCGCTTTGATATCCCCCTCATCACAATAGCAGGCGGGACTTTACCATCAACAGCTTTGCTCGCTACTTCAATAATGCCTGAATCTCCGGCGTGTCGATATTTTCTTTGGTTATCAATTTTACTCCCGTATCAATCCGCCTCGGCACTTCTTTGCCTTTTATCTTGTCGATTACGCACTTTACGCCATCGTAACCCATCTTATAAGGATTCTGCACGACTAACGAATCGATATCACCTTTTCTCAGCGCCTCGATTAACAATGTTCCCGCGTCAAATCCCACCATTTTAATTTTGCCCGCCCGGCCTCCGCTTTGCATCGCCCGAATCGCGCCGGTCGCCGTCGATTCATTGCACGCGAAAAGCCCGTCCAGCGATGTGTTTTTGGTCAGCAAATCCTCCGTCGCCTGAAGCGATGTCTCCACCGTATCCATGCCGTACTTGGTATCGACAATCATAATATCCGGGAAATCTTTTTTGATGGTGTCCATAAAGCCGTTTTCCCTTTCGGTAGTTGAGGCCGAGCCGGGTGCGTACTTTATCACAATCACTCTTCCCTTGCCGGCGAGAATCTCTCCCATCCGTTTGGCCGCGATAACGCCGCCCTGGTAATTGTCCGTCGCGACGAACGAGACGTATTTATCCGTCTGAATGGCCGAGTCGATAATCACGCAGGGTATGCCGCTTGCCGCCACTTTTTCCACAACCGGCACAAGCGCCTTGTCGTCATTCGGGGCGAGCACTATTCCTGAGACCTTCCGCGTGAGGAAATCCTCGACTATCTGAATTTCCTTTTCCCTGTCGCCTTCCCGGTCGGGGCCGTTCCAGAATATTTCCGCTCCCGATTCTTCCGCGGCTTTCAACGCGCCGCGATGTATCGATTGCCAGAAGACGTGCGTCGTCCCCTTGGGGATTACCGCAATCTGCAATTTGCCTTTCCCCTTGCCCTTGTTGGAAATCCCTATCCCGATAAGCACAGCGGCTACTATCACAAGTATGACAACCGGCAAAATTCTCTTCATATTCCGCTCTCCTTCAATTGTTTAGCCCCCACCCCCGCGGTGAAGGTTTACCCGCCGCAGGCGGGTCGCCCGTCTATTTTTCACCTAATCACCCGATTGTAAAGCATTTTTCCGGAGCAAAGCGTAGTTCCTGCGTGGCTTTCCTGTCCTCGA
>Ga0315278_10006140_pt1 | contig 10906 bp, 8 predicted proteins | sample YL17G06_0_MG_FD_203880 | JGI IMG/M metagenome (GOLD analysis project Ga0315278, IMG submission 203880) | Sediment microbial communities from Yellowstone Lake, YNP, Wyoming, USA - YL17G06_0 | ecosystem: Environmental > Aquatic > Freshwater > Lake > Sediment | place: USA: Wyoming | collected... | reverse complement strand
GTCGAGAGCGAGAGTGTTGACGTGGTGATCTCGAACGGCGTCCTCAACCTGGTCCCAGAGAAGGAAACCGCAGCGCGTGAGATGTATCGTGTGCAACGGGCGCTACCTCGACGCCTTGGCTCACGTCGATGACCCCACGCCCGCCATTCGCGCGCTCGATGCCCTGACCGCGAGAACCTCCAGCCCCAATGGCAGAACGGTGCGCCCGTTCAATCCGCTCTCGCGCCACGATCGCACGCTCTTCGAGGCGCTTCTCAACGGCGAGCATAAAGAATCTGTCCTCCCCGCCGGACGAGGGTCCTGGGAGGCGCGTCCGCCCCCTCGACCCTCACAGACCGACCTTCACTGCCAACGGAGCCGGGATGAGGGACACGCTTGTGCCGGGAGGCGTCACTGCACCTTCGGCAGGATGTCCTCCTTCAACCTCCTCATGTCGGTTATGGTCTTCGCCGTTGGTGTACCCTTGAACGGCGGCCACAGCATCGGAAGCGTCAAGCCGGCCTCCTTGTACCGCTTGAGGTTGTCCGTGAGCTGCTGAGGGGTTCCCGTCATCGAAGGAGTCAGCTTGCCTCTCGGGGTCTGATCCGTCTTCTCCGTCGTGATGTCGAAGAACAGCATGCTGGAGATCTCGAGATCGCCGACCGAGCGCGGACTGCCGATCTTCTCGAGCTCCTCTTTGATCGCCGACAGCCACCTCTTGATGTCGTCGGGAGTGTCCTGCACTCCGATCCAGCCCTGCAATCCGTACTTTGCGATCCGCTTTGCCGCGATCTTCGGCTCTGCGAGCCCCCCGAAGAAGATCGGCGGGTGGGGCTTCTGAACGGGCTTCACTCCGAAACCGCATTTCGGGAACGAGGCGAACTCGCCGTGGTACTCGAACAGCTCCTGCGTCCAGATGCCCTGCATGATCTCGATCGTCTCCATGACGTGCTTGTTCCGCTTGTCATAGATGTGCGCCGCGCTCGCGGCCTCGAACTCCTCGGGCATCCAACCGCTTCCGACTCCCACGTTGACCCTTCCACCCGAAAGGTGGTCCCAGGTCGCGATCTCCGCCGCCAGCACTCCGGGGGCGCGATACGGGGTGTCGATCACGCTGACGCCGAGCCTGATCTTCTTCGTCTTAGCAGCCAGATAGGGAATCAGTGGCAAGCCGTGCAAGAACTCTCCTCTCGAAGCGACGGGGAGGGAGCGAGGAAACTCTTTCATGAACCCGAACGGCTTGCGCAGCTCCTGGCGGTCGGACGCTTCCGGGACCACGATGCGGTCCAGAGTCCAAACCGAATCGAAATCGAGCTCCTCGGCGACTCGAGCAAGATCGTCGATCTCACTGACGGTTATCTTGTCCCTGAAGTTCGGCAAGTAGAGTGCGAGTTTCATAGAGAACCGACCTCCTCTTCGCTCGTCTTGTACGTCGTACGATTCATGTCACTTGCCGTCCGCCACGGCGCCCCGCCGGCGAAGGCTCGGTCTCGCGATCCGTCGCGTAGCCGCGTCCCAGCGCCACCCTTGGAGCCTTCTTTTCCGCCCCTCGCCGCGCCCCTTGAGGTACAAGCACGCGACGTGCCGGGGCCGGGATGTAGCGCAGGACGGGGCGCCGGCACGGTCCGCAGGTGGGGTCTGAGGCGCTTTGCTTCACCAGTGATGCAATCTACATCAACGGTTCCGGCCCGTGCCGGATACCGGCAGGCACGACGTCGGCGGGGAGTGTTGCGAGGGAGCGGCTGCGGCGCTTCCGGCGCGGCATCGACGCGCTCCGTGACTACGTCGCCGGGCTCGATCGCGAGCCGCCGACGTCGAAGCCTCTGAATCGACCACTCGGTCGCTTGTAGTGACCATCCTCCCTGCCGCGCGGCTATTCCGGCGATGGCTTCGTTTTCCCGAGCCGCTTCCAGTTCGTAGCCATCGAGCTCCGCGCGGTCAAGATCGGCTCAGCTGCGAACAGCGGAGCGAAGCACAGGTCGAAAGTCTTGAGTCCTCGGCGACGATATACAGGTGCTCGCCGAGCGGCAGCAGGATTTTCAGAGAGAAAGCGGATCGGCGCTGGCTCAGGGCCGTCTCGGGAGAAAGCGTTCGAGCGCCGTCTTCAGTCGCCGTGCGACCTCCGACGGCGGCCCCTCGATGACCCGCTCCTCCGCCGGCGGCTGCTTTCGCCCTCCGCGCATGACCGCTAGCTTGTCCTTGAGGCTCAGCCCGGCGACCGGGACGCCAACCTTCGCCCGCGGGCGCGGCGACGTCACTTCGAGGATGGCCAGCCGCCGCGAGAAGGCGTCGGCGCGGGCGCCGATCTCTTCGGGGCGGAGCAACTCCACCTGCCCTCGCCGCGTCCGGCTCACCCAGCCCGGTGCGCAGTAGCGGGGCTCGGTGACTCCGGGCTCGATCGTCAGGACGGCCGGGCAGGACACCCCGAAGGTCTCGCGCTCTCCTCGCTCGAGCTTCCGATGCGCGAGCATCCGGGATCCTTCGGGTGCGCTCTCGACGCCGATCACCCGCGTCACGAGGGGAAGGTCGAGGATCTCGGCGACCGCCGCCCCGACTGCCTCGGTCGCCGTGTCGGCGCTCCGCGCGCCGAGGAGGAGGAGATCGAAGCCCAGCCGTCGGGCGGCGGCGGCGAGGACGGTCGCCACGGCGAACGAGTCAGCGCCGACGAGCAAATCGCTCCAGACGCGGACCACACGGTCGACGCCCATCATCAGCGCCTTGCGGAGAGCCGCCTCGACGTCCGGAGGCCCGACGGTCAGGGCGATGACCTCTCCGGAATCTCCCCGGAGCCGTTCCGCCTGCTCGACCGCCGCCAAATCCGCCGGATTCGGAAAGCGCCTGCGGAGGGGCGCCAGGCCCGAGCCGTAACGGACGAAGGCGATGTCCTCCACCTGCTTCACGCCGACGACGATCCTCACGGCATGTTCTCCCCTTCCTTCTTCCCGCCTCCGAGCAGAGCGGCGAGCGCGGGGAGGATCTCGAAGAGGTCGCCGACCACTCCGAAATCCACGTGCTGGAAGATCGGCGCGCTGCGGTCGAGGTTCACGGCGACCAGGTGCTTGACTGCCTTCACCCCCATCATGTGGTACGACGAACCGGAGATGCCGCAGGCCAGATAGACATCGGCGGCGAGCCACTTGCCGCTCGCCCCGATCTGCCGCTCGCGCGGGAGAAGGCCGCCGTCGACGACGATGCGCGAGCCTCCCAACCCAGCCCCAAGGCGCTCGGCCACCTCTTCGACCATTGGCAGGGCGGCGGTGCGTTCGAGGATCGGCTTGCCGATGCCGACGACGACTGTCGCCTCGGAGAGATCGAGTTCCCGGGGTTCAACCCGCCAGCGGCGAAGCAGCTGCGTTCGCGGCGCGCCGAAGTCGGCCTCCTCGACGATCAGCTCTGCAGGTTCACCCGGACTCTCCGGCACGGCCTCGAGCGCGTCGAGATCCACGGTGGCCACGTGGGGCGGCGGCCCGCGCCAGGCGACGGTCGCGTGCGCCTTTCCGCCGCAGACGTTCCTCCTCGCCGTGAATTCCTCCCCCGCGCGCGCGAAGTCGACGCAGTCCGACGCGAGACCGCTGCCGAGGCGGACGGCCACGCGCGCCGCGGCTTCACACCCGAGGGGCGTCGCGGCGAAAAGAACGCACCACGGCGATCGCCGCGCTGCGAGGGTCGCGACGGCATGGCCGTGCTCTTCCGCGCTTCCTGGCTCGCTCCGCTGGCCGCCGAGCGCGTAGATCCGCTGGAGTCCGAACGGCGCGAGCTCCTGGAGGAATCGCTCCTCCGGCACTCCGGCGATCACGCCGCACGGATGGCCGCCGAGCAGTCGCGCGACCTTCCTCACCTCGGATGCGGTTTTCGTCGCCGTGTCGTGGAGCCTTCCATCCACGGTCTCGAGGAAGGCCCAGACCTCGCCGCCGCTCGTCACGGCCAGGTCTCGACGACTTGTGGCTCCACTTCAGATTTCCCGCGCCGCGGCGTAGCCGTCGCGCATGGCATCGCCGATGTGCCGCGGCGACTTCGCGTCGCCGACTAGATAGAGCGGCTTCACCCCCTTTGCCTTGAGGAGCTTATACGGCTCCATGTTCGAGTACTTCATGGTGACAAGGATCACGCTGTCGGCCGCCTCGTCCCATTCACGACTGCTGAAGACGTTGAAGCACCTCGCTCCGCCCGGGCGGATCTCCTTCACCCAGCTCGCCGGCACGACGCGCACACCGAGCTCGTCGAGGCGCCCGTAGACAAACGCGATCTCGTTCCAGTAGAGCCCCCACATGTGGAACACGTTCGGCCAGCGGGTGACAATCGTCACCTGCCGTTTGCCGTCGGCGAGCTTCTCCGCGATCCCGGGAGCGATCCGGTCGCCGAGCTCGTCGACGATCAGCAGCCGCTTCCCGAGCTCGTGCGGGGCGCCGTTCAGCACCTCCTCGTAGCTCAGCACATTCGGTCTCTCCCATCCGGGAATCGGCTCGGTCGTGAGCCCGCTCCGGCCGTCGCGGGCGGCCCGGGCGCCGCTCGCGACCACGACGGCATCGGGTTTCTCGGCGGCGAGGATCGCATCGACGCGGTCCTCCGTCACCGGGTGCGAGAACTTCAGCTCGACGCCGAGCTTCCGGACCTCCCGGTCGAGCCAGTCGAGGATGTTTCCGATCTCGCTACGACCGGGGAGGGAGCGGATCAGGCGCATCTGTCCCCCGACGACCGCGTCCTTCTCGTAGACGACGACCTCGTGCCCCCGCTCCACCGCCGTCCGGGCGCATTCGAGCCCCCCGGGGCCCGCGCCGACGACGAGCACCTTCTTCCGCGCCGGGCTTCGTCCCGGGCTCCCGGCCGCCCAGCGGAACTCCTCGCCGGCGGTCGGGTTCACGTTGCACTCGACGTGGCCGCCGGGGATGAAAATGTGGGCGAGACATTTCTGGTTGCAGTAGATGCAGGGGCGAATGCTCTCGATCCGCCCCTCTTCGACCTTCTTCACGAAATGCGGCTCGGCGATCAGCTCGCGCACCATGATCACCGCGTCGGCCGCGCCGTTGGCGATGATGTGGTCGGCGAGCGCCGCGTCGTTGATCTTGCCGACCTGGAACACGGGGGCCGAGACCTCGCTCTTGATCTTGCGGGTGAACTCGCCCTGGTAGCCCGGCTCGAATCCCGAGTAGTGGCTGGGGATCATGACGTGGATGGAGCGGTACAATCCGGTGCTCACGCTGATGTAGTCGATCGTCCCGGTCTTCTCGATCATCTTCGCGATCTGCAGGCACTCCTCGACGTCGAGCCCGCCGGGATACATGTCGCTCGAGATCACCCGCACGCCCACCACGAAGTCCTTGCCCACGGCGGCGCGGACCTTCTCCAGCACCTCCCGCGTGAAGCGGAAGCGGTTCTCGAGCGAGCCGCCGTACTCGTCGGTGCGCTTGTTCTTGAGGGGAGTGAGGAACGCCCATAGCAGATAGCCGTGGGCCACGTGCATCTCGACTCCGTCGAAGCCCGCCTGCTTCACCCGCTCGGCCGCGCGGACGAACTTGTCCTCGATCTCGATGATCTCCTCGATCTCGAGCTCCTTCGGAATGTAGAAGGGCTCCTCGATCGCCGGGATCTGTGAAGGCGCGCGCCCCGGATGGAGCGTGTCGCGCTCCGGGATCTGATGCACGCCGGGATGGACCAGCTGCTGGACGATCTTCGTGCCGTGGGCGTGGACCGCGTCGGCGATCTCGCGCAGGCCCGGGATGACCTCGTCCTTGAAGAGCGCGTGCTGCGTGAAGGGATAGTAGTCGGCCGTTTCGTCGACGGATGCGGCTCCGACGATGATCAGCCCGACGCCGCCGCGAGCGCGCTCCTCGTAGTACGCCTTGGCTCGCGGTGTCGCGAGGAAGTCGCCCGACCAATGGCCGGTCACATGCGGCCCGAAGATGACCCGGTTCTTGATCGTGATTGGGCCGATCGTGAGCGGGCTGAGTAGATGCGAGTACGTCGTCATGGCTTCACCTCGAGGGACTCAGGTTGAGCGGGTCCGCTTGCGGATCTCCGACGGGAAAGCGACCATGCGGAACTCCGGGACGACCGCCTGGCCGAAGAAGCGGATCGCCGCCATTGCATGCATTCCCCAAAGTCCAACGCCGAACTTCATGGTTGCCTACCTGTCGCCGACCAGAAAAGCCGGCGGGCTTTCTGTTTCAGCTCGGGCCGAAAATCCGGGTGAGCGAGCTCGATCAGCACTTCCGCCCGCTGCCGCTGGGTCTTTCCCTGCAGGTTCGTGATGCCGAACTCGGTGACGACGTAGTCGACATACTGCCGCGGCGTCGTGACCGTGCTCCCCGGCTCGAGGAAGGGCACGATGCGCGACACCGTGCCGCCCCTGGCCGTCGACGGAAGGACAAGGACCGAGCGGCCGCCTTCCGAGTAGAGCGCCCCGATCATGAACGCGAGCTGTCCGCCGATGCCGCTGTACATCTCGGGACCGATCGACTCCGCGGCCGCCTGTCCGGTGAGATCAATGGCGATCGTGCTGTTGATGGCCACCTGCCGGTGCTGGGCGGCGATCACGGGGATGCGGTTCGTGTAAAGCACGCTGTGGAGCTCGAACAGCGGGTTGTCATTCACGTACTCGAGGTCCGCCGCACCGACGACCATCGCGGCGACGGCCCGGCCTCGGTGGAGCGTCTTGTACTTGCCGGTGGCGACCCCCCGCTTCACCAGCTCGACGTGGCTGACGGTCATGATCTCGCTGTGGATTCCCAAGTCGTTGCGCTCGGTCAGGAAAAGGCCGATCGATTCGGAGACCCCGCCCACGCCCATCTGCACGGTATCGCCGTCGCGGACGAGACTCGCGGCGAAGCTCGCGATCACCTCGACCGTGCCCCGCGCCGCCTCGGCCGGTGGGGGCGTCGAGACGAGCAGGGGCTCCGTCTCCTCCACCAGGTAGTCGATCTCGGAGACATGAACGAAGTTGTCGCCGTGCGTGCGGATGAGGGTGGGGTCGACTTCCGCGACGAAGAGCTTTGCGGCCTTCGCGGCGTCCTTCGAGTACCAGAGAGCGTTACCGAAGCTGCAGAAGCCACGCGCGTCCGGCGGTGAGACGACGCCGAAGAAGACGTCTGCGGCCCACGTGTTCGTCCGCCCCTCCTCGAGCTGCTTCCCGTACTGCGGGTAGTCGAGCGGCAGGAAGTCGACCACGTGCCGCCGCATTCCCTCGCGACAGCCTGCTCCCACGTAGTCGACGACGCGGCGGAACGAGCGGTCGAGCGCCGGGTCGTTCCAGATCTCGTGCGGGTAGCTCGGGAAGCACTGAATCAGGGTCACGTCCTCCAGCTCTCCGGCGCGTCGCGCGAGCGCCTTCAGGATGGGGATCGGCGGCTTTCCGATCGGAAAGCGCACCACGTCGCCGGACTTGACGAGCGCCGCTGCGCCCTCCGCACTGATTCGTTTATCTCGGTAGAGTTGCGGCCACAGTTCCATGGTTACCAAGTGAAAAGCATGGTGCGTGCCAAGAGCCGCCGGCTTCCAAGGAGCAAGTGACACTCATTGCTCTTCATTTCAACTATTAGAAACGTCGTGCATCTAGGATGCCCCGCCCCGATGCCTGATTACATAGGAATGATTCCATTTGGATACATTCTTAGTTCGGAAGGCCACAGCGCCCGAACGAAATGCTATCTAGGACTGGCGAAGGCGTCGTCGCCCTCCGCGCATGATCGCCAACTCGTCCTTGAGCAACACCGAACTTCATGAGCGCCTCCTCGTCGGGACTAGAACAGCCGTCGGGCTTCTCGTCTCAGCTGCGGGCGGAAATCCGGATGCGCGAGCTCGGTCAGCGACTCCGCTCGCTGCCGCTGCGTCTTGCCTTGGAGGTTCGTGACCCCGAACTCGGTGACGACGTAGTCGACGTACTGCCGCGGCGTCGTGACCGTGCTCCCCGGTTCGAGGAACGGCACGATGCGCGAGACCGCGCCGGCCTTGGCCGTCGAGGGCAGGACGAGGATCGAGCGGCCGCCTTCCGAATAGAGCGCGCCGATCATGAAGGCGAGCTGTCCGCCGATGCCGCTGTACATCTGCGGCCCGATCGACTCCGCGGCCGCCTGGCCGGTCAGGTCGATGGCGATCGCGCTATTCACGGCCACCTGCCGGTGCTGCGCGGCGATCACCGGGATGCGGTTCGTGTAGAGAACGCTGTAGAGCTCGAAGAGCGGATTGCCGTTCACGTACTCGAGGTCCGCGTCCCCGACGACCACCGCGGCGACAGCTCGACCCGGGTGCAGCGTCTTGTACTTGCCGGTGGCGACCCCTCGCTTCACCAGCTCGACGTGGCTCACCGTCATGATCTCGCTGTGGATCCCGAGATCGTTCCGCTCGGTAAGAAATTGACCGAGCGATTCGGAGATTCCGCCGACCCCCATCTGCACGGTGTCGGCGTCGCGGATCAAGCTGGCGACGAAGCTGGCGATGACCTCGAGGGCGCCCTGCTCCCCCTCCGGCGGCGGAGGCGTGGAGACGAGGAGGGGCTCGTTCTCCTCCACCAGGTAGTCGATCTCCGAGACGTGAACGAAGTTGTCGCCGTGCGTGCGGATGAGGGTGGGATCGACCTCCGCCACGAAGAGCTTCGCGCTTTTCGCGAGATCCTTCGAGTACCAGAGAGCGTTGCCGAAGCTCGAGAAGCCGTGCTCATCCGGGGGCGAGACGACGCCGAAGAACACGTCCGGCGCCCACGTGTTCGTCCGCCCCTCCTCGAGCTGCTTTCCATAGTGCGCATAGTCGAGCGGCAGGAAGTCGATCACGTGCCTACGCATTCCCTCCCGACATCCCGCGCCGACGTAGTCGACGACGCGACGGAACGAGCGATCGAATCGCGGGTCGTTCCAGATCTCGTGGGCGTAGCTCGGGAAGCACTGGATCAGCGTGACGTCCTGGAGCTCTCCCGCGCGCTCGGCGAGAGCCTTGAGGATCGGGATCGGCGGCTTCCCGATCGGGAAGCGCACGATGTCGCCGCACTTGACGAGGGTGGCCGCGCGTCGCGCGGTGATCCGTTTGTCTCCGAATCGCTCTTGCCAGGGCCTCATCGCGTTTCACCGTTCGGCCGGACCCGGCTCGGACGTCGTGCCCCATCCGGGCGCGGCGAACAGGCGCTCAAAGGCTTTCGCGCCGCGTCGGCGCCAAGATTCTCCGTTCGCGCCGCTGACGGGCCCGCTCGCGTACGTGCTATGCGTGAACCGGGAACTCCCCGAATCTTCAAGAGCGATAGTGTGGCAGCACCTGTTCGCCGAAGATCCGGAGCTGCTTCTTCACCTCCTCGATCGGCAGCATTCCCTGGTCGGAGAGCGTTTTCACTTGTGTCAGACCCGGCTCGCACGTCCTGCCATATAGGCTGGACGTCTCAAGCTAAACGCACGATGTATGCCATGTGCAAAAGTGTTCGTAGAGCAAATGGACGATGGCGCTCTTTTGTGGCCGGGAGCCACAGACTGTTGCGAAACGCCACTTGATCTATAGTTCGGCGTCCGGGCGCCGCTCCTATGAGCCGGCGTTATCGAGATGGAAGATGACGTCGAATTCCTCGGGCTCTTCGGTCTCGACGTCGATCAGCCCGATTACGGCGCCCTCATAGCGATCTTCAGGAAAGATCAGGAAGCCCTCGGCCTGCTTCCCCGTCTCGAGAACCGCCGAAGTGAGCAAGCGAGGCAGGATCTCTGTCGCGAGCCCCGGCAGGCGCCGCTGGATCTCGTCGCGGCCGAGGGCGGTTCCCCACGCTCCGGATGGCGTGCGCAGCCGGATGTTCTGCGTGAGGAGCCTCAGGGGCCGGGAGCCGCCGTTGGCGATGCGGAAGCGGGCAGCGACCGTGGAGGAGGCGCCGAGGCCGCTCGAAAAGTAGAGCGCGCTCTCCGGCCCGGTGATGAGTTCGGCGCTCACCTCCATGCCCATGGGAGGCCGCACGATGCGGGCCGTCTCCATGACGCGCTCGAAGGCGATCAGCATGCCGTTCCGCGCGAAAGGGGTGGGGCCGGACGGCGTCACGTGGACGCCGTCCGCCTCGCAAGACACCGCCATCGCCATCGTCTCGGAGCCCCGCTTCCCCACCACGACCCCTCCCGACGCCTCTCGCCGCACCTCGACGATCACGAAGCCGTTCGTCCTGAGCGCGGTCCCCGCGTGCTGCCACCCCGCCTCGCAGTCGATCGCGTACGCGCGAGGGGCCACGTAGCCGCTGTAATCGGCGAGGGGGCTCGCGCACGAAGCCAGGGCGAGCATGATGACCAAGCGGGCGCTCATCGCCGCGAGGTGAGCACGCATACTTTTCTGTTGGATGCAGGGTCAATGCCATCGAGAGAGCTGGGATGCCCAGACTGCGCCTTTTACCGAATCGTGGCATCTCGCCACACCCTTGACAGATGCTCGTTGATTTTGATCTCACCTCGGACGTAAGTCCCGGATATAGGCATGATAGCGAACGCAAGCGTTCGATGATGTGCTGAAGCAATTCCCGACATTCAGAGCGCCTCCGGCGGCCGAGGCCTCCGCGATCTGTAAGCTCCTTCGGGAAGGATGGGAGCGCTTCGTTGCGGACGGCGTCGTCCCCGAATCGCTCCCCGTTCGCGCCTTCGCTCTCGATGGCTGGCGAGCCGCGCTCCAGCGCGGCATCGATCCCTCTCTCGAGCGAGCGCCGGTCGATGGTGCGAGAGACGAGTTCAGTCGCGTTCTCGAGGAAGACGACTTCGCGCTGGCGGGGCGGCGCGTGTTAGACGACATGAAGGACGTGCTTGCCGGTGGCGGGCACGTGCTCCTGCTCTCGGATGCGGGCGGACGAATCCTGCACGTGGTTGGCGACCGTGAGGTGGAAGACGCTCTCTGCCGGATCAACGCGCAACCGGGAGGAGTATGGGCGGAGGAAGTCGTCGGTCCGAACGGAGTGGGGACGGCGCTCTCCTCCCGGACGCCGGTCGTGGTG
>Ga0315278_10006138_pt1 | contig 10908 bp, 11 predicted proteins | sample YL17G06_0_MG_FD_203880 | JGI IMG/M metagenome (GOLD analysis project Ga0315278, IMG submission 203880) | Sediment microbial communities from Yellowstone Lake, YNP, Wyoming, USA - YL17G06_0 | ecosystem: Environmental > Aquatic > Freshwater > Lake > Sediment | place: USA: Wyoming | collected... | reverse complement strand
AGAACAGGGCCCCGTCCGCGGTGCCCGAGTCGTACAGCGGCAGGAGGTTGGGGTGCTGCAGTTGGGCGGTGACCCGGATCTCCCGGAGGAACCGTTCGGGCCCAAGCACGGCGGCCAGCTCGGGCTTGAGCACCTTGAGGGCCACGTCCCGGTCGTGACGGAGGTCGCGGGCCAGGTACACGGTGGCCATCCCGCCCTCGCCGAGTTGGCGCTCCAGGCGATAGCGGCCGGCCAGCCCCGCGTTGAGCACGGCGATCGGGTCGTTCACACGGGCCTCAGGTGGGCGAACGCCGGAATGTACCGCGGCCTCCCGGCAGGGGGCCACACCGATCGGTGGGGCGGGCGAGCCCCCGTGGTGCCGGGATCGGGTCGGTTACCACGGTGCCCAACGCCACCACGCTCAACCCCTGGCGGGCCTGATGATCCCCGATTGGAGAAACCGGGCCTCCTCTTCCGCGGAGGCACTGCGGGCCCGGGCGTCGTACCATGCTGCCACCGCGCGGGGCAGCTCCCTCGCGCGGCGGCGGGCCGGCGGCATCTGGGCCAGGACCTGCTCGTCAGTCAACCTTGCCATGCAGCGCCTCCCGTGCGGCTCGGTGGCTCAGCCCCCACTGGTATCGTCCACCTCGACCCAGGTGGCCAGCGTGGTCGGCTCCGGCGGCACCGAGCCAGCCTTCCGCATGCCTTCCAGGTGGAATTCCAGCGCCTCGCGCATCAGCCGCTCGGTGCCCTCCAGCGTGGCGCCGGCCGCGACACACCCCGGCAGGTCGGGAGCCCAGGCCGAATACCCGGTGGTCGTCTTCTCCATGAGCAACAGGACCTTCATGGTTCCAGCTCCGCTTGTCTCAGGATGCTCCTGATGGTCTTGGGACCCAGATCGTCTCCCCGCTTCCCCGCCACAGTCACGGTGCCCCGCTTGACCGGATGCGTGAGCTGCCGGTGACTCCCGCGAATTCGGGCGATGGTCCACCCATCCGCCCGCAGTAGTTTCAGCATCTCGCGCACCTTCACCAGGGTACGCTCGGCGGGGCACCCGTCGCAAGCGGTACCTGAAAAGCGCCAGCGGTGTCGTGATGCTGCCATCAAGCCCGGATTGACCCGGGGCCACCCCTGGGGCGTGGAATTGGTTATGTGGCCGGGGACCGCGTTGGAGAGCTTGGCGTCAAGGGTACGACCGGGTCGGCTATACGCCATTGACGTACGCTCCTCCAGCAGCCATCTTCTCCATGGTACTGATCGAAACCACAATCTTCACTCGGCAGGTCCAAGCGCAGTTGACCGAGGAAGACCCTATCCGAAGAATGTCCGGAGCGATCTCTCGCCCGCCGAACTCCGGATCCTGCGACAACTGGTGTCGTCGGAGTGAGGGTGTTTCAACACAGAGGGACCGCGATGCGCAAAGACCTGTTCGACCAGTTGGTCGCAAGCGTGCAGGAAATGAAGGCAATCGAGGCCGGTCGGACGAAGCCCTCCCGGGTGACCCGATCCATCGATCTACTCGACGGCGATCGGCCCCACGTTGCCGCGCTTCGGGCACGCCTGAAGCTGAGCCAGACCCGGTTTGCCGCCCTGCTCGGCATCAGCGTCAACACGCTCCAGAATTGGGAACAGCGTCGTCGTCGGCCCGAAGGTCCCGCGCTGGTATTGCTCAGGGTGGCAGCCATGCACCCCGAAGCTCTCCTGTCCGTGGCGCAGCAGACACCGCACCGCGTACGGCGGCGAACCGCCGCATAGGGATCCCCAACCCGCAGGCAGGGTCGCGGCTGTCGGCCGACAACGTCCTTCCCGGCGCACTGCTCATTGTCCAGGCCATCGCGGCGTAGAGGAGCTCCAATGACACCCGACCGCACCACGAAGGCGTTGCTTCTGGCAATCACCCTTGGGCTGTGTCCAAACGTCGCCACATCCCTGGCGCAGACGCCGGCCGCGCAGTACCGCGTCAAGATGGAGTTCAACGCCCGCGTCCCGATGCGTGACGGGGTCACCCTCTCGGCCGACATCTATCGCCCCGACACCGCCGGCCGGTTCCCCGTCATCGTGGTCCGCACCCCCTACGACAACGGCACCGCGGCCAACCTGATCACCGGGAAGCGCTGGGCCGCGCGAGGGTTCGTCTACCTGGTCCAGGACGTACGCGGGCGGGGCGACTCCGACGGGGAGTTCTATCCCCTGGTCAATGAGGCCAAGGACGGCTACGACACCATCGAGTGGGCCGCGGCGCAGCCTTGGTCGAACGGCAAGGTCGGCACCACCGGCGGCTCCTATCTGGGCTGGACCCAGGTCCTCGCGGCCACGCTCAAGCCGCCTGCCCTCGCGGCCATGGTGCCGATCGTCACGCCCACCGACCCCGATCTCAATTTCCCGATGCAGATGGGGGCGATCTCGCCGAGCACGGTGTCGTGGCTCGCCTACATCGACGGGAAGACCCTCCAGGACATCACCCAGTTCGACCTCTTCGGCGCCTACTCGACCCTCCCGCTGCGGGACGCCGACCAGGCGCTGGGCCGCCGCTTCAAGGCCTGGCGGGACTGGCTGGATCACCCCGCGCGGGACGCCTACTGGGAACCGCAGCGCTACCAGCGGAAGATCCTCGACTACGCGATCCCGTCGCTCCATGTCAGCGGCTGGTACGACGACGTCCTGCTCGGCACCCTGCAGAACTTCACCAACCTGACCGGGCCCGACGCGGCGCCCGCGGTCCGGCCGCTCCAGCGCCTCATCATCGGCCCGTGGGGGCATGGGGTGAACCGCGGGACCCGGCTCGGCGATATCGACTTCGGGCCGGGCGCGGTGATCGACCTGGAGGGGATCCAGGCCCGCTGGTTCAACCGCTGGCTTCGCGCGGAGCAGAACGGGGTTGAGCAGGACGCGCCGGTGCGGATCTTCGTCATGGGCGAGAACCTCTGGCGCAACGAGCGGGAGTGGCCGCTCGCGCGCACGAGGTACACGAAGTACTACCTGCACAGTGGCGGACGGGCCAACAGCCTCTACGGTGACGGGCGGCTCGACACCATCCCGCCTGGCCGGGAGCCGGCCGACCGATTCCAGTACGACCCGATGAACGCGCCGCCCTTCATCACCGACGCCTCGTTCAGCCAGGTCGGAGGACCCGACGATTATCGGTCGGTGGAGCGGCGCGACGACATCCTCGTCTACACGACGGCCCCGTTTACGGAGCCGGTGGAGGTCTGCGGACCGCTCACGGTGCACCTGGTGGCGGCGTCGTCAGCGAAGGACACCGACTGGGCCACCAAGATCCTCGACGTCCATCCCGACGGCTTCGCCCAGCGGCTCAACGACGGGCTGGTGCGCGCGCGGTACTACCAGGACGCCACCAAGGCGCAGTTCCTCGTCCCGGGCCAATCGGAATCCTACGACATCGACAACTGGGCCACCTGCCAGCTGTTCGGCCGCGGGCACCGGCTCCGGCTGGAAGTGCTCTCCAGCGCCTTCCCCAAGTGGGACCGGAACCTCAACACCGGCGGTCCGCTCGGCGACGAGACCAAGTCGATCGTCGCGGACCAGACCGTGCACCACGGCAGGGGCACCGAGAGCTGGGTAACGATCCCCATTGTACCGAGGCCACGCTAGCCCATGACATCTACCTGTCGTCACGATCAGTTCGAAGTAGCCGCCGAGGGTCTGGGCCGCTACACGATCGACATCTCCCTGCCCCCGGGCCATGATCGGGGGCAGGCCCGGTATCCCGTTGTCCTGGTGGTGGACGGCAACCTCCTGTTCGATGTGGCCCAGGTGGCGCTGCACGGCGGCTTTGCCCAGGCCGGCGGCATGCTCCCTCCCGCGATCGTCGTCGGGGTGGGGTACCCCGCCGACGAAGGGATGGCGGGTTTCTATGCCCGCCGGAACTACGACTTTCACGGCCCCTGGGCGATGACCGATCCGCTGGGCCAGCGCCTCCACGACATCTTCACCATGCTGAAGACGGCCGAGGGCAAGCCCGACATGGAGATGCGTGCCGGGGGATACGAACGGTTCATGGGATTCCTCAGGGACGAGCTGCTTCCGTCCCTCGCCACCCGGTATCCCATCGACCCGAAGGCGCGGCATACCCTGATCGGGAATTCCTCCGGCGGACATTTCGCGCTCCGGGCCCTCTACGACGCATTCAGTCCGTTCCGGCGCTACGTCTGCATCAGTCCCGGGTTCGGCTCGGCGCAGGGGGCGATCCAGCAGGCCGAGGCCGAGTACGCGGCGGCCCACGACGACCTGGACGCCGATCTGTTCATCTGCTGCGGCCGGGTGGAGATCGACCAGGAGCCGGTCAACGCGATGCTGCGGTTCGGGAGCGGGGTCACCTGGATCGCCGAGCAGTTTGCGCTCCGGCAATGGCCGAGCGCCCGGATCGATTGGGAGATCATGAATCACGAGGACCATGCCTCGATCCAGCTCCGGGCGGTCGCTGCGGGTCTGCGGTCGGTACATCGGCTGCGACCGGGCGTGCACGAGTCAGAGATCAGGAAGGCCCAGGCGGCCATGCTGGAGGCGATGAGGGGCAAAAGCTAACGTCAGAACCAGGCGTGCCCGATCTGAAGGTAGATCGCGGTCTCGTCCGGTCCGATCCCGACGTCCACCCCTGCCTGCAGCCCCAGCCGTCGCGCAATGAGGTAGCGGAATCCCCCTCCGCCGAACCCGATCAGCGTCCAGCGACGGTTGAGCCCGAACCGAAGTTCCGCCTCACCCAGCCCGACGGCCTGCCCCCCCCTTCAGGCGGAGGCCCGGCTACCCTCGACGCCCGCGCCCGCGACGTGCCTCACGGAGCTCATGGTCTCTTGAAGTCCCAGGTGCTCTCGATCGCGCCATCATCCGACTTGCCAACCAGGCTGGCTTGACCGACAGTGAACGGACCACTCCCGACCGCAAACGTCGCCAGGAACCCCTTGAACACCGTCACCACAGTCTCTCTGTCTGGGCACGAGAAGGTAGACGTGAAATTGACCCGCTGGCCGCCTGCAAATGCGTAGCTCGGCGGCACGACGCCGTAGTCGACGATCCCCAATTTCGACGGCGTCAGCGGGTCGTTGACGATCGCAAAGGTCTTGGGCGACAAGGCGACCGTGCAGCTAGGATCCGGATAGTTGAAGGCCATGTCGAAGCTGCCAGTGGCGGTGTAGTAGGTGATACCCTGGCCACTGATGCTCGGGTCATAGATCCATGTGATGTTCGCCGTGCTGGTGACGATGGCCGTTGGCAGTCCTGACTTGATAATGAGGGTGTTGGTCCCGGCCCAGGTGTCGGCGCAGGTCGCCGCTGCCCGTGACCCGATGGCCATAGGCGCGCCGCCGGAGAAACACTGCACCTCGAGAGGCTTGATTGAGTTCGGGGCGATCTCGAGCAAGGGCGTGGGTATCTGGGTGTTCACGAAGGCCGCGAATTCATACTTGCCGGCATCGGCCTCGACCGGCACCCACGAATACGTGAACCTGTCCTGGTTGCTGGCGGTGATCGGCATCGACTTCCACTGCGTGAACTTGGACTCGCCATCACGCTTGCGATAGAGTTCCACGCCGGTCACGTTGTAGCCCAACAGCTTGTAGTTGACCGTACTCGGCGTCAACTGCACGGTGAAGTCCACGGCCGCGCCGGGCCTGACGAGTGCCTTGCTGAGGCTGAGGCTTCCCTTGGGCGACTCCGAAAGGGAGGTCGAGAACTCCGCCTTGAAGTTCACCTCCGTCCCGGCATCGTTAATCACCGCCTCGATCGCCTTCTTGAGCGCGGGACCCGGTTCCACCACACCTTCGAGGTTCAGGTCATAGCTGGCGGCGTAGTCGGTTCGCGCCGCCTGATCGTCTTCCCACGCCATGTCGAAAGACTGCTTGGGGCCGACCCGGGCCTCCAGGATGCCGGCATTCGCAAGACCGCCACCGATCACGGCATCGAGTCCCGCGAGCAGATAGAACTGCGCCGAGACCTTGGCCTGCGGGTCCTTGTCGGAAGGGATCTTGGACTTGGTCTTGAACTCGTTCAGCGGCGCGAGTACATCCAGACTGCGGCAAGGCGGGGTCGCGCCACCACATTCCCAACCCAGGACGGGACTGAAGCCGATTTTGCCCTCGACACCCAATTCGCCCTGCACCAGCAGGATTTCGCCTTCGAGCTCGGCGCCCAGCCCCAACCGGACCCCAGGCATGACCAGCAGACTGAACCAGCCGAAGATCGGAAGCCTGAGCTGCACCTGAGCGTCGCAGCGCCCGGACGCCTTGAAGCCTGCTTTCAGTTTGAGGCCCGCGTTGCCGACCAGTGCCGCCGACCCTTCCAGCGCATGCTTGCTGTAGCCCGGCCGGTCGTTGAGTACCAGGGTCAGCCTGTTTTCCAGCGAGAGCTGGATCGGCGCGCCCAGGAGCTGCGGCTTGAGGCTGGCATCGCAGTCGAACGCCCGGAACGGCGCCAGGACGTCGAAGGCAGGGGCTGCGGCAGGTCCGTGCGGCTTGTCGCTGCGTCCCGCGTTCCACGACGCGCTGAGTGTTGATCCCGAGGGTCGAGTCGACCGCGCGGCCCGATCGGGCACGGCCTCGAACGGAAGTGCCGACAAGTCGAGGTCCAGCGCGATATCGTAGGCGCTGAACAGCTGGTACAGGGGCGCAATCGCGAGCCTGACCACGAGTCCGCCGGCGTCCTGTCGCGTCGTGACGACCTTGCCCGCCACCGGTGCGGTCTCGGCAGCGAGCACCACCGTGCCAGGCGCAGGCGCGGTCACGCCCTTCAGCGTGACCTCGAATTGGGTGCCCACGCCGGGCACCTCTCCCGCAGCAAGGCCCAACGGCGGGCCGACCGAAACGACCTGCGCATCGGTGACGAGCAGCGCGCCGGATTGAGGCTGGGCGACGAACACCAGGGTCGGAGTGGATCGGACCCCGGCAGCCGCGGCAAAGATCTGGGCTGAGCCAATCGCATTCGCCACCAGGCGGCCGGCGGCATCGACCGACACCTTGCCGGGTGCGCTGGATGTCCAGGTGACGGTGCCTGTCGTCGGCGCACCTTGCGGGTCAAGAAGCTGCGCCTTCAACTGTGCCGACTGGCCGGTGGCTGGTAAGAGCACCGAGGCCTTGTCGACGACGATGCTACCCACGACGCCGGCGATGACGGTGACGGTGAGATTGGCAGGGTTGCTGGTCACGCCGCCGCTCGATGCGGTGATGCCGGCGGTCCCGGCCGACACTCCCGTCGCCACCCCACCGGACACGCTGGCGACGCCGCTGTTCGACGAGGCCCAGGTGAAGCTGACCCCGGTCATGACGGCATTGTGCTGGTCTCTGGCTTCGGCCGTGATGGTCTGGGTTTGGCCGACGCCAAGGCTGGCGCTGGTGGGTGAGAGGGTGATCGAGGCCAGGTGCGCGGGCGCGGGCGCTGGCGCTGGTCCAACGTCACCGCCGCCGCACGCCGCCAGAAGCAGCACACACATCGCGCCGAGCCCGCGCCAAGGCAGGCTCACAGGGTCACAGCGGGTCACGGCAGCGTCCTCTCCGAGAAATTGTTCCGCGGATTCGGTGTGTCGCTATCACGAACACCTCGTGGCGCAGTCTACCCCATCGGCGAGGGAAGCGCCAAGGATGGGGGCGAAAAAGCGCCGACGTGGGACGGCAAGGGTGCCAGGCCGTTCGGGCGACCGTAGATTTCCGCGATGACCACCCTCGGCGCCCACGCCAGTGACCCCGTCCGCCTCGGCTGGATGGTCGGCTCGCCCCCGCCGGCCGACCGGATCATCCGGTTTGCCGACTCGAGCTTCTTCCGGTTCCCGGCCACCCGGTGGTCCTTCTCGCACCTGCGCGAGCTCCAGCCGACCACCGTGGTGCCGCGCGGTACCCACCCCGTGGTCTCGCTGCCCCGGGCCGAGCGGGACGATATCGACGCCGTGACGTTCCAGCCCCTCGGCCGGACCGAGTCGATGACCTGGGCCCAGTCCCTCGACGCCAACTACACTGATGGGATCGTCATCCTCCATCGGGGCCGGATCGTGTACGAGCGCTACTTCGGGGCCCTTGATCCCGACCGGCAGCACATCGCCTTCTCGGTCAGCAAGTCGTTCGTGGCCACCATCGCGGCCACGCTGGTGGCGGAAGGCCAGCTTGATGAGCACGCGCCGGTGGCGAGCTATCTCCCGGAACTCGCCACCAGTGGCTTTGGCGACGCCACCGTCCGGCAGCTCATGGACATGACCACCGGGCTCGACTACACCGAGGACTACACCGATCCCAACTCGCCAATCTGGGAGTTCAGCCGGGCAGGCGGCTTCCTGCCCCGGCCGGCCGACTACCGGGGCCCCGAATCGTTCTACGAGTTCCTCCCCACGATCCGGAAAGGTGGCGCCCACGGGGAGCGATTCACCTACCGGACCGTGAACACCGACACGCTCGGCTGGATCCTCCGGCGGGTCACCAACAGCTCGATCAGCCAGCTCCTCCGGGACCGCCTCTGGTCGGGGCTCGGCGTCGAGCAGGACGGGTACTTCCTCATCGATGAGACCGGCACCGAATTCGCCGGCGGGGGCTACAACCTGACCCTCCGGGACCTGGCCCGCTTCGGGGAGATGATGCGGCAGGACGGGCGCTGGAACGGCCGTCAGGTGATTCCGAAAGCGGTGGTCGACGACATCCGCCGCGGCGGGAACCGCGATCACTTCGCATTGGCGGGCTACAGCCTGCTGCCGGGGTGGAGCTACCGGAGCATGTGGTGGGTGTCGCACAACGAGCACGGGGCCTACATGGCGCGGGGCATCCATGGCCAGGCCGTGTACGTCGACCCGGCGGCAGAGATGGTCATCGCCCGGTTCGCGTCCCATCCGCTCGCCGCCAACGTCAACCTCGACCCGACGTCACTGCCGGCGTATCACGCGGTCGCGCGGCATCTCAGGGCCGCGGGCGGGTGATGGCCTAGCTCCGAACGAACGCCACCAGCGGCACCAGGTCCCCTCGATCAGCCGCCCTCAACGCCCCGATGTATCGAGCCCGCACCGCACCCTCGTCGTCGAGGCTGCCAGATCCCCAAGTGAACGGCTCGGCCCCCAGCTCGCGGACCAGTTCGTCGGTCATCAGCCGAGCATTCCGGCCGTTGCCATTCGGAAACGGGTGGATCTGCACCAGGCGGTGGTGGAACCTGACCCCGATCTCCGTCGCGTCGTAGGTGGCGTGGGCGATCCAGAACTTCACATCTTCCAGGAGTTCGTGCACACAGCGCGGGATGTCACCCGCCGGGACGCCGATATTCTTGCCAGTGGTGCGGTACGTCCCAGCCCATGTCCAGGTCGCGGCGAACATCCGGCGGTGGACTTCCTTGAGAACGCCCTGGTCCAGCACGGTCCCGCGCCGCCGGCGGCCTCGCAGCCAGGTCATGCCCACGGCGATATTGGCCTGCTCCCAGGCATTGAGCGCGGCTCTGGTGCCGATATGAGTTGGGATCAGCGCAGCGGCTTCGTCATCGTCCAGCGGTGTCGCCGCGTCGGTTTCGCGTTTGTCACGGAACATGAGGCGCCCAGCCGTGCTCAGTCGTTCCAGAGGTCGCGTCGCGAACCTCGAAGCAGGGCGTCGGCGGCCTCGCGCACCTGACGGTCGTGCTCCGCCGCGGACACCCCCTGGGCCTCGAGCCGCATCGAGTGTCCCACCCTGGCCAACTGATCCTCGGCCCGCTGGACCGCCCGGTTCCGGATCATCTGCCCCAGCTCAACGCGGGGCACGACGGCATAGACCACCTCGCAGTCCATCGACTCAGCGGCTCGGCGCAGGGCCTCGAGCGTGATGGTGCCGGCAGCCTCGCGTTGCTCGAGCGCCGCGACCGACTGCCGAGTCAGCCCGAGACGGCGCGCCAGCTGGGGAGTGGTCATGCCCAGGGCCTCGCGGATCATCCGGATCCACCCCCCGCGCGGAGGAACGGCCAGCGGAAGCCCACGCCAGGTGGCAAGCCTCTCCTCGACCTGGCGCAGCCTGAGTTCTCTAAGATCTTGTTTCATATGAGTTTATAGCTATCCTGGCGTCCCTTAACCTCTTGATTGACATGTTATCATATGTCAATAGCAGTCCATATGACAGTGTATAATATGCCATACAGAACACTTTGTCAAACTGTAAGTTGTCATAGTTGGCAAGGCACGCCCTGCCAAACACCGAGTGAGCGACCGCACTAGTACCTTTCACGCACCGCGCCTGCGGTGCAGACACACAGGGAGGTACCATGCGTACGACGATGTTGACGCTGCTGTCCGCTTTGGCACTGTCGCTGCCGGCGGGGGCACAGGAAGCGCCCGCGCGCCGCGGCTTCTGGCTGGGGTTCGGGGCCGGGGGCGGAGCGAACCTGACCACGACGCTCGACGATGGCAGCCCCGGCGGCTTCACGGGAAACTTCCGGCTGGGCGGGACCCTCAACTCGAAGTGGCTCCTGGGTGGCGAGGGCACCGGGTGGGTCCGTGACGTGGAGGAGGACACCTGGGCGTATCGCGGCAACCTCTCCGCGATCGCGATGTTCTACCCCAGCGCCTCCGGCGGGTGGTTCCTGAAGGGCGGCCCCAGCATCGCGATGCTCAACGAAACGAGCAGCACCACGACCCAGGTCGATGGCGTCGATCTCTCGGCGTCGCTGAGTGCCACGGAGGTCGGGTTCGGAGGAACCTTCGGCGTCGGGTATGACCTCAAGATCGGGCGGAATCTCTACCTGGTGCCCGAGGTGACCTATCTGCTCCAGGCCTTTTCCGGCCGGACCACGAGCACCCCGCTCGGCACGATCCCGGGGACAAACTCGATCCTGATGTTCACCCTGGGGCTCACCTGGCACTGAGGGGCGGGCGGCCAAGCCTCACGCCCCGCCCGCTGAGCGGACGGGACGCGATGAGCCTGAACCGAGGTCAGGCGGCTTTGGGGGCTCCCACCTTCTCGTACACCAGGCCGGCCAAGGCTCCGGGCA
>Ga0315278_10006136_pt1 | contig 10912 bp, 17 predicted proteins | sample YL17G06_0_MG_FD_203880 | JGI IMG/M metagenome (GOLD analysis project Ga0315278, IMG submission 203880) | Sediment microbial communities from Yellowstone Lake, YNP, Wyoming, USA - YL17G06_0 | ecosystem: Environmental > Aquatic > Freshwater > Lake > Sediment | place: USA: Wyoming | collected... | reverse complement strand
GGTGCGACCGCATTCGAGCCTCGGGCAGCTCACGCCGGTAGAGTTCAAACAGAGAGTCTCAACAACCAACCCGGAACGAGCCATTTTCTAGAGATCCATGGTCCGAAGAATGCCGGCAGGTCAGCACCGGATGGGCGATGAACGGAACTTCCATGCCCACATCCTGACGACGACCCGCCAGATCGAGGCGACTGGCCTTGGCGCCAAGACCTCGATCGAGTGGTCCGAAACCGACCGGGCGAAGCGGGGACTCGGCTCTGGCAAGGAGGAGATCGCCGAGATCCGCGAGCGCTGGGCGGTAATCACCAACGAGAAACTACAGACGCTTGGCCACGAGGCCCGGATCGATCACCGGAGCCTGGAAGCCCAAGGCATCGAGCTGGAACCCACTGTCCATCTGGGCCCAGCCGTTAGCGGCATGGAGCGCCGCGGGATCGCGACCGAGGTCGGCGAGCGGATCAAGGCCGAGGTACAGGCGCGACTCGAACTCGCCACCGAGATCGGGCGGCTGCAGCGCGAGATCGAGCAAGTCAATCGCTCAATCATTGAATTATCGACCGACATCCGGGCCGCGCTCGCGGCACGTAGAATCGGCCAGAGCCAGCGGGCAGCCATGCGATGGGATGGCGAGCCTCGGCAAACGAACGAACAGATGCGTGAGGCTGCGCGCGAGCAATGGCTCGAGTACCGCGAGCAGCAGGCGGGGAAGGGCATGGATATGGGCCAGGAAGAAGACACAGAGTCCATCCCGGGCCGACAGAAAGGCCACTACATACCGGATGATGATTTCTCCCTGTAAAGCCGCACGTCGCGGATGTTATGCGGCAGAATTGATGTCTAATTGGAGTTAGATCCACGGGAAAGGAGTTGGCGATCCGTGAGGATTTTCTTCCTCGTGACCGCGTTGGTGATTTTCGGATGGTTCGCCTACTCGCGTCACGGATCCACTACATTCACTCCTAGTTCGCCTTCAGCTGCCCTGCCGAGAGAGGATGGAATCGGTGCAAGCCGCGTAGCCACGCCTCGACAGTTCAGTTCCGGTGCCATGCAGGTTGCCTCGGGCGCGACTGACTCGAAAGGAGCTCAGCCAAAGTTAGTGGAAGTCCCATTAAGCGAAACTGAGCGCCTGAACCTTATCGCAGCTCCTCAGGTCTTCCTCAATGCCAAACCATCCAGTGCCCTGGCATACGCGATGACATATGGACGGGTCGACAGGGTCAGAGCAGATCGAGTGGAAGGCGGCGAATCAACCGCCGTTCAAGGATGGATCTACTACCCGGAGGTTGCCGGTTATAGACCGATGGTGCTTTGCGTTTCCGAAACATTTCCCGTCCTTGACTGGATGCATTGCCAGGAGCACAACGAGATGCTGGGTATCATCGGCTCGCCGGAGCAGTAACGTGGATCTAACTATGCGATGCAGCGGTCGTCGCGCAGTCGGCACGCCGCTTGCAGGGACAAGGACCGGCGCGGACAGGTGGCGATCAGCAAGCGGCGCGCCGACTGCGCGCCGCCGCTGATCGCGAGCGTTAGGCAACCTGAAGGGGCTGTATTGACGTTTCGACGTTATAGCGTCACAATGTCTGCCATGAGCACCCCCAAACGAGCAACTGTTTACTTCGAGGCCGATGTGCATCGCGCCCTGCGACTCAGGGCAGCGGCGAATGAGCGCTCCATGTCCGACATGGTGAATGACGCGGTAAAAGCCGCACTGGCCGAAGACGCCGTGGACCTCGAAGCCTTTGACAAGCGGCGAAAAGAGCGAAGCACCCCTTTCGAGAGTTTCGTCCGGGGTATGAAGCGCCGTGGCCGCCTATAGGGTTCTAATCAAGGCTTCTGCCAGCAAGGAACTGGAACGCCTCGGAACAAGATCGGATCGAACGCGAATTGTGCAGCGAATTCAAGCGTTGGCAGACAATCCCAGGCCGCAGGGATGTGAAAAGTTGGCGGGGTATGCGGATCGGTTCAGAATTCGGCAAGGCAACTTTCGCGTTGTCTATCTGGTGGACGACCAGCTACGCGAAGTGACGATATTCAAGATCGGCGACCGAAAGGACGTCTACCGTTAGGTTGTCTAACTATGCGATGCAGCGTTCGTCGCTCGTCGTCACGCCGCTTGCAACCAGAGCAAGCGACGCGCCGACTGCGCGCCGCCGCTGATCGCGGACGTTAAAGGTCACTTGGACAACGAAGTTGCTTCAGCCGGTCTGGCCTGATAGCTTGCCCTTTATGGCACGTCCTCTCGCGAAAATTCACGAAGAAATTCGGACACTTAGCGCTCCAGAGAAGGAGGCTTTGCTTCGACTTCTTTGGGAGGAATTGGATGGCCCCTCCGACCCAGATGTCGAAGCCGCTTGGTTGGAGGAAGTGCGGAGGCGCGGCCAGGAGATTGATGCGGGCCGGGTCGAGCTTGTGCCCGCGGACCAGGTATTCCGGAAGCTCGGAGCCGCGCTGAAAAAGTGACGCCTGAGTTTCACCCGGCGGCACAGGAAGAACTCGCCGCTGCAGTGATGATCGGCGACACACGCGCTGCTGGGCTTGGGCTTGAGCTTCTCCTCGAGACGCAGTGGGTGGTTGCACTCTTATGCGACTTACCAGACGTTGGCGAACCGCTCGATGAGCGCTATCGGCGATTTCCGCTTAGACGCTTTCCGTTCGGGCTCGTATATCGAGTCGACGGTTCTCGTCTGCGCATCGTCGCGTTCGCGCATCGGGGTCAACGACCCAGATATTGGGTCAGTCGCAAGTGACCTCTAACGATGCAGCGTTCGGCGCATCTCGGGCGCAGTTTCTTCTTGGCCCTCGGTTTCCTGGCCCGTCGTTTTAGCTTGGCACTGGCCGCGCTTCAACCTACAAGCGCGGCGACTACGTAGAGGGCGGGGGAGAGCGGCGAAGCAAAGCGCGCCGCGACCAGTTCGCTCGCGCTGGCATTCCGATTCCGTCACTCGATGAAACGAAGCACTTGAAGCTGATCGGCACGATCGGTAGCGGTAGCACGACTGCAATTCGCGAGCTGCTCGGCGCCGATTTTGGCCCGTGCGCCGCGGCGGGAATTTCGATTCATGTTTCCGTACCGCTATCCGTACGGCGATCTTCGGTTTCTAGAAAGCAACGTAACTTATTGATTATAATGGTGGGCGGTACTGGGATCGAACCAGTGACCCCTGCCGTGTGAAAGCAGTGCTCTACCGCTGAGCTAACCGCCCGCCGCGGCCCGCGATTCTACGGGCCGGTGCCGGTGAGGGTCAACGCGATACAATTACGCGCTCCATGACCGTACGCACCCGTTTCGCCCCGAGTCCGACTGGCCTCCTGCATATCGGCGGTGTGCGCACGGCGCTGTTCTGCTGGCTCTACGCGCGCCGCCACGGCGGTGTCTTCATCCTGCGCATCGAGGACACCGACCGCGAGCGATCGACGCCTGAAGCCGTGCAGGTGATCCTGGACGGCATGCAGTGGCTGGGGCTCGATGCCGACGAAGGCCCCTTCTACCAGAGCCAGCGTTACCCGCGATACCGCGCAGTCATCCAGCAGTGGCTCGCCGAGGGCAAGGCCTATCACTGCTATTGCTCAAAGGATGAGCTTGAGCAGATGCGCAACGACCAGCTTTCGCGCAAGGAGAAGCCGCGCTACGACGGCCGTTGCCGCGACCGGAAGGAACCCCGTGAGGGTGTCACGCCGGTGGTGCGATTCAAGAATCCCACCGATGGCGCCGTGGTGGTGGCCGACGCCGTGCACGGCAATGTGGTGTTCCAGAATACCGAACTCGACGACCTGATCATCGAGCGCTCCGACGGCAATCCGACCTACAACTTCTGCGTCGTGGTCGACGACTACGACATGCGGATCACACACGTGATCCGCGGCGATGATCACCTGAACAACACGCCGCGCCAGATGAACATGCTGCGCGCGCTGGGCGTTGAGCCGCCGGTCTACGCGCACCTGCCGATGATCCTCGGGCCGGATGGGACGAAGCTCTCGAAGCGCCACGGCGCCGTGTCGGTGCTGCACTACCGCGAGGAGGGGTACTTGCCGGAGGCACTCTTGAATTACCTCGCGCGACTCGGCTGGTCACACGGTGACCAGGAGATCTTCACGATCGAGGAGATGCGTGAGCTTTTCGATATCGCGGATGTCAACAAGTCCGCCTCGGCAATCAATCCCGAAAAGCTCGCCTGGATCAGCCAGCAGCACCTGATGCGCCTCCCGGCTGCGCGCATCGCCGCCGAGTTGCGCTGGCAACTCGAGCGGCTGGGCGTGGATGTCTCGAAAGGCCCGCCGCTCGAGGCGGTGGTCGAGGCCCAGCGCGAGCGCGCGAAGACCCTGAAAGAAATGGCGCTGGCCAGCCGGTTCTTCTTCGAGGCGCCTGCAGGCTATGAGGACAAGGCCGCCCGCAAGTACCTGACACCCGAGTCGAGAGCCTTGCTGGAACAGACTCGCGCGATGCTCGCGGCACTTGTCGACTGGAGCGCACCGGCGATCCATGAAGCGGTCCAGGCGCTCGCCGAGGGCGGTGGCCTGGGACTCGGAAAGATCGCGCAGCCGCTGCGTGTAGCGGTGTCCGGCGGCGGCGTGTCGCCACCCATCGACCAGACGCTTGCGATCCTCGGGCGCGAACAGACGCTGATGCGCCTGGATCGCGCGATCGGCTATGCGGACCGCGACAGCGCCTGAGCGGGCGCCGCCACTCAGGGACAGCCCGTGGCCCGGGGGGGGGCGGGCAAGCCGTTGACACTGCCGGTCGGCGCCCGGAGAATGCGCCCCCTCTGAGTGGGGCCATAGCTCAGCTGGGAGAGCGCTTGCATGGCATGCAAGAGGTCGTCGGTTCGATCCCGTCTGGCTCCACCAACTTGTCCCGGTCCCCATCGTCTAGAGGCCTAGGACACCGCCCTTTCACGGCGGCGACCGGGGTTCGAATCCCCGTGGGGACGCCATCTTTTTCTAGTGGGGCCGGGGCCGCCCAAGGCGCCATTTGGCCGGCGAGGGTGCCGCGCTACCGCGCCGATGGGGTCCCCGCGCCCGTGACGAGGACCCTCAGAGCTTGTAAGCACCGGTCGGGCTGCTCATCAGATTCTCGAAATAGGCGATCGTCTGGCGCAGGCCCTCGTCAAGGGCAACTTTCGGCTGCCAGCCGAGCTGCGCCTTCGCCAGTGAGATGTCCGGTTGTCGTTGCCTCGGGTCGTCAGTTGGCAGCGCGAGATACTCGATTGGTGAGCGCGAACCCGTCAGTTCCACGACTTTCTCGGCGAGCTCCCGAATGGTGAATTCGCTGGGGTTTCCAAGATTGACCGGGCCGGTGAATGGATCGGGGGTTGACATCAGAGCCACCAGACCGTCGATCAGGTCGCTGACGTAGCAGAAAGATCGTGTCTGGCTGCCGTCTCCGTAGATGGTTATCGGCTCGTTGCGCAGCGCCTGCCGGATGAAGTTGGAAACGACCCTGCCGTCATTCGGATGCATGCGCGGACCATAGGTATTGAAGATGCGCGCGACCTTGATGCGCATGCGGTACTGGCGGTGATAATCAAAGAACAAAGTTTCGGCACAGCGCTTGCCCTCGTCGTAACAGGCGCGGGGGCCGATCGGATTGACGCGACCCCAGTAGCCCTCGTGCTGGGGATGCACCTCCGGGTCCCCGTAAACCTCGCTGGTGGACGCCTGCAGTATCTTGGCCTGAGTCCGCTTGGCAAGACCCAGCATGTTGATCGCCCCGTGAACGCTGGACTTCGTCGTCTGCACGGGATCGAACTGGTAATGCACCGGCGAGGCGGCACAGGCGAGATTGTAAATCTCGCCAACTTCGAGGTAGACCGGAACGGTGACGTCGTGGCGGATCAACTCGAATCTGCTATTGCCGATCAAGTGGGCGACGTTTCGCCGGCTGCCCGTGAAAAAATTGTCGAGACAGAGAACGTCGAATCCAAGGTCCATGAGTCGGTCGCAAAGATGCGAGCCCAGAAAACCGGCTCCACCAGTGACCAGAAGCTGCCCGGAAGTCAGGGAGTGGGGCATGTTGGAGTCCGCCAATCGCGTCGGCAGCCAAAGCTGCGGTATGCATAAGATAACCCGGGTCGGCCGTAGCATGCTGAATTCGATAGCCAGCTCGGCCGCACGAGACCTGATGCATGCTTGTTGCGCAATTGGCGTTACCTGAACGTCGCGACCTATTCGGAAAGCATCGATGGGCACAGCGTCGGCGACTCGTCACCTTTGTGTTACCGTCGCCGGAGAAACTCGACAGTCCCCGGGCGGCATCGGCCTCGAGCCCCGAGGCGGAGGCCATCCTTTGCAAATACCGCATCGGAATGAATGGCGACTCGAACTGGTGGAAGGCACGGTCGTGCGCGGCGTCCAGTTCGGATCCTGGCGCGCGGTGGGCGGCGAGGTCGTGTTCGACACCGCGATGTCCGGTTATGTCGAAACGCTGACCGACCCCTCATATCGCGGCCAGATTCTCTTGCTGACATATCCGCTGATCGGCAACTGCGGCATGCCCGCGCCGTCATCGAAGCCCTGTGGCGCAAGCGTGACGAAGGCCTGAGCGTACCCGCCTGGCAGGATTACCTGCGCAACTGAAAATGCATCGCCGTTCAAGAGGACCCTGCGCCAGCACTTTCGTATTGATCGCCTTGCTTGGAGCGGCGGGCCCGGCGCTTGCCGCCGGCAAGGTCGGTATGCGTGCCGCCTGCATCCGTGGAATCGGCGCGACCGGACCCTTGTCTGCGATTTCGATCGATTACGCAGCGCTCTCGATTGCCGGTGAAGGAATTAGGAGATTCAAAGGACGGCCTTGTCTACGTATTCGACACGCTCGGGCAGGTGCGCGAGATCACCGAGTCCTGGCTACGTGAACACAACGAGGAGCGGCCCCACGACAGCCTTGGCCGAGTCCTGCCGCTGATGTTCTTGCCAAGGCCACAACTGCCGGCAGAGTCTGGTTGCAAACTTTGTGCTTGATGGGAGAGCTTACGAAGGGACTCAACAACAAGATCCGCGTCCTTGAGCGTCGCGCGTTCTGCTTGCGCGACGAGGAGCACCCGCGCTTTAAGATCCTCACCCGCACGCTGACCAAGCTTTGATCCAAAAATAATCAGGATTCACCTACACTAGGTCCGGATTACCCTCGATATTAGTGCCCAAGAATTGCGAGACCCGGATTAAGTCAATGGATCAGGACCGGTCAGCTCGGAAATTGCCCTCGTTGAACGCACGTCGACAGGCTGGCGCGCGCATCTGGGTGTTGCGCGCCGCCACCGTAACGATCTCGATACTGATCGCGCTGGCAGTTTGCGAGGTGGCACTGCGACTCGTTTGGTCCAACCCGTATCAATCGGAAGGTAACGCGGCAGATAAGGCTCAGTATCTGCGGCTGCGCATCCAGCCGGCAGGGGTCGATTTTCAGGTTGACCGCTCGACCATCGATCCGAAAATGCAGCCGGTGCGGTTCCGTACCAACGAACGCTCGTATATCTTGCCTGTCGGCCAGCATGAACAACCGCAGGCAACAGTTGCTTTTTTGGGCGGTTCCAGCACCGAGTGCATGGCCGTGGATGAACCGCTACGCTTTCCGGCTCTTGTTAGCTCGCTGCTGGCCGAACGAGGCCTCATGGTTAATTCGCTCAACGCCGGCGCGTCGGGAAATACACTCCACGACTCGCTAAATATACTCGTAAATCATGTGGTAGAGGATCATCCGGATTATGTGGTGGTCATGAACGTCTCCAATGACGTCGGAGTGCTGGATGACCAAGGAGACTATCGGTCCCGATTGGCGCACTCGCTGGAATGGAGCCAGTTCACTGAAGTGGCCAAATCCGAATTGTCTCGCCGATCCGCTCTCATGGGATTGCTCCGTAAAGTCAAGTCGGGAATCAAGTCGGGAAGCAAGATACAGGTGAATGATAGCCGGCTGCTCGAATGGCGGAACGACCCCGGCCGTGCCGAAAAAATTGCCGCTGATCAGTATCGGTCTCGGCTGCGCGCGTTTGTGGGGGCCGCTCGGGGCTTGGGGATACAGCCGATCTTGATGACCGAACCGCTCTCCGGGGCTCGCAACTCAATGACTCCCGAATGGGCTGATATGGGGGCCCAAGATCGCTTCAATGCGATAGTGCGCCAAGTGGGAGCAGAGACGCACACCCCAGTATTTGATTTGGCTCAGCACCTGCAAGACCACGTGCCGCATTGGGACGAGCCGGGCAAGGTGTTTTACGACGGTGCGCATGTGAACGATGCCGGTTCTCGTGTCTACGCCACTTTCATCGCGGACCAGCTCGCCACACTCATCCGCCCCACAGAATAGGAAATTTAAGCGCCTTTTTTCTCTGTCGGGAGCTAAATCGCCGCACCGGCGAGTCGTCAAGCGCACGAGTGTTTGGTGAAAATCGCGGTATTGCTTCGGATGGTTCGGGCAGTGCGGCAGTCGGAAGCGCTTGATTTGCTCCCCGTCGGGGCGCTCGCTCAAACTCAGACCGGGCAGCATCTTCGGCGCCATGGCAGAACCTGTCCTGGCTTGAGGATCACGTCATTTGGAATAGATCGAATTGCGGCGCGGGGGAGCGAGGTGGGGCGCGGGTAGGCAAGCCCATAAGGGTGAGGATCCTGACAATCACCGGCGGATCCTTGATAGAAGCGATGATCTTCAAGCTGCCGCCACAGTTCGGGCAGTTTTCGAAGTCAATATCAAAGACCCGTTTGGGCAGCGTGGCCCAACTCATGCGCCGGCGCGCCCTGGGCGTGAGCATGATCGGTTGGGGGCAAGGTTGCAGCCGCTGGTAGACTCGAAGTGATTTGACAGCGCAGCTTGGACTTGACCCGCTTCCATGGACGGGTAGTCGTCACAGTCTAAGCTGCCTCCGTACCAAACGATGAAGAGTCCACGAAAGCGGGTCAAGTCCATACTTTCCCAAGGGCACCGATCTGTCGGCCTACTCGCAAGCGTACCTCGATAAGATCGCTCTGCAGCTCAACTAGCGCCCGCGCGAGACACTTGGCTTTGACACTCCAGCGAACAAACTTCATGCTCGTGTTGCATCGACCGGTTGAGAGCGCCAACCTTTTCCGTTGCGAGGCAGGCGCGAGGCCGATTGTACTGAGCGCGCGCTGGAGTTGAGCGGGAGCCTGTGTGCGCTGATCCGGGTGACCGCAACGCGGGTAGCAGGTGTCTGGAGCGGCTGAGCAGGGAGTGACGACGGCGGACGGGTGATCAGGTCAGGGTTTAATCGAAGCTCAAACCGGGGTCGGGCGGTGGGGTGGTCGGCTCGCCGAGAAACCCCCAAAAAAGGGCGGCCGTAGCCGCCCATCATCCCCTGGCGAAATCGTCCAGCCTTGTTGTTCTTGAGGTCTTCCCTCCCTTCTTCATGAGGCGATGACGGCCACCTGGCCGACATCGACCAATATCGCGAAAACTTGCGGCTGGTTCGGTAACCCGGCGGTCGTCCTGGAGCAGGAGACCCGTGGCTTTGCGACCCCGCCTCGCAGCGGGTGTGCCATTTCGCCAGACGATGTCTGGTCGGCGGGAATCGTAGCACCATGCCCTGGCCGCCGATGGGGGATGTCACATAAGCCGATTGGATGTACCAGAATCATGATCGACGTGATCCGGTTCTCGGTCCTGCTCCGCCAATCTCTCTAAACTCGTTCCTCGTACAAGGGCAAACCCATCGAAAGGTGGGGACGCAAAGCTTCCGGGCTACCGACTGAAATCAGTCCATGCCAGCGGGGTTGCCGGCATCAGGCAAATGCAGGTTTGCATCGGTCCTCTGCGGTGCCAATGCGTCGTCCCTTGTTTGCACAGGCAACGGGGGCGTGCATGCAATTGCGATTCGGCTGCTTGGCTATCTTGTTCACGACCCTGATCCTGGGCGGCTGCTTCTTTGAAGACTGGAAAACACCGGCCGATCCGGTTGTGACCCAGCCGAACGGCAAGCCGACGATCTCAGGCGTGCCGCCGACGCTGATCCGGGTCGGCGAGGCCTATGACTTCCGGCCAAGCGCGAGCGATCCCGACGGGGACGCACTCAGCTTCAGCATCGCCAACAAGCCTGTCTGGGCCAATTTCAATGCCGCGACCGGTGGGCTTTCGGGAACGCCGCGGGACGCTGATGTGGGCATGACTGCCGACGTCCGGATCACGGTGTCGGACGGCAAGGACCAGGCGGCGCTCGAGCGTTTCTCCGTCACGGTGAACCAGATCTCGCTGGGTTCCGCGACCCTGTCATGGCAGCCGCCGACCCAAAACGCCGACGGAACCGTACTCACCGGCCTCCGTGGCTACCGGATCTACTATGGCCGCAGCGCCGGCGCGCTGGACCAGGTGCTGATGCTCGACAATCCGGGGCTCACCCGCTATGTGATCGAAAACCTGTCGCCAGCCACCTGGTATTTCGCGATGACCGCCTACAACTCGCAAGGCGCGGAAAGCACCCGTTCGACGACCGCGAGCAAGACCGTCGGCTGAGCGACCGCCAGAAATATTGACGCAGCAGTCCCGCACGCGCGACCATCGTGTCCCCGGATCGCGCGGAGCGAGTCATGGCGGACATGCACGAGCGTTTTGAAGCGGCCCAGGCAGCCTCCAGGAAACTTCGCGACAAGCCCGACAACGACACGCTGCTCGAGCTGTACTCCTACTTCAAGCAGGCCACCGAAGGCGATGCGGGCGACTCCCGACCCGGTGCCTTCGACTTCGTCGCGCGTGCCAAGCACGATGCCTGGGCGGCTCGCAAGGGCATGCCGAAGGACGTCGCGATGCGCGGCTACATCAAGCTGGTGGAACACCTGCAGTCGCTGGAAAGCGAGCGATAGCCCCCGATTGGGCCTTGTTCAGGCGACCGCGCCGGTCGGCGGCTTCGCCTATACTCTATGGCTGCCAGATCCGTTCGGTGATTTCATAGAGCGCTTGACATAA
>Ga0315278_10006135_pt1 | contig 10914 bp, 6 predicted proteins | sample YL17G06_0_MG_FD_203880 | JGI IMG/M metagenome (GOLD analysis project Ga0315278, IMG submission 203880) | Sediment microbial communities from Yellowstone Lake, YNP, Wyoming, USA - YL17G06_0 | ecosystem: Environmental > Aquatic > Freshwater > Lake > Sediment | place: USA: Wyoming | collected... | reverse complement strand
GCCGCCTCCTCGAGCATCGGGTTCTCGACTATCTCCTGCGTCAGCATCTCACTGAGCTCGAGCGTGGACATCGGCAGCAGCTTGATCGCCTGCTGGAGCGACGGCGTCAAGATGAGCTTCTGAACGAGCTTGGTGTGGAGTCGCTGCTGAATCGCCATGGTCTACCGGGGCGCCCGCGCCGGACGCTGATCCATCTTAGTCCAACCTGAATTCGGTCCCGAGGTAAATCCGCCGGACGTCCTCGTCGCTCGCGAGGCTCTCCGGCGTGCCGCTGCGGAAGATCACCCCGTCCCGCACGATGTACGCCCGATCGGTGATCCTGAGCGTCTCGCGGACGTTGTGGTCGGTGATCAGGACGCCGATTCCTCTCTCCTTCAAGTGGAAGATGATCTTCTGAATGTCTGCGACCGCGATCGGGTCGATGCCGGCAAACGGCTCATCGAGCAGGATGAACAACGGCGACACCACGAGCGCGCGGGTGATCTCGACGCGGCGGCGCTCGCCGCCCGAGAGCGTATAGGCCGGCGCCGCCGCCAGAGGGGCCAGGTTCAACTCGGCCAGAAGCTCGGCGAGCCGCACCCGCCGGGTCTGCGCATCGATCGGGAGCGTCTCGAGGATGGCGAGGATGTTCTGGGCGACCGTCAAACCGCGGAAGATCGAGGGTTCCTGCGGCAGGTACCCGATTCCCTTTCGCGCCCGGATGTACATCGGGTCGCCGGTGACGTCGGCGCCGTCCAGCAGCACGCGGCCTGAATCGGGTGCGGTCAGGCCGACGGCCATGTAGAACGTCGTCGTCTTCCCCGCGCCGTTCGGGCCGAGCAGGCCCACCACCTCGCCCGAGGCGACCTCGAGACTCACGCCGCGCACCACCGTGCGGCCGCCGTAGGACTTCGTCAGGTCGTGGGTCCGGAGCGTGGCCATACGGTCGACACCAGTCGCGTCAGCGCTTGATCACGCGCTTGAGTTCGGTGCGTCTCAGCCCCTTGCCGTCGACGACAATCCTATCAGTCGATCTGGAGAACGTCAAAGAATTGCCTGTAGTTTCGCCCGATTCGTCCTCGTACGTCGCCGGCGCTCCGGTCATTTCGTACTCGTCGGTCAGAGCCCGGTAGGTGAGCCGGGCCCCGCCCGCCTTCCGCCCCTCCGGCGTGCGGACCGTCACCGCCCCGTAGCCCTCGAGCCGCTCCATTTCACTGCCGCCCTCGGCCAGGTACATCTCGATCCGATCCGCCGACAGGTCCCCTTCGGAGCCGTTCAAACGGGCGTCTCCGGTGTAGGTCGCGCGACGGCTCGCGTCCTCGTACACCAGTTCCCGGCCGGAGGCCAGCGATCGGACCTGCTCCCTGGCCTTCGTCGTGGGGTTCACCCGATCGAGCACCATCTTGGACACGACCCGGCCCGACGCCGACAGATCGCCCTTCTGATCGTCCACCACGATCGTGTCCGCCTTGATGGTCGTCTCGCCCTGCCAGACCCGCGCGTTGCCCTTGTAGACGGCCAGCGACGCGGCGCTGTCGTAGTTCAAGGTGTCGGAGGTCGCGTAGGCCGCCTTGTCCTGGCGGAGCAGCCCGGCGCGCCGCACCCGCCCGGCCCCCCCCGCTCGTTCGCCTCCTCGCGGTTCGGTTCCGTCACCGCCTCCCCGCGACTCGGTCTTCACCGTGTCGGCGGCCGTGATCTTATTCCCGTCGAGGAGCACGTCGATCCGCCTCGCCTCAATCGTCGCGCGCTCGTCCACGACCTGCGGGGCGCGTCCGGTCGTCTCGTCCAGCCCGGAGAGATTGAGCGTACCGGCGGCGATTCCGTAGCGCGCGTCGCGGGCGGTCGCGGTCATCTTCCCCTGCTCGAACCGGACGCCGCCGCCGAACCGGGCGGTCTCGAGCGACCCGAACCCGCTCTTCATCGCGAGATCCAGCGAAGACGACGTCGCGGTTCTCGGCGTGCGGGCTCCCGACGGCGTCTCGCGGAACTCGACGCCCTGGCTGAACGTCGCGCCGGTCAAGCCCGTCCTCGCCGATCCGCTGGCCCTGAGCGCGGCGGACCGGATGGTCCGCGCCGGCGTCGTCTTGTCGGCGAACAACTCGAGCTGCACCTTCTCCCGGGCCTCGAGCGAGGTCACGGTCGCGCCGTCCGGCGCCAGGCCGACGTCGATGAACTCCGCCGACAGCTTCCGTCCGGCTCCCCCTCCGGACCCGGCCAGCGAGATGACGCCGCCGCCGATCAGCACCGCGCGTGTGAGCGTCTTCCCGTCGGGCGCGTAGACCAGGTCGATGTCGCGCGCCGACATCGCCTGCAGCCCGCCATCGACCGTGGGTTTCCCCTGGACGCGCGCCGAGCCGCGGAGCTCGAGCGTCTGGATACGCTGCCCGTCTGGCGTCAGGTAGGCCACCCCGCCCTCGGCCGAGATCGTCTGCCCGCGGCTGACGAACGTCACGCCGCGCTCGAAGCGCATGTAGTTGTCGGTGCGCGCAAACCCGGCGGCCCCGGCCTCGATGTCCGCGCCGCCTTCACCCTTCTCGTCGGCGGCGGTTCGGATGACGACCCGGTCGAGCAGCGACAGCACGTCGCTCGCCTTGTCGTAGGTCAGGCCCACGGCCGTGCCCCGCATCCGCCCCCGTTCGAACTCGACGGCGCCGGGGGCCCGCACGACCCCCTCGGCGTTCACGTAGCTCGCCTGCCCGGTCCGGAGCGTCAGGCCGTCACTCGACGTCATCTCGATCGCCCCGGTCATCGTGACGTCGACGTTGGGCATCGCGCCCTTGAGCTCGGCCACGCGGGCCCGGATCGAGAAATCGCGGCCGCCGCGCTGGAGGATCTTGAAGAGGCCTCCAGTGATCCGCGTCCGGCCGTCCGCGTAGCCCTCGAGCTTCTCGTAGTGCTCGATCGTCAGATCCCGTTTGCCTCCCAGCGCCCGGACGAGCCCCCCGGAGGTGCTCTCGACGATCGCCGCGGGATCGGTCTTGGTGGGCAGCGGCCTGGCGGGGGCCGGCGGGTGCGTTTTGCAGAGTGACACCGCGATGGTGGCGACCAGAGCCACGACGAAGATCCCGAGGCCCAGGCGGATGCGCCGCAGCCAGGCCGTCATGGCACCGCGGGCTCTGCGCCCGTCTCGGGCACGCGCAGGTCGGCGAGCGTCAGCTCGGTGCGCGTCTCGCCGTTGAACGTGTTCTCGCTGAGCGAGAACGCGATGTCGAGCGCTCCCCGATTCAGGGCGACGAATGATTCCCGGTCGGCGGCGCGCCACGCCATCGCCCGGAAGATCCGCCCGTGGTGCCGAACGGACATCTTCAGATGCCGTTCCTTGATTCGCCGGGGACCCTCCACGATCTCGACCGGGCCGGCGCAGAACACCGGCCTCGGGTTCCCGATGCCGAACGGCTCGAGCGCCCTGATTTCCTCGACCAGCCGTCCCCTGATCGCGTCCAGATCCAGGCGGGCGTCCACGCGCAGCCGCGGCCGCAAGTCGTCGGGGCCCAGCCGCTCGTCGCCGTAAGTCTGCAGCGCGGATCGAAAGGCCTTGAAGGCGCCCGCTTCCAGGGTCAGGCCCGCCGCCATCCGGTGCCCGCCGAACCGGACCAGGTGGCCGCCGCACCACTCCAGCGCCGCCAGCATGTCGAAGGCGCCGATGCTCCGGCACGATCCGTGTCCGAGTCCATCCTCGAGCGAGATCACGACGGCCGGCCGGTGGAACGCGTCGACCAGCTTCGACGCGACGATGCCGATCACGCCGCGGTGCCAGCCGTCGCCCGCAACCACCAGGACGGCGTGCGAGCCGACATCCGGGTCGTTCTCAATCGCCTTCCGGGCCTGCGAGAGGACCACCTGCTCCTCGGCCTGCCGCTTCAGATTCTCGTCGTTGAGCTGCGCCGCCAGCGCCCTGGCCTCATCGGCCTGGTTCTCCTCGTTGGCCAGCAGGAGCCTGGCCGCGAGGTCCGGCGTCGCCATCCGGCCTGCCGCGTTCAGCCGCGGCGCGAGGATGAACGAGACGTGGTAGCTGTCGATCCGCTTGCCGCAAAGACCCGCGGCGTCCAGCAGCGCGCGAAGGCCGATCTTGTGCGGGCCGCGCGAGAGGAGGTCGAGGCCGACCCTGGCAATCACACGGTTCTCGCCGACGAGCGGCACGACGTCGGCCAGGGTGCCGATGGCCGCGATCTTGACGAATCCCGGCAGCCACGACTCCCGGCCGGCCCTCGCGCACAGGGCCTGCACCAGCTTGAGCGCGACGCCGACTCCCGCGAGGTTCTTGTCCGGGTACGCGCAGTCGGGCCGCTTCGGGTTGAGGACAGCCAGGGCCTTGGGCAGCTCGCCCTCGGGCTCGTGATGGTCGGTGACAATCAGGTCCAGCCCGAGATCGGACGCCCGCCGTGCCGCCTCCAGGCTGCGGATGCCGCAGTCCACCGAAACGATCAGCCGCGCCCCGGCGGCGTGCAGCCGCTCGACAGCCGGCACCTGGAGCCCGTAGCCGTCCCTGATGCGCTCCGGGATGAAATGCGAGACCTCGCCGCCGAGCGACGCGATGGCGCGCTCGAGAATCACCGTGGACGTGATGCCGTCCACGTCGTAGTCGCCGTGGATGGCCACCGGCTCCTTCCGCGCGATGGCCGCAAGGACGCGGTCGGCGGCCGCCGCCATGCCCGACAGCGCGAACGGGTCGTGGAGGTGGTCCAGCGAGGGCTCGAGGAACCTCGCGGCCGCGTCCGGCGTCGTCACGCCCCGCTGCTGGAGCAGCCGCGCGGTGACGAGTCCGATCCCCGCCGCCTCGGCGAGCGAGGCGGCGACGGCCTCGTCAGAGGGCTGGTGGTCCCAGAGCAATGGTGGCATGAGGAATCCCGCGACGCTAGGAGGCAGCCTCGACGTAATCGATGCCGAGCCGTCCCATGCTCCGGAATTTCGCGTATCGGGCGTTGAGCCGCTCCTCCGACGACATCGCCTTGACCACCGCGAGGTGGCCGCTGATCGCTCGATCCAGCAGGCCCGCCGCCGACGCCGGGTCGTTGTGGGCCGCACCAACAGGCTCCGGCACGATCGTGTCGACAATCCCGAGCCGCAGCATGTCGGGGGCCGTCAGCTTGAGCGCCTCGGCGGCCTCGACCTTGCGGCCTGCGTCGCGCCAGAGAATCGCCGCGCATCCCTCCGGCGGGATCACGCTGTAGATTGCAAACTCCTGGATCAGGATCCGGTCGCCAATCGCGAGGCCAAGCGCGCCGCCGCTGCCGCCTTCTCCGCAGACCGCCACGATGATCGGCACGTTCAGGACGGCCATCTCACGGAGGTTGTACGCGATCGCTTCGGCGACGCCCCGCTCCTCCGACTCGATGCCGGGATAGGCCGCTGGGGTGTCCACGAGGACGATGATCGGCCGGCCGAACTTCTCGGCCATCTTCATGGCCCGGATCGCTTTCCGATAGCCCTCGGGCCTGGCATAGCCGAAGTTCCGGTAGATCTTCTGCTTGGTGTCGGCCCCGCCCTTCTGGTGACCGACGACGAGGACCGGCTCTCCGTGATACTTGGCCATGCCGGCGACGATGGCGTGGTCATCGGCGAACCGGCGGTCGCCGTGGATCTCGGCGAACTCGGTGAACAGACGCGCCACGTAGTCCAGCATGTAGGGGCGCTTCGGGTGGCGGGCCACCAGGACGCGCTGCCAGGGTTTCAGGTTCGCGTAGATCTCCGTCCGCAGCGAGTCGATCCTCCGGCGCAGCTGCCCGATCTCCAACTCGCGCGATTCGGTTCGAGGCATCATCGACATCGCCTCGATTTCCTTCAGGAGGACCGCGATCGGCGCCTCGAGTTCCAAGACGTCACTGGTCTTGCTCATGTGCCTCCCGGCCTCTATCGCAGCAGCACCGCGCCCTCGCCGCACACCTGCTCGAGCTCGGCGACCAGCTGGGTGGACGGTTTCACCCGCGTGGGCCCCAGCAGCTCCGCCTTCACCCTCAGCGGCCGGTCGCCGCCCCTCAGCTCGACCTCGAGCGCGACCTTCAGGTCGCCCTTGTGCCGCGCGAGCACGCCAAGCAGCGCCTCGACGGTCGCGCGGCCGTGAGGCGGCATCGCGAGGCGAATGGCCACCGTGCGCGCGGCCTTCCCCCGCACCATCTCGATCGAGACGATCTCGCTGGCGAGCAGCCGGCTCGTCTCGTCGTCGCGCTCGAAACGCCCCGTCACCAGCACCATGCTGTCGGTCTGAATGAGCGCCGACGATTTCGCGAATGCCTCGGGAAAGGCGACCACCTCCAGGCTTCCATGCGGATCGTCGAGTGCGAAGGCCGCCATCCGGTCGCCCTTGCGTGTCTTGAGCGACCGCACCGCACCGATGATGCCGCCCACCGTCACTTCGCCGGGTCGCGGCGCCGCCGCGCCGTTCTCGCGGTTCCCGTCGTCGGCACCCGTCAGATCGGAGATGCTCCGGGCGCCGATCGCCTGCAACTCCGGCAGGTACCGATCGATCGGGTGCCCGCTCCAGTAGAGCCCGAGCGATTCCTTCTCGCCGGCCAGCTGCTGCGCCTCCGTCCACGGCGGGGCGTCGGGCAGCTCGCCATCGATCCCCGGCGCGCCCTCGGCCGCACCGTCCAGGCCCGCGAACAGCTGCGTCTGGCCCTGATCACGGTCGCGACGGCTGCGAGCGCCGTGGTCGAGCGCCTTCTCGACGGCCGAGAAGAGCCGGGCGCGGAGCGCCGGCGCCGGCAGGCTCCCGAGCGCCGGGGCGCCTCCGGCCAGAGAGTCGAGGGCGCCCGACTTCACCAGGCTCTCGAAGACCCGCCGGTTGACCTGCTTCGAATCGAGCTGCTCGCACAGCCGATACAGCGACCGGACGCCTCCATCCCGCCGCCGGGCGTCGATGAGCGCCAGGACCGCGGCTTCGCCGACGTTCTTGACCGCGCCGAGGCCGAACCGCAGGCCTTCGGGCGTCACCGTGAAGGCGAGCTCGCTGCTGTTGATGTCCGGCGGCAGCACCGGCACGCCGAGCGCCCGGCACTCGCCCAGATACATGGCCAGCTTGGCCGTGTTCTGCGATTCGATTGTCAGCAGCGCCGCCATGAAATGCGCCGGGTAATTCGCCTTCAGGTAGGCCGTGTGGTACGCCACCAGCGCGTAGGTGGTCGAATGCGACTTGTTGAAGCCGTACCCGGCGAAGGCCTCCATCAGGTCGAACAGGTCACCCGCCTTCTTCGCGTCGACCTTTCGCGCCTTGGCCCCCTCGAGGAACTTCTGACGCTGCGCCTGCATGACCCGCGCGTCCTTCTTTCCCATCGCCTTTCGGAGCAGGTCGGCCTCTCCCAGCGTGAACCCTGCCACCTCGTTGGCGATCCGCATCACCTGTTCCTGGTAGGCAATGACCCCGTAGGTCTCGCGCAGCACCGGTTCGAGCTGCGGCAGATCGTACTTCACCTCGACCCGGCCCTGCTTCCGGCTGATGAAGTCGTCGACCATGCCCCCCCGAAGCGGACCCGGGCGGTAGAGGGCGTTCAACGCGATCAAATCCTCGAACCGCTGGGGCTTCGCCTTCCGCAGGATGTCCCGCATGCCCGAGCTCTCGAACTGGAACACGCCCAGCGTCTGCCCGTCGGCGAACAGCTCGTACGTCTTCGCATCGTCGAGCGGCAGCGCGGGGATGTCGATCACCGCACCGGTCGTCCGCTCGATGGACCGGACGGCGTCGTCGAGCAGCGTCAGCGTGCTCAGCCCCAGGAAGTCCATCTTCAGGAGGCCGATGCGCTCGATCTCCTTCATGCCCCACTGGGTCGTGATCTCGTCGCGGGCGCCCTTGTAGAGCGGCGCGAACTCGGTAATCGGCTTCGGCGCGATGACGACGCCGGCCGCATGGACCGACGCGTGGCGCGTCATGCCCTCGAGCCGGCGCGCCACCTCCAGCAGGTCCTTGACCCGCGGGTCGCCGGCCTCGAGGTCCCTCAGCGGCTGGCTCTCGGCGAGCGCCTTGTCGAGCGTCATGTCGAGGGTCGGCGGAATCAGCTTCGCGACCTTGTCGGCGTCGGCATAGGCGACGTCCATCGCCCGGCCGACGTCCCGAACGACGGCCTTCGCCTTCATCGTGCCGAACGTGATGATCTGGGCGACGTTCTCGCGGCCGTACTTCCGGGTGACGTACTCGATGACCTCGCCGCGCCGGCGTTCGCAGAAGTCGATGTCGATGTCGGGCAGGGAGACACGCTCGGGGTTCAGGAACCGCTCGAAGATCAGATCGAAGTGGAGCGGATCGACGTCCGTGATGTTGAGCGCGTAGGCCACGACGCTGCCGGCCGCCGAGCCGCGCCCCGGCCCGACCGGGATGCTGTGCTCCCGCGCGTAGCGGATGAAATCCCAGACGATCAGGAAGTACCCCGGGTACTTCATCTGCTTGATCATCGCGATTTCGTAGGCAACGCGTTCCCTGTACACGTCCAGCGAGTGCCGCAGCTGGCCGGCGGCCGAGAGCGCCTCGAGCCTGGACAACCGTCGCGCGAAGCCCTCCCAGACCATCCGCTCGAAATAGTCGTCCAGCGTGTAGCCCGGCGGGACGTCGAACTCGGGCAGCTGGTGCACCGTCTTGCCGAGGTCGACGTCGCACCGCTCGGCGATGCGCACCGTGTTGGCCATCGCCTCCGGGGCGTCGCCGAACACGCGCGCCATCTCCTCCGGCGATTTCAGGTAGAACTGGTCGCCGAAGTAGCGCAGACGCGCCGCCTCGTTCACCGTCTTGCCCGTCCCGATGCACAGCAGCACGTCGTGCGCCCGGAAGTCCTGCTGGTAGAGATAGTGGACATCGTTGGTGCAGACCAGCGGCAGGTCGAGCGCCTTCGCCACGCGCTGGAGGCCCGCATTGACCGTGCGCTGGTCGTCGATGCCCTGGTACTGCATCTCGAGGAAGAAATTGCCCGGCCCCAGGATGTCGCGGTACGTGGCCGCCGCCTCGACGGCGCGCTGTTCCTGTTCGGCACGCAGATGGGACGGGATTTCTCCCTTGAGGCAGCTGCTCAGCCCGATGAGCCCGCGCGAGTGTTGCGACAGGAGTGCCTTGTCGATGCGCGGGCGGTAATGGAACCCTTCCGTGTAGGCGGCTGAAACCAGCTTGATGAGGTTCGAATACCCCTCGCGGTTCTCCGCCAGGAGCACGAGGTGGTTGTTGCTCTCGCCGATTCCGCCGCCCTTCGTGAACCGGCTGCCCGTCGCCACATAGGCTTCGCACCCGAGGATCGGCTTGATGCCCTTCTTTCTCGCCTTGTCGTGGAACACGACCGACGAGAACAGGTTCCCGTGCTCGGTCACCGCCAGCGCCGGCACCTTCTGCCGCGAGGCCTGCTCGAGCAGCTCGTCGACCCTGCACGCGCCGTCGAGCAGCGAGTACTCGGTGTGGAGATGAAGGTGAATGAACTCAGCCATCGAGGCGATGTCTCTTCGAATCGTCAAGACGAGCGGAAGCGCCTGACGGTATTATAGCGGCGTGCAGTGGCGCCCACCTATTCGCCCGGTTCCAGTCACGCTCGTCCTCCTCGCCGCGCTTTCCCAGGCCCACGCCCAGGCTCCCGTTCCATCCAACGCGCCCCCGATGGCGACGGCGTGGACCGTCACGCTTCCCGGGATACCCGCGGCCGCTCCCGCCGTTGATTCGGAGACCGCCTACATCCTGCTCCGCGAATCCCGGCTGGCGGCCCTCGCCCTCCGGGACGGCACGGTGGCGTGGTCGGTCCCGGCTGCCGACGTCGTGGCGCCGCCCGCGACGGCGGACGGCCTCGTGCTGCTGGCGCACCGGCAGGAGGTCGTGGCGCTCGCCGCCCGCGACGGCTCCGAGCGCTGGCGCGTCCCGATCGAGGGAGCCATCGCGGCCCCGCTGCTCAGTCAGGGCGGCTGGTTGCTCATCGTGACCGAGGCCGGCCGGGCGACGATGCTCCGCGCCGCCACGGGAGAGCTGCTGTGGACGCGGTCGCTCGGCGCGGACACTCGCGTTCAGCCGGTCGCCGCGGGCCGCCAGGTCTATCTGGCGCTTCGAGACGGCCGGGTCGCCGCGCTCGCGCTCGAGACGGGCAGACCGCTCTGGGAGGCGAAGCTGCCGGCCGAAGCCACCACGCTCCATCCCCTCGGCGATCGCCTGTTCGTCGGCGGGAGCGACCGGTTCTTCTACTGTCTGTCGGCCGACCGCGGGAAGAGGAAGTGGCGCTGGCGGACGGGCGCCTCGATCGTCGGAGCCACGGCGGTTGACGCCGTCCGCGTCTATTTCGTTTCGCTCGACAACGTCCTCCGGGCGCTCGGCCGGACAGGCGGCGACCAGCGATGGAAATCCCCGGTCCCCCATCGGCCAACCGGAGGGCCTTTCCTCATCGGCCGGCTGCTGTTGGTGCCCGGCATGTCTTCCGAACTGCCGGCCTTCCGCCTCGAGGACGGCAAGCCCGCCGGAATTGTGAAGCTCGCGGGAGAGGTGCCCGGAACAGCGGTGCTCCTGCCGGGCGGCGCCGACCGTGCCGCCCGGCTGCTCGTCATCTCGGGCGACGGCGTCGCCCAGCTGCTCGAGCAGGTGCGGTAGCGCGCCACGCGGATCAGATCTCCACCGGCGCCCGGTGGTCCGCCAGCTCCTCGCGGACGACCTGGGCGAGCCGGCGAACGCCCTCGACGATCTTCTCCTTCGACGGAAGCGAGAACGAGAGGCGCAGGATGTTCCCGCCCGTTTGGTCCACGAAGAACGCGCTCCCGGTGACGTAGATGACGCGCTGCTCGACGGCCCGCGGCAGCATCTCGTCCGTGCTGCAGCGCGATGGAAGCGTGGCCCACAGGAAGAAGCCGCCCTTGGGCTCCGGCCATGTGATCAGGTCGCCGAGCGCGGCCCGAAGCTCCGTCTGCATGACGGTGCGCTTCTCCTGGTAGAACCGCCGCAGCATGGGCAGCCGGCCCGTCAGGATGCCTCTCCGATACGCCTCGTAGACGATG
>Ga0315278_10006134_pt1 | contig 10914 bp, 13 predicted proteins | sample YL17G06_0_MG_FD_203880 | JGI IMG/M metagenome (GOLD analysis project Ga0315278, IMG submission 203880) | Sediment microbial communities from Yellowstone Lake, YNP, Wyoming, USA - YL17G06_0 | ecosystem: Environmental > Aquatic > Freshwater > Lake > Sediment | place: USA: Wyoming | collected... | reverse complement strand
CCGAAGGGTTCTCGTGGATCGACTGCAACGACCACGAGGGTTCCGTCGTGTCGTTCATCCGCCGGTCGAAGGACCCGGCGGCCTTCACGGTGTTCATCCTCAACTTCACGCCGGTCGTCCGTCAGTTCTACCGCCTTGGCGTGCCGGAGGCGGGCCGCTACCGCGAGGTGATCAACACCGACGCGGAGGTGTACGGCGGCTCGAACGTCGGCAACCAGGGCGGCGTCGACAGCGAGGACATCCCGACGCATGGCTACGAGCATTCGCTCAGCCTCGTGCTGCCGCCGCTCGCGTGCCTGATGTTGAAGATCGACCGCGTCCACTCGAACTGACCGGCCAACCAGTCCCCGCAGGCACCACTCAGGGGCGATTTCCGCCCATCCGCTGGATCGTACTTGGCGCTGCCGCGTAACCGGGTACTCTTGTGGCAACAGCCCCCCAACGCCGGCCGGTTCCGGCCATGAGGTTTCCTATGTGCCGAACCTTCTTCCTCCTCGTACTCGTGGCATTCATGCTCGTCTCGTCGACTCCCGTGGTCGGCACCGTACAGGCCCAGGGCGTCCCGTCGTTTGACGCGGCCGGCACCGACGCGGCGCAGGCCGCGGCGTTCCTCAAGACCCTGCAGTCGGCTGTTGCGGTGGGCAACTGTCTCAAGGTGGCCTCGCTCATCGAGTTCCCCTTGAAGGCCTGGGCGAATGGCGAGTCGATTACCATCCAGACCGAGTCGGAGTTCCACGCCAAGTACCGCCAGGTGTTCACGCCGGAGCTGAAGAAGGCGATTGCCGCGGCGCGGCCCGAGACACTGTCGGCGAATCAGGAAGGCGTGATGTTCGACAACGGCCGCGTCTGTTTCCGGCCGGTCGCAGCCGACAAGAACGCGCTGAGAGTCGTCGCCATCAACGAGGGCGCCCAGACTCGCTAGGTTGGAGTGCGGCGGTGGCCGCCACCAGCCCACTCGAGTCGGCGAGCCGATCTTTACCTCGCCTGTCGCCGCAGCCACTTCGATCTGCCACTTCGATCTGAGCCCGGGGCGTCTCGACCGCATGCTAGAATGACAGCTCACGCTGCCTCTGTCGCGGAGAGATGACCGAGAGGCTGAAGGTGCACGCTTGGAAATTGCTCTGGCGATTTGCGACGGCGTGCTACAGATTTCGATTACCGTTGCAAAACCAACCACTTAGCGGCGATCGCGTCACGAGCATCGATCCCCGTAAACCACTGTAGATCTCGCCAAATCGACAGGGTCACGTCACAGTTACGTCACAGTCGACGCGCTGCTGAAGGAGCACGCCTTCAGGCGTGTGTCACCACGGCGGCTTCACGCAGTGATTCTCAGTTCCCAGGTGCACTCGCCCTTGAGCACGTCGGCGGCGTACCGAAACGCCGCCGACAGGCGGTCAGGCGTGAACTGGGGATACTGCGCGAGAATCTGTTCCTGCGTTGCCCCGCTCGCGGCCAGTTCGAGCAGGAATTCGACGCTGAGACGCGTGCCGCGAACACAAGGCTTGCCGCCGAGAATCTGCAGATCGGAGACGATCAAGTCTTCAGCCAGTGGTCGTGCCTCTCAGCGATGTCGGGTCGTGCAGTCGCGACGCATTTTAGCGCGCCGTGGCCTCTCGGCCTTTAGAATCGACGCGACCCTCGGGCGTCGATGCTCACGAACATGGCGCGACGTCTCAATGTTCGATCTAACCATCGCGTTCACCCGCGGCGGCTCACGATCTCCCCAGCCGGCGTCGGGTGCAGCGCGTTAGGCGTCCCACGCGTAGCGGGTGCAAGCAGGCGCGGATCAAACTCAAATCCGCACTCACACCGTAACGAACCAGGGGGGCTGTAGAGCCCACAAGCGGGGCAGGTGAGGTGAGTCAATTAATGGACCCTCCGACAAACCCGGTACGGTTCACGATGAACGGTGAACACCGGACCGCGATTGACCGCGCCCGTCGCCGTAGCGAACGACTGCGGATCGCCCTCGTGAAAGTAGACCGTGACCACGGCGACGGAACTCAACAGAGGCTGACTATCAGGACTGGCAGCGCCAGCCAGGCCAGGCCGGCAGCGATCGGGCCCCACGGTGCGGGCGCTGACGCCTTCTGACCCGTCCAAAGCTCGACGATCTGGTCAGGCACGCTCGCCAGAATCAGCATTGCCGCGCCGAGCGCCACGCCAAGGTTCCAGACGACCACCAGAACCCAGAGGTACACAGCGATCAGCGCGACAGCGATCGCGGTCGCGATGTTCAAACGTCGCCGGGTCTTTGCGACTTGCACGGCGATGAACCCGTGTTCGGCCTGGAACTGCCTGACAGGATGCGCCAAGCCGCCGACGACCATCGCGACCAGGTATCGGTTCACGAGCATCAAAAGAAACCACGCGACCGCACCCTTGACAACGCACAGCGCATAGCCCACCCAAGTCATCGTGGGGGATCTTAGCATTGGCCAGCCCCTTCATAGGGATCCCATTCGTCAATCCGGCTAACGAGCCAAATGAGCCGTGCGCCGCGGCCGACATGATGGCACAGACGGTCGACCCGTCGGCTCCATGTGCCGTTAGCTGGTCTGTTGCCGCTGAAGTCATGGCCGGAAGCCAAGCCCGCACGTGCATCGTACCGGAACTCGGAAGTCCCTCAGTTTGAAATGAAACTGAGACACCGCCGACTGCGGCACCAGCTATCACTTCCCCGCAGGGTCACGTCAGTCTTTCCTTGGCTGACTTGCGATGAGTTGATCCATCGCTTCCTTGACGAATAAGTCTGCCTGCGTTGCGGTCTTGAATAACGTCTTCCCGTACTTCTTCCACCTGCTCAGGATGCGGTCAGCCTCGTCCTGCAGCACCGGGACCTTCGCAGAGGCCGCGATCTCATAGAAGCTGGCCTTCCGCGCGTCATCCTTCATGATGCGTTCACAATCGGCGTTGAACTGCTCGTACTCTCGGTCATCCATGGCTTCCTCCTAGCGCGCTATTGGGGTGTAAGAACCATAGCGGCAGGGGAGAGAGGGAAGTCAAGTGAATTCCCCGACCGGCGCATCTCCGACGAGCGTCGATCGATTTCCTTCACCAGCGAATCACACGAGCCGTGAGGTCGCAAGCGCCCACGGTTCGCCAAGCCGAGCCGCGTCGGAAGCTCACGTTGCTGCGACGTGCGCCGCCCGCGACCGTGCCTCGACGCGTCCGGATCCGGAAATGCCATTCCACATTTCGCTGAGTCGTGTTTCCTTGATCCAGCTAGCGTCAGGCATCAGCCGCGGCGCGCACGTTCGCGCCGCGCCGTCGGCTGCATGCCGTATTATGCCGGCACCCTCAACTTGATTGCCGGCCGTCCTCTCGCTGTCAACACGGCGACGCGTTGATTCATCTCCTGGACAGAAGTATCTGCCGCGATCAGAGTGAGAGAGGGTGGCTTGGCTGTCTTAAGGCGCTCAAGCAGATCCTCCGAACTACACGGAACATACTCGCTAAGCAGACCACCCTGCGACTCGCCAACGGGATGCGACCATCCGGTTACACCGAGGTCCGTCAGGCACACATCAAGATCGTCGACTGTCGAGCAGGAGATCATGGCGATCGACTGGTCACGGGGAGCCTGCTCGCGGTCCGGAGTCACGCGAATCTCGAACCGACAGTGGTCTTCGCTTTCGTATTCGATGGTGAGGAATAGCCGATAGAACATTTGCATGCCTTCACACCGAGGGTCGGCCCGCGGCTGCTTTTTGTCGGATGGCGGTCACCGCCCCGAGGACGGCTCCGACTACGCCCACGGAGGCGCGAAGAAGCGCGAGCCCAGGCGCCTGGGCGCCGCGGGTCAGCTGAATCGCAAGCACTGCAATCAGTAGCGCGGCCATCCCGGCAGCCAGCAAGATGGATGGCACGACTCGCGCGGGCGCGAAGACGCCTCCCGCAGCCACAAATGCCCACGGCTCAAGGAAACGCATCAACCCTTCCTGTTTTATCGCGTTCATCCAATGGGCAATGGACCCCTCGATTCCTATGCCGAAGATGGTGGCCTCGTCCTCGTTTCCGGAGAACGCGATCGTTAGAGCGAAGTGAATCGCAGCCGTCCCAAGGCCAGCTGCTGGCAGGAACAGTAGCCAGCGGAGCCACGTTGGCCAACGACCGATGTTCATGTCCGCCTCCGTGCTTTACTCGGGCTAACGTCCGGCGGTCACCCGCGAGCCGCGTGTGATGCCGGTCGCGACTTGTTGGCCCTCTGCCGCGCGCGGCTCGTCAGCGGCACCGCCTTGCTAGCCGGCTGGTCCAAGCGTTCCGGGCTGCCGGAATCGATTGGCCAAGGTTTCCACACCGCGCTCGCCATCCAGACCAATCGCTGGTGGCCACTCGAACTCGATGGTCGGCGGCCACAATTGGAGGGCGGTTCGAGGCCAGGGCTTAGGTTGCCGCCGTCAATCGTAATCACAGCGGTGGCGAGCCGTGCGACGATTCTCTCAAATCATCCAATGGTCCGGACGTCCTTCGGGCCTCCATACTCAGCGATGGTCTTGCCGAGTCGTTCGTACTCTCGCTCGGCTAGGGCCAGGACGAACTCCACGTTGTTCAGCCACATGTCTTCGTTCACAGGCATGCTGGGCCTGTTTTCCGGATCACCCAGGAAAAGACCATCGATGTCATCGAGAGGATGAAGCACCGACACTCGTACCATCGACTTAAGGCCGTTATCCTTGAGACAGTCCATGAACGCGTTCGCATTGCTCCGGAGAGCTCGAGAGCGATTCGCTAGGGCGAATCGCCGAGTGGTATCAGGCATCGTGTTCTCCTACGCAGACAGCCCGCGTTCGTTGACGTCCTGGAACGTCGAAATACGAACGGCGCCGTCCTTGAACCGAGCGATGATGTCGAGTTCTCCCCCCATTGCTTCGATGTAATTCCGCAATGTGCTGAGATATAGATCGGTGCGGTGTTCGATCTTCGAGATCTCTCCCTGCGTGGTCTCGAGCGCCTGCGCAAGCTTTTCCTGCGACAGGTGACGAGCCTTCCTAAGTTCAAGCAAGGGCAGTTGGTCGAGCGCGGCAATGACACGCGCATCGACGCGCGTGCGAGCCTCTGGACTCATCTTCGAGCGGAGTTCTGAAAACTTGCGGGCCATCTCGGTCTCCTCTTCGTCTCCGTCTTCTTCTACTGCTTCTATTTGTTCTTCACGCCTGCGAGATGCGCGGCGAACAACTTGTCAGCCATCGGCACCATCCGGTCATACCAGCCGACGTCTCCTGTCTTGTCGCCTCCGAGCAGCAGCAAACCGACGCGGCGCGGGTCGAAGGCGTACAGCACGCGGTAGGGGCTTCCCTGATGCTGCACGCGCAATTCGCGCATTTCGCCGAACTTGGAACCCCTGACCTGTGAACTATAGGGGAAGGGTAAGGTCGGGCCGCGTTCGATCAGGAGCCCGACGCCGAAGTCGACCGATTCCTGCTCATCAGCCGTGAGGCCGTCCCACCATGAGCCGAACTCGTCGGTAAACTCAATGTCCCACGCCACGAACAAATAATAGGCTAGACAGAATAATGCTGTCAAGTGAATAGATGGTCAGGAATGCGGCCGGCACGCGACACACGGTTGCCGACTGCACCAGATACCACCCAACGAGACCCGAGGATGAATTGCGACCTCTCCACACATCTGCTCATACTCGAACCACTTTGAAAGCTGGCCCGTCGCGCGAACCGCGCCCGTGGCCGGATCCACGCTGTAGCAAACGGGAGGAACTATGGTGGACAGGTACGATCCGCGGGGGGACAACCGCGATCGCCGCAGTGCCTCGGACCGCAGCCTCGGTGGCCGTGGCTGCACGCGCGACCGCGAGGGAAACGAGGAACGCGACCAGGGTGACGTGTTCACCCGGGCTCTCGACCTTCCTCGCGGGCCGAACCGAGAGCAGGTCCGCGACCGTGACCGCGTGTACGAACTCGACGGTGCCGAGAGCCGGATGTTGGCAACGGTCGGCACGTTCCGCGTGGTCGCCGAGCGCGATCTTTACGACTTGCGCGACGACGCCCGCCCGTCGCGCCAGAGCATCAGCCACCTGGAAGCTGAGGGCCTGATTCGACGGTCGGCCCTCAGCACCGACGACCGCGCAGTGGCGCTGACGAACCGCGGGCGGGACCTGCTCGAAGCCAACCGATACGAACGCCACGACCGCTCGCAGGAGCCCCGACAGACCTTCTACGCTGGGCTCAGGAAGCCGCGCGAGCAGACCCACGACACGAAGGTCTATCCCGCCTATCGGCGCACCGAGGAGCGCCTCCGCGGTCAGGGCGGCCGGGTCCGGCGCGTCGTCCTCGACTACGAACTGAAGCGCGACTATCAGCGGTTCCTCCAAGAGCGCAATCGTGGCAAGAAGGACTGCGACGGCCGGCCGGACCGCGGGCCGGCGGAGATCGCCCGTTGGGCACGGGAACACGATCTGCCGTACGACGATGGGCACGTCCGGTTCCCGGATGCGCGGATCGAGTACGAGGACCGCGATGGCCGCTCGCGGCATGAGGATCTTGAGGTCGTCACTGCCCACTATCGCGGCGCCCACGCCGGCGCCACGGCCAAGTCAGGGTTCACGTGCTATCTCTCGATGGGATGCTCGGTCGGCGGTCGCGGTGGTGGCGGACGTCGAACGGCGCACCCGCGAATCGCAGAGGAGTTGCTCCGATGAACCTGCCGTCCGCACCAGATCGGTGGACCATCGAACAGGCGAACGCGGAGCGCCTGGAGGCCGTCGCCGCGTTCGGATTCACCGAGCGTCAGGCACGCTTCTTGTTGAACGTGCTTCTGCACTCGGGCGTATTCGTCGAGCGCCAGTACTGCAGCTTCGCCGGCATCGTCCACGGCCAGAAGAGTACGGATTTCACCAAGATGCTCGTCGAACGGCGATTCGCGACGCCGATCACGACGGGGAAGCTCCATCGCGGACGGATGTTTCACGTCCATTACAAGCCGCTCTGGGCGGCCATCGGCGAGCCCGACAGCCGATTCCGGAAGCCCACCGCACAGGGACGCATTATCCAGCGTGTGATGCTGCTCGATGCCGTGCTCGACGATCGCGAGTCCGTCTGGCTCGGCCCATCAACGGACAAGCGTCGTCACTTCTCGCGGCACCTCGGCAATCGTCTGGAGGTTCGGGAATTCCCACACCTGCTGTTCGGTGAAGGCCCTGAGAAAACGGTCCGCTACTTCCCCGACAAGCTGCCGATCGGCATGCAGCCGCACGCAGACAACCACGTCTTCGTCTACCTCGTGACGCATCCCTCGCCGATGGACTTCCGGCTCTTCCTGCTGCGGCACGTGCCACTGCTACGAGAGTTGGTTCGCTGGACGGTCCGGCTGCTACTTCCGCGTCAACTTTCGAAGGCGAGACTGGCCTACCTGAACGCTACCCGGGAGCACCTCGCGACACCCTTGCACCGCTCGGTGGTGGAGACGTTGGAGTGGGTGTTTCCGGAACGGAAGCGGCTCGCCGAGCCGGGCGCCGCGCCTGCTGACGCCCGCTACCTCGATACCTCCAGCGCCTACCGCACACCGCGGTATCGAGCTCTCTACCGACACTGGTTGGACGATCCCCGGGACACGCTTTGGATGGCCGGGTCGCCCATCGTGGCCGACGCCATGGCTCGCGATTCCGGACGGGTCGAGTGCGTCGAACTCTCGCAGCAGTACCTGCATCTCTCTCCCCTGGTTGACGTCGCCTGATTCCAACCGCAGGGGACGACGTAGGGGACGACCTCGGAAAGTGAGGTCGTCCCCCTGGCGCGTTCGAGCGCTATCCTTTCGGAAGCAACCATACATGCGGCGGAGCGTCCGCCAGTCCCGCCAATAACCGGCTGTATTGCCGCAGTTTCCACACCGAGCGCTCGGTGTCTGCGCATGATGGGCGGCGCTCTTTGCCGCCCGCTGCAAGCACCGATGTCGCGATCAGCGCAGGAAACCGTGGCGTGAGCGACCCCGGTGCGCGCGGTGGAAATGGCCCCGCGCGTGTCCGGAGGGGTCGCTCACGCCACGCTGCCGGCGTCCAGTCTCGGTCGTCTTGGCGTCTGTGGTCAGTCTCGGAATCGCCGCGAATCAGGTCCCCATGTGCGCGGAATGGAACGTACATCTCCCGGACAGTCTGGCCGTGCTCGTGCCGGAGGTTCCGGTCCCCAAACTGCACACGTTCCGCACGCCGTGACGTAGCCGGATGCGGTGTGCGTCGCGTGACGGTCATTGACTCGCTTCGAAGTGCGCGTCTTGTCGACAATCATGTCCATATTGGATGCGATGGCCATCACGCAGTTGATGTTCGATCTGTGCTCGGCACCGTGCAAGGCTCGTCGCTTCGCTCCGCCCGCGCACCCGCGCGGCCTGCGGGCCTTGACGGTGCCTGCGCGCAGATCGCGTCTTGGCGATTACGTGATGGCCGGCGGCGTGACGCCACTATTTGACCGATCTTTACCGTTGACGGCGTCGCGGACCGGGCGTAATCTGTCGATATCTTCCGTGCTCACTGCACACCCTCCGCGAGAGGAACACTCCGCGCGGATCGCTGAAGGCCGCCGCCACAAAGGCCACGACCGACAGCCTACTTCCTGACTCCAGCACGGTTCCGAATCGAAACCGCACGCAGTGCCGTTTCGAGATCAGAGACTCGCAGCCGCACACGCATTACCCTCAGGGCATGCCGTTGCGGTGCTCGACCGGAGCGGCGCTGTATCGCCTGGCCAATCGTGAGAAGACGGCGGCCAGCGTGACCCACCGCTTCGGACCGCATGACTACGTGTCGTGCGACGACCGCGGCGCTTAGCGTCCCGGTCTTCGATGTCGGCGGATTCGCCCGCATCTCGCGCAACTGTTCCCGGCGCGCTGGCCATAGGTCAGCGCGCCCGAGCGCGCCAGTCCATGGACGTTCGGCAACAGTTGCGAGGACGCGAATACGCGTCGAGCGAGGTGCACCATGAAGCCTTGGTTGACGGTGGGTGAAGGCGCCGAGTACGCGAACGTGAGCCGGGACACGATCTACACCGCGTGCGAGCGGGGCGAGCTGCGAAGCGCGCGCATCAGCGGAAGACGCGCTATTCGGCTTCGGCCGGCATGGATTGACGCCTGGCTGGAACGACACGCGCCAGACGTTCAAGACGGTCGTCGCATCGGCGACACCCTGAACGGAGCGGCGTCATGAACGCGCGGGCGACGACGACGGAACGTGGTCAGATGTCGGAGATGACGCGCGCGCTGACCGAACGCGAGGTCGCCGACCTACTGGGGCTCTCAGTCGCCACGCTGCGTGCGTGGAGGCACAGAGGGAAGGGCCCTCGTTTCCTGCGGCTCGGACGTTCAGTTCGGTACCTGCCAGTCGACGTGGCTGACTTCGTTCGGGCGAGTGCAGTTGACACGAGGGCAGCTTCCTCGTCTGATGGTGAAGCGGAGCTTCGGGAGTCGCGGCTATGAGTCTCTGGAAACGCGGTCGTCAGTACTGGACAGACTTCACCGTCGCCGGCCGTCGATACCGGAAGCGGCTGGGCACGACGAACCTGCGAACGGCGACGCGTCGAGAACGCGAGCTCGTAGAAGAAGCTGGACACGGCCGGCTGGCTGCCGACGAACAAGGGCCGAAGCGGCTCTCGGATGCGACCGACGCCTATCTGGCTGCCAAGAAGATCCGGTGTTCACCTCGGACGATCGAGCTCGAAGAAGAACGGCTGAGCCTCGTCAAGAAGCACTTCGGTGACGTGCCGCTCTCGGCGATCACCGCGACGGCGATTGCGGCGTTCCAGCGCACGCGTCACGAGGCCGGCATCGCGAACCGCACGATCAACATGGACGTCGGTGTGCTGTCGCGCGTGCTTAAGTCCCGTGGCCGATGGCGGGCGCTCGCCGACCACGTCCACAATCTGCCGGAACGACAGCATCCAGTCGGCCGCGCCTTGACAGCAGAGGAACGGAAGCGACTCTTCCATGCAGCCGCGTCAAGTCCGGAATGGGAGCACGTGTACTGCGCGGCGATCGTCGCCGCCAACACGTCGATGCGGCCGGTGGAGGTGAAGCACCTTCGGCGATGTGACGTCGATCTCGTCAAGAAGCTCCTGCACGTCCGGCGGAGCAAGAACGAGACCAGCCACCGGGTCATCCCGCTCAATGCGTCGGCCGTCGAAGCCGCTGCGCGAATGTTCGAGCGCGCGGACCTGCTTGGCCACACGGAGCCTGAGCACTATCTCTGGCCCGCTTGCCAGTGGGGACGCTACGATGCCACCAAGCCGATGCTGAAGTGGGACACGGCCTGGCGCGCACTACGTGACGAGGCGGGCCTCCAGGGGCTGCGGTTCCACGACCTCCGGCACACGGTCATCACGGAGCTCGCCGAAATGGGCGTGGCCGATCACGTGCTCGAATCGATCAGCGGCCACCTGTCGCGCCGAATGCTGGAGCACTACTCCCACATCAGGATCGACGCGAAGCGGCAGGCGCTTGATGCCCTGGACGACCTGCGCCGAAGCAGCGACGCCTCAAACGGCAACGGCAAGCCGGCAAATGAGGCCGAAATCGAAACGATGCTAGAGGTCTCCGACGACCTCACGTCACAGTCACGTCACAGTTTGCTTTTGCAGGGATCGCCGCCGTCCGGTAAACTGTTGATTCCACTCAAACGGAGAGATGGCCGAGTGGTTGAAGGCGCACGCTTGGAAAGCGTGTGTAGGGGAAACCCTACCGAGGGTTCGAATCCCTCTCTCTCCGCCATTTACGCTACAAGTCATTCATTTGTAGATGTTTACGGTCGTTGTGCCAGCGGGAAATATCCCTCGGTCCATCGGTCCGCTAAGGCCCCGTCTGTCAACAACATGCCTCGGTGGAGAAGCTCAGCCTGAGCCGTGTCTCCAAGGTGTCTCCACGGTCGTGGACCCGGCAGCGCCGTCAGGCGCAGGGTGAAGTGCCGTAACA
>Ga0315278_10006131_pt1 | contig 10918 bp, 6 predicted proteins | sample YL17G06_0_MG_FD_203880 | JGI IMG/M metagenome (GOLD analysis project Ga0315278, IMG submission 203880) | Sediment microbial communities from Yellowstone Lake, YNP, Wyoming, USA - YL17G06_0 | ecosystem: Environmental > Aquatic > Freshwater > Lake > Sediment | place: USA: Wyoming | collected... | reverse complement strand
CACGAGCTTGCCTCGTGGGTGAATCAGATTGAGGCAGCAGAGCCAGCCGCCCCTCTCTTTTTCCCCTGCCCCCCCTCGCATCAGCCTGGCGAGGGGGGGGCGCGGGCGGGGGAAAAAGAGAGAGGAAGGGCGGCGTGCCTTGGCGTGCCTGCCTCAATCTGATTCATCCCGCCGCCGAGGCGGGATCACGGGGGGCTCTTCCTTATATCGGAATTTTAGAGGAAATGCCTTGGGAGTTGAAAAATCCGCGCCGATTTGGTATACTTCCCCGTTTTGGCGGTAGCTGCTCTTATGCGTGAATGGATTTGGCGTGGATTCAGGTTCAACCTCCCCGACGACTGGGAGCTGTTGCAGTTCTCGCGTGAGCAGGGAATTGGCCGGTGCGCCTTCGCCGACCGGTACCAGTACCGGTTCGAGTGGAGCTGGCGCTCAGTCGGGCGGGCGCCCGACATCGAGCGGCTGATGACCGACTACCGCTCCAAGCTCGTGACGGAAGGAACCATGACCGAGCCGAAGCTTGTCGCGTTGCCTGGATGGCACGGCCTGGCCGGCAAACAAGGCGCCGCGTGGATCTCCCGTTTTGGCCGGTTCTTTGACGATGCCCGCTGTTTGGCCGAGCTCGTGTTCCTCTGGCCCGGGAGCCGCGACCGCGAGATCGAGCGGTCTGTTGCCGCCAGTTTCGCGCCCGTGCCTGTTCAGGACGGGGTGCAGCCGTGGAAGGCGTTCGGCATGGCGGTCGAGGCGCCTGCGGCGGTTCCCCTTTCCAGCTGCAAGGTGGAGCCTGCACATGCGGCCCTGACCTTCTCGGCAACGAAGCGCGGCGATTCCTGCGTCTTCCGGCGGCTGGGCTTTGCCACGGTCTGGCTTAAGGAACCTGTGGCCGACTGGCTGCGGCGCCAGGCGCCGCGCACCGTGCGTGACATTGCCTGCACGCAGGAGACGCGAGCCGGGCACGCGGTGAGCCTGCTGCGCGGGACACTGCCTCGTCGCGGCCCGTTCTTCCCGCCCCGGTCGTATGCGGCGGCGGCATGGCAATGCCCGGGTGACGAGCGGCTGTACTGCGTGACCCAGACGCAGCAGAAAGGGAAGCCGGCTGCCGCGCCCGCGCTGTCGTGCTGCGCCGGTTGCGAGGTGCGGCTGTGAAGGCGAAACGGCCCGTGGCCCGGACTGCCGCGGACGCCTCATGGCGGAAGATGCTCGATGCCCGGCCCGTGCGCAACGCGGCGGCACGTGCGGAACGGAATGACGAGGGCAGATGGGAGGTCCGCGTGCCGTCGAAGCGGCCGGCGTACCTCGTGCCGCCGCTGACCTGGATGGTCAGGCCGCCGAAGCACCGGCTGTTTGTGCTTGACGACCTGGGCGGCTGGGTGTGGGAACAGTGCGACGGGGAGCGCACCGTCGAAGCGATCGTCGAGGCGTTCAGCGCGGTACACCGGCTGACGTTCCACGAGGGGCGCGTGGCGGTGACAGGCTATCTGAGGGACTTGATCCGGCGCGGCGTGTTGGCGGTAGCCGTGCCGGCGAACACAGGATAGGACAGGATGACCATGGCGGTGAAGACGATAGACATCAGGGAGCAGCCGATCCTCTCCTTCGGTCGGATCGTGCGGATTGCGCTGACCGGAGTGCGCTACCGCCTGTTCCGTGCCTCGATCACTGTCGCGGTGATCGCGATAGCGATGGCGTTCCTGATGAACATCCTGGGCGAGAGCATCATGAAGAAGAAGGTTGCGGACGCCTCGCGCGCGCAGATTGGCACGCTCCGCGCGGCGGACTGGTGGCTTGCCCGGCTCTCGGTCGCCCAGAGCGTCGAGGAGATCGTGCGGACGCTCTCGACGCTCGATCCGGCGTCATCCCTTGTCCGCGAGATGAGCCAGATGACCGGCACACGGCCCGAGGAGATCATGGCACAGTGCAGGAGTGCGGCGGCGGCGGCACGGTATCTCCAGTTCAACGAAAGCATCGATTACGGCCGGCGCAGGATCCTGATGGGAAGCGCGGCATCAACCGCCGTCTTCGATGCGCTCGGGACCGAGGCAGAGCAGCGGACGTTCTTCAGCCGGCTGGCCGAGATGAAGTCGGTCCGGTTCGTGACAACGCCCGAGGAGTTCACCCGGTTCCTCGCCTCATGGCCGGCGCTGAAGGAGTTCGTGACGAAGGTGAGGAAGGAGCAGGCGACCGCGGTAGGCCGCATCCAGAACGCGCTGAAGGGCAGGACGATCCTCGATGCGCTGTGCGAGGCCGGCGCTCCGTTCACGAACGACATCCGTGCCGCGGGATTTGTCCTTGACGATGCCCATGCGGCGACATTGCTCGCCCATGCGCTGCGGACGGAGCGGATCAGGACGCTCGAGGACGGCCTGAACGACGGCGAGGTGCTGCGCCAGGTCGCGGCGAAGAAGGACATCCTGCCAAACGAGGTGACGGTCGAGATGCTGTGGCAGGTGCTGCGGAACAAGGACGTGGCGGAATGGTACCTGGGCAACCTTGGGAAGCGGAATGTCGAGGTCCACGGCCTGACACCGGAACTGGCCGCGTCGCTGGCGGCAGAGCGGAACTACTGGCGGCTGCTGTCCCGGTCGGAGCGGGCAACAAGCGAGAGCACAGGTGGCGTGATGGGGATCGGCACGCGGATGACGTGGCTTGCGCTGGTCTCGGTCATTGTCTGCATGGTGGGCATCGCGAACGCGATGCTGATGTCGGTCACCGAGCGGTTCCGCGAGATCGCCACATTGAAATGCCTTGGCGCCCTCGACGGGTTCATCATGACGGTGTTCCTGATCGAGGCGTGCATCCTTGGGTTTGTGGGCGGGGTGATGGGGACGGCCGTGGGGCTGGTGCTGGGCCTTGTCCGGATGCTGGCGGTGTTCCAGTCGCTCCTTGTCCATGCGTTCCCGATCGGGGCGCTTCTTGCCGCGGCGGCCATCTCGGTCACGTGCGGAATAATCCTTGCCGCGGTTGCCGCGGTGTATCCCTCGCTCCGTGCGGCGCGGCTGGCGCCCATGGAGGCGATGCGGATCGAGTAGCCCCGTGGAGCGCGCCATGGCAGACGAGCAGAAGCCAGCAGCGAAGGAGCAGAAGCGCCGGGTCATCATCCGTACCGTCGGCATGAAGAAGCAGTACCAGATGAAGGCGCAGGTCACCCACGCCCTCCGCGGCGTTGACGTGGAGATCTACACGGGCGAGTTCATCACGGTGATGGGCCCGTCCGGGTCGGGCAAGAGCACGTTCTTCAACATGATCGGCGCCCTTGACAGCCCGAGCGAAGGGCGTGTGTTCATAGACGAAGTGGACGTAGCCCAGCTCTCGGCCGAGGAGCTTGCCTTCCTCCGGTGCCGGAAGATCGGCTATATCTTCCAGACCTACAACCTGATCCAGTACATGACGGCGCTCGAGAACGTGACAACGCCCATGGCGTTCGGGGGTGTGCCCACGGACGAGGCGCGGAGGCGGGGAATGGACCTGCTCGACCTGGTCGGCCTGAAGGAGCGGTGGTTCCACCGCCCGATCGAGATGTCGGGCGGCCAGCAGCAGCGGGTGGCGATCGCCCGGGCACTGGCAAACCAGCCGAGCGTCCTCCTGTGCGACGAGCCGACGGCAAACCTCGATCTCCGCACCGGCCAGGAGATCCTCGACATCCTCGAACGGCTCAACACCCAGAAGGGCGTCACCATCATCATCGCCACCCATGACCACCGGATGATGAACGTCTGCGACCGGCTGATGTGGATCCGCGACGGACAGATCGAGCGGATAGCCCGGCGCGACGAAGTCCATATCGAGCTCGGCGGCATCGAAGGAGGGAAACATGCGTAACGTGGCCTCGTTCGCCTGTGCCGCGGCACTCGCCGCCCTGATGTCCGCGCCTGTGGCCGGAGCGCCCACCAATGCCGCAGCCAGCCAGTTCGCGCTCGATGTTGCCGCGCTCACCCGCGCGCCGCACAGGCTTGCCGGCACCGAGGAGGGCAGGGCTGCATCGGCCTATGTCGCCCAGCGCCTTGCCGCCATAGGCGTAGACCGGATCATCACCCAGGAGTTCATGGCTGCGCAGGCATTCACCAAGCGGTGCGACCTGGCCGACAAGGACTCGGGCAAGACCTTCAGCCTGCTGCCCATGCGGCCGAACGGGATTGTGCCGCCCGTGACGCCACCCGAGGGGATCACCGGCCCCCTGCTCTGGCTCGGCAAGGGATCCAATGCCGAGTTCGACCGCAAAGATCCGCAGGGCTCAATCGCGGTGATGGACTACAACTGCGGCGACCGCTGGCTCCGGGCCTTCCGCCTTGGCGCGCGGGCGGTGGTGTTCGTGAAGACCGGGCCGCTCGAGTCGCTCAGCCAGCACTATGTCGCGGTGCCCGCACCCCTGCCGCGCTACTATTTCAACGGCAACCGCGAGGCGCTTGTCGAGGGCCATACCGCCACGATCATGTGCGAAGTCCCATGGCGCCAGGTGACCTGCCGGAACATCATCGGCGTCCTCACCGGGTCAGGCCGCACGTTTCCGCTCGGCAAACCGGAGTCGGTGGTCTTGTCGGCGCAGCTCGATTCGTTTGGCGAGGTGCCCGATCTCTCCCCTGGCGCACGCGGCGCTGCGAACTGCGCAGCCCTGCTCTCGATCGCCGCGCACCTGAAGGCGCACAAGCCGGAGCGGGATGTCCTCCTTGCCTTCTTCGACAACGAGGCCCGCTCGCTTGCGGGCAGCATGACGTTCTACTGGCCGCTCGAAACGGTGGACGACAACGCAACGATTAAAACGAGGCGGAAATCGTGGGTGGAGGAGACGGCGTTCCTGAGCCAGATGGTTGCGGTCGCGCAAGCGAGCACGTCGTCCGTCTCGCGTTCGGGAGATGTGGGCGTCGAGCTGCTCGACCGGCTTGGCAAAAGCGGCGAGGACCATGCCTTCGGTGTCCGGAGCTCACTGATGGACGTCCGGATGGCCGTCAACACCGCAAAGGCTGCCGGGAAGCCGGATCCGGTGCTCGAGGCGCGCGAGAAGAGTCTCAAGACCCTCCACGACCGCTGGAACGACCTCCGCCGCGGCTTGGGCAAGAGCCCGTGCTACATCCATACCAACGCCATGGACCTGTATCGGATTTGCATTGGCGAGGTCACCGCCCAGATCATCGCGCGGCAGGCCGAGCTTGCCCGGACGAAACGGACGTTGGACGCCTCGACCGAGATCGAGGCGTTGCTGAAGGAGAGGAACATCGCCCTCCACGCCGCCCTGATGCTGGGCGACTCCACAAAGCGCTGGGGCGTCATCATCGGCGGCAACGCCGACATCCACAGTAGTCGCGACATCCCCGGCCTGTACGGCCAGGTCCAGAATGCCATTGCAAAGGCGGTCGTTGCGGGCAACGCCACAGGCTCCTATCTCTCCGGCTTCGAGATGGCATCCGTGGACAGCTCGCTCGAGAAGACGCGAGTCCTGTGGACGGCGCCGTGCCTTGTGCATGGCGGCGAGATTGCGGGCCGGTTTGGCATCTACAATGTCGCGCTCGGGACGATGCTGGAGCGCCTCCCGCGCGAGGGAACGCCGGACGACACCGTTGCCGCGCTCGATGTGCAGTGCATCGAGCGCAACGCGGCCGAGGTTGCCGCGCTGCTGGGCGGCCCGGGCGTTGCCGGCCAGGCGGCCGAGGCGGCCCTGCTGAGCCTCGAGGTGCTCTCGGTCCGCAGCGGCATCACGGTCGAGAAGGAGTACATCCCGGCCGGGTTCGAGGGCGGGCGTCCCAGTGGCGCGCTGGTGATGGCCCGGCAGCGCGGCAGCTCGATGCCCAACAGGAACGTGCCGGGCGCCGTGATCATGATCTGGTACTACGACAGCCAGTACGCGTTGCCGCAGAAGACATTCCTCCTTGGCCGCAAAGCCTATGGCTTCGACCAGTTCAGCGTCCTGATGACCGACCAGAACGGCTCCTACAGCCTCGGCCCGCTTCCCACATACGACGTGCGCGGCTTCTGCGCCCTGTTCGACGACCGGGGCTCGATCTCGCTCGCCTCGGATCAGGAATCCATCAACACGGTCCGCACACGGCTGAACATGATCCAGTGCCACGGCTCGTGCGCCGTCCTGCCGCCCACGCTCTGGCCCGTCGAGGTGAATGTCTATGACGCCCGCTCGAACGCCCAGTTGTTCAACAGCACGTCGCAGCGGTCGTGCGTCCAGACCATGGACGGCGTGGTCTTCTGGTATGTCGAGCCGCGCATCGAGGCGGTGAAGCTGTTCACGCTGAAGTCGATGGTGGCCCTCGGGAGCGACACAAACCTTGGTTCAGGCGAGATGACCGCATATGGCGCGGGGCTGCCTGTGGACGGCGACTGGCCGGCGCTGATGCCCGGCACGCGGGCCGCCGCGGACATCTGGAAGCTCGATGAATGGCGGCTGTCCGTCCTGCGCGCGCGCGACATCATCAACAGCTCGCTCGAGGAGATCCATGGCCGCACCCTGGACATGACGAACAACGCAGCCCGCACCGCGTTGCCCACGGTTCGCGAGGCCATTTCCGCCGCGGCGTTCCTCACCGAGAGCCCCATCTACACCGCCATCCGCACCACCATGGACGACCTGGTCAAGGCGGTCCTGATCCTCCTCGGGCTCAGCGTGCCGTTCGCATTCGCACTCGAGCGCCTGCTCATCGGCTCGGCGAAGATCCAGAAGCAGGTTGCCTGGTTCACCGTCTTCTTCACCCTCACCTTCCTCTGCCTCTATTTCACCAGCCCGGCCTTCGCGATCGCCAAGACACCCATCATCATCTTCCTCGGCTTCGCGGTGGTCACCCTCTCGGTCCTGGTCATTGTCATCATCATGCAGAAGTTCCAGGTCGAGATCAAGGCGATGCAGGGGCTGACCTCGACCGTCCATACGGCCGACATCTCGCGCTTCAACACGATCATGGCGGCAATGGCGATGGGCATCTCGACGATGAGGCGGCGGCCGCTCCGCACGGCCCTCACCGCCATCACCATCCTTCTGCTCACCTTCACGATCCTCTGTTTCGCATCGTTCGACACGCGGATCGGGATCATCAAGCTGTTCATCGGCCCGTCGCCGGCATACACGGGGGCACAGGTGTACCGGCCGACCCGCGAGGAGTTCAACGAGGAGTTCCTCGACACCCTCCGCGGCCAATGGGCGGACAAGGCAACGATCTGCCCGCGGTACTGGCTCTGCCCGCAGCAGCGCACGGATGCAGGCCAGATCATCGCCACGTCCAACGCGACACGGCTCGTCACCATCAAGGCCGTCCTCGGCATCACCCCGGTCGAGCTCGAGAAGCGGAAGGATCTCGCCTCGGTGTTCGCCGTGCCGCACGGGAAGACGCTGGACGACATGGTCTTCATCACCACCGCCGTCGCCACGATGCTGGGCGTGAAGCCGGGCGACACGGTCCTGGTCAAGGGATTGCCCCTCGTCGTCGGCCCGCTCCTGAGCGCGTCGAAACTCTCCGTCCAGCGCGACATGGACGGCGGAAGCATCCTGCCGGTCGACTTTGTCCAGGCCCGCTCGACCCAGTCCGAGCAGAAAAAGACAACGGTCGAGGACCAGTCGGCCTGGGCAAACCTTCCCGCCGATGTCGTGGTGGCCACCTCGGCAGACAACACGCGCACCATGGGCGGCATGATCCATTCCATCTGCATGTACACCGAGGACGCCCACGGCGCGACCCAGGTTGCCGAGGGGCTCGCGCGCACCCTCGAGCAAACGCCGATTGCAGGGACCCGTTCCGATGGCGTCTACCGCCATGTCCAGGGCACCGTCCTCGCCGCAAGCGGCATTGCAGACCTCTTCCTCCCGCTCCTCCTCGGCGGCCTGATCGTCTTCGGCACCATGCTCAGCTCCGTGTCGGACCGCGAGAAGGAGATCTACACCTTCAGCGCCCTCGGCCTCGCTCCCGCCCATGTGGCGGGCCTGTTCTTCGCCGAGGCAATGGTCTACTCCGTCATCGGCGGCCTTGGCGGCTACCTGCTTGCCCAGGGCTCCATGAAGCTCCTCGCCCTCATCGCCTCCGTCACGCCCCTCCGCGTGCCCGAGATGAACTATTCCTCGACCAACGCCATCTTCACCATCCTGGTCGTGATGGCTACGGTCCTCGTCTCGGCAACCTATCCGGCCATCCAGGCGTCGAAGAGCGCGAACCCGGGCCTCCTCCGCTCGTGGCGCCTGAGCAAGCCGGTGGGGAACATATTCGACCTCCTCTTCCCGTTCACGGTGTCCGAATACGACTTGACGGGCGTGGTCGGCTTCCTCAAGGAGCATTTCGACAACTTCAGCGATACGGGCCTGGGCTGCTTCATGGCCCGCGACGTTTCCATCACCGTTGACGAGCTCTCCCATCTCGGCCTTAAGGCGAACATTGCGCTCGCCCCGTTCGACCTTGGCGTCACCCAGTCGTTCGAGCTCCAAAGCTCGCCAAGCGAGATCGCAGGCATTGACGAAGTGCGGATCAAGCTCACCCGCCTCTCGGGCCAGCCGAAAGACTGGGCGCGCCTGAACAAGGTGTTGCTCAACGATCTCCGCAGGCAGTTCCTGCTCTGGCGCTCCCTGCCCCAGGAAACCATGGAAGTGTACCGGCAGCGCACCCTCGCCTTCCTCGGCCCGCGAACGTCGCGGCCATCCCTAACGACCGGAACGGGGAACTGACATGGCACCACGCGTCGACAAGGAGCTGCTCGAGTTCCAGCAGGTCATGGAGGTCCCCTCGACGTTCGAGGAGGGGTTCAACTGGACGGCCCTGCTTGGCGCCCTCTTCGTTGCGCTCCTGATGGTGCCCGGGGCCATCTACATGGGGCTCCTCGCCGGTGCGGACATCGGTGCCGCGTCCCAATGGGTTACCGTCATCCTGTTCATCGAGGTCGCCAAGCGCGCACACAAGACCCTGAGGAAGTCCGAGATCTTCGTCCTCTTCTTCATGTCCGGCGCGGCCATGGGCATGCCCTTCTACGGCCTGATCTGGAACCAGTACTTCGTCCGCAGCGACGCCGCGATCGCCAATGGCATCGCCGAGCTGCTGCCCTCCTGGTACGCTCCGGCGGCCGACTCGATGTCCTATGCCAAGCGCACCTTCTTCCATGCCGACTGGGTGCCGGCCATCGGCCTCGTCATCTTCGGCAGCATGTTCAGCAAGCTCGCAAACCTCGTGCTCGGCTACGGCCTGTTCCGGATTGTGAGCGACGTCGAGCAGCTCCCCTTCCCCATGGCGCCCATCGGCGCACAGGGCGTCATGGCGCTCGCCGAGGATGCCAGCGAGAAGCAGGCCGCGGACGATGAAGACCGCTGGAAATGGCGCGTGTTCTCCATCGGCGGCGCACTCGGCCTCGCCTTCGGAATCGTCTATCTGCTCCTCCCCACCCTTACCGGTTCCTTGACGGGCAGTGCCATCCAGATCTTCCCCATCCCCTTCTCCGACTTCACCCCGAAAACCGGGAAGTTCCTCCCCGCCGTCGCCACGGGCATCTCATGGGACCTCGGCAATGCGATCGTCGGCATGGTCATGCCCTTCTTCGCCATGGTCGGCAGCTTCGTCGGCCTCATTGCCACCTTTATTGTCAATCCCACCCTGTATCACTTCCATATCCTCCGGAACTGGACACAGGGGGACGACACCATCAACACGATGTACAAGAACAACATTGACTTCTTTTTCAGCTTCCAGATCGGGATTGCCGTTGCGATCGCCGTTGCAGGGATTATCCAGGTGATCGGGAGCCTCCGCGAGCGCCGCACAGCCCGGAACATCGAGACCCAGGCGGTCATCCGCCAGAGGCAGAAGTCCCGCGGCGACATTAAGGGCTTCTGGGTCGTGGTTGTCTACTTCCTCGTCACCTCAGCCTACATCCTCGTCTCAGGCTACCTGATCGACTGGCACCGCGGCATCATGATCGTCCTCGTCCTCCTCGGCTTCTTCTACACCCCCTTGATCAGCTATGTGACTGCGCGGCTCGAGGGCATGGTCGGCCAGGCCGTCGAGGTCCCTTTCATCCGCGAGGCAAGCCTGATCTTCAGCGGCTACCGCGGCGTTGCCTGCTGGTTCCTCCCCATTCCCATGTCCAACTATGGCAGCATGACCGTCTTCTACCGCGAATCGGAGCTCACCGGCACCAAGTTCTCCAGCATCTGGAAGACCGACATCCTCCTCTATCCCCTCATCCTCGTCAGCTCCATCTTCTTCATGAACTTCATATGGAGCCTGAACGAGATCCCCTCCGCCGTCTATCCGTATGCCGACATGATGTGGAAGCTCAATGCGGAGAACTCGTGCATCACCTATTCCGCAACGCTCGGCGAGTACTCGATGTTCGAGCAGGCGTTCAGGGTCGAGTATCTTGGCGCAGGCACCTTGTTTGGCGGTGCCCTGTTCGGCATCCTGTCCTGGTGCAACGCGCCGGTCATGTTCATCTACGGCGTCATCCGCGGCATTGGCCAGACCATGCCCCACTCGGTCATTCCACAGTTCATCGGCGCCTTGCTTGGCCGCTACTACTTCCAGAAACGGCTTGGGCTGAAATGGCGGCAGTATATTCCCGTCGTCTGCGCGGGCTTCTTCTGCGGCGAGGGCCTGGTAACCACCCTGGGCGTCGGCATCACCTTCCTCAGCAAGGCGGTGATCCCGCTCCCGTTCTAATGCGCTTCTGCCCTACAGGAACCGACCATGCCTGATGTCCTCATAGCCGTCCGGAACCTCTGCAAGACGTTCGACCTGGGCAGGATCAAGGTCGTCGCCCTCAAGGATGTCTCCATCGAGATCTTCCGCGGCGAGTACCTGTCGATCATGGGTCCTTCCGGCTCCGGCAAGAGCACCCTGTTCAACATGATCGGTGCGCTCGACCGCCCCACGAGCGGCTCCATCTCCGTTGCCGATGTTGACCTGACCAAGCTCTCCAGCCGCCAGCTCGCCTATTTCCGCGGCAAGCATAT
>Ga0315278_10006127_pt1 | contig 10922 bp, 9 predicted proteins | sample YL17G06_0_MG_FD_203880 | JGI IMG/M metagenome (GOLD analysis project Ga0315278, IMG submission 203880) | Sediment microbial communities from Yellowstone Lake, YNP, Wyoming, USA - YL17G06_0 | ecosystem: Environmental > Aquatic > Freshwater > Lake > Sediment | place: USA: Wyoming | collected... | reverse complement strand
GGAGTTCGCGGCGTCGACGAGCGCTCGCAAGTCCCCTTTCGAGGAGATGCTGGCCGGAACCGCGATCGAGGCCTGTTCACCGTATCGCCGGTTGATCTCCTGCGACACGACCGTGCATGCCTCCGCCTTCCTCGACGAAATCACGACCCGTGCACCGTGTTCGGCCAGGCGTTCCGCGATGGCGCGGCCAATGCCGCGACTCGAGCCCGTCACGATGGCGACTTGGCCACTGAGATCAAACAACTGCAATGTTGACTCCTGAGATTTGGGGCGCCGCACTCTGGCACGAACCGCTCGCCAGAATCCCGACCGCGTACTCGGCAATGACCGCTGTCCGTGCGCCGAACTCGAGCGCCAGCGGGCTCGACGCGTTGCCGTCGAGGCCGCGCCGATACACGCCCTGGCAGATGGACGCCAGGCGAAACAGGCTGAGCGCCAGCAGAAAGTCCCAGTCAGGGATCGTCGCCAGCCCGGTGCGACGACAAAAACTCTCGACGTACTCGTCTTCCGACGGTATCCCGAGAGCCTGTCGATCGAGACCGGCCAATCCGCGCATGGCGCCCGTCGGGAGCCGCCACTGGGCGCACTGATACGCGAGGTCGGCGTGAGGATGACCGATCGTGCTCAGTTCCCAGTCGAGGACGGCCGCGACCCGCCCGTCGTTGTCGAAGATCATGTTGTCGAGTCGGAAATCGCCGTGCATGAGCCCCGCCTGCCCGTGCTCGCCAGGAAGATGGGTGGGTAGCCACTCAATCAGTGACTCCATGTGCTCGCGGCGTTCGGTCTCCGCGGCACGATACTGGTCCGTCCAGCGGCGGACCTGTCGCTCGAAAAACCCCTCGGGCCTGCCGAAATTGCCGAGACCCACTGCATGGATGTCGACTTGCGAAAGCGCGGCCAGCGTCTTGTTCATCGATGCGTACATGGCCGAACGCTGCGGCTCGCTGACCTCCGGCAATTCGGGATTGCAGAACGATCGACCATCCACATGATCCATCAGGTAAAAGGCGCTGCCGATGACCGAGTCATCGTCACAATAGAGGTGGACGGTCGGAACCGGCACCGCGCTGGCCATCAGCGCCCGCAGGACCCGGAACTCGCGGTCGATCGCGTGAGCCGACTTGAGCAGGCGGCCTCCGGGCTTGGCCCTAAGGACAAACTTCCCTTCCCGGCACACCAGCAGGTACGTGGGATTGGACTGCCCCCCTTCAAACTTTCGGCACTCCAGCAATTCGCCCGCCGCCGCGAAATGCCCGGACAGAAAGTCCCGTAGTTGAGCGAACGAGGCCCGGCGCAGACTGCGCGCCACCATGCTGACGCCCGTCCGAGCTCAGTGCCAGCGATACCCGAGGGTCACTCCGTACCAGCGCTCCAGCCCGGCCGCGCCTTCCACGCTGCCGAAACTGGCCGTGGTGTCGAACGCGAGGACGCGATAGTTCTCGTCGAACAGGTTCTTCACGAACGCCGTCGCGTAAAGGCCGGTGTCGCCCGACGAGTAGCTGACGCTCGCGTTCACCACCGCGTAGCTGTCTTCCTTCACCACCGGCGTGTTCGACAGGTTGAAGATCTGCTTGTCCTTCCAGAGGAAGTCGCCCTGCACCGCGAAACTCCTGTCGCCGCCGATCGACCACTCGTAGCGCACCAGGCCGTTGAGCGTCGTCTTGGGCGAGACCACCGGATCGCTGGTCGTCTTGCCGTCCGGGCGGATGCCCGACGGCAGGTCGACGGTGGCATCGAGCAGCGAGGCGCCGAGCATCAGGTCGAGGCCGTCGAATGGCGACGTGACCAACTCCAACTCCCCGCCCCACATCTCGCCGTCGCTGTTGAAGACGACCTGCGTGAGGCCGAACATGTTGAAGATCTGGTTGTCCGCGTAGTCGTAATAGAATGCCGACGCGTTGAAGCGCGCGCGGCCGTCGAACAACGTGGATTTGAAGCCGGCTTCGTACGACGTCAGCACTTCGCTGTCGTATTGCATCGCGTCGTTGTTCTGGTCGAACGGGATGTACTGCCCGAACTCGTTGACGCCGATCAGGCCCGAAGCATCGACGGGCGCGTTGAATCCGCCGGCCTTGATGCCACGATTGATGCTGCCGTAGACGAGCATCGAGTCGCTCGGCCTGTAATCGAGCTGGACCTTCCCTGACCAGTCGCCGTTGCTGTAGTTGTCCTTGAAGTCGAAATACGGAATGTCCCCGGGACCTTCGACTCCCTCGAAGAAGACCCACAGGCCGTCGACGTTGGTCCAGCCCTGCTGGAAGTGGTAGTCCTTCTTGTCGTCCGTCCAACGGGCGCCCACGGTAAGCTTCATCTGGTCGGTGATGTCGTAGTCCACCTGGCCGAACGCCGCCCAGGTCTCGGTCGTCTGCGGAAAACTGCCGACGAGGTTGTACCCGCCCGGTTCGGGGATGCCGTAGAAGGCCTGGGACCAGTCGAAGTCCTCCTGGCCGAAGACCAGCGAGTCCGTCGAGTAATCGCCGTCGATGTTCAGATAGTAGAGGCCGCCCACGACGTTCGCGCGATCACCCTGCCACGCCAGGCGGACTTCCTGCGACCACTGCTTGACCTTGGACGTCTGCGTGTAATTGAAAACGTTGGCGGGCGAGACGTCCGAGTCCTCGCCGTAGCTCTCGTCGATGTCCTGGTAGTCGCCGACGTACGTCAGGGTCAGCCGGTCCAGCATCTCCCAGTCCATCCTGGCCGTGAACTGAGTGATCTCCGTCTTGTTGAAGCCAGGATAGTCCCAGGCGCCAGTCCACGGGTCGCTCTCGTCCGCACTGCGATAGCCGAAGAAATCCGTGTCGGGCGGCGGCAGGAATTCGCCGTTGTAACCGACACGATGGAAGTAGTTGCCACGGTCGGAGTCGTCCTTCGAGTACTGACCCTTCAGCAGGACGCTGAGCACGTCGCTTGGCTCAACCAGCAGCTGGCCGCGCACGCTGTAGTCGTTGGCGGCCTGGCCGTCCTTGCCGATGCGGTTCTTCATCAGGCCGTCGCTCGTATTGGAGACGGCGGACAGGCGGGCCGAGACCGTGTCGGTCAGACCGCCACCCACCGCACCCTCGACCCGCAGCCGGTTCTCGCTGCCGTACATGACCTCGGCATACGCGTCGAAGTCCTGCGACGGCCTGGCGGTCACGAAGTTGACGAGGCCACCCGTCGCATTGCGGCCGAACAGCGTGCCCTGCGGACCGCGCAGCACCTCGACGCGTGCGAGGTCGTACATCGAGAAGTTGGTGACGGTGTTCTGGCTGATGTAGGCCTCGTCGACGTACACGGCCACCGGGCCTTCGTGCACGCCGGCGAAGTCGCTCTGCGTCACGCCGCGGATCGAGAACGCGTTGATGGCGCCGGCGCCCGCCTGGGCCACGCTCAGGCCCGGGGTCTGGGCGGAGATGTCGGTCGCTTCGTTGAACCCGAAGCCCTTCATCTGGTCCTGCGTGAATGCAGTGACGGAGATGCCGACGTTCTGCAGGTTCTCTTCGCGCTTCTGCGCCGTGACGATGATTTCCTCTAGGGCAAGGCTCTCCCCTGCCGCATGGGATGTGGCCGGAAGAAGCGGTCCGCCCCCAAGGATGCTGGCGATGCTCACGGCGAGTACGTTGTGTCGGCTGGTCTTCATGTAGCTCTCCCCCAGAATGTCGTGGTCAGTCAGCATCAGGCGACGGGTGTCAGTACGGCGTCCGCAAAGGCCTTGCTTAGGTCCCCGAACGGCGGACGAATCGCCATCATCAGCACGTTGTCGTCCTCGCACTTGAACACCGACTTGGTGTGCGAGAAGTTGAGGAAGCCCTCGTACCCCGAGTGGCAGCCGATGCCGCTCGGTCCCACGCCGCCGAACGGCAGCGTCGCATCGGCGCCCTGGAAACCGAACACGTTGATGCCCGTGCCGCCGCTCAGCACCTGCTCCGTGAACTTCGCAGCGAGGTCGTTGCTGCGCGTCACCAGGTACGCGGCCAGCGGCGTCGGTCCGGCGTTGATGCGATCGATGACCTCGTCGAAAGTCTTGTAGGTCACGACCGGCGTGATCGGCCCGAAGACTTCCTCGGTCATGCACGCCAGGTTGGCGGGCGGCTTCACCACCACGTACATCGGGACCTCGCGCAGCGCGGGATCCGGTTTGTCACCGTTCAGCGAGATCACCGGCACCCCGGCGGCCTCAGCTTCCTTCACCAGTCCAAGCAGCCGGTTGTAGTGCGCGTCGTTGATGGCGCCGGTGGCTTCCGGGTGGCCGACGTACTTCGGGTACATCTTCGTCCACAGGGCCTTCGCCGTGTTGATCCACTCGTCGAGCCGGTGCTCCGGCACGAACGCGTAGTCCGGCGAGGTGCAGACCTGCCCGCCCTTGAACACGCGGCAGAACAGGAAACGCTCGATCAGCACGTCCTCGAGGCCGTCCTCGGCGAATACGGTCGGGTTCTTGCCGCCCATCTCGAGCGTCACCGGCGTCAGGTTCTTCGCGGCGGCCTGCATCACGAGCCGGCCCACGCGGGTGCTGCCGGTATAGGTGAGGTGCGCCCACGGCAGGCCGGCGAAGTACTGCGCGAGTTCGACGCCGCCGCAGGTGACGGCGAGCACGTCCTCTGGGAAGTGCTTGGCAATGGATTCACGCACCACTTCGGCGGTCGCGGGGGCGAGCTCCGAGGTCTTCACGATGACGCGGTTTCCGGCGGCCAGCATATCCGCGACCATGATCAGCGCGCACTCGATCGGGAAGTTCCACGGCGCAATGTTGCCGACGACGCCCTTCGGCTGCTTCACGACCCACGCGGTCGAGGTGCCGTGCACGTGCGGGTTGAGTTCCCGCGACGACGGCTTCATCCACTCGCCGAGTTGCGACTGGATGTAGCGCGAGCGAGCCACCACGGCGCCGCTCTCGAACAGGTCGGTGACGAGCGGATGATGATTACGGAAGTCGGCGCTGACCGCTTTCCTGAAGGGCTCGCGAAATTCGATCATCGCGGCGTCGAGCGCTTTGAGCCGGTCGAGGCGCGAGGCCAGCGACGGCGCGCGGTCTTTGGCAAACGCCGCCTTCTGCACTGCGAAGAGGCGATCGAGTTCCTTGGTCGGCGTTTCTTTCATCGTAGTCTCCGGGGACGCAATCGGGTGGTGAGGTGTCCGTTCGTGGGGCAGCCGGTCAGGATGCGGGCATCGCCGCGTGAAGGATTTCGCGGAAGTCGTAGCGATCGAGCACGACGGCGACCTTCTCGAGCACGGTCGAAATCTCTGCGTCGCTGTGGGCGAACGAGAGATAGATGTGGTTCGACGTCGGCAGACTGAGCAGCACACCTTCGTTGATCAGCGCGAGATAGAACAGCTGTACCGGGCCGGGCGGCAGGCCGGCGAAGTTCTCGAAACTGGGCGTGGCATCCGAGAGGAACAGCTGCAGCATCGGCCCGAGCTGGTTCGCGTGGAACGGCACACGGCGCGCGGCGAACGCGGCCCGCAGGCCTTCCGCGAGACGTTCGGCGAGGCCGTTCAGCCTGCGATAGGAACCGTCCTGCTCCAACTCGCGATACAGCTCGATGGCGGCGGTGCCGGCAGCCAGGGCCGCCGTACCGTCGTTGCCCGTCCCCGACTGAAACACCGCGGGCGTGCCCTGCGGACGGTTCGGGTCGAGACACCTCAGGATGGATTCGCGGCCGGCCACCGCGGCCAGCTTCTCACCCGCGCCGAGCGCCTTCGCAAAGGCGGCAAGGTCGGGCGTGACGCCGTGCAGCGCCTGCGCACCGCCCGCCGCGAGCCGGAACCCGGTGATGACTTCGTCGAAGATCAGCACCACTGCGCGCCGCGTGGTCAGCTCGCGCACGGCGCGCAGGTAGTCGGTGGACGAGCCCCACAGTCCGCCCGAGTGCATCGCCGGGTCGAGAATCACGGCGGCGACATCTGTGCACATCGCGAGCGCGGCCGCCAGCGCGTCGATGTCGCCGTAGCGTACCATCAGCGTGTTGGCGAAGGACTCGCTGGGGATGCCCGCGCCGAAAGGGACCGGCGTTGGCTCGAGGCCGACGAGGAACTGGTCGTCCTGGCCGTGGTAGTGGCCGAAGAATTTCACGATCTTCGCCTTGCCCGTGAATGCGCGCGCGACCCGGACCGCCGCCAGCACGGCCTCCGTACCGCTGTTCAGGAAGCGCACCCGCTCTGCGCAGGGCACGGTGCGCTGCACGGCTTCCGCGGCGATCACCGCCAGCTCGGGATTGACGACGATCGAACCGACACCGGCGTGCTGCCGCAGCGCCTGCAGGATACGTGGATGGCGGTGGCCGAGCAGCAGCGGCCCGTTACACAGGAAGCAATCGATGTACGTGTTGCCATCGACATCCGTCATCGTGCTACCGGCGCCGGTCGCGAAGTAGAGCGGATACGGCGGGAAGTGACGCAGGTTGCCGGTCGTGCCACCCACCAGGGCCTTGCTGGCGCGTGCGTACAAGGCGGCCGAACGCGGCGTGCGCTGGCGATACGCGCGGAGGATGTCCTCCTGCGCGTTCGCTGCCTCGCGTCGCTGCGCTTCTCTGGCCGCGTTCGACATTTCGCCCCCTGGCGGCCGGCGGGTGGCCGACCGATTCGGGCCGATACTAAGCCGTCGGCCTAAAATAGGCAACGGGCCCTTTGGTGTATCTTCGCGGCTTTTTTGCAGTACAAAATGACTCTCGAGGACAAACCACCTGCGATCGAGTTGCCAATAACAATAGGCTGGCCTATAGTTTTTAGGCCGATACCTTCTTCCACGGAGACCCGCGACCATGGCCAATTTCGGAAAGCTGACCCCTAAGCAGTGGGGCCCCTTCATGCCGGTGCACAACCCGCTGTCGCTCAAGGCCCCGTGGTATTACCGCGACACGGAGTGCGTCATCGTCGAATTCGAAACGGACCCGGATTACGTGCTCAGCATCCTGCCGTCGGATCTCGAGCTGGTGGAACCGGCCATTGCGTTCATGGTGATCGAGACCAATCACTGGACGACGATCGGACCGTACAGCGAGGTCTACAACGGCATCCTCGTCATGTGGAAGGGTGAGCTGCACGCCTACGTGCCGGGCGTTTACGTCACCGGCGAGAACTCGCAGATTCTCGGCCGCGAGGTCTACGGCTTCGGCAAGAAGCGGGCGCACCGGATCGAACTGATCAGCCACCAGGACGGCCAGGTCGAGGCGATCATGGAAGTGAAGCCGGGCGACCGTGCGCTGCGTGCCGTGGTGCGTACGGCGGTCAACGAACCGGCGAGCGCCGTGGGAACACTGCCGCTGATCTGCCTGCGCGTGATCCCCGATGCGGAAGGCGGCGACCGTCCGGCGCTGGCGCAGCTGATCTCTGTGCTGTTCTCGGCCAGCCCGATCATCGGGACCGACGGCAAGGCGGAAGTTTTCAGCGGCCCAGGCACGCTCGAGTTCGGGTGTGCGTCGGACGCGCAGCTGCCCGTCAAGAAGATCCTCGGCTGCAAGTACGCGCGGTTCAACGCCGACCTGCCCTACGGCAAGGTGCTGAAGACCTTCACTGACAAGGATTTCAAGTAGCGATCACGGCGAGGCGGCCCACCGGCCGCCTCGTCACTCGGCGTCGACAAGGGCGAAGATCGCCGCCTTGATCTCGCTCTCCAGCGCGCGCATGTCGGCGCTGTTCGGATCGTCGTGCACGAACTGGATGCCGAGGCCGTCCAGGAAGGCATGAATGATCTTCGCAATATGCCGGCGCCGTTGCGGCGACAGGTCGGGCGCGATCTGCTTCAGTTCCTTGGCGACGACGGCCTCGTAAAGGTCGTTCTCCTTCTTGAGAAGCGCGGCCATGTCCGGGCTGTGGTCGGCCATCGACATGACCATGCGCCACAGGGCCGTGTCGGGGGAGCGCAGTTCCGTCAGGCCGGCATCGATGATGGCCGCCAAGCGGCCGCGGCGCGTCGTCGTGGCAGCCACCGCTTCCTGCAGGCTGCTGGTGTACTTGGCGACTTCCTGGTCGAAGATCGCGACGAGCAGGTCCTGGCGGGTGCGAAAGTAGTACTGCAGATTGCCGTGCGTGATGCCAAGCCGCTCGGCCACGTCGCGCAGCACGAACGCCTCGACCCCGCCCTTTAGCAGCATCTCCTTTGCGGTGTCGAGTATCTGCTGACGCTTAGCGTCGCCTTTTTGTCCCATGTATCCAGCTCAATCCGTTCGCAGGCCAGTCTTTTTCATCCGGCCCTGCATTCTGCCACGCATGACCGGTGATCCCATCGAGCAGCGCGCTCATGCTGCAACCGGGTCCGCTCCACGATTCGCGCGCATGGCGGTAAGTGCTAGAACGATGCTGAGAACGGCGAGGAATGCCACCAGCGCAAGAACGCGCGAGTAGTCGTTGCCGTGCAGCACGGCCGCGCCCAGCGCCGGACCGGCCGCGAGTCCGACGCCGATGACGGTGCTGGCCAGCGCGAGCGCCCGGCCGCTCGGGTCGACACCAGCGAGGATGCCGATCTGGATCGGGTTGACGATGTTCCAAGCTAATGAGATCACGCCGATCGCAATGAGGTATCCGGACGAACTGACGGTGCCGGACAGCGCCCACAGGCAGGTGAGTTGAATGGCGGTGGACAGGACGAGCGGCAGGAGACGGCCGAAGCGCGTGCCGAGCCACGCCACCAACGTGGCACCGGCGAAACCTGTCAGGTTGGCGAGACCGAGCGTGAAGCCGATGAACTGCACCGACAGGCCCGAAGCGTTGCCAATACGTTCCATGTAGGCATAGAGGGCGTTTTGTTGCGCCCAGAAGAGCGTGATCGACAGCAGCACGAGGCCAGCCAGCGTCCAGCTGCGCTGCGGGGTCGAGCTGTCGGACGCCTGCGCTTGCGGCGTTCCACTTGTCGGTAGCGACGTCGATAGGAAGCCAACGACCACGGCCAGCAGCGCAATGAAGACGTACGCGCCGTTCAGGCCGACGCGGTCGAGCAGCAGGGGCAGACCCCAAAGGCCGGCGGTGCCAAACAGCAGCGACGCAGCGAAAAGGAAGCCGTAGTTGCGGTCCGGCTTGTCCGATTGACCGAGCGAGACCGTTGCAATGGCCGCAAGGATGCCGGCGCCGAGGCCGCTGAGAAAGCGCACGGCCGCGAATGCCCCGGCAGTGCTGACGAAAGTCGTGGCGATGTTGGCGACGAACATGATCGCGACGCCGACAAGCACCATGCGCCGCCAGTTACGATGAATCAAGAACATTGCGGTGACGAACGTCATGACCGCGTAACCGGCCAGATCGGCCGAAGCCACGAAGCCGGCCTGCTGATCGGTGAAGCCCCGGTCCGCCACCATCGCGCCGATGAGCAACGGGATCAGGTAAATGCCGGTGTTTCCCATCACGCCGACGACGATCGCCGGCAAGAGCTTTCTGAGATCTCCCAAGCATCACCTCTGCGGGTAGTTCGCGTGGCATAGTAAGCCGCTGGCCTAAATTGGGCAATGGCCGGTTCAACATGCACGGAAGTGCGAGGCGGAACGATGAACCTGAATGGCAAGGTTGCGGTGGTGACGGGTGCGGCCGGCGGCATCGGCCGTGCCGTCGCGACCGAAATGGCAAGCCAGGGCGCGGCGGTGATGCTGAGCGACGTTCGCGCGGAACCGCTGGAACGCGCCGTGCGGGAGTTGAAGGACCGCGGGTTCAAAGTCACAGCTTGCCTGGCGGAGATCACCACGCTCGATGGCAACCAGCAGCTCGTCGCCGGCGCTCTCGACGCCTTCGGCAGGATCGACGTGTTTCACGCCAATGCAGGTGTCGCACCGTTCGAGGACCTGCTGCAGGCCACAGTCGAGAGCATCGCGCGCACGATCGACGTGAATCTCAAGGGCGCCATTCACGGGTGTGTCGCCGTGCTGCCCACCATGGTGGCGCAGCATTCCGGCGTCATCCTGCTGACCGCATCGGTGGCTGCCTTCGTTGGCGACCCCACGGTGCCCGTGTACAGCGCCACCAAGGGCGGGCTCACTGCGTTGTGCAAATCGGTAGCCGTTCGCCATGGACCCGACGGTATTCGCTGCAATACGATCTGCCCGGGTGACGTGCGTACGCAGATGCTGGAGGACTATCTCGCGTTGAACGCCGATCCTGCCGCGGCGCGACGGGAAATGATCGAGCGTTATCCGCTGCGCCGGCTGGCTGAGCCGGAAGACATCGCGCGATTGGCAGCATTTCTCGCTTCCGACGCGGCCAGCTGGATTACCGGCACCGACGTCGTAATCGACGGCGGACTCACGGCCCGCTGCTACTGATGCCGTCGTTCAGCGCCACTTCACTTCGTGATCGGCCATCAGGCAGGTGATGTCCGAAAAGTCCTTGCTGAACTCGAACTCGACCGACGTGCCCTCGCGAAGATAGGCCACGTCGCCCTTCTTCAGCTCCAACGTCTCGCCGCCGTGCACCATGATCTTCGCCGTGCCAGAGGTGACCACGAGGAACTCGTCGAAGGGATACGTGAACGTCGCCTTGCCCGATTCCTCGAACGCCGCCGCCACGCGCCTGCCGTCCGGTGAGCGGTAGATGATCGCCTCACGGCCGCCGAACTCCGGCAGGTCGACCCACTTGAACGAACTGAGTGGACCGTGCGGGATGTGAGCCAGGGCCTTGCTCTCGCCATACGCGGCGCCCATGAAGGCACCAATGGCAAGTAGCGCCACGGCTCCCGCGCTGTTCTTGAGGCTGGAAGGAAAGTGCATTCGGTGACTCCTCAGTTCAGGCAGGCACTCCGGCGATGCGACCACCGTCGACCACGATGCAGTGGCCGTTCACGTAGTTCGCGAGATCCGACGCCAGGAAGACGACTACGCCGGCGATGTCAGCCGGATCGGCGACGCGGCGGGCAGGCACGCCATCGAGAATGGCCCGGGCCGCATCGGGATCCGCAAAGAATTCGTCGGTGAGACGTGTCTTGACCCAGCCCGGCGCGAGCGAGTTGACGCGCACGCCTC
>Ga0315278_10006125_pt1 | contig 10926 bp, 10 predicted proteins | sample YL17G06_0_MG_FD_203880 | JGI IMG/M metagenome (GOLD analysis project Ga0315278, IMG submission 203880) | Sediment microbial communities from Yellowstone Lake, YNP, Wyoming, USA - YL17G06_0 | ecosystem: Environmental > Aquatic > Freshwater > Lake > Sediment | place: USA: Wyoming | collected... | reverse complement strand
GGTGGCGCCTGACGAAGTCAGCTTTATTGTCTCGTCGGCGGCTTCCTCATGGGCGCTCGGTGTCGTCGTGAAGTTTGTGAAGAACGAAGTCACGCTTTACGCGGCGCCGCTCGACTCCGTGGGCAGCGCCGACACGCCCTGGAAGAAGATCGTCGGCGAGGAAGACGAGGTGACCCGGTACGACCTGCGTGGCGACATGGTCTATCTGCTGACGCACAAGGGTGCGTCCCGCTACAAGGTCGTGCGGACGAGTCTGGCGAACCCCGAATTCGACAAGGCCGATGTGATCGTTCCCGCAGGGCAGGCCGTCCTGACGAATCTGGGGGTTGCCGACGATGCGCTGTATGTGCAGCAGCTCGACGGCGGTATCGGCCGTGTCCTGCGCGTCGATTTCGGCAGCGGCGGCGATGCGAAACCGATTCCGCTGCCCTATGAGGGCGCCGTCGGGGAATTCGTCGTGAATGCGGAGAAGCCGGGTCTGCTGATGAAGCTGACTTCCTGGACCGAGCCGCAGCTCTGGTACGCGTACGATCCCGCGGCCAACACGGTGGCCGATACGGGCCTGCGTCCACGATCGCCGGTCGATTATTCCCAGATCGAGTCGCGCGAGGTCAAGGTCGTGAGTTACGACGGCACGCTCGTGCCACTTTCGATCGTGATGAAGAAGGGACTGCCGCTCGACGGCAGCAACCCAACGCTCCTGACGGCCTATGGCGCGTATGGAATCACCCAGGACCCGGGCTTCAACCCGGTTCTGCTCGCCTGGCTCGAGCGCGGCGGCATCTTTGCGGTCGGCCATGTGCGGGGCGGCGGGGAATATGGAGAGGACTGGCACACGGCCGGTCAGAAAGGCACGAAGCTCAACACCGTGTACGACTTCATCGCGTGTGCCGAGTACCTCATCGACCAGGGATACACGAGTTCCGCGAAACTCAGTGGCGAGGGTGGCAGCGCCGGCGGCATCACGGTCGGGCGCGCGCTGACGCTGCGACCGGAACTTTTTGCGGCCATTCTTGACGACGTCGGCGCCTCCGACACGTTGCGTTTCGAAAAAACGCCCAATGGCCCGCCGAATGTTCCGGAATTCGGCACCGTCCAGATCGAGAGCGAGTTCCGCGGGCTCTACGCGATGAGCCCGTACACGCATGTGCGCAAGGGAACGCCCTACCCCGCCGTGCTGTTGACCACCGGTGTCAACGATCCACGCGTCGCCCCCTGGGAGGCGGCGAAGATGTCGGCGCGGCTGCAGGCGGCGACTTCGAGCGGCCGGCCCGTGCTGTTGCGCGTCGACTATGACGCCGGCCATGGCATCGGCTCGACGAAGTCCCAGAACAACGCCGAGACCGCCGACCAGTGGTCATTCCTGCTGTGGCAGTTCGGCGACCCCGGATTCCAACCGCAGCCCTGAGGAATCAGCGCGCCCCGAGGGCTCCGCTGCCTGCGCCCACAGGCGCGGCGTCATCCTCCTGATCCTCCCGGCGAAACTCGAGCAGGTCGCCGGGCTGGCAGTCGAGCGCGACGCAGATCGCCTCGAGCGTGGAGAAGCGGATCGCCTTCGCCTTGCCGGTCTTGAGGATCGACAGGTTGGCGACGGTGATGTCGACGCGCGCGGCCAGTTCGGTCAGCGTCATGCGCCGCTCGTGCAGCTTCTCGTCGAGGCGGACCAGGATCGCCATGTCAGACCGTGCCAGCGAGGTCTTCGCGTAAGCGTGCGCCGTGCGCAAACACACCGGCGAGCACGAACAGCAGCAGCACCGCCAGCCACGGCGCGAACGAGAACGCGTCGAACCGCCCCGGTTCCCACACCGCCGCCGCGATCGCCGCGACGATCAGCCGCAGCCCTTCGAGCGCCAGCACGCGCCACGCGATCGCGTCCAGGCGCCGGGCGTTCTCGAGGATGAAGGGGTCGCCGACGCGCACGGTGTCGACGATCGCGAGCAGCCGCCGCAGGATCGTGTGCACGATCGCCGCGCCGACCAGGCCGATGGCGACGATCGCGCGAAGTCCGTCACCCGCCAGCGGATGTGCGTGCGTCAGGTCGAAGCCGAGCGGCCGTTGCGGCCAGCCTTCGATGAAGAAGCTCCAGCCCAGCAGCCCGGCGATGACAAGGGCATAAAGGATGTTGAGGACGATCAGGCCCCGGATAACTGGTCGTGCGACGGCAAGGGCGCGGGTGCTGGTGCGGGTCATGGCGTGGGCTCCGAAGTATCGTTAAACGATACTATACACATCGATAAACAATATGCAATCGTGATTACTGCAATTGCTGCAGCACTCCGGGGGACAAGTTGCCGCCGCACAGGATGATGACCGCCGTCCGATCCGTGAACTCCTCGGCGTGTTTTAGAAACGCTGCAAAAGCGACGCCTGCCGCACCCTCCACCACCCAGCCTTCGTGGTCCCGAAGCAGGCGCATGGCACCGAGGATTTCTGCTTCCGAGACCAGGATCGTTCGATCGATGACTTGCTGACCGAGCTCAAAGGTAATCGCGCCCGACTCCACGCCGCCCGCGGTGCTCTCGGAAAGCGTCGGGCGCTCCGGTACTTCCACGATGCGTCCCTGTTTGAGGCTTTCGCAAAGGGCCGGCGAGTTCTCCGGCCAGCAACCGATGATTTGCGTGTGGGGTGAGACCGCTTTCAGATAGGCGCCGATGCCGCCGATCAGCCCTCCACCACCGACCGCCACGAATACGGCATCGATTCGTGGAAGCTGACGATTCAATTCCACGGCGACCGTTCCCTGGCCGGCAATCACGTTCGGATCGTTGTAGGGCGAGATGTACATGCGGCCCGTTTCCCGGGCCGTGGCGCGCGCAGTGAGTTCGGCATCCAGCGGATTGCTGCCCACAACGCGAACTTCAGCGCCGCAATTTCGAATCGCGTCCAGCTTTGGTGCAGAGACTTGCGGGGAGACGTAAATTTCCGCCCGGATCCCCAGAGTCTTGGCCGCGGTGGCGACCGCCAGGCCATGATTACCGGTGGACGACGTCAGCACACCCGCCCGTCTCTGCTCGGCGGTCAACAGGCTCAGCGAATTGGCAGCGCCACGGAACTTGAAGGATCCCGTGCGTTGTTGATTCTCGAGCTTGAACTTGACGAGCGGCGAGATGTAGCGAGAGGGATGGCTCGAGCTGACGACCGGTGTCTCCAGGACGATCGACCGGATTCTCTCGTGGGCCGCGAGAATTCGGTCTTTCCAGTCTGGAGAGGTCCCACTCATTTTCAACATTACCGCCTATTTCTAGTTTCATGGTCGTGCATGGCGCCCGGAGAGATTGCTCGCGGGCTTCGTTGAAAAACAAAAAGGGGTCTATCGACCCCCTTCTGTTTTTTCAATTGGCGCGCCCGGAGGGATTCGAACCCCCTACCCCTTGGTTCGTAGCCAAGTACTCTATCCAGATGAGCTACGGGCGCGTGTTGTCGTGTCTGGCGGAGAGAGAGGGATTCGAACCCTCGATGGGCTTTTGACCCATACGCCCTTAGCAGGGGCGCGCCTTCGACCACTCGGCCATCTCTCCTGATCGCCCTCCCTGTCTCGGGAAGGGGCGCCGATGATACTGGCCGGGCCGGGGCCCGGTAAAGGTCGAAAAACCGGAGCTAATTAGGCGGTCGCGACGGTGCCCGGTTCGCCGTTCGCCGCGCCGTCTTTTTCGTGGCGGATGCGCTCGTAGATTTCTTCGCGGTGCACGCCCACGTCCTTGGGTGCGTGCACACCGATGCGGACCTGGTTGCCCTTGATGCCGAGCACGGTGACGGTGACGTTGTCGCCGATCATCAGTGCTTCTCCTACGCGGCGCGTCAGGATGAGCATGTTTCCTGTACTCCCAGCTTCCCTGCCTTATCCCCCAAATGTGGCAAAAATGATAGCAGAGGGACCGGATGGGACCATGTTATGTTAAATCAATAACTTGGAGTGCGTTCCAGTCCGTAGGCGCGGTGCAGTGCGCGCACGGCGCGTTCCAGGTCATTTTCCGCGACCAGGACGCTGATCTTGATTTCGGAGGTCGAGACCAGCCGGACATTGATGGACTCCATCGCGAGGGTCTCGAAGAGCTGGGTCGCGACGCCGGCATGAGCGCGCATACCGGAGCCCACCACGGATAGCTTGGCCACGCGGTCGTCGCCCTCGACAGTTGCCCCGGGATATCCTGCCGCCGCCGACCGGGTCAGCTCGAGGGCCTTCTCGTAATCGTCGCGGTGCACGGTGTAGCTGAAGTCCACCCTCTCCTCGCGCGGCGCGTTCACGACGATCATGTCGACGTCGATCGCAGCCACGGAAATGGGCTTGAGTATGGCGTGGGCCACACCGGGCTGGTGCGGGACGTTGGCCACGGTGATCGCGGCTTCGTCGCGGTTGAAGGCGATGCCGGAAACGACGGGGGCTTCCACTTTGCGATCCTCCTGGCAGACGAGCGTTCCGGGTCCGGGTTCAAAACTGGATAGCACGCGCAGCTTCATGCCGTAGCGTGCGGCGAATTCGACGCATCTCAAATGCAGCACGCGCGAGCCCTGCCCGGCGAGTTCGAGCATTTCCTCGAAGCTGACGCGGTCAAGGCGCCTCGCCTCGGGCACCATGCGCGGGTCGGTGGTGTAGACGCCGTCCACGTCGGTCAGGATCTGGCATTCCTCGGCCTCGAGGACGACGGCAAGCGCAACGGCTGTTGTGTCGGAGCCGCCGCGGCCGATCGTGGTTAGATCTCCATTCGCGGCGCGGCCCTGGAAGCCGGCGACGATCGGGGTAATGCCGGAAGCGATGTCCGTCTTCAGCACGCGGGCGTCAATGCGTGCGATGCGCGCGCGTCCCGGGTGGGCCGTGGTCTCGATGGGAAGCTGCAGCGCATTCCAGGAACGCGCCTTCAGGCCGAGGCGGCGGAGCGCCATCGCGAGTAAGGCCGTCGAGATCATCTCGCCGGTCGCTAGAAGTGCGTCCATTTCTCGTGGGTCGGGGTCTGGGCAGACTTCTCGCGCAAGTTCGACGAGCCGGTCGGTCGTGTCGCCCATCGCGGAGACGACGACTGCGACCTGCCGTCCCTCCGCGACTAGTTTGACAATCTGCGCGGCGACCGCGTGGATGCGCGCGACTGAACCTAACGAACTACCGCCGTACTTTTGAACAATCAGGCTCATGCGGGAATCAGCAGGCGCGTCGAGCTCTTCAGGCGTTCCATCGAAAAGAGCGCGCTGACATCCGTCAGGTTCGGCACGCGCGCGATCAGCTCCTTGTAGACGCGGTCATAGCCCGCGATGTCGGGCACGGTCACCTTCAGGAGATAGTCCACGTCGCCTCCGATGCGGTGACATTCGGAGATTTCGTCCATGGACGCAATGACTTCAACGAGTTTCTCGGCCCAGGCGGCGGTGTGTTCGCGGGTTTTCACGCGCACGAAGATCGTGAGCGCGAGCCCGACCTTCTCGGGATCCACCAGCGCGACCCGGCCACGGATGACGCCGTCCGCTTCCATGCGCCGGATGCGGCGCCAGCAGGGGTTGACCGAGAGCCCAACCTGGTCGGCGATCTGCTGGATCGGCAGCGAGGCGTCGTCCTGCAGCAGGGCAAGGATTTTCCGGTCCAGGTCGTCCAGCTTCACCATGGGGCACAGATTAGCAAAATCTCCCAATATCAGTCTACATAATGACGAATATTGGGAATATTTTCGACAATTTGGGGTATAAAATACCCGTACTTCTGCCAGCGGGGGCGAGCCTGATGTCGATCTGGAACAAGCTCTTCACCGAGCATCCCGCAACCGTCAACGAGACCTACCTCCAGCACTTCTCAAGCGCGTCGAGCTTTGGCCTGCGCATGATTGGTGGCGGGCTCATGTGCTTCGTGCACGCCCTGCTGCCCGGCGTGTTCTGTACCAAGGCCAGCAGCACGATCTGCGAGCTGCACGATCGCATGGTCATCAATCGCCGCCGGCCCGACGAAAAAACCATCGCCGCCAGTCAGCCGCGCGCCGCCTGATTCAACCGGGAACTCCGGCCTCCTAGGTGCGGCGCAGGCGAATCTGCAGCTCGCGCCGGCGATAGTCGATGATCAGCGTGTCGATCAGGCCCAGCACGTCCATGCCGATCAGCATTGCCGGCTTTTCGGTCATCTTCCAGTGCTTGAAGATCGAGAAATCGGCAAAAGTCATCGCTGGGTTCCTGACGAAGATATCGCCCATCGTGATCGCCGGTGTCGAAACGCGATCCCCGATCTCAATGTCGAGTGTCGCGCCGGTCACCTCGTCGGGCACGGACGATAGCGCCGACCGGCGCCCGGCGAGTGCATCGCGAAGCGCCAGATTGCCGAGTGTCGCCTGGCCGCCGGTGTCGATAATTGCCATGGTGCGGACGCCGCCCAACCAGGCGTCCACCACCAGCAGGCGCCCGCGCATGAATTTCACCGGGATCGTGACAAAGCCCGGCCCGGCCTTTTCATTGCGCGAACGCATGATCGTGATCTGGTCGTGGCGGAATTCGATCGTGATGCGCTTGTCGCCGAGGCCTTCGGTGCCGAGTATTCCTTCGGCGCCGCCCAGCGCATCGGGCACGATCGGCAGGCGCTTGGGCTCCATCAGCAGTTCGCCGACTTCCATTGATTCGACCTGGATCGCAGGCACTTTCACGCTGCCCGTTGCACCTTGAAGCGTGATCGTGCCCGGGTAGTCCAGGGTCTTGCCGAGCGTCTCCGCGACTTTCGCAGTCACCGCGGAGTAGGTGGCGCCGGTATCCAGCACCAGACGGAATGGCCCATGGCCGTTGATCAAGACCGGCGCCCAGATGCGCCCGATGCGATCACGCCGGGTCGGCGCCACGTAGCGCGGCTCGGGCGCCGTGACGGTCAATTCCTGCAGTTGGGGAGGCGCAGCAGGTTCTTCAACGGCCTGCGTATTGAGCAGGAGTATTGCGGCAGGCAGGGCGTAGGCGATCACAATAAGAGTCAGACGATCGACACGGACTCAGGTTCCTGCGAGTTTCTTTTCGACCAGTCCCCGCACGGCTGCCAGCGCCTCGACCAGCCTGGAAGGATCGCTGCCGCCGGCCTGCGCAAAATCCGGCCGCCCGCCGCCGCGCCCGCCGACCATCGCGGCGATACTGCCGACCAGCTCCCCGGCCTTGATGGTGGCCGTGAGGTCCGGCGTGACGCCCGCGACGAGCGACACCTTGGCATCTTCGGTCACGGTCGCGAGCACGATCACCGCCGACCCGAGCCGGCCTTTCAGCGAATCCACCGCTTCACGCAGCGACTGCGCGTCAGCGCCATCGATCACCGTTGCAACCACTTGCACGCCCCGCACCTGGACCGCACTTTCGGCGAGATCACCACGATGACCTGAGGTCAGTTTCGACTTCAGGCTTGCGAGTTCGCGTTCGAGCTTCTTCTGCCGCTCGAGCAGCTGGCCCACCTTATCTTCAACTTCTGCCGGCGTGCCGCGCAATGCCGCCGCGACACGCTTCAGCGCGCTGTCGGCTGCTTTCATCGCATCCAGCGCGACAGCGCCGGTTACGGCCTCAATGCGGCGGATGCCCGAGGCGATGCCGCCTTCGGATGTGATGCGGAACAGGCCAATGTCGCCGGTGCGCGCGACATGCGTGCCGCCGCAAAGCTCGGTCGAGAAATCCCCGAAGCGCAGCACGCGCACGACGTCCCCGTATTTCTCACCAAAGAGCGCCATCGCGCCCGCCTTGATCGCGGCGTCATAGGGCAGCTCCCGAATATCGGCGGCGGAATTCCTGCGGATCTCGGCATTGACCAGGCCCTCGACGCTGTCGAGTTCCTGCGGCGTCACGGCTTGTGTATGCGAGAAGTCGAAGCGCAGGCGATCCGGCGCGACAAGGGAGCCCTTTTGCAGGACATGGTTGCCGAGCACTTTGCGAAGCGCCGCATGCAGGAGATGCGTCGCGGAATGATTCAGCACCGTCGCCTGGCGGGTGGCGCCATCCACTTTCGCCGTGAGCTTGTCGCCGATGGCGAGCGATCCCGACTCGAGGCGGCCGATGTGGACGTGGGCGTCGCCGAGTTTTTTCGTGTCGTTCACCTTGAAACGCGATTTCGAAGCTTCGAGTACGCCGACATCGCCAACCTGCCCGCCCGCCTCGGCATAGAAAGGTGTCCTGTCGAGCACGACCTGGACTTCTTCGCCGCTGGCGGCCGATTTCACTTCGGCGCCGGCCTTGAGGATCGCCGTGACCCGGCCCTCACCAACGAGCGAGTCGTAGCCGCAAAACGCGCTTTCCGCATCGAGCGTGTCGGTGCCGCGCAGATCCACGCCGAAGCGACTCGCGGCGCGGCCGCGTTCACGCTGGCTTTCCATTGCCCTGTCGAAACCCGCCTGGTCGATCGACAACTTTCGCTCGCGCGCGATATCGGCGGTGAGGTCCACGGGAAATCCGAAAGTGTCGTAAAGCTTGAAAACTGTTTCACCGGCGATGGTCTTGCCCTTCAGCTTCTTGATCGCGGTTTCGAGCAATTCCATGCCGTTTTCGAGCGTCTCGGCGAAGCGCTCTTCTTCCTGACGCAATACGCGCCTGGCATGGTCGGCGCCCTTCACCAGTTCCGGGCAGGCCTCGCCCATTTCCTGCACGAGCGCTGGCACGAGCTGGTGGAAGAAGGGCTTTTCCTGGCCAAGCTTGTAGCCGTGGCGGATGGCGCGGCGAATGATGCGGCGGAGCACATAGCCGCGGCCGTCGTTGCCGGGGATCACGCCGTCCACAATCAGGAAACTGCAGGCGCGGATATGATCGGCGATCACGCGGAGCGACGGGCTGGTCTTTTTCTTCTGGTGCGTCGCCTCCGCGGCGGCCGCGATCAGGCCCTGGAACAGGTCGATGTCGTAATTCGAATGCACGCCCTGCATCACCGCGGCCGTGCGTTCGAGGCCCATGCCGGTGTCCACCGAGGGTTTCGGCAGCGGCGTCATCTTTCCGTCTGCACTGCGCTCGTACTGCATGAACACGAGATTCCAGATCTCGACGTAGCGGTCGCCGTCCTCGTTCTTCGAGCCCGGCGGGCCGCCTTTGATGTCCTTTCCGTGGTCGTAGAAAATCTCCGAACAAGGCCCACACGGCCCTGAATCTCCCATGGCCCAGAAATTGGACTCTTCATCCATGCGCGTGAAGCGCTTCGGATTCACGCCGATCTTCTTGAGCCAGAGGTCGGCAGCCTCGTGGTCGTCCTTGTAGACGGTGACCCAGAGTTTTTCCGCGGGGATCTTCAGTGTGCCGGTGACGAAATCCCAGGCGAACTCAATCGCCTCGCGCTTGAAGTAGTCGCCGAAGCTGAAATTACCCAGCATCTCGAAGAAAGTGTGATGGCGCGCGGTGTAACCGACATTCTCGAGGTCGTTGTGCTTGCCGCCGGCGCGTACGCAACGCTGCGAGCTCGCGGCGCGCTTGTAGCTGCGCCGGTCCTTGCCGAGGAAGACGTCCTTGAACTGCACCATGCCTGCGTTGGTGAAGAGAAGCGTCGGGTCATTGCCGGGCACCAGCGGGCTCGAAGGCACGACCGCGTGACCGCGTTCCCGGAAGAATTCCAGGAAGGCGCTGCGCAGTTCCGCGCTCGACATGGATTGTTTTCGTTTCGCCGCCATCATTCCCCGTCCAGATCCCTGCCGATCGCCGCGCGCACCTGGTCAGAACTGAAGCCGCGCTGCGTCAGGAAACGCGCCTGCTTTCCGCGTTCGGCCCAGCTTCCGGGTTCGCGCGCGCCGAAGCGCTTGCGCCGGACCTCGGCGCAACGACGCCGCCAGTCGGCCGAGCCCGCGTCAACCGAAGCCGAAATCAGCTCCGCAGCGACGCCGGCCTCGCGGAGCTTGTGCGCGATACGCACGGGCCCCTGGCCGCGATTGGCATGATACGCGACGAAATGCTCGGCAAATCGGGAGTCGTCCAGGAGCTTTTCCTGGACCAGGTGATCGACGATGGCCTGTGCGGTTGCGGCCGCGAAGCCTCGTTCGGCGAGGCGCTGGCCAAGTTCGCGGGCGCCGTAGTCACGCCGGTTCAGCAGCTTGAGTGCCGCGAGCCGGGCAGCCTGCTGATCGTCCGGGGCCGCCGCAGCGGCTGGATCAGGCTTCCGCCGCCTCACTCACAACCGCCACCGGGCGGCGCACCGGCAACAGCCGGGTCCGCAGCGCCGTATCGATCGCCGTCGCGACTTCCGGATGTTGCTGCAGGTAGGCGCGGGCATTGTCCTTGCCCTGGCCGATGCGTTCGCCGTTGTAGGCGTACCAGGAGCCGGACTTCTCGATCAGGCCGTGCAGCGCGCCCATGTCGATCAGTTCGCCTTCGCGCGAGATGCCGTGGCCGTAAAGGATCTCGAACTCCGCCTCGCGGAATGGCGGCGAGACCTTGTTTTTGACGACCTTCACGCGGGTCAGGTTGCCGATGACTTCCTCGCCGTTCTTCAATGCGCCGATGCGGCGGATGTCGAGCCTGAGCGATGCGTAGAACTTCAGCGCATTGCCGCCGGTCGTGGTCTCGGGGTTGCCGAACATCACGCCGATCTTCATGCGGATCTGGTTGATGAACAGCACGATGGTGTTGGAGCGCTTGATGTTGCCGGTGAGCTTCCGGAGCGCCTGCGACATCAGCCGGGCCTGCAGGCCGATCTGCATCTCGCCCATCTCGCCCTCGATTTCGGCCTTTGGCGTCAGCGCCGCGACCGAGTCGATCACGACGATGTCCACGGCCCCCGAGCGCACCAGCATGTCGGTGATCTCGAGCGCCTGCTCGCCAGTATCCGGCTGCGAAATCAGCAATTCCTTGGTGTCGACGCCGAGTTTCCCGGCGTAGACGGGATCGAGCGCGTGCTCGGCGTCCACGAATGCGGCAACGCCGCCCAATTTCTGCGTCTGGGCGATGATCGAAAGCGCCAGCGTCGTCTTGCCGGAAGCTTCCGGCCCGTAAACCTCGATCACGCGGCCGCGCGGCACGCCGCCGACG
>Ga0315278_10006124_pt1 | contig 10928 bp, 8 predicted proteins | sample YL17G06_0_MG_FD_203880 | JGI IMG/M metagenome (GOLD analysis project Ga0315278, IMG submission 203880) | Sediment microbial communities from Yellowstone Lake, YNP, Wyoming, USA - YL17G06_0 | ecosystem: Environmental > Aquatic > Freshwater > Lake > Sediment | place: USA: Wyoming | collected... | reverse complement strand
AACGTCTTTGAGACTCAGTCCGCCGACGACTTTATTCCTCCCGTCGACGATGGCGCAATATTCAATCCCCTGCATCTCCATATCCAGGGCGATCGCCGCCAGGGCTTTATGATCCGCGACCTTGGCCCGCTCGATCTTGATGGCGCTAAAGGCGAGATAAGGAGCGAGCCGCGAGGAGCTGTCCGCGCCCGATAGGATCATCCGCCGCAATTGCTGGATGGAAACCTGGCAGACGAACTCTCCGCGCTCGTTGACGATGAACGCGCTTGCGCCGGCGCCGATCTCGATCTTCCGGATGGCTTCCTGGATCGTGGCCGACGAGGGAATCACGGGGACGCGGAATTTCATCGCGAACCGCCTTGGAGATCGGCGATTTGAGATTTAACGTATTTTTCGAGAGCCTCCCGATAGGAATAGCGCGGCTCCCAGCCCAGCATGGTTTTGGCTTTTTCCGAGGAGATCAGGCGGCCTTTGAACTGGCCCGCTCGCTGATCGATGAACTTGATCCGCGCTTTTCGGCCCAGGATCGCTTCGAGATTCCGGATGATGTCAATGACGCTGATGCGTTCCCCGCCATTCAGGTTAAAGGTTTCGTTCGCGGCTTGGGGCTGGAGACAGGCGGTGCAGCCCCGGGCCAGGTCCTTGACGTAGATGAACTGCCGCGTCTGGCTGCCGTCGCCGTGGATGGTGATGTCCTCCCCGTTCATGATCTTCCGGATGAAGATGGGCGTCACGGTCTCCGGCCGGGCCCGCTCGCCGAACGGAATACCGAAGCGCATGATGGTGGAATTCACGCCGTACATCGTGCGGTAGTTCTGGCAAAAAAGCTCGGCCGCGATCTTCGACGACGTGTAAATATGGTCGGGGTGGCCCGTCATGGGCGTCTCCTCGGTGATGAGGGCGTCCGGGTTGCCCGGGTCGCTCCCGTAAACCCATTCGGTCGAGGCCAGGAGGATCCGCGCCAGGCCGTTCTTGCGGGCGGCTTCACCGACGTTGATCACCGAGCACGAGGTGATGGAATTCGAATAAAAAGGGCTGTCGAAAAAGCGGTTGACGTTGGCTTCGGCGGCGAGGAGATAGGCGGCCTCGTAGTGCTCGGACTCTTTGACAAGGCGGACGAGGTCCATCACGTCGGCTTTGATGAACTCGCAAGCCTGGCCGTACTTGGGACTCTCGATGTCGTAGATCTTGACCTGATGATTCTGCTCGAGGAGGACGTCGACGACGTGAGACCCGATGAAGCCGGACCCGCCGATGACGAGGATTTTCATGCCAACTCCTTGTTTCAGAAGGGAGGAAAAATATTAACACATAAAAGGCGGGCATTCAATTGTACCCAAGGCAAGAAGGAGACGGTGGAGGGGAAAGCGGAGCGGTACCTTCCATAAATAATGATTAAGCAATTAGGGCACTTCAATCGCTTCGTCTTTCATTAAACGATTATTCTTGAAACAAAGAAAATAGCTTCCAATAAGAACAAGAACACTAATAGTCATCCGCACGAGCAGATCATTCAATGAAAATGGCTCCCACGCTGGAGCGTTAAGGTTTATAGAAAAAATATCCATTTTTCTAACCAAAATTCTCACAGCCAAAGGCACAATCGTTAATAATCCCATCATAGAAGAGCCGATGATCAACATTATGAATCCTGGGATTGAAAATAAATAACTTCGAGCCTCGCGAATATTTGATAATCTAAGCCACAAAACACATAAGCTTAATATTCCAAGCTCACCGGCAAGTTCCGATAAGAAGAAACCCTTTGATGAAAATAATCCTCCTAATATACCAATGATAAGAAGAAATAAAAAACATAGAATTGCATTTTTTATTCCTTTCGATGAATCCCTCTTTTTTTTGCCAACGCCAAATTTAGACTTCCTGGATTTGTTGATTTCAATGAGTTCTTGAAACTTCCAGTGATTATGTAATTCTAAAAAATCCCGATCGGAATAGATATCCGACAAAAGCTTTGGCATCGCTTGAATCGCTTTATTAAGTAATTTAACGGCTTCATCATTTTGATTTAAGCGCACCTTACAAACGGCCATATTATATAAACAATGCCCTTTATAATGATTTTGTGTCGTGACTTTCAAGCCTTCTTTAAAAACCTCAAAGGCTGCTTCCGGAGAGCCAGATTCCAGAAGTTTAACGCCTTTCTTGAACGCTGTTTTTATGGAATCTCTAGGCAGTAAAAGCAAAAGCACGAACGGGATAAAAATTAATGATAAAAGTAAAAAAACGCTGAGAAAATACATTATCTTCCTCCATTTAGGTATTAAATGAGGATAGAAAGGAATTTGATGTTCTTTGCTTGAAGATTTTTCCTTCGGCTAAGCCTGGAATCGAAGGCGAGCCCCTATAAAAAAAATAGCCCCAGGTGGAAGTAATCTCGAGCATTTGCACCCCGGCGGCTCTAGGCGTGAACGAGCCGGTGGAGGGCCTTGCCGAACCGCTCGATTTCCTCGATCGTGTTGTAGTGCACGGCTCCGGCCCGGACCATGCCGCCGGACTCCTCGACGCCGAGGCGCTTCGTCGCTTCCAGGGCGTAATAATTGCCGTCCCAGACGTAGATGCCCTCGGCGTCCAGCTTTTCGGCGACGCGGCGCGGGGAGAGATTTTTCATCCTGAAGGCGAACGTCGGAACGCGCTGCTCGATCCGGCCTGGATCGTTCGGCCCGTAGATCGTGAGGCCGGGAGTTTCGCCCAGGACTTTGAGCATGGCCAGGCTCAGATCGCGTTCGTAGGCTCGGATGGCGGCCATGGCCTGTTTCAGAAGCGAAGCCCGGCCCTGGATTTTTCCTTCAGATTCCGCCGCCCGCTCCTTGCCGAACTGGCGGCCGACCCATTCGAGATATTCGAGCGTCCCGAGCAGCCCGGCGATCGCTTCGTGGTTTTGGGTTCCGGTTTCGAACTTGCCGGGCGGCGCGTCGTGGGCGGGCCGGACTTTGTAGGCGAAAAGTTCATTGAGCAAGTCATAACGGCCGTAGAGAATCCCGAGGTGCGGGCCGAAGAATTTATAGGCCGAGCAGGCGAGAAAGTCGCAACCGATCTCCCGGACGTCGATCGGTCCGTGAGGGGCGAAATGGACGGCGTCGATGAAGACCAGGGCGCCTTTTTCGCGGGCGAGCTTGGCGATCTCGGCGACCGGGTTGACCGTCCCGAGGGCGTTCGAAGCATAGCCCACGGCGACGAGCTTGGGCCGGCCGTCGAGCGCCGTTTTCAGGCCGGCCATGTCGAGCGTCCCGTCTTCGGGCCGGAAATCCACCCAGCGGACGGTCAATCCCAGATCCTGGGCGATGAGAAGCCAGGGCGAAACGTTGGCGTCGTGGTCGAGGCGCGTGACCACGATCTCGTCTCCGGCCTGCAGCCGGCGGGCCAGAGAGCGGCTCAGATGGAAGGTCAGGCTGGTCATGTTCTGGCCGAAGATGATCTCTTCCGGCCGGGCCGCGCCGATGAAGTCGGCCATGGCCGTCCGCGCCTTGAGGATAAGCTCGTCCGAGGCGCGGCTTGTCTTGAAGGCGCCCTCGTGATTGGCGTTGGATTCGATCAAATAGTCCAAGATCCGGTCCAGGCAGTTTTTGACGACTTGGGTCCCGCCAGGATTGTCGAGAAAAAGCGCCCCCGCCTGCAGGGCGGGAAATTGATGGCGGATTTTGGCGAGGTCGAACATCCTATCCTCCTTGGAAATCAGCGCCGTTTTCGCTCGGTTTCGACACGGTGGACGAATCTTTCCAGCTCGTCTTCGATCCGGAGGGCCGTCCGCTCATAGGACTCCATCCCGAGGCCGCAGGGGTCCGCGATCTCCCAGCCATAGAGCTTCTCCCTGGGGATCTCTTTCATCTCGTTGAGCCGGATGAAGACGGGGGTGTCCAGGGCGATGATATAATCGAAATCCGCGATGGGATATTCGAGAACGTGGCGGGGTTTATGAGCGGAGATGTCCGCGCCGTAGTGTTCCCGGAGGATGATCACGGTTTCAGGAAACGGCGGGCCCGTGGCGGGCATGATCCCGGCGCTCTCGGCCTCGATCATCCCGCCGTAAACGGCCTCGGCGATGGCTTTCGCCATCGGGCTGCGGCAGAGATTCGCGAGGCAGACGAAGAGGATCTTGATCGGCTTCTCGTGCGCTTTGTTCATGTCGTCGAACCTTCCCAAGTTTTATATATAGGGCCATCGCTAAAGTCAAGAAGAGGGCAAGTCGGGGTCGCGTCTACACTTTTCACTTTTTCCGTTTGTGATGGTGAATCCCTGACAAAAAGTGCAAAGTGTAGACGCGACCCCAGTTTTCGCATTATTGTATCGCCGGGCCAAATGGACGATAATGGACGCATGAGGAACCTTATTTTCGCTTTCATCGTCATCGGGTTTTTTGGAATGACCAAGTCGCCGGCGGCGACGGACAAGCCCCTGGCGACCGTGCCCTCGGTCGATCTCCAGAAATACATGGGCAAGTGGTACGAAATTTCCGCTTTCCCGCAGAGATTCGAGAAGGGCTGCCACTGCACGACCGCGGAATACGAGATGACGGACAAGGGCTATGTCCGGGTCGTCAACACCTGCCGTAAGAACGGCCCCGACGGGAAGCCGAACGTGGCCAACGGCAAGGCGTTCGTCGTCAAGGACAGCAATAACGCCAAGCTGCGGGTGCAATTTTTCTGGCCGTTCCGGGGCGATTACTGGATCATCGACCTGGCCGAGGATTACAGCTATGCCGTGGTCGGAGCGCCCAACAGGGAATACCTGTGGATTCTGGCGCGAACTCCGCAACTGGAGGAGGGGCTCTACGCGGAGATCGTCAAGCGTTGCGCGGAAAAAGAATTCGACGTCAATAGGCTCGTCAAGATCGATCAAGGCTGCGCCGGGCGGTGAAAAAAATCCGGCGACGGGCATAGGCCTGTCGCCGCGCGTCTAGATTTTTCGGATGATCTCCAGGAATTTCAGCACTTCTTCGAACGTGAGGGCGCCGTCGCGGTTCGTGTCGATCATTTGGAAGATGCGCGGCCGGGGGAATTCCTCGGGGGTCAGCTGGCCGTCCTTGTTCTTGTCGAGGCGATCGAACCACGCTTTTTCCTGGCCCGGTTGGGGAAGGGCGGCCCGCTGTTGCGGCGTGAGTTGATTCGGATTGAGCTTGGCGAGGGGGACGGGTTTCCATTTCGGCTCGGCCAGCCCGGCGTTCCAGGCATCATAGAGGGCCTGGAGCTTTTTCGCGTCCTCGGGCCGGTCCTTCGCCAAATTTCTGCTTTCGCCTAGGTCGTTGACGACGTCGTAGAGGCCGCCCTGCTCGGCCGGTCCCGACCAGACGAGCTTGAGGTTGCCGTGGCGGACGGCGCGCTGGTTCGCGAACATCCGCCAGAAAAGCGTTTCGTGGGGCGTTCCGGGCCTTGTTCCAGTCAGGTAGGGGACTAGGTCGACGCCGTCGAGATGCCAGGCCGGGTCGATCGCCCCGCCGGCAGCGGCGACGATGGTCGGATGGAGGTCGAGAGAAATCACGGGCCGGTCGTCCACTTTTCCCGCGGGCAGCGTCCCCTTCCACTGCATCATGTAGGGGATGCGGATGCCGCCTTCGAGCGCCTGCCCTTTGAATCCCCGGAGCGGGGCATTCGACGATGTCGTCTGCTGGGTGGGACCGCCGTTGTCGCTGAGGAAGATGACGAGGGTTTTTTCCTCGAGGCGGAGCTCCCGCAGCTTGGCCATCACCCGCCCGACGGCGTCGTCCATGGCCGAGAGCATCGCGGCGTGGGTCCGGCGCAGATCATCCTTGATATCCTTGAAACGGTCGAGATATTTCTGTCCGCCTTCCATCGGCGCATGGACGGCGTTGAAGGGGAGATAGACGAAGAACGGCTCGCTCTTGTGGCGCTCGATGAACGCCACGGTTTCGCGGGCGAGGGCGTCGGTGAGATATTCCTTTTCGACAACGGGCTGCGTTCCGTGCTGGACAGAGCCGTCGTTCATCTGCCGGCTGCCGGGGATATAGGAGTGAGCTCCGCCCAAGAAGCCGTAAAACTCGTCGAATCCGCGCTTCGTCGGCTGAAATTTCGGCTCGAATCCCAGGTGCCATTTGCCGAACATGCCCGTCGCGTAGCCCAGTTTCTTCAGCCGCTCGGCGATCGTCGGCTCGTCAAGGGAAAGGCCGAAATCCGGCTGCGCTTGGTTGATAGGGCCGGGATTGGTCTCGTGGCCGAAGCGCTGCTGGTAGCGGCCGGTCATGAGGCCGGCGCGCGTCGGAGAGCAGAGCGGCGCCGAAACATAGCCGTGGGTGAACCGGACGCCGTTATGGGCGATGGAATCGACAGCCGGCGTAGGAATGTCGGTGCATCCCTGGACGCCGACGCCGGCGTATCCAAGGTCGTCGGCCAGGATAAGAACGATGTTGGGCTTTCCGTCCGGCCCGCCTTTTTCGGCCTGCTGGACGAGCCGCCACATCTCGCCGCGGGAAAGGAAAGCGGCGGCCGCGCCTTTGCCGAGGGTATCGAAGAAATCGCGACGCTTCATGGTCCGACCTCCATACAAAGGAGTGATTTCGCTGTATTAGACAGTCTACGATACGAATTAGGGAGACACAATACCCATTACCCCATTTTTTTGAAATTTGGAAATATGGAAATGGGTATTGTGTCTCCCTTTTATGTTAAAATTGCCGTCACGCGAGGACGCCCATGAAAGAGACCTTGCTCCGTCAAATCCCTTCGATCGATTCCCTGCTTTCCGCCGAGGCCGGCCAAACGCTTATCGGCCGATTCGGCCGGGACGCTTTTCTGAAAACCTGTCGCGCCGTGCTGGATGAGCTCCGGGACGGAATACTCGGCGAAAAAAGCCCCGCGCCCGAAGATGGGACTTTTTCGCTGGAGAGCCTCTTTCGCCGGATCGAAGATCGATTGAGCGAAAAATTCTCGTTCGGCCTCGAAAAAGCCGTGAACGCTACCGGCATCCTCATGCATTCCGGATTGGGCCGGGCCGTATTGCCCGAAGCGGCCCGCCAGGCGCTCGACGAAGCTTCGCGCGGCTACTGCACCCTCGCCCTCGACCTCGAGACGGGGCGGCGCGGCCAGCGCGATTTCCGCGTCAGCCGCCTGCTCGCCGAATTGACCGGAGCCGAAGCCGCGACCCTAGTCAACAACAACGCCGCGGCCACGGTCCTCGTCCTTCACGCGCTCGCCCGCGGGAAAGAGGTCATCGTCTCGCGGGGACAGCTCGTGGAGATCGGCGGATCGTTCCGCATGCCCGACGTCATGGGCGCAAGCGGGGCTGTCCTGCGCGAAGTCGGAACGACGAACAAAACGCACCTGCGCGATTACGCCGCCGCCATTAGCGCCCAGACAGGCGCCATCCTCCGCGTCCATCACAGCAACTACAGGATCGTCGGTTTCCACGAGGAGCCCGAAATCGAAGACCTCATCGAGCTCGGGGCCAAGTACGATGTTCCTGTCATCGACGATCTGGGAAGCGGCGCTCTCGTCGACCTTCGGGAATTCGGCCTGGCCAGCGAGCCGATGGTCCGGCGGAGCGTCCAGGCGGGAGTGGCCGTGGCCTGCTTCAGCGGCGACAAGCTCATCGGCGGCCCGCAGTCCGGACTCATCGTCGGGAAGGCCGATTATGTCGATCGCGCCAAGAAAGATCCCCTGGCCCGCGCTTTCCGCTGCGGCAAGCTGACCATCGCCGCCATGGAAGCCACGCTGAAGCTTTTTCTGGCGCCCGACTTGATCAGAGAGCGGCATCCGCTTTATCGGATGCTCTCGTGGACCGTGGAAGAGCTTCAACAAAGGGCCCGGCGCGTCGAGCGGAGATTGAAAAAGAGCCTTCCGGCCGATGTCCGGGTGAGCGTCGAGGACGGAGGCTCCCAGGTCGGCAGCGGCTCCGTCCCCGTCGAGACCATCCCAACGAAAATGCTGGCGATCGCCTCCGCTTCGCTGGGCCCGGACGATATCGGACGGGCGCTGCGGCTTCATCAGCCGCCGATTTTTTCCAGAATTCACAAGGACGCCGTGCTGTTCGATTTCCGGACCATCCAGCCGGATGAAGACGAGATCGTGACGGAGGCGGTCGAAGGGCTGTTCCGTCCATCATGATCGATTACGCCAAACGCAAAAGGATCATGGGCCGGTCGATCAAGCTCGGCCACTGCGTCTGCAATCCCAAGGAGCCTTGTCCCTGCGATCTTTTCAAGCGGAAAAACGTCTGTCTATGCTCCGGCGAGCGCGAGGATGACGGAGCCGAGGACGCGCCGCTGACGCGGTTCGTGGAAAACGTCGGCTGCGCCTCTAAAATCAGCCAGGAAGATCTTAAAAGAGCCCTGTCCGGGCTTCCCCGCGTTTTCGATCCCAACGTCCTCGTCAGCGCCGAAACGGGCGACGACGCGGGCGTCTATCGACTGAGCGACAAGCTGGCCCTGGTCCAAACCGTGGACGTGTTCACCCCCTGCGTGGACGATGCCTACGTCTTCGGCCAGATCGCCGCGGCCAATTCCGTGAGCGACATTTACGCCATGGGCGGGACGCCGTTGACCGCCCTCTCCATCGTCGCCTTTCCGATCGAAAAGCTCAGCCCGCGGATCATGAACCGGATGCTCCAGGGCGGGATCGATAAATTGCGCGAGGCGGGGACGGTCGTCATCGGCGGCCACAGCATCAAGGACAAGGAGATCAAATTCGGCTTCGCCGTGACCGGCATCGTTCATCCGCGGAGGATCATCACGAACGACAAGGCCCGGCCGGGCGACGTCCTCATCCTCACGAAGCCGATCGGAACGGGAGTCATCGGCTTCGCCGCGCAGCTCGGCCGAGCGAAGAAACCGTGGCTGGCCGCGATCGCCCGGTCCATGGCCGCGCTCAACAAAACGGCGGCCGGGATCGCAATCGGGGCCGGCGTGCGCTGCGCGACGGACGTCACGGGATTCGGCTTGATGGGCCATCTGAGCGAGATGGCCGTCCAGAGCGGCGTCACGGCCGAAGTCCGGGCCGGCGCCGTGCCCGTTTTCAGCGGTGTCATGGACTGTCTCGAGAAGGGGATGATCTCCGGCGGGGTCGAGCGCAATATGGAATATGCCGCGAAATTCGTGGAGAAGGGCGAGGGCATCGGCGAGGCGCTCGAAGCGGTCTTCTATGACCCGCAGACCTCGGGCGGACTTCTCCTGTGCGTGCCCGCGGCGAAGGCCGGCGCCGTTCTCAAGGAATTGAAGAACAAGGGGGCCGGAAAGGCCGCCATGATCGGAAGGATCACCGGCAAATCCAAGGGAAAAATCGTCCTGAAAAAAACATGACCGAAAAAGAGCACGTCATCGTCGGCACGGCCGGCCACATCGACCACGGCAAAAGCGCGCTCGTCAAGGCCCTGACCGGGATCGATCCGGACGCCCTTCCCGAGGAAAAAGAGCGGGGCATGACGATCGAGCTGGGCTTCGTCTTCATGGACGTCCCCGGCTACGAAAAGCAGATCGTGTTCATCGACGTTCCGGGCCACGAGAAATTCGTCAAGACCATGGTCGCCGGCGCGAGCCACGTCGATGCGGCTCTGTTCATCATCGCCGCCGATGAAGGCATCTCGGTCCAGACGCGCGAGCATTTCGACATTCTCAAGCTTTTAGGGATCCGGGAAGGCCTCGTCGCGTTGACCAAATCCGACCTCGTGGACGAGGCCCGGCTTGTCGAGCTCGCATCCGAGGTCCGGAATTTCACGGCCGGAACGTTTCTCGAAGCCGCCCCGATCCTCCCGGTCTCGTCCGTGACGGGCGCCGGCCTGGACGCGATCCGGTCGGCCCTCATGGAAATCGGCCGCCGCGTGGCGGCGCGGCCGGACTGCGGTTTTTTCCGGATGCCGATCGACCGCGTCTTCACCATGCACGGCTTCGGAACGGTCATCGCCGGAACGATCCTGTCGGGTGAGGTCAAGGTCGGCGACAGCGTCGAGATCCTCCCGGAAAAAGCGACGGCCCGGGTCCGCGGCGTCCAGGTCCACAAGGAAAAGCGCGATCGCTCGGAGATCGGCCGGCGGACGGCCCTCAACCTTCACGATGTCGACAAGGAACAGTTGCGCCGGGGACAGTGCGCGGCGACGCCGGGTTTCCTCGCTCCCGCGACGCGCATCGACGCGCGGCTCCGCCTTCTCGAAGACGGGGAAAAGGAGATCAAGACGCGCGACCGCGTCCGCCTCCACGTCGGCACGGACGAAGTCATCGCCCGGGTCATCCTCCTCGAAAAAGAAAAAGCCTTTCCCGGCGAATCCGTGCTGGTCCAGCTCGTCCTGGAATCTCCGACGGCCGCTTTGTTCAAAGACCGTTTCATCATCCGCGCGTTTTCGCCCGTCGTGACGATCGGGGGAGGGGAAATCCTCGACACGACGCCGTCCCGCCACAAGCGCTTCGACCCGAAGGCGCAGGAGGCGATAAAAAAGCTCGAAGGAACGCTCGACGAGGTCGTCGAACAGACATTTAAAAAATACGGGCCGAAACCGTTGGCGCCGGGCGAAATCTCCCGGGAATTGGGCATCCATATCAGGGAAATCCGGGACGCCGTGAAAAGACTCGGCGATGGCGCGAAGCTCGTTCCGCTTCCCGCGGAAAAGGAAGGCTACGTTCTCAAGGAAGAAAGCGATCGCTTGAGCGAGAAGGTGCTGGAATCCGTCCGGCAATATTTCAAGGCGAATCCGACCCGGCCCGATATGCCGTTGGCGGATCTCCGCTCGCATTTTGTCCAAGGGGCGGGCGAGCCTCTATTCAAGTGGGTCCTGGACGGGCTCTTGGAGAAGAAAGCGCTGGCCCGGAAAGACCATGCCATCGAGTTCCCCGGCCGCGAGGTCAAGACGTCGTCGAACGAACAGGCGCTCGCGGACCGCGTCGAGAGCGTTTTTCGCGCGGCGCGATTCGAGACGTCGCTCGAAGACGACGTCTGCCGCGAGCTCCGGCTCACGCCCACGGTTTTTAA
>Ga0315278_10006123_pt1 | contig 10930 bp, 6 predicted proteins | sample YL17G06_0_MG_FD_203880 | JGI IMG/M metagenome (GOLD analysis project Ga0315278, IMG submission 203880) | Sediment microbial communities from Yellowstone Lake, YNP, Wyoming, USA - YL17G06_0 | ecosystem: Environmental > Aquatic > Freshwater > Lake > Sediment | place: USA: Wyoming | collected... | reverse complement strand
TTAACGCTGAACTTCTACCGCAACTTAAGACAGTGGGCACCCGAATCGTAGTCAAGACACCGGAAGGCAAGTCGGAAGCCGAACTGCGTGATGCCGTCGGTCGTCGCGAGATTGATGGCTTGCTGATTCTGCGCGGTCTCGACAGTGCGGATCTGATCGTATCCAAAAGTCCGCTCTGGGAGGGAGATCTGCAGCAGATTTTGACCGCCGAGCGTCGTCGATTGAAGCTCGAGGCGCTGGAAGTGACCGCCGATCAGCTGGCAGATGTCATGGCTCCGGTTCAGATCAATACCAGTTATCACGAATTGAGCCGCGGGCCGTCATCGGCTGCCGAGAAGATCGCCGCTGGTCTTTTGATCCTGACGATGCTGATGGGCGTTTTCAACAGTCTCGCCTGCCAGATGGTTTCGATCACCGGGGAGAAGCAATTGCGCGTGACCGAGCAGATCATTTCGGCGGTCACGCCGCAACAGTGGATCGACGGCAAGATTCTCGGCGTATCGGCCTATGCGGCGTTGGGCACAGCTGTGATAGTGTTGAGCGCGCTTCCCTTCATCTTCATAATGCAACTGACCGGACCGGGGCTACCGATACCGATCGATCTCTCGAGTCCGCTGAACATCACACTTCTTGTTGTCGTTACTCTGGGCGGCTTTCTCTTCTGGAATACATTTCTGGCCGCATTTGCCGCGACGATTAATGACCCAAACACATCTTCGCGCACCGTGGTTCTTTTCCTGCCTCTTGTGCCGCTGGTCGCTGGAGCACTAATCGCGCTCAAAGCGCCGGACTCGCTACTGACGCGGACTCTCGGCCTTCTGCCCATCACCTCGCCCGCCGTCGTGCCGGTGCGAATTGTTCTTACGGAGGTCTCCATTTGGGAGATCGGCCTCTCCCTTGTATTGCTGTTAGTTGCCACCTGGTTCATGCGATTGCTCGCTGGGCGCATTTTCAGGATTGGCATGCTGATGTACGGTAAGGAACCGTCACTCAAGGAACTGCTGCGCTGGATGAAAGAAGAGTAGGAGACCGGCTTCCCGTAACGGCGCCGATTTCCGGTTGCCGGTTTCCCCTTCATGTGCTATCTTTAGATTGCGACAAAGTCTTAGGCAGTTCGTGCCGTTAAGGCGGCTGCATTATTGCGAAAGTGTGGTTGGACAATGGAACCTGCATGTAGCGACAAGCTGATCTATCTGGATAACGCGGCGACTTCCTGGCCGAAACCTGAAAGAGTCTACCAGTTCATGGTGGACTTTTATCGTTCCTGCGGAGTTAATCCGGGGCGCAGCGGCTTTGACATGGCGATCGAAGCCGGTAATATTCTGGAAAACCTCCGCAAGCGCCTGACTCTTTTTTTTGGAGGGGACGAGGCGGTTCCGGAACGGCTCTGTTTCGGCTACAACGCGACCGATGCGCTAAACCTGTTGATTCAGGGGATGCTGTCGCCGGGGGATCATGTCATTACGACCAACGTAGAACACAACTCGGTCATTCGGCCGATCAAGCATCTGGTACGTGATGGTGGCGTTGAGGCAACATTTGTTCCGTTTAACGCTCAGGGTTTTGTCGAACCGGACGAGATCAAGAAAGCTATTCGCAAGAACACTAAGCTCTGCGTGGTCAACCACGGGTCCAACGTGCTGGGGACGGTCCAGCCGGTAGCTCAAATCGGCGAGATCTGCCATGCGACCGACATCAGGTTCATCATAGATACGTCGCAGACCGCCGGCATGGTGCCGATCAACATGAAGCAGATGCATGTCGATGCAGTCGCGTTCACGGGCCACAAGTCGCTCATGGGGTCGACCGGAATCGGCGGCCTGTGTGTGCGCGATGGAATCGAAATCCGGCACACCCGCAGCGGTGGCACGGGAGTACGCTCGGCATATCCGTATCATCTTGATGAGTACCCCTACCGGATGGAATACGGCACGCCCAACATGGTCGGCGTAGCATCGTTATGGGCGGGGCAGGAGTGGATCGAAGAGCAGGGCGGAGTTGGCGCGATCCATGCTCAGGAAATGAAACTGGCGAAGAAGCTGGTCGACGGTTTCAAGAAGATCGAGGGTGTCACGGTTTATTGCTGCGACAAGCTGGAGAACCATTTGGCGACGCTGACCATGAATGTCGACGGACTGGAAGCAGGTGATGTCGGTATCATGCTCGATGTCGATTTCAACATAGCCACCCGGACCGGACTGCACTGCGCGCCGTTGGTGCACGAGCAGATCGGCACGGCGAAGATACACGGCGGGGTGCGGTTTGCGATTGGGCCGTTCAATACCGAGCAGCACATCGATGCCGCGATTGAAGGCATAACCGAGATCGCCAAGCGATCCAAGGCGATGAAAAAGCCGGCGCTGCAGCGATAACGGACTTTGTGGCCCATCATGCATGGTAGGGTCATAGTGGATACGACAACCCACCCTTTATGGTGGGATTGAGGAAGGATCATGTGAACCCACCCGCAAGCGCGTGGGCCACCAGTCCAAACTCATTGAGGGACAAGAGATTCGACAGCCGTCCGCAACAATGCTGGATGTCGCCCGGCAGTTTCAGGTACCTCCGAGTGAAAGTACTAACAGAACTTCACAAGGGGAAAAGAACCCTTTCCACCAGTTCGCTCGTCAATTACATTATGGTGTCTATGCGTCTGCACAAGTCTGTACATATTGTCAATGATACATAAGAACATGTGGAGGATTACATCATGGGTTTGATGACACGCAGGAAATTTGTGACACTGGGGGCTCAGGGCATTGTCCTGGCGACCATCCCCGGTTTCCTGAGATTTAATCCGACGGCGGCCTTTGCCCGACCGTCCGAAGGCCCTGATAAGCTGGCCGAATACTACGCCCATTTCGGTGTTGACGAGGCCATGATCAACGAACTCATTGCAACTGGGTTATCTCATGGCGGCGACTACTGCGACGTCTATTTCCAGCATTCTATTGGGACCAACACCGTGCTGGAAGACGACAAGGTTAGCCGTGCGTTCACCTCGGTTGATCTCGGAGTGGGTATCCGGGTTCTCAAGGGCGACCAGACCGGTTATTCGTTCACCGAAGAGATCACTCCGGTGTCAATGAAGCTGGCTGCACAAACAGCCGCGAATATCGCTACGTCGGGTAGCGGCACCGCGCCGGCCGGCTTCAAGTATCGGCCGACTCCGGATTACTACTCCATTCAGGTGCCGTGGGAAGACCTCACGGTCGACAAGAAGATCCCGGTGCTTCAGAAGTTGAACGAGAAGATGGCAGCGCTTGATACCCGGCTGGTTAGACGGAGGGTAACGTTCAGCGATAGTACCTCCTATGTGCTGGTCGCCACCTCGGACGGAAGAGTCGTGTGTGACTATCAGCCACTTACCTCGCTGGGTGCCAGTTGCACGGCTGAACAGAACGGACGGCGCGAGTCTTGTGGTTCTGCCGCCTCAGGTCGGAGAGGGCTGGAATACTATACTGAAGAACTAATCGACCGATTGGCCCGTGATGCCGTGGCGGACACCATCAGAATGTTCGATGCCGTTAAACCCGAAGCCGGTGAGATGCCGGTAGTACTCGGGGCGGGGCATTCCGGTATCTTGTTGCACGAAGCGATCGGTCACGGCATGGAGGCCGACTGTAACCGGAGAAATGAATCTATCTTCGCCGACAAGATTGGCAAGCCGGTCGCCAGGGACATCGTCACAATCGTCGACGACGGAACCAATCCCAATCTACGCGGCTCAATCAATGTCGATGATGAAGCCAACGAGAGCCAACGCACCGTGCTGGTTGAAAACGGCATCCTGAAAACCTACATGCACGATCTCATCAGTTCGAAACACTACGGGCTCGCACCTACCGGCAACGGTCGGCGGCAATCGTTCCGCTTCAATCCCCTGCCACGGATGAGAAACACCTACATGCTTAACGGCCCGCACACCCGTGAAGAGGTCATAGCCAGCGTCAAGAAGGGGCTGTACTGCAAGTCGTTTACCAACGGCCAGGTGCTTATCGGCCCGGGCGATTTCACTTTCTACGTGCAGAGCGGCAGCCTGATCGAAGACGGCAAACTCACGGCGCCGGTGAAGGATGTCAACATTATTGGTAACGGTCCACAGGTGCTCGAAAAAATCACTATGGTGGCAAACGATTTCGCCATGTCCGACGGTACGTGGATGTGCGGTAAGGGCGGCCAGTCCGCGCCGGTTACTTTAGGACAGCCGACCGTGCTGGTTTCGTCAATAACTGTGGGAGGGGTCAGTTGACCAGCCATCGAGTGGAAGTGCTGTGAGATGATGTTCACAACTACAGGATGGAAACGATACTATGAACAATAAAGAGAGATTAGAACTGGCCCACTGGGTGGCCAGTCAAAGCAAGAAGGCCGGCGCCGATGACGCCTCGGTCACGATCACCTTCAGTCGCGATGTCAATGTTGATCACCGTGATCGCAAGGTCGATCAACTGACCGAATCGACCCAGAATTCGCTTAGCCTTTCGATTTATCTGGGCGGTCGGTTCTCGAATCACACCACGTGCGATCTCCGCCGTGATACGCTGGTCGGGTTCATCGATCAGGCCGTGGCAATGACCAGATACCTTACACCTGATCCGGATCGGGTTATCACCGATATTAAGTACTGCCAGGGTATCGAGCAGCGCGATCTGAAAATGCTTGACCCGGCTTACGGGAGTGTCACCGCCGAGCAACGGGTGCGCTTTGCGCGCGAGTGTGAGGAGGCCGTGCGGGCAGCCGCCAGTGATGTTGTCTCCTGCACCGGCAACTATTCGGATTCATACAACGAATCCGTCAAGGTGCTGACCAACGGGTTCGAAGGTGAGAAGAGCTCCACGTCCTTCTCGGCCTACGCCGAAGTGACTCTTCAGGACGGGAACGGGGTAAGGGTGGATGATTACGAAGAGGGCGGTGGACTCTTCCTCCGGGAGATCCCCTTGCCGGAGTTTCTCGGGCGCCGGGCCGTAGAGCGCACGCAATCCAAGTTTGGCCAGATCAAGATAGCTTCTGGTACTTATGACATGATCGTCGCGAATCGCTCGGGGAGTCGGATGATCGGCGGGATCACCGGCGCTCTCAGCGGCCAGGCCGTGTACCGCAAGAGCTCATTCCTGATAGACAAGCTGGAGCAGAAAATGTTCAGCGAGAAGTTGACGATTATTGACGATCCTTTTGTTGAGTCGGGATTCGGTTCGAGCCTGTACGACGGCGACGGCATGTCGGCCCATCGGCGGGTGATGGTCGAAAAGGGAGTGCCCAAAGCCTACTACATAGACTGGTTCCACAGTTGCAAATTGAAGATGGAGCCGACCACCGGCGGCAACTCGAACCTCATCTATGAATACGGTACCATGTCGCTTGACGATCTCATCAAACAGGCGAAGAAGGCGATCCTGGTCACCGGCTTTGTCGGCGGCAATTCCAACGGCACGACTGGGGATTTCTCGTACGGAGTGTTCGGGTATTATGTGGAGGACGGCAAGATCGTTCATCCGGTAAATGAAATGAACGTAAGCGGCAATTTCATAACGCTCTGGAGCAATCTGGTGGAGATGGGGAATGACCCGTACCTGGTTTCCGCCAACCGTCGCCCGAGTATATACTTCAAGGACGTGTCGTTCGCCGGGCTGTAGAGGCTTCTGACAAGTTGTAGTAAGTCCACGCCGCGATCTCAGCAATGTGATCGCGGCGTTCTAATTCAGGAGTCTGGTTGCACGGCACCCACAAGGTCAAAACGGTCCACGCGGTCATTGACTCCGCAATGGCAACAGCGTATGTTGCCGGCCACATGATGAACAAAGAACATCTCAGGCAAATCTTCGGAGGTACTCGGTGAAGCAGACATTGGCAATGATCATGCTCGCGCTTCTTGTCGGGGTGGGAGAAATCTCAGCCCAGCAGACCTATGAGTTCAGCATCGATCCGGTGGTCGGAATGCGTTTCGGTGACACGAGGTTCGAAATCAATTTCAACTATCTCCTTCCTGATTCGAGTGTCGGCAGTGGTGGCAGTGAATTGGTATTTCCTCTCGATGTCACTCAGACGGGGGTACGGCTCGCATTCAAAGCAGTGCAGGGCGGCCACAGGATGTGGACGGCTGATTTGCGTTTGCTGTTTGCGCTCAACAATCCCGGATCCAAAATGACCGACAAAGACTGGGATAAATATCAAAACATCAGGATAGAGTGGAGCTCTACGGAATCGAGAGTCGACGGCTCCTTGTCGGAGATTGAATTCGAAGCAACCCGCCTGTTGGTTTCGGGACGGAGGGCCGAATTAGCTGTTCTGGTCGGGGGAAGTTACCAGAGCGTTAAGCAGAAAATGACCGACCTCTCCGGGTGGCAGTTGGGTTCTGATCCAGATGGCAATATGGTGATCTATCTCTTTGATTATGATATTCTGGCCGGCACTTATGAGATTCGTTACATACGTCCACAAATTGGTCTGGTACCGAGGCTCTTATTCGGTTCTTTTTCCATTGATTTGAAGGCTACAGTCTCACCGCTTCTGCATGTCAAAGATATTGATGACCACGTGCTGAGGTACTTTCAGGTTCGGACAGATGGCAAAGGTTTTGGCTATAGCGGCCGCTTGGCGCTTCAATACGAACCCCCTGCCACAGGCAAATCTCGGTTTTTTGGACGCCTGAGCGGAGAAATCTCCCGGGCAAAAGTGAATGTCGCCGGTTATCGAGAATACTACGCCACAGTTATTGAAGATGAATACGAAATCAAGGCCGGGACCCGCTATGCCGAAGAGCACACCGTGAGCAGTACCCAATACGGGGTACATCTGGTTCTGGGGGTCAACTTCTAAGAACGCTCCTCCCAGACTGGAGATCGTTTCATTCGTTTCACATTAGACTGACTGTGCAACGTATCCAGTTCCGATGTGGAACCCGATCTCGGACAACCCTCAGATCGAGCGTGGGACGCTGAGGCAACACGGTCGCTATCACGTTGTCCAAGTTGATCTTGCCAATAAGTCTGAGAATCTCTCGGAAGATCAGATCATCCGGCACGCATCTTACAATAGTATTCGGCGTCTCAGGACTTCGATGAGGTTGCTCGGGGGCTGGAACCTCGCTTGAGGTCCAAAGACAGCCTGAAGAGGGGCAGGCGGGGGAGAAAAAATGAGGGCTTGTCCGAGTATCTTCGGGCTTGTGGGGGGCTCACATGGGGGAAGGGTGTTAGGGCTCAGGGATTGGGCTTAGCACATTGAGCATCGTATCACTGTAAAAGCAGCCTGTTTCGGCAGGCTGCTTTTCTTTTCGTTCCCGACGGCGTCATCTTCACTTTGCGCCGAGTTGTCCGATCAGGTGTATAAGAGTACCGAGGCTGAAAGGACTACCTTGGCACAGAGATTTGGTATGAGTTCACAGGACAATACCTGGACTGCAGGTCAGGAACTGGTCACGGCCGGGATCGCCCCAACCACGCCGCGGGTGCTATTCCTGGAGCCAAACGGCCAGCCGTCGGCGCCTTCGCTCGCGCTGATTGCAGCCTGCCTGTCTCAGGAAGGCTGGACGACATCGGTCTGGCAGACAGATAGCAACAGACAGACGCCATCAACCCTGGGATCGTGGCTTCCCCGGTGGCTGGGCCGGACCATCGGGAGTACGAAACTGCTGCTTACCAGACTCCGTTCGCACGACGTGGTCCACATTCTTTGCGATTCGCCCGGCCAGATTGTCCGCCAGGCTTTGCCGGCGATTATCCTGACGAGATTTTTCGGTCGGAAGCCGATCCTTCACTTTGTTTCGGTCGGTATTGAGCAGTTGCTGGATCGTCATCGCCGCTGGGTGGCGCCGGTCTTGCGATTGGCCGATTGCGCCGTTGCCGGTTCCCGATACGTACAAAGAGCGTTGGGGCGGATTGGCCTCGAAGTTCACCTGCTGCCGTTACCGGTACAGGTTGATCAGATCGCGCATCGCGTGCGTCGAAAGCTTCAGCCGAGAATTCTCGTCAATGCCCGGTTTGAGCCGGATCTGAACGTGGCGGCGGCAATCAAGGCGTTTCGCCTGGTCAAGCAGAAGTACCCACGGGCTGAATTGGTGCTCGTTGGCGATGGGTCTCAGCGAACGTACCTGGTCGATATGGTGGCGTCCGGCAATATCAACGGAGTGGAGTTCCGGGGCTTTATGGAATCAGCCGACCTTAGTCGCCTATACAATGAGTGTGACCTGTTCCTGCATTGTCCGCTGGTGGATGAGTCTCCGGTCGCCCTGGTACAGGCTTTTGCGTCCGGGCTGCCGATCGTGACCACCGATGCCGACGGGCTGCTCCATATGGTGCGCGACAAGGTTAATGCTATGGTGGCGCCCCTGGGCAACCACGTCGGACTGTCCGACGCCATAATTGAGTTGGTTGAGAACGAAGAGCTGTGCGAAAGTCTGTCGCGGCAGGGCCGAACCGAGGCAGAAAAATATCTTTGGTCTCGAGTGAGACAAGACTGGGTTAATTTGTATAAGGGAATGGTCAAATAAGTTACCGATAAGATACCTTCTTGTCACGTGATGTCAGGGCCGGGCAGAAAGTCCGGCCCTTTCTTTTGGTTCCCCCCCAACGGTAAGGCGCCTGTTGAAAAAGCCCAGATGTGGTGTCAGCCGACCCTGGCTGATACCTGTAACTGCAAGGCTGCCAGGCAGGGTCGCCTGGCAGCACGTTGTCCGAGGAACTCTTTCAACAGGCCCGTAAAGCGCGGAATGTGATTGCCGAGTGATCTGACCATTCGGTATATTTCGGCCATGCCCACCAGACTCAGTCACAGTGCGCTGGAGACATTCCGCAACTGTCCTCAGAAATACAAGTTTGACCGGGTTGACAGGCTGAAGATACCCCAGCCCGTTTACGCCCATCTGATTATAGGGAATGCCGTACACCGGCAGGTCAGGAAAGCATACGAATCGGCAGATAAGGGAGTTCTCTATTCTCTTGACGCGATGCTGAACGGCTACGAAGCCGAGTGGGTTGGGTCAAAACAAGACAAGGTCGTTCCAAGCAGCGAGAATACTACCATAGACGACGACATGGCCCGTGGCCGGCAGATGCTGGAGAGGTTCTATCAGCGGTTTCAGCCCTTCAGCCAGGGAACACATCTCTTTGCCGAAAAAACCCTCTCATTCTACCTGTCCGACTGCCCGATACAATTCAGCGCCAAAGTTGACCGCCTCTGGAAGCGCGACGATGGTATCTACGAAATCAGCGATTTCAAAACGGGCAAACTCGCGGGACCAAAAGACCCGGCCTTTCGATTTCAAATGGGGCTTTACCAATTGGCGGTGCAGGATTCGTTTCCGGATCGGACGTTTGAAGTGGCGCAGTACTTTCTCAAGCATGACGAAGTTGTCTGCTACCGCATGCGGCCGGATGAATTGGACGAATTAGCCGAGCAGTTTCGGGCTGAGGCGTTCGCGATTGCCCGGGCAGAACGACTTAACGACTGGCCGCCCAAACCGAACCCCTTGTGTTCGTTCTGTGAGTTCGCGCGGTTGTGCCCGGCCATGCGGCACAAGCTCTTAATCGAATCGGAGGACGAAAGCGAGAAAGCAACCCTTGCCGAGGCTGCAAAGCTGGCCGACGAGTTCCTCCTTGCGGATTCAGAGTTGAAGGCCCTGAAGGCAAAGCATGAAGCCCTCAAGGAAGAGATCGCTCTGGCCGCCAAAGACCTGAGTCTGAGCCGGGTTCAGGGGCGGAGCGGCTATGTGTCGGTGACCACCCGCCCAACTGAGAAGCTGCCCGCAAAGAGCAGAGACGCCGCCGAGCATGCGGCTCTGACCGCGTTGGTGAGATCATGGGATGAGACGACGCGTGAGCTGTGCCTGAAAATCGACGACACGGCGCTGCTTGATCGATTCAAGAAGAATCGGCTCAGTGAAGAACAGAAGTCGGAATTGAGCCGATTTGTCAGGATCGAAGATTCAGTGACTGTCCGGGCCAGCCACAACAAGTCCGAAGACCCCGATGATGATTCCGGGGATGACTCCGCAGAATGACTGATTGAGTGGGCGGCAGACGTCTGCCCCCGACCTTGATCGGGGGTCCCGGTCTGCCCGGGTTACATCGTGCCGTCAGGCGTCTCTGCCTGACGGCTATTCGGATGTTTGCCGCTGTCGGGCCGAGACGCCCGACAGCACGAATTCCACAAATGGTTCCCTGAACGAAGATACCGGCCGCCTCTTCGCAGAATATTCTTGGAAAACCGCCGCCACCTGCTATATTACTCAAACGTAGACAGCGGTTAATATCTACTTACCTCAAGGGTCTCACGCAGACCAAGGGCACACAAAATGAGAAGACTGTTCACAATCGGCGCGGTAGTGGTGTTGGGGCATATCGCGGGGGTGTCGCACGTTAATGCGCAGCACAATGCAGCACCGGCGGTGGAAACGCCGAAAGGCAGAAACATCAGCGAGTTTCTCACGCCTGACGGTCAGTTTGATCTTGAAGCCGCGCGGCGGTCGGGATATCAAGGGTCGCTGGATATGGAAGGATTCCAGTCGGCCATTGATCCGGCTACGGGTCAGCCTGTGTTTCAGCCTTCGGCGGCAGCCGCGCCAAATGATGACCCGGATGACATCTACTGGGACAACAGCATCTCGCCATGTGTTGCCGGCGTTGGCGGCACTGTCCATGCCGCAGTTGTCTACAATGGCTCGCTCGTAGTAGGCGGCAGTTTTCAAGCAGCGGGCTGCGTTATTGCAAACTACATCGCCTCCTGGGACGGTACGGCCTGGTCACCGCTGGGATCGGGGATGAGCGGAACAAACCCTTATGTCTATGCCCTGACCGTATACAATGGGAACCTGATCGCGGGGGGCTATTTCACCACGGCGGGCGGGACAAGCGCCAATCGTATCGCCTCCTGGGACGGTACGGCCTGGTCACCGCTGGGATCGGGGATGGCAGGTACTTATCCTTATGTCTAT
>Ga0315278_10006118_pt1 | contig 10934 bp, 13 predicted proteins | sample YL17G06_0_MG_FD_203880 | JGI IMG/M metagenome (GOLD analysis project Ga0315278, IMG submission 203880) | Sediment microbial communities from Yellowstone Lake, YNP, Wyoming, USA - YL17G06_0 | ecosystem: Environmental > Aquatic > Freshwater > Lake > Sediment | place: USA: Wyoming | collected... | reverse complement strand
AGATGGAGGCAGGTCTTTTTGCCATGGCAACACGATTCCACAGACAAAGGACTTTCCCCTGAAGAAAGGCCGGATCCGGAAGCCCATGAGCGCTCTTTGAAAGCGATAAGCGAGAAACAACTATCGAGGGATATTCGCAAGTCCCTGAAGTCTTTGCCCGAAAAACAGCGACTGGCTTTTCAGCTCAAGGCCTTGCACGGCATGAGCATTCAGGAGATTGCCCGCATCATGGGAACCGCTGAAGGCACCGTCAAAAGCCATCTCTTCCGAGCCACTCACTTTCTTCGGGAGAAATTCAAAGATTGGGAGGAGGCATGAACATGAAAGCTTGCCCTGATCGCTACGACACGATTCTTCTGGCCGCTTACGGAGAGTTGAATCCGGAGCAGCGCCAAGACTGGGAGCGTCATCTGCCTGCCTGCACCGGGTGCAGTGACGAGTATCAGGCCGTGCTCCGCCTCCTTGGACGAATAAAAGAGTCGATGCCTGTTCCGGAGCTTTCAGAAAAAAGAGCACGCTCTATCCTATGGTCCGTAAAACGGGAACTGAGAAAAGAAAAGGCACAACCGTCATGGTGGAAGGAATGGCTTGTGCGGCCGGGCCGCCTTGTGCCTGCACTGGCAACGGCTTGCATCGTCCTCATCACATTTGGATGGTTTGGGATGGACCTGATCCAGAGTCCTGACATGGATCAAGACTCCATGGGTCCAAGCGTCGAAAACCAGGCGGTTGTGAGGGACCTTGAACTCATAAAGGACATCGACTTCCTGGAGGACCTGGACACCCTTCAGGAGCTGGTGACCGTCTTGGATCGCAACGAATCGATCTAGAATGAACCTAGTCAATCCTTTTACATTCGGGCTTACCCGCACACCCTTCCCCTCTCCCCCAATTTGGGGGAGAGGGCGGAGCCTGCCCCGTAACTGATACGGGGGTGAGGGGGCTGACTGACAAAACTTCGAATACGTTTTGTATCGTCGTGCCTGGGGGTCAAAAGGAGGCGCAGGGAATATGAATCCTTTCAACATCGTCTCTAGCCACAAATTTTTGGCCGTGTTGTTTTTCACAGGGATGGCTTTTGCTTTTTCACCTCCTGCGTGGGCCAAACCGGACCGTACTTATCCACCCTATCCCATTCAGGTTTACCGCAATCCAAGCCAGTCCCCTGGCATCGACGTGAGCCGGAGGCAACAACCACCACCTCAGATGGACGAGGATACACAACGAAACTGGAAAACATACCAGGGATTGTCTCCGGACGACAAAGCCGGTCTAAGGGACAAGTCTCAGAGGTGGCAATCCTTGCCCCCTGATCAGCAGAACGAGATGCGTCGAAGAATGGAAAGATACAAGGAACTCCCTCCCCGGGATCAGGAGCGCTATCAAAAACGCTACCAGCAGTGGCAATCCCTACCGCCGGAGGATCGGAACAGAATCCGCGATCGACTGAAGAACTGGGACAGCCTTTCCCCTCAAGAACAAGAAGACGTCCTTCAAAGATTTCAAAAACGCTGAGACCTTACCCGAATTCCCCTACTTCTGCAGCCCCTCAAGAATCAAGCAGGTTCTCCGCCTCTTTGATGGTCATGCTCTTGATCGTATGGGTGTAAATCATGGTTGTTCGCACATCGCTGTGACCGAGCATTTCCCGGATGGTGCGAACATCGTCATAGCGGAGCCATTTTTTATACACGCCGTGCAAGGCATTTGGGAAAGCCCTATTCCCTAAATACTCTTCAAATTGTGCCTGCAATGCGGAAGGGATTGCCAACATGCAGAATTCTCCCACTTCTATATAATTTTACAAGAAGCATGATATACAGAATGATCTAATTACGTGATTGCAAAAACTCTGTCAATAGATTATGTATTATTTTAGATAAGTTAAACGAGATCTGAGCAGTCTGGGGATCACGGGCTGGATAAGTAACACGCACGGTCCTATGGCATCCAGCCCTGAAGCAACCCATTGAGTCGTGGAGTTATTAAGAAACTTCACAATAACTTGTTGGCCAAAGGAGGTCTAACCAGGATGAGAACTCCAGTAGGACGAGGTCTCCGCGGACTCCGCGCTAGTCCTCGCGACGTGCTTGCAAAGGGTTTCACGGCAGCCCTCGTGGATTTCTCGGCTCAGTTCCTCAAGAGTAGCCAGTTTGGCCATGCATTGACGAAGGGAGAAGAGCGAGAACGAGTCGTGCGCGACTTTCTCGCCAGTTTTCTCCCGAGCACCTATGCCGTAATGAAAGGAGAGGCCGTCGACATTCAGGACATGCGAACGAACCAGCTCGACGTCATGGTCTATGATCGACAGCGGAATTCTCCCATCGCAGAGGGAGAGTCCCAGATTCTGCCGATCGAGGCGCTTCTCGCCGCCGTAGAAGTCAAGAGTGTCCTGACAAAGGACGCGCTCCTCACTGCCCTCGCTGCCGCAAAGAAGATCAAGACGGAGACCTATCCGTACAACAAGAGGCCAGTGTTGTACCGTGATGCCGGAAAGCCGGCGGACGGTTCGGCACGATTCATGTGCTGCCTGTTCGCTTACGGAACAGATATTGGTGGAGTCCGCGGCGATTGGTGCCGGTCTGAGTACGCTCGACTCATGAGTCTTGTCCGCGACAGCGGATTCACGGGATTTGAGTTGGATAGAATCTACGTCGCAGGCAGGGGCATGCTTCATCCGGCGGAGGCGTATGTCATTTTCGAGCGTGGCGAACATGCTGATGCCGGAAATGCGCTAATGGCGTTCACCGTCCACATCTACAACTTCCTTGAACGGGAGAATAGACGACGAGAACCTGCTCCCTACATGCACTACGCAGGCAAATTGGAGAAGGGCTTTGTCGCTCTTCCAACGGACGTGAACCCTGCATATCATCTTGTCAAACATCCCGTCCGTAATGGGAGGATGGGGCATGCACACGGCAAACGGAGGCGAGACAGCAAAGGCCAACAACCGCCTGCATGATATTCTCGCTCCGCTCGCAATCATGAGGCGGGGCGTTAAGCCAATGACGGAATGAGATGTGAATATTGCAGACATCATAGACTCTATACAAAATCATCGTATTCGGATAACTGATCATGCTGATGAAGAGGCAGAGGCTGATGCGTTGACTTTTGACGAGATTTTTTTCTCGGTATCGCAGGGCGAGATAATCGAGCAGTATTCTACTGACAAACCATATCCAAGTTGTCTGATTTATGGGCAGACTTTTGGGGGAGATCATATTCATACTGTATGGGCATTCAATGAAGACAATCAATGGTCTGTTCTAATAACTGTATATAGGCCTGATTCAGATCGCTGGATCAATTTTCGAAAAAGGAGATAAAAATGAAACTGCCATTTGAAAAATGTCCAGTTTGTGGGGGCAAACTTAAAGAGAAGGTTGTTGAAAAGATTTTGCATGGTGGAAATAATACGGCCATTTTGCAAATAAAAGCAGAAGTATGCCTTCACTGCGGAGATCGTTTATATGCCGATGAAGTAGTAAGATTATTTGAAAAGATCAGAAATAAATTGAAAAGGCAAGACCTTACCGGCTTTGACCCTGCGGGAAAGGCTTTTACGATAGATAAGGAATGGCTTAACAAGCAAATGCAACAGCCAATCCCGTCGGCAAGCAAGCTTGCCTCCGGTCTTGCTGCTGATCCACAGCATTAGCCCTCGACCCACTCCGCGCAAGGTGCCCGCCGGTGGTACGGCGGGAACTTCAAGGACCGGTTCTGGGGACCAAGTCGGGACTAAGTCGGGACCAGGCAACCGCACAAGTCACCGGACAAGTTGGCGGACAAGTCACCGGACAAGTAGCCGAGCAAGTCCTACTTTTCTGCCAGACGCCCAGAAAAGCCAGCGAGATTCGAGCACTGCTTGGCCTAAGGCATAGAGAGACCTTTACTGACAACTACTTGCGACCGTTACTGGAAAAGGGCTGGCTGGAACCCACCATCCCCGGCAAGCCGCGAAGCCGGATGCAACGCTACAGGACGACGGAGGCAGGGTTGGCGGTTTTGAATAAGAAGGATTGAGGGAGATCGGACAATGCGACTAATCAAGCTGAAGGTGACCAACTTCCGGTGCTTCAAGGAGGAGACAGCCGCTGATCTCGACGACATCACCGTGTTCATCGGCAAAAACGACTCAGGGAAGTCTTCGCTTTTTGACGCAATGGATATCTTCATCGATGAGAAGAAGGTCCCCGAGGCCGATGATTGTTGTGTCCACGCCAAAGACAACACAATACGTATCGCTTGCGTGTTTGACTCTCTTCCGAAACAGCTCGTGATAGATGAACAGCATCCGACCGACCTCGCCAGCGAGTATCTGCTGAATCCGGACGGCAATCTGGAGGTCGCTAAGGTTTACACCTGCCCCGGGAAGGGCAAGGGCAAGCTCAAAGGAATCTTCGCGCGCGCCAATCATCCTACAGCAGAGAATTATAGCGAGTTGCTTTCGCTCACAAACGCCAAACTAAAGCAGCGAGCGAATCAGCTCGATGTCGACCTCTCAAACGTGAACCAGACAATCAACACCTCAATTCGACGCGCTATTTGGTCACATGCCCCCGACTTGCAGTGCCAAGTGGCCGATATCGAACTCAAGTCCGAGACGGCCGAGAAAATTTGGGAGCAGTTGAAGAAGCATCTGCCGGTCTTTGCCCTCTTCAAATCCGACCGCCCCAGTACAGACCAAGATGAGGAGGCCCAAGACCCGATGAAGTCGGCCATCAAGGAGGCCCTCAAAGGACAAGAAGCGACGCTCAATGACATCGCGGAAAAAGTGAAGAAAGAAGTCCAGGAGATTGCAAATCGCACGGTAGAGAAAATTCGGGAGATGAACCCCGAGTTGGCAAAACAGTTGACGCCTCGGGTCGCAAACAAGAACTGGGATAGCCTGTTCTCGGTCACTCTTACTGGAGACAAGGATGGCCAGACGGTCATTCACGACGGTCATGCGGATGAAACCGTCTCGGAAATCACGAACTCGCTGGGTGTCTTGCCGGATCACAACATCAAGGTGTTTTTTGGAGTTGAGGGCAGAAACGACATTGCGTTTTTTACAGTTATCTCCAGGATACTCCGCGACGCAGGCGAGGATGTGCCGGACCTAGGGAAGGCGGAGGATGAAGGCCACTTGGTCTTTGTCCCGTTGGGCGGCAACAACCTGGACCTGTGGGTGTCGAGGCTCAAGGGGTTCAACCGGCCGGAGTTTTACCTCATGGACAGGGATACCCTCCCGCCCGTAAAACCCAAGTACCACGCCATCGCTGAGGAATTGGGTAGGCGAGCAAACTGCACGGTGTGGACCACGGAAAGGAAGGAACTGGAAAACTACATCCATCCGGACCCCATCAAGGCCCAATATCCAAAATATGCGGGGGCTGGCGTCGAGTTCGAGGATGTGCCAACTCCGTTCGCCCAGGTCGTCCACGAGGCCAGTAGTAGCGACCAGACTTGGGCGGACGTCATTTCTGACCCGGAAAAGCTCGGGAAAAAGGTTTCCAAAGCGAAAAAGCGGCTGAACTCGGAATTCGTGAAGTTGATGACCCCCGACCTCCTTACAAAAGTTGACAGTAAAGATGAAGTGCGAACTTGGCTCAAGGCAATTGGAGCCGCGCTGAAGGGTTGAATGGGAGATGAGATGACTTTCACAACATACGCTCGTGCGGTTGAAGTTGGTCCGCACCACACCGTACCACAAGCGGGGGAGGTTCCTCGATGGTCTATACACTCTGTGTTATAGCAGGCCTCCTCGTTGGCGGTATCCTTGCATGGTTGATCTCGGCTAATCGTGTCAGGAAGGAGCTGTCCCTCAAGTTAGAGGAATCCGAGCGGCGCGCTAATACCGCTGAAGGCCGAGCCTCCGCATTGGACGGAACAGTGGCCGAGTTGCGTTCCCAAAGCCAAAGAGCCGCTACGGATTTCGAGACACTCAGGTCCAAGTTGGAAGCCGAACATGGGGCACGCGTGAAGGCTGAAACGCAGCTTACTGAAACAGTCCAGCGTCTTTTTGAAGAAAAGAGACTGCTCGATGAGGCCAAAAGCAAACTCACGGACACATTTAAGGCTGTGGCTGGTGACACCCTGAATAACAACACAACGGCGTTCCTGAAACTAGCCAAGGAAACCTTCGACAAGGTACTCGCCGAAGCCAAGGGCGACCTCGGCATGCGCCAGGAAGCCATAGACGGACTGGTCAAGCCCCTGGCCGAGTCCCTCCAGAAGTTCGACGAGCATATCCGTGGGTTGGAGAAGAGCCGTCAGGAGGCCTACACGAGCATGGAGGGGTACATCAAGACGCTAACGACCTCCCAGGAGCATCTCCAGAAGGAGACAGCCAACTTGGTTACCGCCCTGAGGGCCCCGCAGGTGCGCGGCCGTTGGGGTGAATTGACGCTGAAACGGGTCGTCGAGCTGGCGGGGATGTCCGACCACTGCGATTTCTCGGAGCAGGTCACGGTCGCTTCGGAGACGGGACATGTGCGGCCGGACCTGATCGTCCATCTGCCGGGTGAGCGCGAGATCGTCGTGGACGCCAAAGTGGCCTTGGACGCCTTCCTGGACGCAGTTGCATCGACGTCCGAGGAACAGCGCACCGATGCCCTGGCCCGTCACGCCGCGCAGATTCGCACCCACATGACCGCGCTGGCCAGCAAGGGTTATTGGGAGCAGTTCCCCAAGTCCCCGGAGTTTGTGGTGATGTTCATACCGGGCGAGTCCTTCTTCGCCGCCGCTGCGGACGCGGATCGGCGGCTGATCGAGGACGCCCTGGACAAACGGGTCGTACTGGCCACGCCAGCGACCCTGATTGCCTTGATCCGAGCCGTTGCCTACGGCTGGAGACAGGAGCAGATCGCCAAGAATGCTCAAGAGATAAGCGACCTTGGAAAGCAACTCTACGACCGCATGAAAACTCTTGCCGAGCACATAAATGAAGTTGGCAAGGGGCTCGAGAAGGCCAATACGGCTTATAACAGTGCGGTAGGTTCAATGGAGGCTCGAGTGTTGCCTGCAGCGCGGAGATTCAAGGATCTCGGGGCAACATCGGGCGGTGAATTACCTCTCATTCAACCTGTTGAGACTGCGCCGCGTGCTCTGACAGCGCCGGAAATCACAGAGGACATCAAATAATGATCCCCAAGGACTGCAAGCGCCTGGCGGAGGTGGACTTCCCGATCGCCGAGGTGTCGCGGCACGCGGCGCGTGAGAAGTCCATCCGGCACGGGCATCCGAGCACGCTGCACCTGTGGTGGGCTCGACGGCCGCTGGCGTCGAGCCGAGCGGTGCTGCTCGCGCTGCTCTGGCCGGACCCATGCGATCCGCTCTGCCCGACGGAGTTCAAGGCGAAGGCGCGGGAGATGTTGCCGCAGGTCTTGGGCAGGGTCGGCCCGGCGGACGAGGACCTCCGCAAGGCGCTGCTCAAGTTCATCGCGGACTTCGCGAACTGGGATAACGCGGCGCAACGCAGCTATCTCGAGGTGAGCCGGGCGCTGGTGAAGGCGGCGCACCTGCCTGCGCCGGGCTCCGGCAGGCAAGCGGCGTACGAGCCGCCCCTGGTCGTGGATCCTTTCGCGGGGGGCGGCTCGATCCCGCTCGAGGCGCTGCGGCTTGGGTGCGAGACGTTCGCGAGCGACTTGAACCCCGTCGCCTGCCTGATCCTGAAGGTGATGATCGAGGACATTCCGCGCCACGGGACGAAGCTCGCGGAGGATTTGCGCCGCGTCGGGGCGGAGATCAAGCGGCAGGCGGAGAAGGAGCTGTTCGACCTTTATCCGAAGGACCCGGACGGAGAGACTGTCCTCGCCCCATTGCGGACGCGTCTAGTGTCCAGCAGGCGTTTCGAGCTTACGGCACAAGCCTCGGGGTGAACCTGGCGGCCGAAAAGAGTTGACCCGTCCAGACGACATTGAAGAGGATCAGACGATGAGCACACCCACCATTCAAGATGACATGTTCGCGCAGTCGCGTGACAAGCGTCTACTCAAACAGGCACAAACGTACGCCAATGAGTACATCGATGGAATAAACGCCCGCCACGTCTTTCCCGCCGATGCGGCGTTGCAGGCACTGCGGGTGTTTCACGAGCCGATGCCCGCGGAACCGGCATCCGGTGAGGACATCCTAGCCTTGCTGAATGAGTACGGCTCGCCCGCCACCGTGGCACACACCGGCGGACGGTACTTCGGATTCGTGAACGGCGGCGTGCTACCCGCCGCCCTCGCCGCAAAATGGCTGGCGGATGCTTGGGATCAAAACGCCGCGCTCTACCTCACGTCGCCTATCGCGTCGGAGTTGGAGGGCATATGCGAAGACTGGCTGGTTGACCTGTTGGGGCTGCCCGCTGGTTCGGTAGCGGGCTTCGTGACTGGCACTTCCAGTGCCACCTTGTGTGGACTGGCTGCAGGCCGTAACGAACTTCTGAGGCGCTTGGGTTGGGACGTCAACGCCGAAGGATTGTTTGGTGCTCCTCCACTTCGTGTCGTGTTGGGTGCACAGGCCCACGCGACGGTTGGCAAGGCGCTGGGTGTCCTGGGGCTGGGCAAAGCGCGGGTCGAGGTTGTGCTCTCTGACGCGCAAGGCCGCCTGATTCCGAGTCAAATGCCCACGCTAGATGAACGGTGCTTAGTCGTGGCGCAGGCCGGGAACGTCAACTCAGGTGCGTTCGACGATTTTGTCGAGATTGGTGATTGCGTCCAGCGTGCCGGCGCTTGGTTGCACGTTGATGGGGCTTTCGGCCTATGGGCGGCTGCCTCAGGGAACCAGCAGCATCTGACGCGAGGTGTGGACTTGGCGGACTCTTGGTCGGTGGATGCGCACAAGACGCTTAATGCTCCATATGACTGCGGCGTTGTTCTCTGCAAGCATCGGGGCGCTTTGGTCGGCGCGATGGAGACCAGCGCGTCTTATATCCTTAGCGATGGACTGCGCGACGGCATGCACATGACCCTCGACATGTCGCGACGTGCGCGAGCAATCGAACTCTGGGCAACCCTCAAGGCTCTGGGCAAGAGCGGCGTACAGGACTTGGTGGATCGCCTATGCTCCCATGCGCAACTCATGGCGAGTAGCCTCGCCAGCCGTGGCTTCCGCATCATGAACGATGTGGTTTTCAACCAGGTTCTCGTGGCCTGCGACACCCCGGAAGAGACCCAAACCACCTTGGCCCGCTTGCAGAAAGGAGGCGAATGCTGGTGTGGCGGCGCGGTGTGGCACGATGAGCCTGTCATCCGCATCAGCATTTGCTCATGGGCGACCACCCGGGCTGATGTTGAGCGCTCAGTCAAAGCTTTCGCCGAAACCCGCGACAGCCAACGCCGTGCCTGACACGTACCGCTTCGTCATCCATCGAGAAACTCCCGACAAGCCCACACACCGCGGGGATGGTGTCCTTCAGCGGCACCTGTACCGATCAGGACGGCGCCATAGTTGCCGAGGCGGGCGCAAAGTTGCTGGTGCGGAACAAGGACTGATCCGGCCGTGGGCGGCAACTTCCCTCTCCTGGGGAGGCCGTGCCTAACAAATAAGGATTGAGACGATCTGAAGGGTCGTTTTCCCGCCGGAGGCGGGTAAACCTGCCTGAGACGGGATTCAAGAAGCCCGGAGCGAGATGGGGAGCGCATATAGGGCAAATCTGCCTAAGGCGGACAAGCCTGCCGGAGGCAGGGAAATCCGCCTGAGGCGCACAAATATAGGCGGACAAGGTTTTTTGATTTGCGGGTTCAGAGGATGGCCTTGCGGCTAGTTGCGTGATGCGCCTAAGGAGCAGCCTGCTTGTGTTTCGACCTTTCATCTTCTATAATGCGTTAAAATAGCGCAAGTCGGCGCATAAATCCCCATATCCAATCCCAACCTCGCGCTCAGCGTTTCAGTTCAATCCCGCCGTTGGCGGGACGTCGGCTCCGCGCCGCAAAACTCTTAGTGGTTAGGCTTGGGAAAATTTTGACTTGAAAAAGACAGGAGTAGATCATGAACCAAAACATTTCAGAAATATTGAAGGAGGCGCTGAAGCTGTCCCCTGAAGCTCGGGCGGCTCTTGCAGGTACCCTTATTGACAGCCTTGAGGAAACGGTGGACAGGGATGCGGCGGCGGCGTGGGAAGTCGAGATAGGTTTGCGGCTCAAGCAGATTGACCAAGGGAAGGTCAAGCTGATCCCCTGGGCCGAAGCCAGAGCAAGAATCGCAGGGCAGTGATGTCCTATCGACAAATAGACGTCCATCCCGAAGCAGTTGACGAAGCTCAGGCGGCGGCTGAGTGGTATAGAGAAAGAAGCAACTCGGCTGCGAATGCATTTGTTGCCGAGATTGATCATGCCATTGAAAGGATCTCAGAAAGACCTGAGCTGTGGCCGCTTTATGTTCAAGGCACAAGACGTTTTCTTCTACACCGCTTTCCTTTCAGTGTGGTTTTTCGTGAGGTTTTGGGAAAGATCCAAATCGTAGCAGTAGCTCACGCCAAGCGCAGACCAGGTTATTGGAGAAGCCGGATAGCCTAACAGGGTCCCCCAAGAGGCTTATTGGAGAGGCATGATAGGTGACTGGCAGGATGAGTGGAATTTGAAAAGATGTGGGTCTGATCGGAGCGTCAGCAGGCACGACACCTGCCGCGGAGCGGCTTACTTGAACCATTCCATCGAGCAGACCTCCTCCGGCCTGCGGCCTCCGTCCGCCGCTCATGTCAAGCGTTGGGCGGCGGTTCATCAAACATCTACCATCTTGACATGATCGTAACATACCCTGTATAGTTTGTTCATTCTGAATAGGGCTCTCAGTGACTGGCCAGAACCGTGGGTAGAACCATGAGGAAGCCGAGAGCCGATACGACGACAGCCGCTCGCCTGGGCTGGGCACTATGCGCTTGCTGGTGCCTTTTTTGTTGCACGGGAGACCCCCATGAGCCATCGATTGTCGCTTGCCCACATCGAGCAGGCCATGCA
>Ga0315278_10006113_pt1 | contig 10936 bp, 9 predicted proteins | sample YL17G06_0_MG_FD_203880 | JGI IMG/M metagenome (GOLD analysis project Ga0315278, IMG submission 203880) | Sediment microbial communities from Yellowstone Lake, YNP, Wyoming, USA - YL17G06_0 | ecosystem: Environmental > Aquatic > Freshwater > Lake > Sediment | place: USA: Wyoming | collected... | reverse complement strand
GACGGTGTCCCCGTCCACGCCCCAGTAGTCCCGGATGGCCAGGCCGGGCGTCTGCGGGTAGTTTTGGGCGAGCACGCGCAGCCGGACGCCCGTGTCCGCCTCCAGGGCCACCACCCGGGCGGCCAGGCGGGTCTCCTCGCCGGCCGTCAGGAAGCCGGCGACGTCCAGGACGGGGACGGGGGGGCCGGGGGGGAGGAGCTCCGGCTTGTTGACGCCTTCGAGGCGGGCGGACGCGGGGGAGGCTGTTTGTTGGTTGGGGGTTGGGTGAGGAGAGAGGTTAAGGAGAGAGGTTAGGGAGAGTTTTGGGAGGTGTGTCTGAGGAGGAGCGCAAATCGTTTTCGTCTCTCCTCTCTCTCGCCCTTCCATCCCCTCCCTCCTCCCACATAACTCACCAACCAGCAGGCTGACCGCCAGGGTGGCGGTCGCCAGGGTCTGGCCCGCGGCGGCGAGGAAGGCGGGGGCGTCGGGGCGGGGCGGGGCGAGCGCGCCGGCCGACCGGCTGGCCCCGGCCGAGACGGGCGGGCGCACGCGCGCGTGCACGCGAGTGGTGCACGCCCGACGGGTGGCGAGGGCGGGCATGTTTGTGTGTGTGTTGCTGCTGGTGAGAGAGGCCATAGTACACGGGGAGGTCGGGTGAGTCCCGGGGGGCGTGAGGAGGGGGGCAGCGCGACGAGACAGAGACTGCACTCACACCCGCACTCCCTCCCGCTTTTTATTTTCTTCCCTGTCCTCCCTGCGTGTGCCTTTGCGCGCGCCCACGAGCGCCCAGGCCTCCCCTGCCCGCACACGCCCGCGCCACACACAGGCCCGTGCGCGCGTGCCCTGAGGGGGCCCGTTTTTTTACCCACGGAGAAGGTTCCTTTGCTTCCCGCGCGAGCCCCCCTGCACATTCCGCCCTCCGTTGAAAAGCCCGCGGCCGCCCCTGCTCCGACCCTGAGCCCCTGAGACCGCAGGTGCGTGGAATTTGTGCTGGGCAAGCCCGGACGTGCGTGGAGGTGGTGGGGCGACGAGTGTGGGGGGGAACGCGTTTGCACCGTCGTCGGAGAAAACGTTTTCCCCCCGCCGCCAGCCTGCAACGTTTTGCGCCCTTCCTCACCCTCCCCGCCACCGGGACCACACCCCGCCCGCCTCGCCTCGGCCCACATGGACGATGGCTCATCGGCTGGGGTACCTTGCCAGGGGGTGGCGGGCGAGGGCCGGGGCGGGCAGGGGCGCTGGAAGTCACTTGACATCTCTCTCCTGACCGTTCACGCCAAAACCCCGCTCCTCCCCTCTCTCTCTCTCCGCGCGCACAGACATGCTGCGCTTCCGACGCCCGCGCCCCTCGGCCTACGACTCCGCGACCTCCCTGGCCACGCCGGGCGGCACCCCTGAGAAGGTGGTCGACCCGGGCACGCCGGGGTCGGCGTCGCTGGCCCGCCTGGCGTCGACCGCTGAGGCCGCGCCCGCCCCCTCCACTCCGCCTCCCCTCTCCTCCTCCCCGCGGGTCAAGGTCATTGACTATGTCGGCGCGGCAGCACGGCGGCATGGCAAGCGGTACCGGTGAGTGTGGCATGGAGAGAGGAGAGGGAGGGAGAGGGGGAGAAACAAAACAAAGCAGGGCATCGGGGCGCTGCCCCCCGACCCGGACAGCTCACTTTACTTTTTTTTTTTTTTTTTTTTTTCCCCCCCCACACACGCAGCCCCATCGCCGACGCGGTCGCCCTCTTCCACGCCCTCGCCTTCGCCTACCACGCCTCCGTGTGGGGCTGGCACTGCACCCCCGCCGCGGGCGCCCTGCCCGGCACGGCCGGCTTTGGCTGGTTTTTCCGGTACCTCACCTTTTATGCCTACACCCTCCAAACCCTGTCGTTTGGGGTGGCGGCCGCGGCCGCGCTCCACCCGGCGTCCCCGCCGCGCCGCAAGGCCGCCCTCCGGGCCGCCGCCGATGACGCCGCCTGCGCGGTGTTCGGCCTGACCAACGTGGTGACCGTGATGTATTACGGCCTGGAGGCCGCGACGGCGGGCGTCGTGGAGGGCGGGCCCGCCCCCCGCCCGCCCTGGCTCGGGCGCTCGGTGCACGTGTTCAACGCGGCCGCCGCCTGGGCCGACCTGCTGGTGTCCCACCCCCGCTCCTTCTCGCCCCGGGCCGCGTCGCTGTCGCACGCGTCGGCGGGCGCCTACGCCGCCTGGCTGCTGGTGGTGCGGGCGGGGGCGGGGGCGTTCCCGTACCCCATCCTCAATGCGCTCCCCATGCCGTGGGGGTACCTGGGGCTGACGGGGACGGCGCTCGCCCTGTCTGCGGGCCTGTTTGCGCTGGGGCGCCGCCTGTCGACGCCGCTGCTGCGGGTGAAGGCCAAGGCGGGGTGGCCGGTGGCGGGGGTTTAGGGGGGGAAATTGGGGGCGGTGTGTCGTGTTGAAGTGAAAGTGATGTGGAAAAAAAAAAAAAAAAAAAAAAAAAAAATTGTGTTTTTTTTAAATTAAACCCAGAACCCACCCCCCCCCCCAAAAAACAACCCCCCCACCACCACGCGCCCCGGGGCCCCCCCCCCGGGGGGGGCCCCCGGGGGGGGGGTTTGGGGGGGCAAATGGGGGGCGGGGGGCCGTGTTGTAGTGAACTGTATGTGTAAAAAAAAAAAAAAAAAAAAAAAAAAAAAGGTCTGGTTATTTTCCTTTCCACCCTTCCCTGCCCGCCCGCGCAAATGCAAGCCCGCCTCCTCCTCCACGCCCGGGGCACCACCCCCCTGGCCCGCCCCTCCGCGAGTGGGCGCCCCGCCCTGGCCGCACGTTCCTGGCGGACCAACTTCTTCGGGTGAGTGGACGCGGGCGAGTGCTTGGCGCGTTTTTTTGTGTGTGTGTTTCCTCTCGTGCCAGCGACGCCGCGCGGGCGCTGTCTCCCCCGCTCTCTTGTCTCCGACCGCCCGCCCCTCACCTCAGGCACCCCACCCCACCCACCAGCCAACCGGATGACGATGACGACACCACGCCCTCGCCCTCCTCCTCCACCCGCACCGCCCTCAACGGGGCAGCCACGGGCGGCGCGGCGTCCCCATCGACATCCCCTTCCTCGCCCGTCGCCGGCGTCGTCGCGGGCGCGGCCGGCTCGGCCGCCCGCCTCGTGGGCGGGGCGACCGCGGCGGGCGCGGCGGCGGCGGCCAAGCTGGAGTCCTTCCGCCTGCCGGAACTGGATGAGGACCAGGCGAGTGGAGAGAGGCGAGAGAGAGAGAGGAGGGGAGGAGGAGAGGGGCCACAGGTTTCTCTCCTCTCTTCCCGCGCTTGCTTCTTGCACACTCATTTTTTTTTTTTTCCCCACTTCTCCGTCACAGTTTGACATGCTCAAGGACATCGCCGACCCGGCCACCTTTGGGCGGCGCGGAGAGTGGCTGGTCGTCCTTCAGGCCGCCGCCCTCTTCTTCGTGTTCTTCCCGCCGCACGCGGTGTCGGTGGCGGTCCAGCTGGCCGGCCTGGGCGCGGCCGCGGGCGGCGCCGTCTTCATCGTGGGCGGCGCGACTGCCCTCGGCCCGCGCTCCCTCTCCCCCTTCCCCACCCCGCGCCCCACTAACGTGCTCACCACGACCGGTGCCTTCGCCCTGGTGCGGCACCCCATGTACGCCGGCCTGCTCGCCCTGTGCGCGGGGCTGACAGCGGTCTCTGTCAACCCGGGCCGCCTCCTGGCCACGGCCTGCCTGGCGGCCGTCCTGCGGGAGAAGGTGCGGGTGGAGGAGGGGGCGCTGGCGGCGGTGCATGGGGCGGCGTACGAGGCGTACCGGGAGCGGGTGCGGGCGCTGGTGCCGTTTGTGTATTGAAGAGGGGAGGGGTCATCAAACAAACTGCAGAGACCCACCAAGCAAAGAAAGTACATAGTACATGCACGCCCTTTTTCGTCACCCCTCCCCTCCCATCACGCGGGCCCGGCGGCATGGGCGCCAGCAGCAGCAGCAGCAGCAACAACAACAGCGTCGCCGCCGCCGCCAGCACTCCCTCCACCACCGCGCCCCCGCCCCAGCGGTGGCCGCCGCCGCCGCCGCGCCGCCGCCTCCTTCTTCTTCCCGCCGTCACTCGCCGCCACCGCCAGCCCCAGCAGCCCCGGCGGCGGGCGCACCGTCATCGTCCGCTCCTCCCGGCACACGGCTAGCACAAACTCGTCCGCAAAGGGGAGGAGGAGGGTCGGTGCGGCGGCGAGCGGCGGGGAGGGGAGGGTGGCGGGGGAGGGCGCGCCACCCACCCCCCCGTCCTCTTCGTCTCCCTTTTCATCCACCACCGCCCCGCCCTCCGCCGCGGCCGCCGCCCGGGCCGTGGCCAGGCCTGCCGGGTGCAGGGCGATGCGCAGCGTGTCGAAGGGGCCCGTGCCGGAGTAGACGTCGACGACGGTGCCCAGGGGCGCGCCCGCGGCGGCGGCGGCGGGCGTGCTTGCAGGGAGGGGCCCGCCCCCGCCCCCGCCCCCGCCCCCGCTGTCGTCGCCGCTGGTGGCGGGCGCCCCGCCGCCTCGCCCGCGCCCGGCACCCCCCACCAGGCTGACCGCCATGCCCACCAGTTCCTGGACGTAGAATTCAGCGTCCCCGGCGAGGGGCGGGCTGTGAAGGGAGAGGAGAGGGGAGTGTGTTGTGTGCGTGGGGTTGTGAGTGGTGTCGTCTCTCCTCTCTCTCGCTCCATGCCCCCTCTCAACCAACCTTTCTCCCTCTCCTCTCCACACCCCCACCACTCACCGCTCCGCCGCCGACACCCACAGCTCCTGGTTGCACAGCACGCTCGCATCCTCTGGGTTTGTGACGCCTTTCACCCGGACCAGCCACACTTCCCGCCCCTTGAGGAGGGCGGGGCGGCCGGAGAGGATGGTGAGGCGGGCGTGGGTAGGCGCGCCCTTCCCGCCGCCTGCCCGCCCGCCAAGCGCGCGGCCGCCGGCCCGGGGCGCCGCCCACGCGGCCGCCCCCGCCCTCCCCAGCCGCCCTGCCGGGTCGTCCGTGACGGGGAAGACCCGGAGCTCTCCCTTCAGACCGTGCGGGGCGCCGATGGTGCCGATGAGGACCAGGTCGGCGGGCGGGGGCGGGAGGGGCGGAGGAGGAGTGGGGGCTGAGGCGGTGGCGGCGGCGGCGGCGACAGCCGCGTCCTCGCCGAAGGGCGTCGCCCTGGCGGGCAGGCCACGCCTCCGCGCACCCGCGACTGGCGCCCGATGTAGTAAGCATAGGCTGGAGCCTGCGTGAGGGGTGGGCCGGTGTGTGCGGGTGGGTGGGAGCGCCGGGGCGGGCGCCCGGGCGGCCAGGGTGGCATGCAGCCGTTGCATCATTTTTCACTTTTTCAACTAGTGGCACACTTTTTTTTTTTTTTTTGCTCACGTTCTTTTGAGAGTCGCTGTTGTTTTCGACGCGCACACAAGAGCTCTTGCTGCCTGAGGGCTAATCACCCCCAGCGCCTGCGATGGTGCGTATACAGGACGAGAAATCACGCCTGCCACAAGAAAGGTTGGGGGGACAAGGCCAAAGCCTGCTCTCTGCTTTTTCTTGGGCCGCCGCCGCCGCACACCTAGCCGAGCCGCATGTGTCTTTCTCACACCCTCCCCCTCTCCATTCACACCCAGGTCAAGAAGGTCACCCGCCTACGGGACAAGGCGGCCCGGGCGGCCAAGGTTAGCCAGAGAGAGATAGATAGATAGAGAGAGAGAGAGAGAGCGACAAAGAGGGGCAGCCGCGTCCCCTGTGGCGCGGCCTTCCAACTCCCTCCCCCGTCGCTCATTCGACCTCTTCCCGTCCCCACCAGGCTGGCCCCGCCACCGCCACGACCGCCGCCCCGCCCGCCGACGCCCCCCTCCCGCCCTCTCACATCCGGGCCAAGCTCGTAAAGCGCCTGCACTTCTTCGACCGGGTCACGGGAACGGCGCGGAGGAAAGGAGGAGGGGGCGGCGTGTCAAAGCCTGTGGCTGCTGCTGCTGCAAAGACAGCGGCACCGCCCCCAGCGGCCCGGCCCTCCGCCTCCATTGCCGCCCTCCTGGCCCGCCCGCTGGGCACGTCCCCCCTCGTCCGGGGGACCTGCCTGGGCCCCTCCCCCTCCGCCCTGCGCCGGGCCAAGCGCAAGGCCAGGGCGGGCGCGGCCGTGGGGGGCGCCCTGAAAGATTTGGGGCGCCACCTGGCGGCCGCAGTCGAGGACGCCGTGGCGGCTGCCAGGCTGCACCCCGCGCCGCCCACCCCCAACTTTTCGCGGGGCAGGGTGCGCATGGCGGTGGGGGCCGTGGAAACCGCCCGCCTGACAGCCGTCGTCGCGCACCCGGCCTTCTGCGCGGACCCTGTTGCCGCCATCGGCGCCCACCTGGCCGCCTCCTCGCCGCCCGTCGCGGCGGGGCGGGCCCGGCCGGGCGCGGGCGCGGGCGCGGGCGCGGGCGCGGGGGGTGGCGACCCGCAGCGCGCCCGCCAGCAACGCATTCGGCGGCGGCGGGAAGCTAAAGCGGCGGGGCGGAAGCGGGGGGCGATGGCGCTGGGTTGAGAAGATAGAGGGAGAGATGACGACGGACGACGGACGACGGACGACGCGTTTGTTTTAGAGCGGGGTGTGAAAACATTTTCTTTCTTTCTTTGATAACATTTTTTTTTCTCTCTCTCCCATCTCACTCCTTCACCGTCAGCGCCCCGCCCACGCACGCGTACGCCGCCCACCCCCCTCCCACCCGCACCGCATCCGCGCCATCCCCGCCCACCCGACGAAGGCGCAGTTGCAGGGCGGCCCCGTCGGTCGCCAGCAGCCCCGCCGTCAGCCAGACGGCGGGCGGGAGGGCGGACAAGGAGGCGCCCCCCGCCTCACCGCACGGCAGCTGGAAGGTGGCCTCCAGGGCCCGGCCGGCCACGCTGGCGAGCAGCCGCCCCGCAGGCGGGAAGAGGAGGAGCGTGTTGGTGTCATCATTCTGGACAAGCAGGCGGGAGCGGCGGCCCCTGACGGGCGGCGGGGCGCTCCGGGCCGTGCCCCCAACCTCGACCACCTCGCCCTCCTCGCCTGTTTTCGTCACCAGGCGCACCGCCAGGGAGGCGGACGACGCGGCCCTCGCCCCGCGCGCCCACACCCGCACGCAAATGCCTTGCTCAGATGGAGGCCCGGTCGCCGCGCCGCCCGCGCCGCCGCCCGCCAGCCTGGGCTCCGCGGCCAGGGCGTCGGCGACCGCGAGCAGCCCGGCCCCCGTGTTCGCGCAGTTTTTGCCTCCTTTGCCTCCCTCCAGCAAGGCCGCCGCGGCGTCGGCCGCGACGCCGGCCCAGTCCATGGAGGCCAGGGCAGTGGCCAAGGGGGTCGGCATCTCCTGGATGAGGAGCGGGGCGGAGGAGAAAAGGAAAGAGGAAAGGGCGGCCCCCCCACCCCCACCCCCACCCCCAGCACCAGTGGCCGCCGCGATGGCCGCCACGGCCGCCAGGGGGCCGCCGCCGCTGTTGCCGCCGCCCGCTCCTGCTGCGATCACCCCTTGCAGGGCGGGCAGCAACAGGCCTGCCAGGGGCGGCAAGGCATCGTGGTGCGGCCCCGGCGCCCGCAGCGCGGCGGCCAGCCTCTGGGACACGGCGGCGGCCGCCCCACCGCCGCCGCCGCCGCCGCCGCCGCCGCGCCCGCCCCAGGCGGCGGCGGGCCCGGCCACCAGCCACAGCGCGGCCAGCCAGGCGTGGCCGGCGTGAGGGGGCAAGGTAGCCGCCACTTCCACCGCAGACACGGCCGCCCACCCACCCCCGCCCCGGCGCAGCAGGGCGCCGGGAGCGGCGGCCTGTGTCGGCGCCGCCCGCGCCTCCCACGGCGGGGCGGCCAGCAGTGCCGCCAGCGCCGGCACCGCCCCGCCAGTCGCCAGGCGCCCCGCCACGCCCGGGCCCAGGTCACTGGCGCGCTGGGCCAGGCCACGCAGGGCGCCCAGGGCGGCCAGGGACGCGGAAAAGGCGGCCTCAGCGCCCGCGGACGCCGGGGACGCGAGGGCTGCCGGGGCAGCGGGGGTGGCGCCGGTGGTCGCTGCTGCGGCTGCTGCCGCCTCCGCACAGCCCCGCGCCTCCGCCCCGTCCAGCCACCCCACCGCGCCCACCGCCCAGGCTGCCGCGTCCACGGCCGCCTCCTCCCCGCCGTCTCCACAAAACACCAGGGCGGACGCCACGTCGGACAGGAGGACGAGGCCGAGCAGGGAGGCGGCCGCGGGCTCCTGGAAGAGGGCGGCCTCCGCGCCGAGGGCGGCCGCCGCCCGGGCGGCGCCCTCCTCCCCTCCGCTCACCGCCAACGCCGCCGCCACGGCCGGCCAGGCCCTGAAACGCCAGGCGGATGCATAGGACACGGCCCGGACCAGGGCCGGGATGGCGCCCGGCGTGGCCGCGAGGGCGGCGGGGACCCTGTCGGGGTTGTGAGGGCGGCCGCTGCCGCCGCCCTCCTCCTTTTTTGGGGGGGCCGTCCCCTTCTCCGTCACCGCGCTCGGTTGCCGTCCTCCTGCCGCCCGTCCCAATGCGTCCGCGTGTGCGGTCAGGGCAAGTCTTACCAGGGCCGCATGCTGGGCGGCCCAGGCACGGGAGCCGACCTGGTAAAAGGGAGGGGAAGGGATGGATGGGAGGGGGAGTTACCAAACGACACGTCAACCAACCTGTCCCTTTTCATTTTTATCATTTCTCGCATCTCACCACGCCCGCCGCCGGCCCCGCCAGGGTTGCCGCCCAGGCCCAGAGGTCGGCATCGGTGACGGCTGATGAACAGGAGAAGGCGCCTGGGGGGGGGGGCTCCAGGGAGAGCAGGGCGGAAGAGGAGGAAGTGGTGGGCGGCCGCATTGTTGAGCTGAAACGCATTCTGTGAGGGTTCTGTTTTGGACTACACGCCCCCCCCCCTCTCCCATATATCTCCCCCTAAAGAAACGCAGACAGCCCCCGCCGCCCCGCCCCGCCACACGCTCACTCACCCCCCTCCCTCCTCCTCCTCATCCTCATCCCGCCGCCTCGCCAGCGCTTCCGCGACAGCCTCCAGCCGGGCCGCCGCTTCTGCGCCCTCATCCACGGGCGCATCCACCTTGCCCGGCCAGGCCGCCGCGGGCCGGGCGGCCGCCGCGGCCGCGGCCGCGCCCGCCCACGCGTGCGCCAGGGCGAGCAGCGCCGCCGCCCGGGCCAGCCGGGCAGCCTCGCTGCCGTCCTCGCTCACCGCCAGCGCCGCCCCGGGAACGCCCACCCCGCGCACCACGCACCGGGCCACGCCGCCCAGCGTCGAGCTCACGTCCACCTTGGCGGCCGCCCACAGCGCGCCCAGCATGGCCGGCAGGGCCGCCGCCTCCAGGCGGGCCTTCTCCGCCGCGGCGGTGGGCGGGGGAGGAGGGGTAGGGAGAGGGGGAGGGGGAGGGGGAGGCTCGCGGCTGCTGCTCCCTGGCGGCACGCTCTCCACCGCCTGGGCGGTGGCAGCGGTGGCAGCGGCGGTGGCAGCGGTGGGAGCGGCGGCGGCGGCGGCGGCGGCGGACGCGCCCTCCTCCTCCACCCGCGCCCGCCGGTCGGCATCCTCCAGCTGGAGGGTGAGCGCCGCCACCCGCACCGCCGCGCCCGCGGCCTTGGCCCGGCCGGCCAGGGCGCCCCAGGCGAGGCGGGTGGACAGGGCGACGCCGCGCAGGGAGGCCCCGCCCGCGAGCTCCCGCTCCGCGGCCGCCCCGTACGCCTTGGCGACCGCGCGCAGCAGGGGGACGCCAAAGCAGGCGCCCGCGAGGGCGCGCCCCTCGACCGCCGCCGCCGCCACCCAGGCGTCCGCGGCGGCAGGGCCGGCCGCGTGCGTGTGGCCGCGCAGGCGGCGGGCGAGCTTGGCGGCCAACAGGGCTCCCCGCCCCGCCTGGGCGGCCGCGGCCTGGGCGGCGCCCGCCCGGAGCGCGTCCAGCGAGGCGCCACCCTCCGACGCGGCGGCCGCCGCCGACGCCGCCCGGGCCGCCGCTGCCAGCCCGAGCTCGCCGACCAGCCCGCCGAACCGCCCCCCGCCAAACAGGGCGCCGAAGAACGCGGCCCCGTCCAACCCGGCCGCACCCTCCCGCCCCGCCACCGCGGCCAGGCCCCCTCTGTCGTAGGCAGCCCGGGCGGCGGGGTCTGAGAGGACCTCGTACGCGCGGGCGAGGGCCTGGAAGCGGGCCGCCAGGTCGGCCGCGTCGACGGCGGCGGCGACGGGGGTAGGGATGGAGGTGGTGGGGGTGGAAGGGCCGCCACCGCCGCTGCCACCACCGCCAGCTGCAGCAGCGGCGGCAGCAGCGGCGGTGGCCGCCGCGGCGTGTACGTTTTTTTGGCCTGCCGCCTTGTCCGGGTGCACCAGGCGCGCGCGCGCGTGGAAGGCGCGCTTGATCGCCGCCCCGTCCGCGGACCGGGCCACGCCCAGGACGGCGTACAGGTCATCGGCGGGCGGCGGCGCAGCAGGACCGCGCGCCACACCCGCTGCCGTGGCAGCAGGCGCCGTCGCGGGGGCCACGGCCAGGGCGGTCGAGGGCGCGTCCACCCACGCCCGGCGCTCCCTGTCCCAGGCCGCGCCCCGCGCCCGCGCGCGCACGGCGTCGGGGGTGGCGGCCACGCCCCGCACGATCTGGGCCACGCCCACGCCCGCGCCCAGGACGGGCATCACGACCAGGCCCGCCACGCCCGCCGCCAAGCCCTTGGCGAACCCGGCGCCCCCCTCGCTCACGGCCCCGAGCGCCGGCGCGGCCACCACGCCCGCCACCCCGCCGAGCACCCCTTTTGCAAAGGACTTGGCGCCCGAGGACAGGCCGGCCTTCCAGTCCCGGGGCTTGCGGGTGGAGAAGATGTCGTTGAGGGAGACGTTGTCGGCAGCAGGGTCGGCGGGCGCGCCCGGAGGAGGGGGGGGGTGCCTGGGGATGGGAGAGGAGAGAATGAGAGCGGGGGTCGCTTTTTTTTTTTTTTTTTTTTTTTTTTTTTTGGGCCCCCGGGGCGGGGGGGGGGGCGGGGCCCTGGGGGGGCCCCGCGCACCCCCCGCCCCGGTGGAGGGGGGGTTTTATGGGGAC
>Ga0315278_10006112_pt1 | contig 10936 bp, 9 predicted proteins | sample YL17G06_0_MG_FD_203880 | JGI IMG/M metagenome (GOLD analysis project Ga0315278, IMG submission 203880) | Sediment microbial communities from Yellowstone Lake, YNP, Wyoming, USA - YL17G06_0 | ecosystem: Environmental > Aquatic > Freshwater > Lake > Sediment | place: USA: Wyoming | collected... | reverse complement strand
GGCGCACGATACTGGGATTACACCTGCGGACGACCGATTCCGTCTGATCGGACGACCCATCCGAGGCTACAATAACTTCCAGCCGATCAAAAGGATATTCCTGCTTGAGACAATTCTCAATTCGCGTCGCTAGACGCGGAGCCTCATTCCATGCCGCAATGACAATCGAGACTCGCGGGGTAATCGATGCACGAAGCACCGATCGTCGCTGACACAAGCCCCACACCCAGAGAACGAGTGGGTATCCTGCGTAGGCGTACATCACGACAAGAAGCGAGCTAAATAGCAGTACCTGCGGGATTATCTCAAAATGACCGGGACTCATGGCGATTGCTGACGTTCCCAGTTTTGCCTAAAAATCTATCATGGTGATGGAGGAGGGTTAGTGCCCCGAGACCGTACAGAACACCTACACGATCCACGAAATCTGCCAGGTCCGAGAACTCGACAATGGCATCAAACTTTCTTCGGATCTCTTCACACCGCATACCCATATGGCGCTGTTGAGGAAACTTTTTTCACGCCCTGCAGATCGGGGTGAAAACCTGCACCGACTTCGATTAGCGCCGATAAATGCCGGTGCACGGCAATGCGCCCCGCAACCGGCCTGCTGCGCCAGTTATCTGCCCAAGAGCACGGACTTGTCGGGCTACACCCAGCCCGCGCTGGACACCCTCGCCCATCGGCTCAATACCCGCCCGAGAACATGTCTCAACTGGGCCACGCCACCGGAGGTTTTTACACAGCTTCGTCATCATTCACCCGTTGCACTTGGAACTTGAAACAGCCCGGTGAATCGTGGAAGGGGCGTGAATTGAATATAAAGACGGATTGAGCGCCTGGACTGCTTTCGGGCATGGTCCTATGGGCGTTACTGGACAACGCTGTTGCACATATGCGCATACCGATAGACAGTCCTGGCGACCTTCAACACGTAGCTGGTATCCCGCAAGCCGAAACGATAGGCCCACATTGCCAGGCGCAGGTATGATTTATTGAGAAGTGTACGAGGAAAGTCTTTGGCTTTGAGTAGCTGGTGAGTATCTTCGAGCAGCCTCTGCTTCTGAGCGTCGCGGGAATGTCTAAAATATGTCTGCGAATCCCATTGAGAGATGAGATTTTCAGGCATGGGGACTGGGCAGGGCTCGTGGTCAGGATACGCTTGCCATGGTACCCGCAACATGCTCGGCGGCATATACTGGAGCCATTGGTTATAGAACCCATGCCGCAGACAGAGATCGATGGGGCTGGAGACCATCAGTTCTACGAAGTCGCTGTCGAAGTATGGTAACTGAAGTTCTAAGCGATGGAGATCAATGTCCTCGAAATGCTCGGTCAAATGGCGTCTTTGATCGTTTAACATTAAGAAAAGATAAAAGTTTCTGCCAGGATCGGTTGCATGTAGGGCCTGTAATTCCTGTCGCACGCCTTCGAACGGGAGGCTGACGAGTTGTCCAACCAGATTCGATTTGAATAGCCGAATGAGAACGTTCGCTCTTTCGCGGTTCAAAAATATCTGAACAGCGGCGTCGGGATTGCCAGCTCGGACGAGGTCCACGATCTCTTTCGTAATGTAGACATGTCCGACTCCCACACTCCCACCATCGCCAGCCCAGGCGAGTTGGGGGCGAGGCACGGGCTGTTGCTGACGGGCCTGAGACGATTCCCACGCGCCATTTCTTCGCCAACGAGACCTACTTCCATCTCCTCCAGCTGGCCTACAACCTGATCAACTGGTTCAAGCAGCTCTGCTTGCCCCCGGAGTTTCAGCGGGCAACCTTCCAGACTCTCCGTCACAAAATCCTCCTCATGCCGGCTCAGTTGCGGCGAACCAACAATCGCCCCCGGCTGGCCTTGCCGGGCAAGTGGCCCACGAGAAGGGGTCTGGCGATATGCCCTGCAGAAGATTGAGAAGCTCAAGGTGTGACCGTGCCATTTTTCACGCCGGATTCAGGTTTATTCGAGTGCCGAGATTGTCTTCTTGGCAGCATCCCGCCATTCGAAATTACGTGCATGTTGCCGGATAAGCGCATCATCAAATTGGCGGTATTGGATGTCATTCATGGTGCGTGTAAGTCCTCCTTCGACGGAAGGGTCGTAGAGAATTCCACAGTCAGGGGTTATTACATCTTGCAAATGTCCGAGGCGCGGCGCGATGACCGGCCGTCCGAAACTGATGGCCAACATCGCGGCGCCTGAAGTTAGGATGTCCATATATGGCAACACGACGACATTACAGGCTTTGAGGTAACATTGAAGCTCGTCGTTTGGAACGAAGCGATCCTCGAGGCTAATCCGCTGTGGCTGACACTCTATTTGCGCCTTGACCCGCGCGGAGTATTCCGTATCCTGAAATCTGCCTACGATCCATAGGGCTGCCTTGCCAAACGGGCCATTCTGAAAACACTTTATCAGGTACTCAAGATTTTTATACTCCTTGCACAAGCCAATAAAGAGAAAGACAAACTGATCAGCAGGAATTCTTAGCCGAGTTCGTGCGGACACGCAACTGCATTCATCCGGGTAAAACCCAATCCAGTTGCCATGGGGAATGATCACGAGCTTTCCGTGAACACCAGGAAACTCCTGAGCAACTGCTAAGGCAGCGAACTCGCCATGTGCGAAGATCCGGTAGCTTAGCGACACCAGCATTTTGCGGCCGAGGCGGTCCAGGAATGCGATCTTATTTCGAACATGTGGGTAGAGGTTGTGAGCAGTCCACAGTAGCCGGATACCACAGAGCCTGGTAAGCACCAGAAGTAGGATAAAACGAACGAATTTCTTCAGACTTACGATTACCGACCTGTCCTCACTATACATGAACGACGGCCAGTTTAAATGCAGGTAATCCACGCCTCGGCGATTTGCCAGGAGCCAACGCCCCGAGAAGTCGCCTTTAATTACTCGGGCCCCTTTATCTTGCAGGGCACTATAGTAGCACGTGGTGTAAGCATCTGGCCCAATCGGAATGCCAATGATGGTCAGCATACAATACAATCCTGACATAGATTATTACCAGTGGTTCTATCCCGTCATTGCCTGGAATGCGGTGCTGCGTTCTATAGGGGGACCTTGGAACAGAAGGTACCTGCCGACACCGGTTTCGGTTCTTCCTCCTAAATCATTTCAGGAAAGTACAAACACCCGTGCCAATACGAAGAAAACCACATGAAACCGCCATTCTTCACTGCGAAAGGCCAGATACGACCCGATGAAGCCGCCGAATCACAGCTTCGGCTGTTGCCTTGGGATTGAGCAAGATGTCGAGAGCATAGGAGATCGCCGCAAGGGCAAGCCTCTGGACACTTAATGGGTAACCTACTGCAGCGAGTTTCCCACGGTGAAAACTCCAAAACTCCCGCCCAGGCCGCCTGTAGATTTGCTGCCCTAAGTAACGGTAGTAATCTCGAAGGTGCCTCTTGGTTTGGCCCTTCAGCTCGTCGTCGCTGAGGTATTTTGAACCGTACTTGACCAGCTCATACAAAATGCCAGGCAAATAGGTATTGAATCGTTTCGAAAAGGATGTCAGCGAGCCCTCTTGCATTCGCCGGAACGTCAGGATTTGATGCACGAAGCCAAAATCATGATCTCCGAGGAACTCGAAGCACGCTTCCGAGTCTGCGTGAAAATTGGACTCGTTGTAGAAGGCGTGGCGACTGCGTATGATTTCTGAACGATAGAGTACCGACGTAGGAGTACCGAAAACATACGGTCCTCCTAGCAGCCTAAGGCGACATGCCTCACGCCCACCCGGAACAATAGTGCTAGGGTAGGGCAATCCGACCCACGCCACGCCAACGCTTGGTTGACCGTAAAGTCCATAGGCTCCTACGATTACAACAGAGGGATGCTTCTCGGCGAGGTCAACCATCTTTTCGATGCACTCGGGGAAAAGCCAATCGTCTGCAGCCACCACCTTGCAGTACTTACTCTGAGGCGCGATCTGCCGAAAAGCGACGTTATGGTTCGCGATCACACGGACGAAGGTTTCGTTGTTGTGGATTCGGATACGTGCATTTCTACCGGCGTACTCTTCAGCGATGCGGAGGGTTCCGTCTGTGCTGCAGTTGTTGACGATTGTGTAATCCCAGTTTGTGTAGGTCTGGGACAGCACGCTTTCGATGCACTCGCGAAGATAGCGTTCGTCGTTGTAGACTGGCGTCACCACACTGACGAGAGGGTTCTGGTTAAGTATCATCGCTTGGCTACGGGGGCTTCATCTTCCTGATGCCCTGAACCCTGCTTTCAATGCATGCGGCTCGCGCATGCACGTGTCTTCAACTGGCGGACGGTGTCAACTGTAAACGGAACCGGGACTCGATAGCCACCACAAAAGATTCGCGAGTGAGATTCTTCAGTCATTATTGATTTGATTGCTCTGTCGACTCTACCCGCTTAAGCCATATTTCGTGCCAATACGGATACATACTCCTTGGGCAAAAAAGACGATTGTCGCTGAAGCACCCGCTGCACGTTACACCCTCAAGGATGATACAGGCACTGGGCATTCGAGTCATGGCACCATTTCTTTCGTTAATAATCTGCTCTACCCGCCTGAGCACCCGGAACGTTTTGCCGCAATACGGCACCATTTCCACATCGAAGGACAGCCCCCGATTTTTCCGACCCTCATTGATGGTGGATATGATTTCTTCCCTTGAGCGGACCTGCACCAGTTCGCCCGGCTGAAGGTTCAGCACAGTAGTGGGTGTTTTGCCCTTTGCGAGTCCACAGACATACGGATATGGGCGCCCGCGCCAATGTGAGCGCATGACCAAATTGTAGAGAGCGATCGTCCCATACCAAATGAAATCACGAAACCGCAGATTCCGAGACGTCAGATCCTTCAAATACTGGCGTAGGTCCCACCACTTGAGTGGAGTTGTTGCGCGAAGTATCTCGGTCGCCTGGCAAATATATCGTTCCGCGTTTTCGCCTTCCGAGATCGACGCCTTGGTACTTTGCTGAAGAGCCTTCAGGTCACACCGCTCCACCACGTTTTTCACCGCGGAACGCGTAACAGAAGCTAGTTCTGCAGGATGGACGTACAGTTCCCGTTTTGTAATGCGTTTCAGCCATGCTTCCTTCCAGAAAAGCAGGCATTTTGCCTGGCAGTCCCCGTGCGCCTTACCATCACAACGAAGCCCCTCGAGGTGAACCGCGTTTGTCATGCGCCTTCCTTGATAGTGCGCGATGGTATCGCAAGTCTTGTGGGCCACCTTAATTACGCGGAATCTTTTTCCGCAGTACTGAAGCATCTCAGGCATGAATGGGAGTGAATCGAGATGACCAAGGTCGTTTAGCGTGGCGAGGATCTCATCGGCACTCCGCACCTCCACCCAGTCCCCTGCGCGGAGAACCAGCATGTGGCTCACTGGTGACTCGGAATCACTCGTGTTCAAGAACTACCTCCCGACCGATCCCGGCATGTTCATATATGAGCCCCACCTACATATCCCAACCGCATTCCACGTCAACAGCACCGCGCCATACCTTGTTCGTCAAATTCGTCAAACTAGAGTAGTCTTCACAGATAAATTTGGGACCCTGGCAGTCAAGTGCTGTCGCAATTGGCTGATCCGGCCCAACCATCCGAACGCCCAGACCATCCCGCGTCCCGGCACCTACGCCTGTTTAACCCTCCACCGCTGCGGGAAATATACGAGGCCGTGCCTGCTGTCGAGCATGCGTCCAGATTTGTAGACATCCGCAACCTCAACCTCCAGCGAGGCACGTGCATCGCCATCGTATACAATCTTGCTCGATTGGCCAGTGATCCAGAGTGAAAACGAGTACTGTCCGGGAACCAGGTTGAGCGAGTCGATCTCCAACTCAATATACCCGCCCCCGGGCCCCACTTTGGGGATATGAATCCCATGGAGCAAATGGCTAGTTTCCGTAATCAGCGTCCCCATCTCTGTAAACAGCCGCAACCCGAAGCTTGGGTCGCGCATGAGTTTCTCGGCGTGGTAGTGAAATCGGAGGATCAAGCCGTCTCCGCTTCTGATTATTGCACAGGGCGTACCGTCGGGACTCAAGAATTCGAGCCTTGTGTACCGGATCTCACCGCTGCCCAATCGGTTCTTCGTCCCCGACAGATCAGAACCTGAAACCCGCTCGCCGGCAAACGAGCCCAGGTAGCTCGCGATGACGTCCTTGGCGACTCCATCCATCCGGACTTTTCCCTCGTCAATCCAGATCCCACGGGAACAGAGGTTTTCGACAGCCGCCAGATTATGCGAGACGAAGAGCACTGTACGACCGCTGTTTCGTAATCCTTCCATGGCTTGGATGCACTTCTTCTGAAATCCTGCGTCGCCCACAGCCAATACCTCGTCGACAATCAGCACGTCTGGTTCCAGGTGAGCGGCGACGGCAAACCCAAGTCGCAGACGCATCCCGGACGAGTAATGTTTGATCGGCGTGTCGATAAACTGCTCGACGCCCGAAAAATCGACGATAGCATCGAAACGCTCTTCGACCTCGCGCTTCCGCAGGCCGAGAATGGAGCCGTTAAGATAAATATTTTCCCGGCCGGTCAGCTCATCATGAAAACCGGTCCCGACCTCCAACAGAGAAGCGACGCGCCCATTTACCTTTACTTCCCCTGAGGTCGGGTAAGTGATCCTCGACAAAATCTTGAGTAGCGTACTCTTCCCTGCTCCGTTTCGTCCGACAATGCCGACGACTTCCCCTTCGTCCGCGTCAAATGAAACATCTCGCAGTGCCCAGATGGACTCTGTCTCTTTCATGCCACCAAAAGGCCGCTTGATCATCTCGACGAGCCGCTCCCGGAGCATCTGGTCATGCTGGACCCGTCCAAGCCGATATCGCTTGGAGAGCCCTTGAACCTCAATGCGGCGCGTCACGGCACCTATCCTTTCTCATACGAGGTCCGCCATGGCCTTCTCGGTGCTCTTAAAGTAAGCCACACTCGTGACGAAAAGCACTCCGGTGATAACGACGGAAAGCTTAAGGAGGTTCCAGTCGAGAACATGACTTGGAACCACCACATACCGGAAGGCCTCGATAAGCCCGCTTAACGGGTTGAGGGCTAGCAGCCATTGGAACCGTTCGGGGATCATGCTTGCAGGATAGATAATAGGCGTAGTAAACATCGCGAGCTGGATAACGAAGGGTAGGGCATATTTGATGTCCCGATATTTGACATTGAGTGCCGCGAAGAATGCGCCCAAGCTGAGCGAAAGGAGCATGAGCAGGACGACAAGCGCCGGCCAGAGAAGGAGATTCCAGCCCAGAGGAATCTTGTAGTAAACAATAAACCCGACTAGGAAAACGGAGCTGATCAGGAAATCCATCAGGTTGCCAAGCGCGGCGGCGGCCGGGAGGATGACGCGGGGGAAGTAAATCTTCGTCAAGAGGCCGCTGTTGGCTACAAGGCTCATCCCCGCATTGGTCACGGTTGAGGAGAAGTAAATCCAGGGTACCAGTGCGCTGAAGTAAAAGACCGGCCCCGGTATTCCATCAGTAGGGATTTTCGCCAATTGACCGAAAAATAACGTAAACACCAGCATAGTAAAGAATGGCTGAATGACCGCCCAGAGCACGCCCAATACGGTCTGCTTATACCGCACCTTCACGTCACGCCATGCGAGAAAATAGACCAGCTCTCGATAACGCCATAATTCTAAAATCCAACTAGCATTAAGTCCCATACCGCATTTGCTCCTCTCTCCCCATTTATCCTCTAGTAGTATTTTGCATTTCCATATGACTGTCGGTTGTTACTACCATTGTCCCCTTACCATTCACCTACACCGTGTAGTATGGACATGAAGAAGAATGCGTACTGTCGGGACAATACTGCGCCACTTATAGCCATGGTGCTGGTATAAAGACGCTGACTGCTTTGCACCTGGCGGGAGACGGAACGTATTAACCGAGAATGCCTATCCGGTGACCATAACATGATCGACAAATGTCGACGATGCCTGTGTCAATTTAGCGCTCCAGCGGAGAACGGCTCAGTTGGATCACCCAGTCTTCCCCATCAGGTGCAATAGATGAAGTCCAGTTTGAACCTTGAGCAATACCAGTCGCCGAATACTCCCCGCTTCGAGGATTGAACCACCTCATCTCATAGCGGCCAGATTCAAGCTTCGCTGTGACACTCCCCCCCTTAGGAAGATAAATGACATATACACGACCTGGCTCGGCAAGACAAAATGATCCGTTATTCACCAGCTCATCATGTGGATCGGTTTTCCACCATTGAAAGCTGGAAAAGAAGTGCACCATGTGAGCATACCCTTTGAGCATCACCATCGTCTTGTCACCGCGCCCGTTTACCCACCCCCCCCCAGTGCCCGGGCCCATTCCGGTTCCTCGTTTCGCTGTTTCGCCGGTGGTTTGATAAGTTCCAGCCATGGCCATTTCCCATGCAGCACGCCGATTCGCATCAGCCGAAGCAGCAGGAGCCTTGTAATGAGCCCATTCGGGGTAGTGATCCTCGTACCCGTACTCTTCATTGACTTGCGGGATGATTCGGCCAGCACGTGCTTGCTGTTTCCGCTGCTCCAACATCCAGGCATGAATCGGCCGCTCCCACATTTGGAAACTAGTCATGCCGAACCAAGGAGAACCCCTATCCTGATGATGGTTTTTCCTGGGATGACTTGTAGCCAAATGGTGATAGGGATCCAATTCGTATAGGAAAGTTCCTGTCTCATGCGTCCAGGCGTCGCTCCGAAACCCATCCAGGTCATCGCCTAAATCCCAAGTTACGTTGGAATAGCCCCCCAACCTGGCCACCGCATAGCGTATATAACGAAGTTCATCTGCAGAGGCTGCTTCCGGATGTACGCGAGTCTCGCCCCACCCAAATATGATTGAGACAATAATGTCTCTTTCACGCGCATACTTCAGCATTCGTTCAAACTTTTCCCAGTAGTCAACATAAAATCTGGAATAATCAAACCCTGGGTTTGCAATGTCATCTGGCCGTTTTGCAATCCATGGATTGAGATGCGCATGAAACCCCCCTCCCGGCTTGATCGGCTCTGTCCAGAAATGATCCGATCGGCCGTCCAGCAATACCCGGATGCGATTGATATCTAGAGAGTGAAGGCGACTAAGACTTTCGTCGATGATCTTTTCATCGTCCCAGCCCATTAGCAGGAAGGCCGTCGTCCCATTGAGGTAATAGTGTTCGCCCGTGCCTTTCCACAGAAAGTGCCAGGGGTACGCAGGATCTACGAGGACAAGACCACGGCGCTTGACATCAACCGCCTTGAACCTTCCTGAATGCACTTTTTGAAGATTGTCCTGCCAGTAGGTAACCGAGTACGTATACTCGCCTGCCTCCATTGGCATAAAGCGGACACGAAAGACGCTTCCATCAACTGAATCACAAAACCCCTGAACAGCAACATCATTCACTTTTTCGTTCCTACTGAGCGAGAAACTTGCATTTACAAAAACGTCCGTAAATGGGTTTTGCGCATTCGGCTGCTCCACATTCAAGGTAACTTCATGGAAGTCATACACTTCAACGGAATTGGACGACTGAACAAAGGTAATATTAGGCAAAACTGTTGGATGAGATTGTTTAACCATATCTGGGTGAGAATCTGAGCAACTCCAGCACAAAAACGCTAATAACAGGAGACTGATCATCCCGTACCGTGGTTTCAGATTCGACTCCATTACTTTGTGTGTATTGTCCATGGACAAGTACGTGTTTACAGGGAGACGCTTCGCCAGTAAATCCTACAAAGACCTTTCGAAGGTCGTCGCGCCGGGATCATTCTAATGACTGCGGCTGTTTCTTAGACTGCAGTAGTTTCAATTAAGAACTAGCTTTCTCGCATAAAAAGCTTCGGCGAACTTGGAAGGCGCATTCGACTCAACACCGCGCAGCCTGAGAATTGCACGGAATGTCTCCTCGGTAAACCACTGGTGAGAACGCTGGCTTTGAAAATTCTCCAACAAGTATTTCATTTTCTTGGCACACACTTCCTCACTGAGGTGAACGAACAGGTTCGGGCTTCCAAGGCCCCCATCGTACTTGATGATTTCATACTCAAGGATCAAATGGTCCCGAAAGGTATTCCACGTCAATTCAGAAATCAGCCGATGATCCTGATGGAGATCGTCTCGAAAATGAGTGAAGACAATATCAGGACTTATCGTTCGCTTCAGTTCTTCAAAACACGCCTTGATCTCCGAGCCGATATAAGGAAAAAAGCTTTCCTTAAAGTCTTTGACGACAATCTCTTTTTTGATCGTTCCCCTCAGGAACATTTCCGCACTTCTTTCAGCTTCTAGCCGTCGCGCGGGGCTTGCTGCAAAAACCACCCACCACACCTCCAATTCTTGGCCCTGTTCCAAGAGGCTCAAGATAGTTCCACCGCAACCGAGCTCAATATCATCGCTATGCGCTCCCAAAAACAGCGCCTTGAGCGGCTCTCCTTGTTTATGAACGAACGATAGCCCCCGCATATGATCGAGATCCTACTCCTGGCCGTTGGCCTTCCACACTTGCCAAGGCGCCTTGTCTTTTGAAAACAAGTCGTCCAGATACTGTTTGTCTTTGAACGTATCCATGGCAACCCAAAAGCCCTTATGCCGGACAGTCATCAGCTGTTGTTTTTCAATGAGCCTTCTGAATGGCTCACAGACTAACTCTTCCCCATCCCTAATCTGTGAAAAGATGTCTTTTCGTAGGATGAAGTATCCTCCATTGATCCAGATGTCCGAATCCCCGATATGTTGAATACCGGCGACCTCATCCCCATTCTTCAACGCGACAACGTGAAAACTCTGCGTCGGCTTGACCGAAAGAAATGAGGCAGTTTTGTCCTGTTTCATGAACTCTTCGATATAATCCGGCAAATAGAGATCGGTTAGCCCATCTGCGTAATTGGCGAGAAAGACTTCGTCGTTTTGCAAATGCTTCTCCACCGCACGAAGCCTT
>Ga0315278_10006107_pt1 | contig 10940 bp, 7 predicted proteins | sample YL17G06_0_MG_FD_203880 | JGI IMG/M metagenome (GOLD analysis project Ga0315278, IMG submission 203880) | Sediment microbial communities from Yellowstone Lake, YNP, Wyoming, USA - YL17G06_0 | ecosystem: Environmental > Aquatic > Freshwater > Lake > Sediment | place: USA: Wyoming | collected... | reverse complement strand
GTAAAACAAGCGGTCCGGCAGACTAACGATGCAGTGGATGATATCATTCTCTACCATTTTTTTGCGAATAGGTTCCTCATTTTTATTTTGTGTTGTTAGCGAACCGTTGGCAAGAACGACGCCGGCGTTACCACCGGGCGCAAGGCGACACAAGATGTGCTGCAACCAGGCGTAATTTGAGTTGCCTTTGGGGGGTATCCCGTATATCCAACGGGAATCATGGGTCAAAAGTTGGCCACTCCAATCGCTGTCGTTAAAGGGGGGATTGGTCAGGATATAATCTGCTTTTAGCTGGGGATGGGCGTCGTTTAGGAAGCTGCCCTGGTTGTTCCATTTGATATTGGAAGCATCCAGGCCGCGGATGACAAGGTTCATGCGGCAGAGACGGTGAGCAGAGGCGTTGGACTCCTGGCCGTAGAGCGAAATATCGGACATTCGTCCCCGGTGGGCCAGGATGAAGTTTTCGCTTTGGACGAACATGCCACCGGAGCCGCAGCAGGGATCGTAAATGCGGCCTTTATACGGTCTCAACATGTCGACCATTAGCTTGACGACGCAAGGAGGGGTATAGAATTGGCCGCTTTTTTTTCCTTCCGCGAGGGCAAAACCGCCCAGGAAATATTCATAGACCTTTCCCAGTAGATCGATATTATTAATCTCGTTTTGTGGAGAAATGGAGATGGCGTCGATAAGATCGATAAGGTGGCAAAGGTTTTGGGGGTCCAGGTGGGGGCGGAAATATTCAATGGGGAATGTGCCCTTGAGAGTGGGATTATTTTTTTCTATTTCCTCCATGGTTTCAGCGATGGTTTTTACTATTCCTGGGTCGCCGTCTTTGGCGCGGTCCTTTAAATAGGACCATTTGAAAACGGATATAAATTTTAAGAATATTAAACCCAGGACGATGTATTTATATTCGCCGGCGTCCAGGTTTTTTCGCAGTTTATCCGCGGCTTCCCAAAGGGTGCGTTCAAGGGATTTCATTATACCAGGCAGGTTTTTTTCTATTCGCTTTTTTAGAGGATAATTTCTTTTCAACCCACCCTTTATCGGGGGGATAAAAAATACTCCAATTTGCTTTAACATTATCTTTCCAGGCATTGTATCTGTAATTTTTTTGGAATGAGATCCTGGCGCCCCTGGCGGTTTTAAAAGTTTTATCGATCAACAACCGCTGGCGATGAATGATCAATAGTCGATAGCCATCTTTTATAGTCATGATAAAAACTGTCTCTATAAAATATTCAACGGAGTTGATTAAAGATGATATCTTCATAGGAATCTCATCTTTCTGCCCATTGACCTTTCTATCATTAGGCGATAACGCCGTGTTTTGTTCCAATTTTAATTGATTCATGGCTTGGCTCCGTCTCTTAAATAAGGGCAGCCGGAACTCGGTTTATTTTCCCGGGGTCCCGGCTGCCTTCAAGTTACTCCATATCGGCAGGCATTTCAACTGTTACTTTTGTCTTTGCGGTTTTACGCGACGTTTCTGTAGTCACTCTTGCTCTTTTGTAGCCCTCGGAAAATACCCGGATACCGCATTTTTCCATGAATTGTTTATTATCCTTGAAAGCAACTGCCGCGACCGTCAGTAACTCATGCATCACCGACTTCAATTTGAGCAGGGCGGCATTACGCTTATTGGTGGACTCCTCAGCTTTTCCTTTTAAAATGAAATATTGGGATTTGGCCTTTTCAGCCGCTGTTATTTTTCCCAGTTCGGCTTGAAATATTTCAGTGGTAAAATTGTATTTGTCGATTCGCGCCATTGCTTTGGGGGTATTGATAACATAGGTATAGAACTCCTTGGCGCGTTTCAGCCATTCGAGGGGTTTTTGTTCACCTGTAGCCTCCGATGCCAGTGTAACCAGTTTGTTATCCACATTGTTTTTAAACTCCAGCAGGATGATGCTGGTATAGTCCATAAATACGCCGCGGGCTTGTTTATATAGTGTATTAAACTCTACTCCCGCAATGTTCATGTCGGCATGGTATTTAATCTGGGCGCTTTCCATTTCCTGGGCAAGGGTATGGATATTCAAATAGCCGTCGAAAGTGGCGGCGCTGAATTTGAACTGGGAAAGCAAATTTAATGACTCGACATCATCCTTAAGACCGTTCAAAACGATTAACGATTTCTCTAAAAAGAATGAGATACCGTATCCAAATAGATCCATTGTTCGTCTCCTTATTAAATTGATATATTTTAGATTTCAATTTAGTTGCGTTTATCCTGGTAAATCTTAGATATGGTTTATAAGTAGCCCTATAAGACCATTCATGAGCAATGTTTGCCTGTTCATGTGGTCCATTTGCATGCGTAAGTGCATCATTTGCGTCCAAATGGGCATCCTTCGAATTCTCATGCGCACTATTGGCGTCTAAATTTGCCTCATTTGATTGTGACGCCGCACCATTTGAATATTTTTTCGCATCATATGCGTATAAAATCGCTCCATTTGTGTATTTTTTCGCAGCATTTGTGAAATATTTCGCGCCATTTGTACATTTGTTTGCGTCATTTGTGGATTTATTTGCAGCATTTGTGCAATATTTCGCGGCATTTGCGCATTTATTTGCGGCGTTTGTGCAATACTTAGCGCCATTTGTGGATTGTTTTGCGTCATTTGTGGATTTTTTCGCATCGTTTGTGTATAATTTCGCATCGTTTGCAAGTTCAAGCCTACCATTCGCCTGCGCAAGCGCCTCATTTGTGAATGCTGTCCATGGGATTGCTGGCGAAAGCCTCGCATTTGTCGGTGCAAGCCGTGGGAATGCGATCGCAATCCTGCCATTTGACCTTGCACTTGCCGTGATTGATCCGGCAGGGGGTGTAATTGCTTGCGCAGCCGTCGAAGTTGCCCGCGCATGAGGCGATTTCATAGCCGATATTCTCTTTTGGTTAAAAGTGAAGGCCGCATTTTCATTTTCCCAGGCCCTATTTTCCCGTGAAAGGCTTATGATTAGCCGTCTAGTGACATCCGTACCATATTCGCTGATCATTTCACCTGATTTCAATAATTGTTTATCACAAATCATTTATTCACCAATTTAGAATGCAATATAACACAGACTTATCTATTTGTAAAGAAAAAAAATTTTTTTTTTAAATTGCTGGGTAATCCCCGCCGGCGTCTATTTTGATGGATTATTTAATTTTTCTTTTCGGAGGCTGTGTTTGACCGTCTCCCTTTCCCGTTAAACAGGTAATTCATATTCACGGTGTATTCGGAGGCAAGTCTTACAAATAATTCGGGGCCGGGGTTGCCGTTGCCTTTTTCGATTTCACAAAGGTAGCTGGGTGCAATTTGAAGGGTTATCGCCATTTCCTTTTGCCGAAGTCGCAATTTCTTGCGGATTTCTTTAATCCTGGCGCCGATTGGGGACGCTCAAATAATTTCATTTCCGTCTCTTGACAGGGCCGCCTGTTTTTGTTATAGTGTCTTAATCCTTAACTCGGTAACTCGGTAACGAGAATGATCGGCAGGCGAAGATGAAACAAGCGATACTTTATCAAATGTTTGGGGTCTTATAAATGGAAAACAATCGACCGTTCGAAATTTTAAGCCCTTATGACCGCTGGTCGCCGACCCGTGACCAACTGAATCAAAGCGACTACGAAAAACTCCTCCCGCCCCTGGTTCATAAAATCAGGGAAGCCGTCGCCAATTGGCGGGACTCTGGCTATGCCGGCGTTTCCACTACCTCGCAAGCGCTTCTCAAATTCTGGTTCGCTTCCCCCCATAAAGTCAACGATTGCCGCTTCCGTTTCTTTTTCTCCCAACAAGAGGCCATCGAGTCCATTATTTACCTCTATGAAAAGGCCGGGGCGATCGATAAATTCGAATTGATGCGCTTCGACAGTTCGGGCCGCATCAACACCAGTATGTTTATGGAGGACTGGCCGCGCTATGTTATTAAAATGGCCACCGGCAGCGGCAAAACAAAAGTCATGGCCCTCACCCTGGTCTGGAGCTATTTCCATAAATTATATATACCCAACAGCCCCCTATCTAAAAATTTCCTTATTATCGCCCCCAATATCATCGTCCTCAACCGCCTGCGAAAAGATTTCGATAACCTGCGCATCTTCAGGGAAGAACCCTTTATCCCGGATAACGGTTTCGCCGATAGGGACTGGAAAAATGATTTCCAGGTGACCCTGCATATCCAGGATGACCTAAAGCCCATAACCGACTCCGGCAACCTGTTTCTAACCAATATTCACCGCGTTTATTTCCAGGAGAATGGCGATCTCTCATTCGATGAAAAGTTTTTGGGCCCGAAGCCGAAACCGGACGCCGATACGTCCAGGGGCCTGGACCTGGGAAAGATTCTCCGGGGCGGGAAATTGCAAGACCTGGTGGTGATTAATGATGAAGCCCATCATATTCATGACCCCAATATGCAGTGGTTTAAGAGCATCGAAGAAATCAATAATAAATTAAAATTAAAGTACAAGAACGGACTGGCCGTACAGGTTGATTTTACCGCCACGCCAAGGCATTCCAAAGGGGAGATATTTGTGCAAACCATTTGCGATTACCCACTGGTAGAAGCCATTCGTCATGGGGTGGTTAAATCCCCGGTGCTTCCCGATGAAGCATCTCGTATTAAATTGACTGAAAACGTCAGCAATGACTTTACCGAACGGTACCGGGATTATATTCACCTGGGTTACCTTGAATGGAAACAGCAATTCGATGTTTTTCATAAACTAAAAACACCGGTCCTGTTTATTATGACCGCGGATACCCGCGAGGCCGACCAGGTTTCCCAATATATCCAGATCCAATACCCGGACTTGAAAGATAAGGTATTAACAATCCATACCAATAACAGCGGTGAGATCAAGGAGAGCGCAGCCAGTAAAAGGGACAAAGAGGAATTGGAACAATTGCGCAAAGCCGCCGATGATATCGACAGCGATTTGTCTCCCTACAGGGCCGTGGTTTCCGTGCTGATGCTGCGCGAGGGTTGGGATGTCAGGAATGTAACCACCATTGTGGGACTTCGGCCCTACAAAGCCCCGGCCAAAATCTTACCGGAACAAACCCTGGGCCGCGGTTTGAGGAAAATGTTTGCCATGGGTGTGAAAGAAGAACTGGTGGTGGTGGGTACGTCTGCTTTTATAGAGTTTGTCGAAGAATTAAAAACCGAAGGCGTGAATTTCGAATACCGTCCCATGGGCTTATCAGGGGCCGCGAAAAATCCGCTGATTGTCAAAGTTGACCGCGATAACCCCAAAAAAAATCTTGCCGAACTGGATATTCAAATCCCTGTGCTTTCGTCCAGGATTTACCGCGACTATAAAAGCCTTGAACTGATCGATGTCGCAAAAATGGAAATACAGCCCCTTAAATACAATACCTACAGCGAAGATGAATTGAAAGAAATCGTTTTTGAAGGCATCGACGGCGAACTCTCACACACCACCCTATTTAACGACATATTACCTGATTATAAAAATGTCCTGGCCTTTTTCACCCGGAATATTTTAAAGGAAAGCCGGCTCGTTTCCGGTTTCGATGTCTTATATCCCCGGGTGCAAGAGTTTATCGAACAAAAACTCTTCGGAAAAACCATATCCCCGGACAGCTCTCAGACCATTCGCAATTTAAGTGATATGGAGGCTAAACAGGTCATTTATACCGCGTTTAAAAAAGCCATCGATCAATTGACCGTTTCCGATAAAGGTACGACCGAGATCAGGAAATATATCAGTTTGTTAAATACAAAAACGGTGATAGAGGACTTCAGTAAGCCTCATATGTGGCCCAAAAAATCGATTTTTAATCTAATCGTGGCTGATAACGATTATGAATTACAATTTGCCAATTTCCTCGATAAATGCCCGGAGGTCCTTTCTTTTGCCAAAAACCACAACAAGGATTCTTCTAAAGAAAAAGACACCAGCGGCGTTTATTTTAAGATAGAGTACCAGGGAGAAGACAACAATATCCATGAATATTTCCCGGATTTTTTCGTAAAGACCGAAAAGAGCATTTTTATTATAGAAACCAAGGGCCGGGAGGATGTTAATGACCCGCGAAAAATCGACCGGCTGCGGCAGTGGTGCGCGGATGTCAATGCCTTGAACCCGGAGAAAAAGTACATACCCCTGTATGTCAAACAGGAAGATTTCGAAAAAGAGAGCTGCCACCTAAAGACATTTAAAGATGTGCAGGTAATAGGGAAGATCAAATCATGAAATTGAACGATAATGAAAAACAGGCGGTTATCGACCGCATAAAAAACAATGAACCCCTGCCCAAAGAGTATATTTATAAGCTCTTTGCCGATGAGGAGGATGTTTTCCTATTCTGGAACGGGCGTAAGGAAGAAGCCATTAATATAGCGCTGCCCTTTCATTCCATAGAGCATATCGATGAACCCCGCAAAGAAACAGGGGAAGTGCAGCGAACCATGTTCGACTTTAAAGGCCGGCAGTTGAAAGGGTGGACCAATAAATTGATCTGGGGCGACAACAAGCTGGTATTATCCAGCCTGGTGAATGGCCCGCTTCGGGACGAGATCGAAAAGGAAGGGGGATTGAAGCTGATTTACATCGATCCGCCCTTTGCCGTGGGCGCGGATTTCTCATTCAATATCGAAATAAATGGAGAAACGGCGGAGAAAAGGCAGTCTGTTATCGAAGAAATCGCGTACCGCGACACCTGGGGTAGAGGAATATCCAGTTATCTAACCATGATGTATGAACGGTTAAAGCTCATGCACCAACTACTGGCAGAGGATGGCAGCATTTACGTTCACTGTGATTGGAGAGTGAATAGTTTTCTTAAGTTAGCCCTTGATGATATTTTTGGAAAAGAAAATTTCTTAAATGAAGTTGTTTGGCATTATAGAAAATGGTCATTACCAGTAAAATTTTTTCAAAGAAATCATGATTATATTTTATGGTATGGTAGAGAAACTAAAAATAGTAATAGAGTTTTTGAAATAAAAGAGTTTCAGGAACCATCGGAAGGAACACTTAAAAGATGGAAAGGGAAAAAACAAAAAGCAATTTTTGAGCCCGATGGTAATAGAATTGCAACGTCTGAAGATGAAGAATCAAAAGGATCACCTTTATCTGACGTATGGGATGTATCAATAATAAATCCTTCCGCTATTGAAAGAATTGATTATCCTACTCAAAAGCCAGAAAAGTTATTGGAAAGGATTATCAGTCATTGTTCCAATGAAGGGGATATGGTGGCGGATTTTTTCAGCGGTTCCGGCACCACGGCGGCAGTGGCGGAAAAACTGGGTCGCAAATGGCTCGCCTGCGACCTCGGCCGCTTCGCCGTGCACACCACCCGCAAACGCCTCATCAACGTCCAACGTGAATTAAAAGAATCCGGCAAACCCTACCGCGCCTTCGAAGTCCTCAACCTCGGCAAATACGAACGCCGCTTCTTCATGGCAAACCTTACCAACGGCAACCTCCAACAACGCGAAGATGTCTATGTCGATTTCATCCTGGAAGCCTACAAAGCCCAGGCCATTCAAAACCACAAAACCCTCCACGGCAAAAAAGCCGGCCGCTTCGTCCACATCGGCCCCCTCGACGTCCCGGTCACCAAAACCCGCATCGAAGAAATCTTCGCCGAATGCCGCGACAACCTCTATACCTCCGTCGATGTCCTGGGCTTCGAATTCGAAATGGGACTCAATCCCTATATAACCCAGGAATTCAAAGAAAAAGGCGTGGATTTCCGCCTCAAATACATCCCCAAAGAAGTCTTCGACCAACGCGCCGTCGATAAAGGCCAGGTTAAATTCTACGACGTCTCTTACCTCTCCGCTAAAACCAATGTGCAAGGCAATAAAGTTACCGTCACCCTCGTCGATTTCATCACCGGTTATACCCAGGACAATATCGAAGACATCGAACAAACCATGAGAAGCGGAACCAGGGTGGTTATCGAAAACGGCCAGATCATTAAATTATCAAAAGATGCCGACAACATCCTTAATAGAGAAATTCTCACCGAGAAATGGACCGATTGGATCGATTACTGGTCCATTGATTTTATTTATGAAGATAAGAAAGAGATCATCAAATTAAAAAACGAAACCGGGGAAATCCAGGAGACCTGGACCGGGAATTATATCTTTGAAAACGAGTGGCAGAGTTTCAGGACGCGGAAGAATAAGGAGATAGAGTTTACATCGGCGCCCTTTGAGTATCTGCAGCCGGGGAAATATAAAATCATGGTCAAAGTGGTGGATATATTGGGTATCGACACCAGCCAGACCATCGAAGTGGAAATAAAGTAAAAGCCCGGTTCGTTTTGTGAATTTTCCTGCCTGTCACCTACCGCCCCCCTTTTTGGCCCGTTGTGTATACAGGGGCCGGATAGGTAATTATAAACAGGAATTCATTAAAAGTAAAGCGGTTTAAATGGAATAGTGCCGATTAGAGGACATTCAAACAATCCCTCCCCAAATAATTTCCCCGCAGGAGATGACTGGTATGCAAATAGGCAGATTTCACAAAATGATTTTCCTGAAGATAAGCTTTGTCTCTTTCTCAAATTCGGCTAAGACAATTCTATCAAGGTATACTCCTAAAGGGTACTCGCTTTCGGCCACTTCGCTGAAACCTATTCTTTTAAAATCCTTACTCCAGAATTCAAATATATTCTGACTATCCTTGATATTCTTCCAATTCATTAATAGTGAGACATAGCCTCCCGAAAATTCAAAAAAGCCGTTTACTTGCGTAAAAGTGGCTCTATATTCTTTTTCCGCCTGATGGCCTTTAACTTTTGCCTTGCCGAAATCAGGCGGGGTATAAAACGGACTGGACAGATTTATATCTTCGTGTTTTCTCCCGTCAAAATCATAAAAAGTTATCCCATATTTGAAATTAAAAAATTGAAAAAGCCGTGTGTTGGCAATACAAATACCGGTTTGCGGGAAAAAAGTATCAAAAACAGGAGGTATGTCTTCCACTGGAGCGAAGGATTTAATCAGGTTCCCATCTTCATCCAATTGATAGATGGTATCAGTAATCAAATTATACCTATTGTAGGACAAAACAAAAATCGTGTTATTGGGGCCTTCATAAGCACTGTTACAAAGTCCACGAAAAGGTCTTTGGACAGCTTTGAGAAAATCCCCGTTTTTCGAATAGATATTAATGTGAATCATATCGATTAAAAATAGTCTATCGCCTGTCATACCGGCGGTTAGCAACTGCAAGTACTCTCCAGGCCCTTCCCCGGAACGCCCGATTCTTTTCAATAATTTCCCATTGCCGTCAAACAGGTAGCATTGCCTGGAATGTATCGGATCGGCTATTAAAAAATTCCCGTCTATTATCTTGAAAGCCATAATACTTCCAATAATATCAGTACCGGTATCCAGGGTTATTTCTTTTTCTTTTTCCAGTGTAACCTGGTTAATCGAGCGCCCCTGGAGGGTTGAGATATTTTTGTATGATACACCATTATCGGGATTGCATGAGGCCAGCAGTAGAACCGTCAAAAGGCTCACGGCAAATAATTTTGATTGAAACATCCTTTACTCCTTATTTGAATTTATCGATATGAAGAGCTTTTTCAAGATCAATGTACGTTCGGTTGTATGTTCGCTTGCTTTATTTAAAGCAATTATTTTTTTATCATGGGTTAGAATAATTGACAATGGCGTTTGATAGGGACTTACACCTAGATACCCCAAAAGGTCCGATTCCTTATCGAAATAATAGGGTATTGAGTTATTTAATCCGTTAATACTTGCTTTTATTAATCGTCTATCACTTGTACTAAGTTCCTCTTGCTCAGAGATAATAAGTATTACTGGCATATTTTTATCCGTTTTATATAGATCATTCCAAATTTTCAACGTCTTATCCCGACATGTGCTGCATGCTTCTATAGAGCTAATAATTACCAGGTAATACTCTGTGGCATAATTTGCAAGGACATCATAAAAATAATATTCCCGGTCGTTAGAGTCAGATAATTTAATATTGGAAACAGACTTCCCTTTACATTGATCCTCAATATCGATACATTCCTTCAAAGCTTTGAATGAGCTACCATCTAACTGCATTTGAGAAAACATTTGAGATTTTGAGTTGTAACTTATTTTTTGATAAATACAATACGCTGAAATCAATATTATACATATATATAATATTTTTTTTTCCATTTTATATATTATTGCATAATTATATTACCTTATTTTGGCAGCAGTATCGATCAGTTTAATTTGATTTACGTATATTTGCTAATTCGAGGCACAAGCCGTTGATAGCGTATTACAACACGTCGTCCATGTTCCATTATGAAAATGTGGATCTCTAAGGTCTACGCCTGCTCCAGGGTCTCTCACAGCATAAATATTACCTGAAGGAATGAGAATTGCCGCGAATACCCCAACTGCCAATAAAATGGCCAATACTCTTAATAGTTTTTTCATTTGAAACCTCCTTTTTTATACTCTTTTCAAAGTTTAAGAAATCAGTCTAGCAAAGTAAAATTAAATTGTCAATAGTTGAGAACGGAAAAAAATTTTTTTCCTGTCCCAAACCGCCATCTATGTAAAATCTATTTTGCCTTACTCTCCAATATCCCCAGTTTTTGATTTATCCTTGCGTAAATTGTGTTCGATCATCTCCCGCTCCTGGTACATTATCTTGTTCACCTGCGAAATCAACATCCCCCGAAAAACTATCGACTTCTCATATAACCAATTGATCTTCTCCAACGTATCGATATCCTCATTTATACCGAATTCCTGCTTCTTGATCTTTAGCGGCGCATCGCTGAACATTTCTCCATTCCCGGTAAACAGGTAATTCATATTTACGTTGAATTCGGAAGCAAGTCTTACAAATAATTCCGGGCCGGGGTTGCCGTTGCCTTTTTCGATTTCGCAGAGGTAGCTGGGGGCAATTTGAAGGGCCGCGGCCATTTCTTTTT
>Ga0315278_10006105_pt1 | contig 10942 bp, 7 predicted proteins | sample YL17G06_0_MG_FD_203880 | JGI IMG/M metagenome (GOLD analysis project Ga0315278, IMG submission 203880) | Sediment microbial communities from Yellowstone Lake, YNP, Wyoming, USA - YL17G06_0 | ecosystem: Environmental > Aquatic > Freshwater > Lake > Sediment | place: USA: Wyoming | collected... | reverse complement strand
ATCCATCGAAAAAACGTCGGTTCGGCATGCTCGCGTTGTCCTCTCTCGTGCAAAACTTTTTCCAATAGACAAAGAGCGTTCCATCCGCAAATTAAGCTGTACACTGCATCTTCGTCCGCGATGGCACGCGGGACGGAGAAACGGGATAGCGAGGTCGAGGCTGAAGTCATGGGTATTTTCCGATGCTTTTTCGGCGCGAGTCGAAGCGCTGATTTATTGGTTCGACTGGCGGCCGCGTCGAGGTTGGGAAGCGCATCCAATGCCTCTTCGCTGGCCAAGTGGGGATTCCCCGATAAGCAACTGGAAAAGGAAAGTCGTTGACGATGAAGACGGGGATGTTGCGCTCCAAGCTGGCACGGCTGCGTCGTAGCACCATCGCCGGCAGCGGGTTGAAGTTACGGCAGGACGTCGAGACCGGCAGACCGGGTACCAAAGCGATGGCCGGACTCACGGTCCTCGGTGACCTTCGCGGCCTGCGCCGCGATACGATCATCTCTCTGGCGCCGCACCGTCATCCGATGAAAGCGTTGTGTGTCGGAGAAGGCGATAGCGAGGCAGCCGCGCCGACATCGGCCCTGAAGCTGTTCAAGATACGATTTGCCGACAGCGACGGCCGGCGGCGATCGGCAAGTTTTCTGGTACAACGGCGATACGCCTGGCGCGGTTACCAGGTCGAAACACCTTTGGCCGTACAGCAGAGCCGGATCACGCTGTCGGCGTACGATGGCGACGATGTCGTCGCCACGATTTCGGTCAGGCAGGATTCCGCCAGCGGACTTTTCGTGGATGCCCTCTTTGGCCTCGAGTTGAAGTCACTGCGCGCGCGCGGAGGGACGGTCTGCGAATTCACGAAGCTGGCCATCGACGAGGCGATCAAGTCGAAGGCGGTACTCGCCGCTCTCTTTCATAGTGCATACATTCACGCACGTCGAATTGGCTCGTGCACTGACCTGGTCGTCGAGGTGAACCCCCGTCATGTGCGATTTTACGAACGAATGCTGGGGTTCCGCCTTATCGGCTCCGCTCGCATCGACCCCCGCATCGATGCGCCTGCGGCTTTGCTCCATCTTGACCTCAGCCACGCCGAGGCCGAGATCGCGAAGTTCGGCGGGAGACCCGAGCTTGGGGCGCAAGTCCGCTCTCTGTACCCGTTTTTCTTTTCCTCGCAGGAGGAGGCCGGCATCGAGCGGCGCTTGCGTGCGTTTGCCTGAACTTCTCATTCGATCGCGCACACGGACCTTGGCGCATCGTTTCAGTTCGCTCAAAACTGCCGAGCCATTCCCGGTTGCTCGCGATGACGGGGGGCAGGGACGGCGGGTTGACAAGCCATGAGTCAGACACCAGACTCGAAAAGTTTGGGCGAGACCCATAGGACACACTGGCGGGTCTTGCCGTCTCGCATGAATTGGGGCCAACGGGGAGGGCAACTTATGACCGCGGCGCGATCGAAGACCTACGTCGCAACGGCGCAAATTGTCGCGGCCGCAATCGTTGTGGTGTGCACGACTGCCGATGCGGCCGCCCCTCGGCGCGATTCGCCACCATTTGTCCAGCCGGTCGAGCAGTTGGAACCGAGCGCCCCGATTCACGCACGAAATGCTCCATCGCATGGCCAGCCAGACGTGGACCGTCCCGCGGCAGGCTTCATGGTTGCCACACTGATAGAGCTTATGCCCGCCGCCAAACCTCCCGCTGGGCCGGCACGGGCGGAGGTGGACCAGGTCATGGGCTACCTCGGGACGAAGGAGTTCGACAAGGCCCTGGAACTGGCGACCCGAATGACCCAGACAAGCCCCAATGATCCGGTTGGATACCATCTGCAGGGGGGGGCTTACGTCGGCAAACAAAACTACGCGAATGCACGCAGGAGCTTCGACAAGGCGTTGAGCCTGCAGCCGGACAACATTCAAGTGCTCATGAACCTGGCGCAACTCGATGTACAGCAGAAGGATATCCCAAGCGCCCGAAAGCGGTATCAGACGGTGCTGGAAAAAGATCCGAAATTTGTCGTCGCCATGCTCGGCATGGCGCAGCTCGAAGCCGGCAGCGGTAACGAAAGTCAAAGCCTCGTGTGGCTTGAAAAGGCGAAGTCCGCCAGCCCCGACGCACTGGGTCCCCGGCTGAATATTGCTGCTCATTACCTGCGCACGAGAAACTACGCGAAGGCGCTTGCGGAGTTGACCGAAGCACAGCGCTCCCATCCGGAAGATCCCGAGGTTCTCGATCTGCTGGGGCAAGCGCAGTGGGCTGATGGTCAAAAGTCACAGGCGGTCTTGACGTACAAGAAGCTGGCCTCGGTGTACCCGACATCGCCGGTGGCCTACTATCGGCTCGCCCTGGCACAAGCCAACACCGAGGACAATTCCGGGGCCGCCGAAAGCTTCAAGAAGGCGGTGCAGCTAAAGCCGGATTACGAGGAAGCGATCCGCGCCCTGGCCGACCTCGAGGTTCGCGCTGGCCGCCCCGCGGAAGCGTTGAAGCTGGCAAGAGACCTCCAGAAGCTGGCGCCCAAGTCACCGGCCGGCCTAACAATCGAGGGGGACGTGCTCGCCGCGCAGGACCGGTACGCTGACGCCGCGAAGGCGTACGAGAAAGCCTTGGCGATCCGCCCGACCAGCGTCATGGCCGTCAAGCTGCATACGGCGAGTACCAAGGCCGGCAATGCGAAGGCTGCCGATGCAAAGCTGCAACAGTGGCTCAAGGATCACCCGGAGGACATCGGGGTGTGGGAGTACCTGGCCGGGGAGAATCTCAGAGCAGGCAAGAACAAACAGGCGATCGAACAATATCAGTTGGTGCTGAAAAAGGATCCCAACGCACCAATAGCGCTGAACAATCTCGCCAACCTCTATTATTGGGAGAAGGACCCTCGGGCCCTCGATACGGCCGAGCGAGCCTACAAACTCGTGCCAGATTCGCCGGTAATAGCCGACACCCTGGGCTGGATTCTGGTGCAGCAAGGAAAGACGCCGCGCGGTCTCGAGCTGTTGCAAAAAGCGGCCGCGACGGATCCCAGGAATCCCGTGGTCAGCTATCACCTCGCGGCGGCGCTCGCCAAATCAGGGGAAAAAGTGCAGGCGCGAAAGATACTTGAGCCGTTGCTCGCAGGCGAGCAGAAGTTTCCGGAACGCGAAGCCGCGCAACTTCTGCTCAAGCAACTCTGACGGAAGCGATGGCCCTCTGATCGTGCGTGCTCGCGCGCGGCACGTGGTGCCATCCGACGCACGGCAACCTACCGCGCGATCAACATCGTCGGATCAAGCATTCGCCTTGGCTGGAGTGCAATTGTTCAAGGTTCCGACCGGAACTCGACGCCAGGGTCAGGCCGAATGCGATCGGAAGCGGGCCGATGCGTGGCGCGAGGAAATCTTCTCTCCAACGCGGTTATTACGCACACTTCGGGTTGGACGACACGCTGCTCGCTCGCTCCCGCAGTCGCCAAGTCCTTGCACCTCGCGGTCATTGACTCGAGGCATGCAAGCACGTTGTCCATTCCCTTCGCAATTGTCTTCGCGCATTGCAGAGTAGGCGCGATCGCCAACCCGGCTCCGACGCGAGCGACGCCGTCCATGGTCAGCGCCTGATCCAGGTTAACCGGCAGCCCCAGAACTGGGCGGCCTTGCGTCATTGCTTGGTAGACCGTCGCGCTTCCGCCGTTGCACACGACCAGCTTGGCACTCCGGCAGGCACGGGCACCGGGCAAGTAGGTCGCTGTGAAACAGTCCTGGACGCCGGTTATGGGCCCGGCTCTCCCCGCTGTTGCGATGACGCTCGCGAATCCCCTCGCCGAGAGCTCCCGCGCAACGACCGGTAGAAGAGCGGGATTCCCGGTGGATCCCATGGTCACGTATGCGACAGGCTTGTCGCGAGGCACATCTTGCCACCACTCCGGGAGGGGCACTTCGGGGCTCCACGACAAAGGTCCGACATAAGCGTGGGTTTTGGGCTGGCCGGAAACGGGAGCGACAGACGGCATGTCGGCATAGGCCACGATGTCGCCGTCGGCATAGATCCAACGAATGTCAGGAACATCACCAAGCTTGTAAGCCCTCCTGACCGCGTTGAAGCCGCGTGCGTGGACTGCGAGCGCGCGCGGCAGGCCGAAGTTGAATACTCGCCGTGTGAGCCGGATTCCGAGCATTCGAGTCAGCCTTCTGGTGATTGGTAGCGATGGAACAGGGTATTGGGCTCCGTCACGCCATGGGCTCCAGTGCGCGTTGCAGACATTGACATATGGGATGCCCGAGATGCGTGCGCTGATGGCGAGCGAAAGGCGAAAATCGCCGACGACCACGTCTGGCCTTGCCCTTTCGAGAATCTCAAGATCTTCCATCACCTGCAGCCCAACTGTTGCTTCATCGTAGATCGGCTGACCTCTGGCGAGTGCGGCATTGAACCGCTCGGGGTCAATTGACGTGATCGGGAAGAATTCTGCCTCCAGACCTGCGAAAAAAGGGCGATAGGAATTCCCTGACGCATATGAACATTTGAATTGGTTGTGCGGCAGCTCCAAGGCGAAGGCGATTGCCCGGCCGACATGCGCGAGACTCGCCGATTCGGCCATCACCAGCACGCGGATCATCGCCATTGGCGCATCCCCCGGTTTCGGCGCAATCGCCTGTGGCGTACTTATGCTCGTGCGACGCGCTGAAGGCCCATTTCCCGAAGCTCGGCTTCGGCTTGAGCCAGCCGATCGCTAGATTTTTCAGTGGCTGCCCAGCTGGCGAATTCTCGGAGGCCTTCCTGTAACGAAATGCGCGGCGAAAAACCGAGAATCGACCTAGCGGACTCAAGGTCAGCGTAGCAAGCAAACACGTCGCCAACCCTGAACTCGGGCGTCGTCTCGAGTTGAACGTCCTGCCCACACGCGGCGCCCAGATACCCAGCGACCTCGCCAATCCGCGCAGCAATGCCCGAGCCCACGTTCAACGTGGACGAGTCAGGCAGGGGATGAACCAACGCCAACTCATTCGCATGTGCAACATCCTGAACATGGACGAAATCTCGCAGCGGCAGCCCGCGTTCGTAGAGGCGTATGGGCGTCCCTGAGCGAATTCGCGAGAAAAAGATCGATACAATCCCGGTGTACGGATTGTTGAGCGATTGCTCGCTTCCGTAGACGTTGAAGTAACGCAGATTCACAACCTGAACGCCAAAAGCGTCCCCGAAGTGCCGGACCAACTGCTCCTGCTGCAACTTTGTGAAGGCATAGACAGACGCCGGATGCGGGGACTTTGATTCGCTTGTGGGCATGGCCTGCAGGTCCGTCCCGCAGCATGGGCAAGCCGGGCAGAACCGCCCATTCTCGAGTTGCTCGAGGTGCCTAGGCTGCGGTTCTACAGGTCCATGCGCGGGACAGGAAAACGCCCCCTCCCCATAGACGGCGCGCGAAGAGGCTAACACGATGCGCTTCACTTTAGCCTTGGTCTCCAAAATCGCCTGCAGGAGCGTGGCTGTCCCCCGCACATTTGCGTCGACGTATCGATCCCATTGGTACATGCTCTGGCCAACGCCGGTGAGAGCCGCGAGATGCAGAACGCCCGAGATCCCATTCAGGGCACGGGCGAGCGCCGCAGGGTCCCGAACGTCTCCCCGCTCGAACTCCACGTTGCGTGGAAGGAATACCGGGTCACCGGAGCCTTCATGGACCTCCGGAACAAGGGAATCCAGGACGCGGACAAAGTGACCGTTAGCGGCCAGGCGCCGCACAGTGTGGCGCCCGATGAATCCCGCGCCGCCGGTGACGAGTATCCTCACGGTCGCGCCTCGCTGTTAGGCATTCGTGTGCTCTCGACGAGCGATGTGAGAGACTCAGTTGAACCTGAGTGCATCAACGACCGAAATGCGCGATGCGCGGAATGCTGGCACGATCGCGCCGAGGATCGTCGCGACGACACCAAGACCGAAGACGGCAGGTAGCTGGGATGTCACCAGTTGGACCTGAGCGACAAATGCCGCGTTGGAGTTCGGTGGAGGCGGCATGGGAATGCCGACCGAGGAGAGGATGGTGGAAACGATGTAGCCGAGGATCAATCCCATACTAGCACCGATGCACCCGAGTATCGTGCTTTCCAGGACGACAAGGCCGAATACGGCTCTGCGTCGGTTGCCCAGTGCCCGCATCGTTCCGAATTCTCCCGTCCGCTCGTACACCGTCATCGACATGCTGTTACCGACCATGAGCACCATCATGCATGCGATAATCAGCTGAAGAACCAGAAGCTGGCGACGATAGAGGTCGACGGCCTGCCGATAGAAGTCTGCCAGCGCAAGCCACGGTGTAACCTCCAGGCCGTTTGCAGCGTACTTTGCCCGAAGCAATTCCACCATCAGGTCCGTTCGATCGGTGGAGTCGAAGAGCAGGACCAGGGTATCCACGGCAACTGTCCCCATCAGCTCCTGCGCTGCCGATAACAGGATGCGCACCGCGCGCTCATCGTAGTCCTTCGAAAAGGTGCGGAAGACTCCCGCCACTACGAAGTCCAGCGTATTGAGCGCGCCGTCTGGCGTCGATACAAGCAGCGTAACGTCATCACCGAGTCGCGCGTGAAGCGAGATTGACAGCCCCTCACCAAGCAGCAGGCCGAAGCGATTGCGGAGGTCCAGTGGCTCTCCCTCCAGAAGGGTAAACGCACTAGCAAATTGCCTTTCGTTGTCGGGCTCCACGCCCTCAACGAGAACGGGAAGGGATGCTCTTCCGTGTCCCGCCAGCGCGGAGAAGTGAACGCGCTGGGTGACCAATCCGACACCGTCGGCGGAAGATAATTCCCGGGCCAAACGTACCGGTTCCGGGATAAGAAATCGCGAAGCGCTCTGGCCAGAGCGACCTTGAAACCCCGCCACAGTGATCTGAGCGTGGCCCAGCTGCGACCGGATGGTTGCTTCCCTCAGATTGTGAAAGATATCCTCGACGAATCCCGAAGCGACCATCACCGCTGCTACCCCCACGGCAATCGCAAACACGGCCAGACCCGACCGCAATCTTTGCCGAAATACGTTGCGCAGGGCGAGGCTGCACTGCAGTCCGATGCTATTTGCCATGGCGGAGCGCATCAACGATGTCAAGCTTGGACGCCTTCCAGGCGGGATAGATGCTTGCAAGGAAACAGGCCGAGACGACGGTTATCAGCGCAAATGCGGACAGGCTCCCCGTGATCCGAATCGCACCAGTAAAGCCATGGCGCATCTGTGGAGCCGGGGGCATGGGTATGCCAATCCACGAGATAATCTCGCCGAGCAGCAGACCCAGACCGATGCCGGCAAGACCCCCTGCAATGCCAAGCACAAGACCTTCGATCACGAACTGAAGCCGAATCTGCCGTCGTTTCGTGCCCAGCGCGAGTGCCGTGCCGATCTCGTGCGTGCGTTCGAGCACGCTCATTACCATCGAATTGGTGATGGTCAAGAGAACGATAAGCCCCACGATGAGTTCCATTACCAACAGCTGCCGAGAAAACAAAGCGACGGTCTTGTGATAGTAATCAGCGTTGTCATACCAGGGCGATGCCTCGAGCTTAGTGCCGAGAATAGCCCTTACCGACCTGAGTACAGAGTCGGTGCTGTCCGTGGCGGAGAGAAGCACCAGATAACGGTGCGCGCCATCTATCCGGAGCAATTGCTTTGCGAGATTAAGATCCATGCGTACGGCCACATCGTCGTATGCTCGAACCGATGAGTAGAAGATCCCGCGCACGCGCCCTTCGACGGCATTCAGGCCACCGTTCTGAGTCGTGGCGAGCAGGACCACGGTATCGTCGATGTTTGCACCGAGCTGCTCCGCGAGGCCCTCGCCAAGGATGAGCCCGTGGGGATCGGATTCATCGAGGGGTTGCCCCTTGAGAACGTGTATGGTCCGGGAGAGATCACGCTCGCTGCCGGGCAGCAGGCCCTCTCCGAGGATGGAAACCGTTGTCTCACCATGACTCGCCAGACCACCGAGGGACAGCCTTGGCGCGATGACTTTCACTTCCGGCAAACGGCTGATCACCGACAATTCCGCGGGAGTTCCGGCTATCACGTACCCGAACGGGTCCGCGGATCCCTGCTGCGCATATCCGGGGCGAGCAATCCGGATATGTCCAAGCTGCGAGTGGATCGTCGACTCGCGAATCGCTTCATAGATCCACTGAATAAATCCGCCTGAGAGCAACATAGCAACAACCCCGGACGCGATCGCGATGAGCGCAAGGGCGGTTCTGCCCTTGCGCCTCGTGAGATTCCGGATGCCCAGTGCTAGGGTATTGAGCAGCAAAGAGAAAACGCTGGTCACCGTTGCTTGCGCAGGGTTCAGGCGTTAGCTTCGAGGGCTTGACGTGCGGTGCAAAACGAGACGCGCTGCATGGGATCGCGAAAACCCAACGAACGCTGCGTCTTCATTCGATGCTCCGGGATCGAGATGCATTCCGTGTGCGGCCAACGCGGGCCTTTGCTTGCCCCACGAGAAGCTTGAGAACGAGGTGCCGAATATTCCTGCACGCAAGTCATGTCGGTCAAAGGATAGTAGATCAGACCAAATGAAGCGAAGTATTTTTTTGGGTTTCCGGCCGTGGTCAAGGGCGAACTGGCCCGGAATAGGGGCGCCCCGTGCGCCTGAAACCCGATCTGCCCGGCATCCTCGCCCGCTGCGGCTGCTCGCTCGGTACCCAACTGAGCGGATCGACAACAAAATCAAGGTGATAAAGCGGAGGGACTATAGCTTCCCGACCACGCCTGCTTCGTTCTCAAGCTCCGGGCCGCGCCCCCCGGAAACCACGGGAAAAACCAAACAAAAAAGGCGCAGCGCCGAAGCGCCACGCCTTTAAAGACCGCCGGGGAAATCAGACGTTCAGCCGATCGCCTTCCGGCGGCGCGACCCCACTCCTAGCGCTGCAAGGCCCGCGCCCAGCAACAGCAGGGTTGCAGGCTCCGGAACGGCCCGGAATTGCGACAGTTGCGTTGAGGTGACCGCGTTCAGCGTAAGCGTGTACGTTCCTGCCTCAAGACTTGTGATGTTAATACCAAATTCTGTCAGACCAGCCGCTGTGCTATGGGTCGCGATGGTCCCGTTGGTGCTCGTTCCGACGTTGATGTTCAAGTCCTGGGTGTCAAAGGTCTCGACACAGGCGCCAAATCCCAAAGTGTTAGTGCAATCGTTAGCGGCGGTACCTTGCGGAGTCCAGTTCATTTGGCCCGGCGCACCATCCTTGCTCAACGTGAATGACGTATTCATGTTGGATTGGGCGTTGAACAGACCGAAGAAGGGTTGATTGACCGCCGCATACATGTTCGGATCGGCGAAGAAATCCAGGCCCAGCGAGTCCCCCGTATCCAATTCGAAGACGAAACTCAACGTCGTAATCGACTGGATCTGAGCGCTCGCCGACGCATCGGTTCCGGTCTGCAGAGCCGATTCCGCGATCTGATTGGTGTTGGTGGACGGAGCGCCCGTTGCCTCAGCGGAGGTAATGATCGAGTCCGCCTTCGAGAACTCCAGTGCGGTAACTGGACCGATGAACGTGTAAACGTTTTGGACGGCAGGTATTCCCAAGACCGCCTCGGCCGCGTCCAGCGTAGGCGTCGCCGGGAACAGCGGACAGGAGATAGCGTTGCAGGTAGCGAACCCGAGCGGCGCGCCAGCGCCATTGAGGGTCGCTTGGTTGTTCAGCGTAAACGTGAAATTGCTACCAATTGCACCCGAAGTGATAACAAGAGTGCTTACTTGCAGCGTCGAACCCGCATCCACGTATGCGGATGCGCCACCGCTCAAGCCAGCCGCCAACGCACCTGCGACGGCGGCGACCAGAGTCGTTTTCTTCAGTCTCTTAACCATTGTTTGCTCCCGATTGAAACTTCACCGACCCATTGAATCAACTCGCCGACCATCGTTCGGCACCCAGCTGGGCGTTAATAAGCAACAGCCATGCCTACCACCTATATCCTTTTAAAAACAGTGCTTTGTGCGCTACGATGGCAGAACAGATCCTAAAAGTTGTAAAGTAATTCGACAGTTGAATCAAGTCCACAAGAGCAGGGCAACTCCAGCGGGCGGCGTTTGGGGGGATTCGGCGCGGTTTAGAGCACTCTTTGGCCAAGCCTTGGGCGTACTGCGAGCTCGAGGCCGCCCGGAGGGTTCGTGACGACTGTAAAATGATTCGACACTTGAATGGGCGGCACTCGGGGGGCTGCTGCACAGTTCAGAGCACACTTTGGCCAATTCTTGGACTTCCTGGAGATGTGGGGTGGGATGCATCACCGGGCGTCATCGAGGACGAGCGCATGGGCGCGCGTCAATTCGGCAACCGCCCGAGGCCGCCAGATTGTTCACCCACGAGCCCGCGGTGTTGCGCGGGCCACCGCGATCCCTAATAGCGACCGGGTGCACTCGTACCGTCAATGGCCTACTCCTCGAATTCTGGGTCTTGCCGGGAGATGGAGTCGAGTCGTCCATATTGGGCCGATTCATCTTGCTCGCTCGGCGCCGTGATCGTGGAAATCGTGAGCGGCGGAAAAAAGGGCTCGGCGGCGCGCGCCACCGACGTCAGTTGCCAGCATTCGGAGCGCCCTTCGCCGTGCGCTAGATCTTCTGCGGTGCGCGATCGACGATCAGGCGCTCGAGCGGAAGCCGAAGCGATCGGCCTTTGACGGCGCGCGCCGGCCCGATGCGCCCGAGAAACAGGGCGCGGGCGGCCGCACGCGACCCGAGCATGCCGTCCAGGCGTCGCGCAATTTCGCGCGCGGTCGCGTGCGCCTGCTCGACGCGCGTAAAGCGTCGCTCTTCCCGCGCGTAACGCGCGAAGACAAGAGGCGTATACGCGGGCTGCATCTGCAGGTTCAATTTCGTTGCCGTGAGCCAAAAGCGCTGCACCGCCCGCCCGGCAGCGACGCGGTCGGCGGTGCTCTGCGGCTCGTTCGGCCCGATCAGGGCGAAGTGGGCGCTGCACAAAAGGCCCGGCACGAAATCCAT
>Ga0315278_10006104_pt1 | contig 10943 bp, 18 predicted proteins | sample YL17G06_0_MG_FD_203880 | JGI IMG/M metagenome (GOLD analysis project Ga0315278, IMG submission 203880) | Sediment microbial communities from Yellowstone Lake, YNP, Wyoming, USA - YL17G06_0 | ecosystem: Environmental > Aquatic > Freshwater > Lake > Sediment | place: USA: Wyoming | collected... | reverse complement strand
CCTGCAAAGTTCTACAAGAAACATGATGGAAACTGGACCCTTTAAGAAGAAAAGACTTCTAGTGATAGAGGCTCACAGCGACGACAGCATGCTGTTTGCCGGTGGATTCCTAGAAAAATACAAGAATGACTATCAATACTATTTCGTTCTGGTGACAGCATCCAGTCTCATCCTTAACCACATGGGCTACATCTCAAGAGAACAAAGGATAATAGACTACAAAAAGTACGTTGACATCATGGAAGGATGCTTCATAAGAGGAACTAGGTCTTCTGTTGACCTTCCGTTTGACATGGAGTCTTGTCTGGACACGTGTCCTAAGAACAGGCTTGTCTCAGTGATAGAAAGGATCATAAAAGAACTGGAACCACATGTCATCCTCACGCAAGGACCGTCTTACCACCACGACCACACGGCCGTCTGGGAAGCAGTGGTGGCCGCAACAAGACCTACCATGTCGTATTATCCAGAAAACATATACATAATCGACAACCCTTCGTACATACACTCCACAGGTCCTCACACCGACATGAAACCGATAGTATACGTAAAACTTTCAGAAGAATTACTAGAAAGAAAATTGGAAATCTACAGAACATGCTTCCCAATACAAGCGGCAGCAAAAGACAGTTACATATCGGAAGAAGGAATTAAAAAATGGGCAAAATACCGTGGCATGGAAGCTAGGTGCGAGTACGCCGAGGCCATGGGACTATACTCGAAGATAATATGAAAACTTTAAAAAACAAAAAGGAAACAAAAATGGGTAAGAGTAAGTTTGTAAGTCTGATATAGATTAAAAAAATATTTCGAACTTAGTTTACTAAGGCCCAACAATGTAATATTATAGCTTCACTAAATAAAAAGGAGAGACCGATGAGCGCATTCAACGAAAAGAAACCAGAGCCAGAAGTTATCAGAAACTTCCACTGTGAGCGCGTGTATGCCACCTCAAAGAAAACGGACCTCATCGGTCTTGCATCCTGCTCTCTCGTCTCCGACAAGTTTTACGAGTCGAAGGCCGACCAGCTCAAGAGAGCCCTCTCACTGGTAGAAGAAGTAGCGAAGGTCGATCCGGAATTCGTTGCGAAGCTCGCCGTTTACTCGAGGAACGAACTCGGCCTCCGCTCCTTCCCGGCACTTTTGGTTGCCGCCCTTTCGAAGTACCATAAAGGCGACGACCTTGTTAGCCGTGCGGCACGTAACTTCGTGTTCCGTGTTGACGACATCATGGAAGTACTCGGAGCCTATGCCCTGGTGAACGGAATCAAACCAAGCAAACTTGATAAGATCTCCGTACAACTGAAAAAGGGTCTTGGAGACTCCCTGAATAAGTTCAACGAATACTCTCTTGGCAAATACAAGAGAGATTCGAGAGAGATTACCCTCAGAGACGCTGTGTGTCTGCTTCATCCGAAGCCGATCACGGAAGAGAACAGCGTGTTGTTCAAGAAGGTGCTTGAAAACAAGCTGGAGGTCCCCGAGACCTGGGAGACCAGAATCTCGGCAGAGGGTAACAAACCAGAAGTATGGGAGTCGCTTGTGGCGGAAGGAAAACTTCCTCCATTCGCTACCCTGAGAAACATGGCCAACATGTTGAAGGCCAACGTCTCCAACGACTGCCTGAGAAAGGCCCTAGAAGACCTGAGAAAGAAGATCACTGGTTCCAAGATCTTCCCGTTCCAGGTGTATACTGCCTGGAAGACGGTAGGACTGAAAACTGGAACTCTTTCTTCTCAGAGATACTACTATAATTCTCCGTCGGTCGAAGAGATCAGCGCAGAACCTGCAAAGGTGAAGTTCGTACTAAAGGGCCTGGAAAAAGTGTTTGAAGAACTCCACACTCCTGCGTACTTTGAGAACATCACCGGGTACCCTGCGGAAGAGTTCGACGGTACTCTGGTTGCCATCGACAGCTCTGGTTCTATGGGAAGTAACGTCAACCCAAAGAGCGTAGTAACCTCTTGTGAGATTGGCGGAGCTCTTGCAGCCATCATGTCGTTCGCTACGGATTTCTCTAACACGGTACAGTTCGACAGCACCTGCAGAGAGATCAAGCCTTCAGCCACGGCCATGGGACTGATCAAGAACGCCTGTGACACCCCTGGTGGTACCACGTACGGCCACAAGGTGATGGAATACGCGATCACCAGAAGGTTGCACTACAAGAGAATCATGTTCTTCACCGACATGGTGCTCTACAGTTCTGAAAGTCTTTACGGTAACTCCAACAACGAACTTCGTAAGACCATCTTGGAATACAGAAAGAAGGTAAATCCAGAAGTAAAGGTGTTCTTCTTTGACGTAGCGGGATACAACAACTCGTCTCCGATAGCGAAAAACGACACGAACATCTGGACAATCAACGGATGGACGGAAAAGATCTTCAGTCTCATCAAGGTTCTTGAAGACGGCGGTTCGATCGAAAACACCATCTCTTCAAAGGTGAAATTAACATGATCATGTTAGATCTTGCTTGTGGTCAACACAAGCAGCCAGGATACTTAGGTGTAGATATTGTAGAAATGCCTGGAGTGGACATAGTCTGTGACCTGACAAAATTTCCTTGGCCATGGGAGAACGATAGTATTGACGGACTGTACGCTTCCCATTACTTGGAACATACTCTTGATTTGATAGCATTCATGAACGAATGCCACAGGATACTAAAAAAGGGATGCGCACTACACACGGTTAGTCCGTATTATACGTCAATGAGATGTTGGCAGGATCCAACACACGTTAGGGCTCTCTGTGAGAAGACAGCTCATTATTTTAACAAAGCCATACGAGATGGCGGTGGACTAAACCATTACCCGATTACGGCGGATTTTAATTTTACTTATGCGTTCCTTTTAGAACCAGAATGGCAGAATAAGACTGATGAGGAAAAACAGTTCGCACACAACCACTATATGAACGTTGTAGCGGATATTGTCATAAATTTCGTTAAAAACTAGATAATTTAAGAAGAGCGAGTTGCGTCTGGCACAGTTACTTCTCTTGAACAGAAAAGATCTGGGTTCGAGTCCCAGCCCCGGGAAACTGGGTGTGGTGTAACGGTAACATAAAAACACTGTACCAATTTTACTCTCGCTTTAAGATGTTTAAAAAATAGGTTGCGTAGACCTACGGTTACTTCTGTTACATAACCAAAACAGCACTCCTGGTGAAAGCCCGGGATACCCGTGGTCATATTTCTCCTATTTTAGTTCTTTGTAAGACGTGGTTGCGTCGAAGGCTGTTACTTCATCGGCAAAGAAGCACTTGGGTGAAAGCCCCAGGATACCAGTTTTCATTTTACTCCACGTTTAGTTCTTTGAAATAGCAGGTTGCGTCGTAGACGGTTACTTCAACGAATCAGACGACACCCTCTGGGTAGTCTGACTAAAAAAGCCCGTTACACCTTTGCTCCTGCTTTGATTTAAAGCCAACGTTGCGTCGACAAGGGTTACTTCATTCGGTGACTTAGATGACACCAACTATTTCACCTGGTGTGAGAAGTCGTCATCAGGTTCAGGTAAGATGTCCTGAACGGTTAATAACAAAACATCCGTGGACCAGTATCAACTGGACTTAAGCATAACACGTAAAAGTATAGCTAGCGGCCCCTAATTTAACCACTAGGGTTTAACTACCGCGAGATCACCCTGGTCAACAAATTCTCGTTGGCTTTATTTTTGTTTGGAGGAACCACCCCATGCCGAGTTTAATAAGAGAAGATCTGATACGGATCATAGAAGAAAACGCCGGTGGACTGAATTTTCCAAATCCATTCATGGTTGACACTGCTCTGACACTGGTCGAACCAAGGGTGATGTTGGCAGCGTTCTCTCTGAACGAGTCGTCCGGTGGTTACAACAACAGGCCAAAGTACGAACCTGCTTACGGACCTGGAGGAAAGTACTTTAACGACCTACAGAGCAGACTATACGACGAGTACGGAGAATTAGCATCCAGTTCTCTTAGTAGTTTCCAACTCATGTTCGTCATCTTTAGAGAACTCGGTTTTGTCTACCCTCCGCAACAGGCAGCAGACGATGTGTCCGCACTTCCTGCCATCATAAAATATTTCAACAAGAGGGTCTTCAAGAACAACGAACCAAATTTCCTAAGTATGGCCGGAGACGCGTATAATTCCGGAAATTGGAAAGATAAAAACGTTCCTTTAGACTACATAAATAAACTTCTCAAGAATTATACCAAAGTTCTGAACAGCGGAATATGGCAGATAGAAGAAAAATACACGATACAGGCATGGGACGGGAAATAATGGCACAGAGACTGTACCTTTCAAGGAAGGACAATTACCGATTGAAACTTAAGGCGTACGACAACACCGTGTACGAGGAGATGAGGACCGGAGACTCCAAGCACAAGTACGCCTTCTCTATCAAGGAGAAACTATCCGAAGAACCCATAGAGCGCTTCGTGTCGTGCAGCGATGGCAACAGCGTCTACTTCGACCTGTGTAGCCTGGTGGGGTTCGGAACTTACCTGTACGTCATAGAACTGACAGATTTTAGCGGAAAGAAGACAGAAGACCTCGCCTACGGTTTTGTAGACGTACTGCCTGACATATAACGTCAGTTTTGGGCGCCCCAAGTCAGTTGTGGGGCACTTTAAGTACAAAAGCGCATCAGCATGCGCCTTTAAGCGACTACATCTCGTAGAGCTCCAGAATAATCCTTAAACACGGCCCACTACTGTGGTTTTCCGACAAGTGTTCCTTATTGAGAACCGTTGTGGTTATCATCGAATCGTCAAACCCCATAAATTTTGAGATGACGTCCTCTATGTTCTTGACGTAATTGGTCACATCTTTCTTTCGGAACTTTCTGTAACCTGAGGTCTTTGTGAGCCACTTGTCTACAAAATCGATGGTGCACACGACGTAGTGCCCCGTCTCGAAACCAAAAAAATGGTCCTTGAGTTCGGCATGGTTCGCCTGTAACTCTTGGACCATCTTCTCTTTCTGCTTCCTGTAACCGCCCGCGTACACCCATTTCTTCGGGTTGTGTCTGGACGGGATCATCATTCTATTTACCGATCCCTTTAAAGCGTCAATCGCAAGGATCAGGTCAGCCCTTTTTAACGGCTCTTTTCTTTCTTTTCTTTGGTCCATCCGAATCGTCTTTGGAAGAGACGAATCCTTTCGTATTTATCAGGCCTGCCATCAACAGACCGTTCGCTATCTGCTCAATCTGGTTGTGCTTCATTCCAAGAGCGGCCTCCTGGTCGATAGCCTCGAGGACCTCGTGGATGAAGATCTTCCTTCTCTTCTGGAGCCTCTTGATGTTGGAATTGATGAAGAGGTTGCAGTTGTGACCGTCACAGAGACCGCCGAAAAACTTCCCGCCGTGGCCTATGACGCTGTTGAGAGAAGCGGCCCCCTTTTCGCCCTTGTGCTCCGGTCGATCGTAGAGCTGTTGGGTCGAGACCTCTCTGACTTCGTAGTCTACTCCGAAGATCTTGACTTTTGCTGCCATGTTGTTCTCCCCTCAGTTTTGATAGAAACATTGTAACAAAAAAATAGTAACGATTAAACTTGCTCGTCAGTAAACGTCGCTTTGTAAATTAGAAAGGGCCGGACAGTTTCACCCATCCGGCCCAATCCGATTACTTGGTTTTTCTGGATTCCTTTACGACGAGAATGTTCTTCTTCTCCGCCTTGCCTACGTCACCGACCGACTTCCAAAACTTGCGAAGACGACCGCCGGCAGCGCTGTTCTCTTTGACGTAAAACTTCTCCACGTCAACTTGAATCGCCTGAAGAAGATCAGCGAGTTCCTGGTAAGCTTCTTTCCCGATCATGGCTGTTACTTCCAGACCAGTTCGAGAAAACCGTTCTCACGTGTGACCGTGAATAGAGAAGGGTAGTCCCAGATGAGTTTCTTCACGACGCGACGAACGTGCGTCGACTGGTTCATGGTACGGAGTCTACGTCCGTACACCTTCTTTTCGATGGCCTTGACGGTCAACGGTCCGCCGGCCGCCGACAGGATCCCCACGACCTCTGTAGTGATGGCCGACTTGTTGAGGTTCGAATGTGCGAAGTAGCGGTTGGTCTTGTTCGTCCACTCCGTGAGAGGGATCGACCGAGGGTAGGCGGTCTTGAAGGTCTTGCTTGTGGTTTGGCGCATGTTTGCTTCTCCTTTTTCGTACGTAGTAGTACGTTATAGTACATTGTACAGCAGATAAAACGATCTGTAAACTAACCTAGTTTCTCCAGTCGTTGTCCTCTTTGATTTCTACTTCCATGGCGTGCGGTAAGTGGTAGATCTGGGGCTTGAAAGAAACGGTCACCACGTTCATGGCCTGTGCCACGCATATGGCCTCGTACATCTTGAACTTGGAGGTTTTCTCGTCCGCACCGAAGAATGAGACGGAAGCGTGTTCCAACTCCGACAGTTCCATCTTTCTCCTGGAAAGTCTGGCTATGTAAAACAGAGTCTGCGCCGGACTTCTCGCCTCGGCGTCAAACATCTCGTCGTCCGATTCTGGATTCTCAGCGGGTAACGAATTCAGCGCAATCGCGGCCGCCATGTACTCGTCTGGAATAGAGTGGACGTACTCTATGAGTCCTCTCCTGATTCCAGAATCATCGGAGTATTCTTCTAACAGCTTGTTCTTAAACTTGCGATACTTGTTTATGGAAGATATTTTCCCTCTCATGCAATTTTTCCCTCTCTACGCCGTTATATGGGCTCCGATTCGTGGATCTTTTTGATGTCCTCTCCTTCGTCTTCGACCACTATCTTCTTGGTCTCCTCCGTCGGTTCGTCCTTCTTGATTTCTTCCGTCATTTCTTATAATCCCTCCCTCGTCTTCCGGTGTCGGCTGGTGGTATATCGAGTTGCAACCGTAAGCGACGCCGTCCCAGACGCCAGTGTTCATGGAAGGATCGGATATCGGCGCGTTGTACTTGCACTGTTTTGAGCACGCCCTGCAGCCAGAAAGATTGACAAGGTTTGCCGTATGCTTTTGCATTTTTAGTAACCTCCTAGGGTTATAATACTATACATTAAACGATAACTAGCGAAAACTAATACTATTTATACGAACAGATAATTCTTCCAGACGTCCACGACCTCTCCCAGACCGGCCTGGTTGTACTTTATCTTGAGGTTGAAAATGTAGAACTTTGGCTGAGACGGTTTCCTTATCAGCGTCATCTTGGCCTGGTGTGGAGTCTTGCAATCCTTCTTGCTGTTGCACGGTTTACAAGCTGTCACCATGTTCTCCCAATTGTTCTTTCCACCCTGTGACTTCGGAATGACGTGGTCTATTGTGAGCTGAGAGTTGACGAAAGAACCAGCGCAGTACTGGCACTTGTAGTCGTCGCGCGTGACTATGTTCTTCCTCGTCAGCTTGACGACCTTGTTCCTGTGTCCGGTAATGGCCTCTATAAGACGGACCACAAGCGGGGCCTTGATGGTCACAGAGAAACTCCTGTATTCCTTGTCAGGGTGTTCCTCGATTATGTCCACCTTTCCCTTGAACCACATCGTGATGGCTCTTTCCATACCGATGAAATTCACCGGTTCGTATCCTGCGCTCAGTAAAAGGCACCTGTTTACGTCGATCATTTTTTCCTCTCCCACCACCGTTTTTCTTCTATCACGTGACTCTTCTTCTGGTCAACAAGGACTTTTTCGCCACAACCACACGGACACTCTATATCTCTAGGAACCTTGTCCCCCAATATGATGGCCTTCCTCTGTGTAGGTTCTTCCTCGTGCTTGTAGCTTACCAAAACCATTTCGAGATTCTTTCCCAAGAGCCAGCGCGCTATTGGGGGCGCATCTTTTCTCATGTCTTCTCCCTTTGGAGCCGCTGAGAGGAATTGAACCCCCATTAAACGGGTACAAACCGTTTGTAATAAGCCATTATACGACAGCGGCACTTAAAGTTAAATTAGTGACTTTTTTACCAACTTACCATTACGTTGTTTTACGTAGCTTTTTAGCTTCTCAACATTCTTTCCCAAGAGCCAGCGCGCTATTGGGGGCGCATCTTTTACAATGTCGTCTTCTACCACTACCCCGAAACAAGCGTAGCCTATATCAGCCACGTACAGTTCCTTCATTGTAAGAACTTCTCATATTCTGCCATTATTTGATACAATCGCTGTTGTGGCAGAGTTTTTTCGTTAAGATAAATACTATTATTTCGATTACGAAAATTAATCCATTCTTCGAACGTTTTGACCTTAGAATTTCTGTAGGAAGCGAATATCCCGAGTCTTTTCCAGTCAAAATTGGCCAAATTTATGTCCCCGGAGGCCACCGCGGCGTCCCAAACGGGCGTCCCGGGCATAGGAGTCAGTATGTTTATTGGCGCCGAAGCGCCCAGTTTGTTCTCTTTTACGTTCCTGAGCAAGAATTCGTACGTTTCCCTCACTTCTTCTTCAGTTTCCGACGGCCAACCGACTATGAAGGACCCCGCGCAAGGTAGTCCGGCAGAGTAAGCGTTGTCAAGAGCCCTCTGGTTCTGTTCTACCGTGATTCCCTTGCCCATTAAACTAAGGATCCTGTCCGTTCCTGACTCTACACCAAAACATATGAACCCAACATTCAGTTCTTTTATCATTGAACACAGCCACTGGTCTACTAAATTTGACCTAACAGCTATGAAAGCAAAACGAATCCTCTTGTTTATCCCTTTTTGTTTCATGAGGTCGACGATTTTTTCAAAACGCTTCCTGTCAGCAACAAACAAATCGTCCTGTATGTTCGCAAAAGGAACCCACCACTCCGGAGTTCCTTCTAGAAGTTTTTCAAATTCTCTAACGACGTACTCGGCACTAAAGAACCTCGTGTTTCCCCAAAATGCCGAACTACTGCAGAACTTACACCTGTAAGGACAGCCCCTGGACGTCATGAAACTTGGTGGAGACTGTGTTTGGATCGGAGGAGGTACCAGGTCCACAGGCTCTATGACCCTTCTTGGACTTGAAACCTCCACTTTATCCATATGAAATGCTAAACCAGAAATGCCAGAATCTTTTTTGTCTATTATGTCAGTCATTAGTTCAGTAAACGTCTGTTCCCCCTCTCCAATGACTCCGTAATCAAAATCCTTAGTCATAGTTTGGGGTAAGTATGTCACATGGTGACCGCCAAGAATTGTGATTATCTCTGGTTTTACCTTCTTGGCCCATTTGACAATTCTACACGCTATACTGTAGTCCTGTGACGTGGACGATACGGCGAGCACGTCGTAGTTCCTCACGTCCTTGAGGGACACGATGTAATCCATTTCAAAAGGCCTGTCCAAATATTTCAACAGGTAAGACTTTAAATACCCGAAGACAAGGGTCCTAGAACCGCCTACGTCGTACTTGTTTATGGCTTGGACAAACGCTATTCTCGTTTTGCGAACATCCATCCTCTTGCCTCTGTTTGGTTGAATGTCTTAGTGCTGAAACCGCAATCTTTAAAATGCGTCAATAGATCTTCGTAAGAATTTTTGGTCCAAAGATCGTTATGATACAGCACAAGAAAGTTGTCTATTTTCCTCAAAGTTTCCGCGGAAGAACTGAGTATCACCGGAAACTCCGCGCCTTCGCAGTTGAACTTAATAAAGTCACACTTCTGTATAGAATTTCCATACATGAAATCTTTGAGAGTGGAACACTTGACACCTTCACCAGCCCCAGTAAATGACTTGACAGTCGAATGTCCCCAGCTTCCAGAGTCATGGAACAAGAAACACTCTCCGTTACTTTCAGAAAGAGCAAGACAATGAGCAGAAACGTTTTTTACGCCGTTCATGAACATGTTGGTACACAGGAACCTAAAAGTCTCTTCACAGGCCTCTATGGAATACACTGTTTTCACCATCTCTGACAACTGTAAAGTAAATATTCCTATGTGGGCTCCAACGTCAATGACCACATGGTCAGTCTTAGGAATGTAACTGTCCCATATATGACCAAGGAACGCGTTCATTCCAAAGGTGTCGCGTATGACGTTCTCGTCAACGGTTCCTTTTCTGTAACAGACGTTAAAGTTACCGAATCGCTCTATCATTGTGAACTTTCTCCATTACATGGCCAAATGCAAACCATGCGAAGTAGTGTATGTACAAGACGAATCGAGGATCTGTCTCTATGTGAATGAACATGTCCAATACCGCGAGACAGACGGCTCCGACTATGAGGGTTGGCCAGTACCCAAGTCTCATTTCTTCCCCCATAAGTCCTCGAGTAACAGAGCCATTAGTATCACGAAACCAATGAACGAGCATTCAATGAATAGGTTGAATAGTTCGACTCTGTTCATGCCAAAGAGAGTATCGTTAACCAACATCTCCCTCATTCCGTACAGATCAATCAGCTTGTCGCTTAGAGTTTCCACTTACTTAGAGGTCGTTTTTACCAGACCGAAAAACAGGAGTGCTGCCAACCACGTCCAAAAAGTGTACGCCGTGTTCGTGTTGAACAGCGTGTTGATCGCCCAGACCCCAAGGAAGGGTCCGACAATAACTATGATGACCACGAGCGCGATGAGTCCTACGGCTCCAAAAGCTTCTCCGATTTTTACCCAAAAGTTTTTCATGATACACCTCCTTCATCTTCGTTGTCAAATATAAGCACGTCACATATCTCGTTCATAACGGCGTTTTCTATATCGGTCTTTATGATGTCCTCACTCGGACTATCAGTGTGTTTGTGTGCTCGCATGTAACCGTAAGCGATGCCCTCTTCCACGGCCCTCTGGATGACCACGTAAGCGTTTATGCGGACAGAATCTTTCATGCTATCCTCCTTTGTTTTATGCGGAGAGTACAGGATTTGAACCTGTGGGGCTTTTTACACCCAACGGTTTAGCAAACCGCCGCTATCGGCCATACTCTGCCAACTCTCCGTTCAGTCTCTTGTAGTACTCGTTCAAGAGAGTGCTGTAAACCTTCTTGTTGTAAAGCGTGTAATGATGCGG
>Ga0315278_10006103_pt1 | contig 10943 bp, 10 predicted proteins | sample YL17G06_0_MG_FD_203880 | JGI IMG/M metagenome (GOLD analysis project Ga0315278, IMG submission 203880) | Sediment microbial communities from Yellowstone Lake, YNP, Wyoming, USA - YL17G06_0 | ecosystem: Environmental > Aquatic > Freshwater > Lake > Sediment | place: USA: Wyoming | collected... | reverse complement strand
CGGGAGCAGCAGGATCTTCGTCCACACGCGCGACCCGGAGTCCTGCTCGACCAGCGAGCGCACGCCCTTGTCGGGCACCCAGCCGTTGAAGTCGCCGGCGATCCGCACGTCGGAGGCCGAGGGATGCCGATAGCGGACCATCACCTCGCGGGTGGTCTCCGGCTCGTCGCCGCGCAGCACCTCGGCGCGCGCCTCGGGCGCCGTCGCCTCGACCTCGACGGCGAGGGCGGCGTAGTCGGCGCTGCCGTGCGCGCTCGGCGCGTACACGCAGATCGGGAGCCCCGCCGCCGCGGCCTCCCGCAGCTTCACGTTGAGCCGGATCACCGTGTCGAAGCACAGGTCGCCGAAGAGCTCGCGAATGCGGCCGAGGGTGCGCCGCGCGTAGCGGGTGCGCCCGTCGTAGAGCGTCGGCAGCACGCGCACCGTGAGCGCGTGCCCGAGGCGCTCCGCGAGCAGCCCGATGGTGTCGATCAGCTTCTGCGCGCCGTGGATCGCGAAGGGGCTCGTCTCGAGCGGGACGATCACCTCGCTCGACGCGCGCAGCGCGTTGAAGGTGAGCAGCCCCACGCTGGGCGGGCAGTCGATCAGCGCGTAGTCGTAGTCCGAGGCCACGCGCTCGAGCGCAGCCGAGAGCTTCTCGGTGCGCGTCTCGACCGGCTCGGATGCGAGCTTCTGCTCGAGCGCCGAGAGCACGATGCCCGAGGGTGCGACGTCGATTCCCGCGGCGGCCGGCAGGATCACGCGCTCGAGGGCGTCGGCCCCATCCGGGTCGGCCAGCACCTCGTAGAGGTTCTCCTCGGGCTCCTCCGGGTCGATGCCGAGCGCGAGAGTCGAGTGGGCCTGCGGGTCGATGTCCACCACGAGCACGCGGAAGCCGTCGGCGGCAAGGCAGCCCGCGAGGTTGACGACGGTCGTCGTCTTCCCGCAGCCTCCCTTCTGGTTCACGATCGCCAGGACGCGCATGTTGCCACCCCCACCGGGCGCCACGGGCGGGCCGCCCCGTGGATCCGCTCGCGTGGATCCGGAAGCCGGCGAGGCGGTCCGGACGCCGCCGGACCGGGCGTGTCGCTTCAGGCCGACCGGGCGCGCGCGCGCGCGCGCCGGACCGGCTGCGGCCTCCGGGTACCCCGCGACGCCTTCGCAGACCGTCTCCAAGCCTCGACCTCGCGCTCGAAGCGCGCGACTTCGAAGACCCACTCCTGGCCCGAGATCGCGTCGAAGGCGGTGCCGTCGCGGAAGGCGAGCACCACGTCCCCGGTGGCCACGAGCAGCAGCTCGGCCAGTGGCCGCTTCACCGTCGGGAGCAGCTTCTTCAGCGCGCTGATGCAGCCACGGATGCGTTGGACCGAGACGCCGGCATCGATCAGCCGCTTGGCCGCCTTGAGGGCAACGAGATCCTCGAAGCCGTACCTCGCGTGTCCCCCGGGCGTCTGTCGACTCGGAGCGACGAGGTGGGTCTGCGCCCAGTACTGGAGCTGACGGCGCGAGATGCCCAGGATCTGGACGACGTCGCCCGTCCGGAAGCACTCCGCATCACTGGACATCGGATCGCGCACCCCCTCACCCCGCCGGCCGGGACTGAACGTAGGACCGTTGGCAGGGAAAAGTCAACCCAGATTGGGCCAGGATTGTGCGAATTCGGCCCCACTCGGTGCCTGGAACTCCCGCCGGCGGTGCCGCGCCCGTCGCGGGTGGGTGTGGGTCATTCGCCGCCGCCGCCGCCATGGGGTAGGCTCGAACGCAGTGTCGCAGGAGGAGGTCGGTCGCAAGGCCCAGCCGGCTCCGGTGCCCGGGCAGCTCGTGGTCGAGGAGCCGGACGGGCGCCGCCGGCCGTTCATGCGGGGCATAATGGTGCACTCCCTGATGGAGCGGGGGGTGCCCTTCGAAGACGCCTATCGAGTCGCCAACCTGATCCGCCAGCGCCTGCGCGGCCGCTCCGTCGTCGTCAAGGAAGAGCTCGCGAAGTCCCTGCGGGAGATGCTCGGAAGCGTCCCCTTCGAGGAACGGCGCGGCCTCCAGCCCGACCACATCACGATCACCGGCCACGGCAAGGGGCTCCCGTTCTCGAAGGGGATCCTCTCGCAGTCGCTGCTCGCCGCCGCGCTCGACCCGAGCGATGCCTTCGACGTGGCGCGGCAGATCGAGCGCGAGCTCGTGGCGCTCGGCATCCGCGAGGTGGAACGCCGCGACCTGCGGCGGCTCACCTACCAGATCCTCTCCCGCTCGGCCGGCCAGCAGGCCGCCGAGCGCTATCTCGTGTGGCGCCGCTACCAGGAGCCGGACAAGCCGGTCGTGATCCTGCTGGGCGGCACCTCGGGCGTGGGCAAGACCTCGCTCGCGGTCGAGGTCGCCCATCGCCTGGGCATCGCGCGCGTGCTCTCCACCGACTCGATCCGCCAGGTCATGCGCATCACGCTCTCGCCGGAGCTCGTGCCGGCGCTGCACGCCTCCTCCTACGACGCCTATCGCTGCCTGCCGCCCGGCCCGCGCCACCTCGATCCCGTGATCGAGGGCTTCCACGCGCAGGCGAGCACGGTGGCGGTGGGGATCCGCGCGTCGCTCGACCGCGCGGTCGCGGAGAACTCGAGTCTGATCCTGGACGGGGTCTCGGTGGTGCCCGGGCTGCTCGATCTCGACGCCTGGGCGGACCGCGCCTACGTGATCTTCCTGGTGGTCGCCGCGCTCGACGAGGAGGCGCTGCGCAACCGCTTCGCGGCGCGCGCGACCGGCCAGCAGCTGCGCGCGGCGCACCGCTACCTCGAGCACTTCGACGCGATCTGCAAGATCCAGGACCACTTCCTCGACCTCGCCGAGCGCCACCACGTGCCGATCGTCGACAACGGCTCCTTCGATCGCTCGGTCCTCTTCGTGATCCGGCACGTGACCGACACGCTGCGCCAGCGGGGCGACTTCGATGTTCGGGACCTGCTTTAGCGGACACGCCTTCGCTCGGCTGCGCCTCGCTGCGCGCTGCGCTTGCTCTTTTAGCGGACACGCCTTCGCTCGGCTGCGGCTCGCTGCGCGCTCCGCTTGCTCCAGGGCCGGCCGCGCGCGGCGCTCCGCCAGCCTCCTCGCGCTCTTCGCGATCGCCTGCGGCACCCTGAGCGTGCCCGAGGAGCAGAGCCTCGGGCGGCAGATGGCCGGCGAGACGCGCCGGGGTCTCGTCTTCGTCTACGACCCGGTGGTCCAGGGCTACGTGCGCGGGATCGGCGAGTCGATCCTGCGCGCGGCGGGCCCGCAGCCCTTCGAGTACCACTTCTACGTCGTCGAGGACGACCAGATCAACGCCTTCGCGGGCCCCGCCGGCTACATCTACATCTACACCGAGACGATCCTCGCGGCGCGCAACGCAAGCGAGCTCGCGGGCGTGATCGCCCACGAGATCGGTCACGTCCAGCGGCGCCACATCGCGAACAACTACAACCGCCAGCGCAACACCCAGATCGGGTACCGGGCGGCGGTGCTCGCGGCGGCCATGCTCGGGGGCGGCGCCGCCGCCTCGGCGGCGCAGGTCGGCGGCGGCCTCGCCGCGGTCGCCTACCTGAACAGCTTCGGGCGCGAGGCCGAGATGGAGGCCGACAGCTTCGCCGTCGAGACTCTGCCGCGCGCCGGCTACGACCCGAACGGCCTGGTCACGTTCTTCGAGACGCTCCAGCGCGAGTCGAAGGGCGAGACGACGGACTTCCTCTCGAGCCACCCCGCTACCGCCGACCGTGCCCAGGCCGCGCGCGAGCAGATCGCCGCCCACCCGCCCGACCCCGGGCTCGAGGTGAACGACAACGGTCGTCTCGAGATCATCCAGCGGCGCATCGAGCTGCTGGTCGGCAGCCGGCCCGCAGCGCGGCACTGAGACCGGAGAGCCTTTTCTGATTTACTCCGCTCGCCTGCGGCTCGCTGCGCGCGCCGCTGCGCGGCGCTTGCGAAGACGTTCTGAGCAGTTCCTCCGGGGTGTGCGAGGTCCGTTCTTCGGGGACGGTGCCGGGTGGCCTGCCAGGCAGGTCTCCCGTTCTCGTTCCGAAGAACGGACCCCGCAGGCCCCGTGGGTCGTGCTTCCCGCGCTCTTTGCAAGCGCGCACAGCGCGCGCGCAGCGAGCCGCAGGCGAGCGGAGTTAATGAGTTGGACGATCTGCTCTGCGAAGCCGAGCGGAGTAAATGAGCGGGGCGATCACGGCTCGCCCCCCGCGCAGCGCTCGGCTGCCTGCGCGAACGCCGCCGCGTCGTCGCCTCGGGCCCCTCGCGCCAGCTCCTCATAGATCGGGAGCGCCAGCGCGCAGCGGCCGAGGCGCTCGAGCGCCTCGGCCTGGCAGGCGCGAAAGCCCGGCTCGCGCCAGATCTCCGCCGACGAGGGCGGGGCGGCGAGCGGATAGCGGCGGAAGGTGTCGGCATCGCGGCCCGCTGCCGCGTTTGCGATGCACACGAGCTGGTGCAGGTTCTGCTCCAGCAGGTAGCTGTGCCAGCCCTCCTGCGCGGGCTGCTGCGCGGCGAGCGCGTCGGCCGCCCGCTTGGCCTCGTCGACGCGGCCCGCGAGCAGGTAGGCCACCGCGAGGTTCAGGCGCCCCTCGCGATGGCGGGGGTCGGCGGCGACGTCGCGCTCGAAGAGCTCGGTGGTCGAGCGCCAGGCGGGTGCGCGAGCCCAGCTGCGCTGCGCCAGCAGGGCGACGAGGGCCGCCGCGAGCGCCGCGCAGACCGCCTCGGAAAGGCCGCGGCGCCGCAGCGCTCCCAGCGCGGCGCCCCAGAGCAGCGCCGCGCCGAAGACCGACAGGAAGAGGTTGCGCTCGGCGTGCGCGTGCAGGAGCGGCGTGATGCCCGAGGTCGGCAGGAACGCGATCCAGATCCACGCGAGCCCCGCCGCCGCCGCCGCGTGGCCGCGCCGCAGACACACGGCCCAGGCCAGCGCGGAGCCCGCGGCGAGCGCGAGCCCCGCGAGCGCGAGCGGGTCGCGCCCGCTCGCGACCACCCGCACCGCGTCGCTTGTGGTCGAGTGCAGCGGCGCGAAGAGCCAGGCCAGCACCTCGGGCCAGAGCGCGAAGCTCGTCCACCACTGCGTGGCGAAGCTCCCGCCGATCCACTCGGCGCCGGTGAGCGAGCGCCCGAGCACGGCGGGCCGCAGCGCGAAGAGGTAGAGCGCGACGAGCCCCGCCTGGAGCCCGACCAGTGCGGCGGTCGCGCGCCAGGGCGGGCCGCCGCCGCCCGCGCGCCGCGCGTCTGCGGCGGCGCTCGCCGCGAGCGCGAGTTGGAGCGCGGGCGCGACCGCGGCGTTCTCCTTCGAGAGCAGGCCCAGCGCGAGGGCGACCGCCGAGGCGCCGACCCAGGTGGCGCGCGCGCGCCCGCGCGTCGCGAGCGCCGCCTGGCCCGCGAGCAGGCTCGCCACCAGGAAGAGGCCGACGAGCGCCGCGGAGAGGCCGCTGATCCAGACGTAGGTCTCGAGGCCGACGGGGTGGACCGCAAAGACGGCCGCCGACAGCGTCGCCGGCAAGGGCCGGCGCAGGACGCCGAGCGCGAGCAGCCCGAAGAGCGAGGCGGTGGCGGCTCCCAGCAGCAGCGACGCGGCGCGGAACGTGCGCGGCTCGCGGCCGAAGACGGCGTCGAGAGCGCTCGCCAGGACGACCTGCAGCGGGCGGTAGTAGGGCTGCGAGAAGGGCCGCACGGCGAAGCCGGAGAGGTCCTGGAGCGGCTCGCCGAAGGCGGCGAGGATGCGCCCCGGAGGTCGCAGGATGCTCCCGGTCACGATCTCCGCCTCGTCGACCCAGACGAAGCCGTAGTCGAGCGTCCGGGCGTGGAGCCCGATGAAGAGCAGCGCGGGAAGCAGCCACGCGGCGGTGCGGCCTCGCATCGGCAAGAGGATATCGGGTACAACTAGGAGGCCGACTCGAGAGTCGGCCGGCGCGCAGCGAGCGCAAGCAGAGCCCGCAGCGAGCCGCAGGCGAGCGGAGTCGCATCGGGAAGGCGAGCGGAGTACCAGAGCCCGACGGCACTCCCTGCCCCATGGGCGTCCGCGGAGGTTTCGATGTCCGAGAGCCTCCCCGCGATCCGCACGCTCGGCGAGCTGCGCGTGAACCCAGATCCACGACGATCCAATGGCTCCGGTCTCGGCGCCGGCCGCCGCAAGAAGCGCGCCTGATGGGCGCCGCGTCCCGCTTCGCGCGCCGGCTCGGCGCGAACCTGGCCCGCGGCGCGCGCGGGGCCCTCGCGGGCGCCGCGCTGCCGCGCCGCGGCGCGCCGGCCTGGCTCGTCCTGCGCCTCGGCCCCGCGCTCGAGGACCTGGCGCCCCCGCGCGTCCCCTGGGCGCGGCCGGGCAGCACGCCGCTGCTCGCGGCACTCGCCGCCCTCGACGCGGCCGCGCGCGACCCGTGGGTCGCGGGCGTCCGGCTGCGCTTCCAGGGCCCGCTCGGAGGCTTCTCGCGCGTGCTCTCGCTGCGGCGCGCGCTCGACCGCGTGCGCGAGAGTGGGCGTCCGGTCGTCGCGTATGCCGAGGCGCTCGACGCGGCCTCGTTCATCGTGGCCTGCGGGGCGAGCCGCCTGTGGCTGCCGCCGACAGGCAGCCTGCACCTCGTCGGCCTGCGCCTCGAGGGCGTCTTCCTGCGCGGCCTCCTCGACCGCCTCGAGGTCCGGCCCGAGGTAGTGCGCATCGGCAGCCACAAGACGGCGGGCGACCGATTCACGCGCGCGTCGATGTCGCCGGAGGAGCGCGAGCAGCTCGAGGCGCTCGCCGACGACCTCTACGCCGAGCTCGTCGGCGCGGTCGCGCGCGGGCGGAACCTCGGCGAGGACGCCGTGCGCGACCGGATCGACCGCGGCCCCTGGCTCGGGCGCGCCGCCGTCGAGGCGGGGCTCGCCGACGGCTGCCTCTATCCCGACGAGGTCGAGCGCGAGCTGCTCGCGCTCGCGCCCGAGACGCGGCGGGTGCGGGCGGATCGAGGGCCCGTGCGACAGGTCGACGCGGCGCACTACCACGCGCTGCGCGCGGGCGATCCGGGCTGGCGCCCGCTCTTCCGCGAGCTCCCGCGCATCGCGGTGGTGTCGGCGCGCGGCGCGATCCACCGCGGCGCGAGCCCGCGCGGGATCGCCTCGGACCGCCTGCGCGAGCTCCTCGACGCGCTGCGCCGCGACGCGGCCGTGCGCGGCGTGGTCCTGCGCCTCGAGAGCCCCGGAGGCGACGCCCTGGCGTCGGATCTGCTCTGGCGCGCGGTGCACGTCCTCGCGCAGGAGAAGCCCGTCGCGGTCTCGATGGGCGACGTCGCGGCGTCGGGCGCCTACTACCTGGCCGCGGCCGCGCACGCGATCTTCGCCGAGGCAGGCACCCTGACCGGCTCGATCGGCGTCGTCGGCGGGAAGCTCGACGCCGAGGGGCTCCTGCGCCGGCTCGGGATCGAGCGCGAGGCGATCGAGCGCGGCGCGAACGCCGGCCTGCTCTCGGGAACGACCGGCTTCCGCGCGGGGGAGCGCGCCGCGGTGCAGGCCGCGATGGAGTCGATCTACGCGACCTTCACCGAGCGCGTCGCCGAGGGGCGCAAGCTCCCGGTCGAGGAGGTGCTGCGCGTGGCCCAGGGTCGCATCTGGAGCGGCACGCGGGCGCGGCAGCACGGGCTCGTCGACCAGCTCGGCGGTCCGCTCGAGGCGCTGCTCTGGGTGCGCGAGCGCGCGGGGCTCGCGCCCGCGGAGCGCATCTCGATCGATCACCACCCACGCATGTCGCCCTTTCCGGCCCTGGGCTCGCTCTGGCGCGTGGCGGCCGGGCTCGAGACGGTCTGAGCGGTGCCGCGACGCCTGCGCACCGACATCCCGGGGCCCGACTGGCGCGTGGGCCTCGAGGCGCTCCGCGATCCGGGCCCGGGCGGGCTCTTTGCGCCGCGCCTGTCGCGGCCACTCGCGCTGATCGTCGACGTGGGATTCGGCCGCGGCGAGCTGCTGCTCGCGCTGGCGCGCAGCGAGCCCGAGCGCGCCTACCTCGGTATCGAGTACTCGTGGAAGCGCGTGCTGAAGATGACGCGGCGGCTCGCGAAGACCGAGATCGACAACGTTCGGCTCGTCGCCGCGAGTGCCGAGGAGGGAGTCGCCGAGCTCGCACCGGGGAGCGTCGCCGGCTTCTGGGTGAACTTCCCCGATCCCTGGCCGAAGAAGCGCCACCACCGCCGCCGGCTGCTCCAGCCGGACTTCGTGCGCGCGCTCGCCGTGCGGCTCATGGCCGGCGGCTTCCTCGAGGTCGCGACCGACCACGAGGAGTACGCGCTGGCGATCCACGAGGTGCTCGCCGCCGAGCCGCTGCTCGAGAACCGCTGCGCCCCAGACGCCTTCCGCCGGACGCCGCCCCCGCGTGCGCCCACCGCCTACGAGCTCGAGTGGCAGGCGCTGGGCCGCGCGGCGCACTACTTCTCGTACCAGAAAGTCCGCGGCCCGGCGCCGGAGTAGCATCGGACCGCCGGCCCACTCCGACGGCGGCGGTGCTAGCCTGACCCGCCGCGGGCCCGGCTCCTGCGTGCGTGGAGGTCCTTCGATGCCGACACCCAGCCGCGAGCAGCTCGAGAAATGGGGGCACGGCTACGTCGCGCTGTGGAACGCGGGCGACAAGCCGGCCTGGGTGCAGAACTGGATGGACGTCGCGCCGAACGGGTTCCGGATGTTCGACCCCGTCGGCACCCCCGAGAAGCGCGGCTTCGAGGAGGCCGCCTCGAAGGCCTACGACCTCTTCCAGCCCGTGATCCGCTATGTCGTCCCGGAGGCGACGAAATTCATCTGCGCGAACGAGGTGGCGTGGGTGATGGAGAACAGTTTTCGTGTCGACGGCCGGGAGATCCTGCTGCGCAGCATCGAGAACTTCCGCTTCGATCCCGACGGGTCCGTCGCGATCCGCACCTTCTACGACGTTCCGAAGCCGGACTCTCCGCTCGGCCGCTTCTTCCAGATCTACCTGCCCGGGGTTGGCTGAGCGCGCTTCGGCGCACGGGACCGAGCAAGCCCGCAGCTGCGCCCGGGCGGCGCCCCGGGGCGGAATGCGGGCTAGGATCCCTCCGTGACCGACCGCGCCCAGATCAAGGATCTCGGTGTCGAGGCGCTGCGCACGCGCCTCGACGCGGACGGCGTCGCGCGCTTCCGCGCCGACCAGATCGCGGCGTGGCTCTACGTGCGCGGGGTCGACGAGTTCGAGGCGATGACGGACCTCGGCCAGGAGCTGCGCGAGCGGCTCGCGGGCGCCTTCGAGACGCGCTCGCTCGAGATCGAGTCGGTGCAGGCGTCGGTCGATGGGACGGTCAAGGCGGCGCTGCGCACGCGCGACGGCGCGGTCGTCGAGTCGGTGCTGATCCCCGAGGAGCGGCGCACCACGCTGTGCATCTCCACGCAGGTGGGGTGTCCCCTCGCCTGCAGCTTCTGCGCGACCGGTGCGATGGGCTTCACGCGCAACCTGCGCACCGGCGAGATCGTCGACCAGGTCTGCCAGATGCGGCGGCTCCTCCCGCCCGGGCGCCGGATCACCAACGTGGTCTTCATGGGGATGGGCGAGCCGCTCTTGAACCTGCCGGCGGTGGTCGAGGCCGCGCGCCTCCTGCTCCACCCGAAGGCCTTCGCGATGGCGCCGCGCCGCGTCACCGTCTCGACGGTCGGGATTCCGGGCCGGATCGAGCGCCTGCTGCGCGAGGTCCCGGTGAACCTCGCCGTCTCGCTGCACGCCACGACCGACGAGGTGCGCGACCAGCTCGTGCCGCTCAATCGCCGCTTCCCGCTGCAGCGCCTGCTCGACACGCTGCGCGCACTGGAGAGCCTGACCCGCCGCCGCCCGGTCTTCTTCGAGTACACCCTCGTCGCCGGCGTGAACGACGCGGTCGAGGACGCACGGCGGCTCGCGCCCCTGCTGCGCGGGATCCCGGCGAAGCTCAATGTGATCCCGATGAACCCCCACGCGGACTCGAGCCTCGGCCCGCCCGACGCGGGGACCGTGGATCGCTTCGTGGCTGCGGTGGCGGAGAGTGGGCTGCGGGTCACGCTGCGGCGCAGCCGCGGGCAGGACATCGACGCGGCCTGCGGCCAGCTCGCCCTGCGCCCGGGAGCCCTGGCTTCGCTCGCGGGCGCCGCAGCCGTTTAGCGCGGCCGCTCGCAGGACGATGGGATTGGGGGGAGGCCCGCATGCTCTACGCGGTGGGCGACATCCACGGCGAGTGGGAGATGCTCGAGGAGCTCCTCGCGCGGATCCCGCACGGCCCGGAGGACCGCTTCGTCTTCGTCGGCGACTACGTCGACCGCGGCCCGGACGCGCGCCGGGTCGTCGATCGGCTGCTCGCCCTCGCTCGCGAGCGGGACTGCGTGTTCCTGCTCGGGAACCACGAGTCGATGTTCCTCGACTTCCTCGGCTGGCGGAGCGAGGCGTACTTCGGCGGCGACGCCTTCCTCGTGAACGGCGGGAGCCGCACGCTCGCTAGCTACGGCTTCTTCGACCGCGACGATCCGGATCCCAAGCACTTCGCGCTGCCGCCCGATCACGCCGAGTTCTATCGCAACCTGCGGCTGCACCATCGGGAGGGCGACTACCTGTTCGTGCACGCGGGGATCGGCCGCCAGTGGCTCGGCGAGTCGGATCCCGACTACGTGCTGGGCCGGGTCCACGTCGAGGATCTGCTCTGGGACCGCCTGAGCCTGGGCCTTCCCCACCGGCTCGGCGTCACGATCGTCTACGGCCACACGCCCGCGCCCGGCTTCGAGGTGCGCTGGCACGAGCCGTTCAGCATCGGGATCGACACGGGGGCCGTCTACGGCGGGCGCCTCACGGCGCTGCGGCTCCCCGACGAGACGCTCTTCCAGGTCTGAGGCCCGATCGGACCGGCCGGTCGGGGGGCTGGCTGCACCGAAACAGCAGCGCTAGGGTGTTTTTCCCCTCCGGCTGACCTGCTGTTCACGCTTGTCGGCGCGTGGCCGGCGACGCGCACGAGGACCGCCTTGGAGCCCACCTCACC
>Ga0315278_10006102_pt1 | contig 10944 bp, 11 predicted proteins | sample YL17G06_0_MG_FD_203880 | JGI IMG/M metagenome (GOLD analysis project Ga0315278, IMG submission 203880) | Sediment microbial communities from Yellowstone Lake, YNP, Wyoming, USA - YL17G06_0 | ecosystem: Environmental > Aquatic > Freshwater > Lake > Sediment | place: USA: Wyoming | collected... | reverse complement strand
ACCCTTCACTGGGCCGACCCCTTGGGCTCGGAAGATAATTATTGCGATCAGCAAGATACGTTTCCAGCATACGGCACTTTGTGTGCGCAGAATTACGACGGCCCTATTCCCGCAGTGGTGCATCTGCATGGCGGCGAAGTACCGCCCGAGCTCGACGGAGGGCCGGACGCGTGGTTTACGAGCAGCGGTGCTCACAAAGGCCACGGCTATTACACATTCGGTTCGCCCGCAGATAATGCGGCCATTTATAATTACCCGAACACGCAGGAGGCTGCGCCGATCTGGTTCCACGACCACGCTCTGGGCCTTACCCGCCTGAATGTCTACGCAGGCCTTGCCGGTGGTTACTACATTGAGGACCCAGGTATTATCCCACTGGGGAGTTCTACGACAAAGGGGACGCCGGGCACGTGCATCCCAACCACAACCACAGGCTGTTTGCCGGCCAACCTGCAGCCGATTGCTTCGGTCATCCCGGTGGTCATCCAGGACCGCATGTTCGACAAGAACGGGCAGCTTTTCTTCCCGGCTGACACCGCCGGTCCGGAAGACGTACAACAAGCGCCCAACCCAGAGCACCCGTACTGGGTGCCCGAGTTTGTGGGCGATACCATCGTGGTCAACGGAAAGGCCTGGCCTTTTCTTAATGTGGCCGCGAAGCGCTATCGGTTCCTTTTCCTCAACGGCTCCAACGCCCGCGCTTACGAGCTGAGCCTTCCGGGAGGACCGGCCATGTACGTGATCGGCACGGACGGCGGATACCTCAACAAGCCGGTCCGTGTGACCAAGTTGGTCATGATGCCCGGTGAGCGCTACGAGGTGATTATGGACTTTAAAGGCCTCACGGGGAAGAAACTGATCCTCAGCAACAAAGCAAGGACCCCCTACCCTAAGGGCGACTCAGCCGATGGAGAGACCGTCGGCCGCATCATGCAGTTCCGTGTGGGTGCGCTGCCTACTGTGCCGGATACCAGCTACAACCCCGCGACCGGCGGGGCCTTGCGCGCCGGCACCACAGCTATCGTGCGCCTGACCGCTTATGAGGGAGTCCCGCCAAAAGATGCTCTTACCCGCGCGCTCACCCTCAATGAGGTCATGGGGCTGCCCAAAACCGTTATCAACCCCGTGACAGGTGTGTTGACAGCCTACTCTGGCGGACCGCTCGATATTTTGCTCAACAATACCAATTTGACCGGCGACATAATGAATGGGAGTAACCCACCTAATCCGCCTCTTACTCGACCTGATTTCACTCCAGTCACGACGGGCACCGGCACAACCGGCCAAAATACCACATATTACTCTGAGTTACCCGTAGAGGGAACCACCGAGGTGTGGGAGATCATCAACCTGACCGGTGACGCTCACCCGATCCACCTCCACCTGGTGCAATTCCAGTTGATCAACAGGCAGAACTTGAACGTAGGCAACTACACAAAACTCTACAACGCCGCATTTGGTTCTGCAGGGGCGCCGCTAACTTTGCCCTCAAGGTGTAGCCCTGGAAAATACTGCCCTGGCTACGGCCCGCCGCTCAGTTACGGTCCGTCTAACGCGTCCGGCTTAAAGTACGGCGGCAACCCGGACACCAAAACATCGTTGCAGGGGCATACTAATCATCCCCAGGCCCAAGAGGCCGGCTGGAAGGACACGGTGATCGCTTACCCTGACCAGGTGACGCGTCTCGCCGTGCGCTGGGCGCCCACCGACATTCCGAAGAGTGCAGCGCTCGCGAATCTTTATTTCCCCTTCAACCCTGATGGCATAGACAGTAACCAGCCCGGACATGGCTACGTCTGGCACTGCCACATCATCGACCACGAGGACAACGAGATGATGCGGCCGGACGTGGTGGTGCTCAATGCAAGTGCACCGCCGCCTGCATCCCGGCCCCTGGTGAAGGGTGTGGACTACTAGACCTAACAGTTAACCTCATTAGGGCTGCCTCCCTTGAGGCGGCCCTCTTTTTTTCTGCGACAGATTGATGTAGTATAGTCGTAATTTGTATAACCAGAAGGATCCGAATGCCAAGTCAGACTGCGCGCGCAGAGCGAATCGCCTCACGGGGCGCTCCAAAGGCCCCAAAATACCTCCTCCCCCTTGATGGGGGAGGTTTTCCCGCCTGAGGCGGACTAGGTGGGGGTGAAACGGGCGAATCTCAAATCCCTTAGCTGTAACCCCCTAGCCCCTCCCAAGCAGAGGGGAAGTGAGGACCGATAGAATCGATACGGGATCTCCACCAGAGGTGGAGTCTTTGGCGACAACTAACAAATGGAGTGGCGTATGACTAAAATGATTAAAATTTCAGTGTTAATCGCGCTCTTCCTCCTCCCGGTCATCACTCTGGGAGCGGGAGGGAAGGAAGCCTCCTTTTCCCCATATGTGGACGACAGGGGCAACATCAGCCTGCCGCGTGACTTCAGGACAACGTGGTCCCACCTGGGCACCTGGGCATTGACATCCAAGGCGGCGGCCGGCCCTCATGTGATGAAGGCGTCTCCGGGTACCGGGCTTCACGAGGTTTACACCCAGCCTGAATCGGCGAAGGCTTACAAAAAGACCGGCAAGTGGCCGGATGGCGCCGTTCTTATCATGGAGGTCCGCACCATTGAGTGGGACGACATGGCGACAGGACACGTGATGTATGCCGGCGAAACCACGGAGTCATTAATGATGGTCAAGGACGGCAAAGTACGCTTCAAGGACAACCCAAACTGGGGCGCCGGCTGGGGATGGGCGGTGTTCAAAACCGCAGACCCCAAGAAGAATCTTTCCAAGAGCTATAAAAGCGACTGCATGGGGTGCCACGAACCGAAGAAGAGCACGGATTGGGTTCATATCAATGGTTATCCAACCCTGAGATAGACCTTGGTGCAGGACAAAGCATGAAGCATGAATCGGTTTATTTCGTTATACTGCTTGCCCTAAGCCTTGGCTTGTTGGGGTATGCTCCAGCCAGTGCGCAAGACCTAGGCCTGAGGCTTGTGGGGACTGCCGTGTCGGACGATCCCAGGCAAAGTTATGCTGTCATAGAGGCACAATCCAGCGGGCAGCAGAAGCCCTATCGCGAGGGAGATCAAGTCGGGGAAATCATAATCAAAAAAATCCTCCTTGGAAAAGTAGTGGTCCATACCCCGGGGGGAGAAGCGGTGCTTTCCATGAGATCCGGCGAAAGCCCGGCGGGTCTCTCGCAGGCAGAGCCAAGCGCTCGTCTCGACCGCAAAGAGGTGGACTCTGCTCTTCCCGATTACTCGCACCTGATGCAGCAGGTACGCGTCAGGCCCAAATTCGAAGGAGGGCGGCCCATCGGGTTTGTCATCTACAGCATAGCGCCTGGCAGCATTTTCGCCAGGATGGGTCTCATGGACGGGGATGTGATCACTGCAATGAACGGCAGGTCCTTCGAGACAAGTCAGCCGGTCGTGGATTTTTACGACGCCCTGAAGCAGGGTGGAACAGTCTCGCTCGACATTAATCGGGATGACAGCTCGCAAAAGCTCAATTTCGAAATTCGATAAAAACAGGCAAAATGGAAGGAGATAGGGGTGAAGCACATTGTTGCAGTAATAGTAAGCGTTGGTTTTTTGTCTGGTATCTGTTCGGCGGCTGACAAACTGGAGCTGAAAGACCAGAAGGACAGGGAGAGTTACAGCCTCGGGTATCAGTTCGGTGAGAGCCTCAAGATACAGGGAGTGGAGATCGATCTTGACGTTTATACTTCCGCGATCCGTGACGCCTTGGGCGGAAAAGAGCCCCAGATGAGCACGGAGGAAATCCGCTCGACCGTTATGGGCCTTCGCCAGAGAGTGGCGGCTGTTCAGCAGAAGGCGCTGAAAGAACAGGGAGAAAAGAACGTCGTAGAAGGCAAGGCTTTCCTGACGGATAATGGAAAGAAGAAAGGGGTCAAGACTTTGCCGAGCGGGTTGCAGTACAAGGTCCTTTCCGAGGGTACGGGCAAGAGCCCCAAAAAGAGCGATACCGTCACGGTGCACTACCTTGGCGCCTTTATCAACGGAACCGAGTTCGACAGTTCCATTGCCAGGGGCCAGCCGGCATCCTTTCAAGTCGATGGCGTCATCCCGGGCTGGACAGAGGCCCTGCAGTTGATGAAGGAAGGCGCCAAGTGGCAGCTCTTCATACCCCCTGAACTCGCTTACGGCGAGCGCGGGATGCCTCCTCGCATCCCTCCACAAAGCACCCTTATCTTCGAGGTTGAACTGATTTCCATAAAGAAGGTCAGGAAATAACGGATTGAGAACATTACCAGGCAGATCGGCACTTATTCTCCTAACTGTTGCGTTTGTTACCTTTGTGGCCGCGAGCGCGCGGGGAGACGACTGGGCATTCTATAGTGGGAGCGGCGAAAAGAAGGATAGCGGAAAGGTGTTGACAGACTGGTCCGTATTGAACGGGCTGAAGCCTGTCGTCAAGACCGAGGCAACAACCTATCACTACTATGACCGGGACAGCGTAGCCTCCAATTCTCCCTTTCCTGGTGGTATCGTCAGGGTTTTGGAAAAATCTGTTTTAAAAAGGCAGACAAAGAGTTACGAGGAGACCAGGGAGGAGATGGAAAGGGAAGAGGAGATAAGATTGAACAGAGAGATCAATGTATTAGATTACGCCTGGCTCTTCCCCCTCGCCGTCAAAAGGGCCTCAAAGGAAACCACAACTTTATTCGAAATAAACTGCGACAGCAGAGAGTTCTTCATTTTGGAAGTCAACCAGTATGATACGGCAGGAAAAAGAATGACCAGGGAGCTTGCTATGGATAGGAGGCTCTGGTACCGAATTCAACCGGGAACGGTGATGGAGAAGCTCTTCAAAGAGATATGCAGGTGATGAAACCCGGTGCGAGCCTTGGGCCCTACCAAGTCATTGATCATTAACCATTTCTCATTCTGCATTGACTCAAACCCAAACGATTCAGCTTCAATATGCAATGTTAATGACCGATGATCGATGTCAAATGATCCGGCGCCGCTGGACTGAATGAATATCGAATATCGAACAAGGAATTTCGAATGATGAAGTTCAATTCGATTGTCTCCTTCGGCGTTCTTCATTCGTTATTCGATATTCTGCGGTTCGCTTTTGAAAATTTTCGCTGCTTGCCAAAAAGCTTCAGACTAATACCCTTCCAGGATGAGGTCTGAGAGCAGGATTCGAACCGTTACGATTGCTGTGAAGACCAGGAAAAGGGTTGAGGAGGTCAAAGCTAGTCTTTGCTGAAACAAGGGGAGGATCTCTGCCAGGCTTTTGATCTTTGTAAACGGCATCAACGCTCCGACACTGAGCCCCGCAATAGCCCCTCCTAGCAGCGTCACATAAATAAGGTAGCCAATGTAGCCGTATTCCTTCTGCAGGATGCAGAAAGGGCAGTGATGGGCCGGCAGTTCGTAAATGTATGGAGTGATGAAAGATAAAATGGAAACCACGGACACGGCAAAGGCTAGAGCACTCGCGGCTGAAAATAGATACGCCCCCTTGCCCTTCAGGAAATAGAAGGCCCCTGTGCCCACCGCCAACAGAAGGGTCAAGTAAAAGACCGCCTTTGTCCGGATGCTCGAGAAAAATCCCATTTCCGAGGGCAAGACGAATGTATCGGTGCTGAAGAGAGTTCCGCAGCAGGAGGTGATGATGTTCGGCTTGAGGCGAAGGAAGTAGTTGGCCTGGAGGAACGTCTCGAGGAGAATCAGGGGGACGAGGAGAAGAAGGAAAAAGCACTTTGTTTTTATCAGGGGATAATCGTATCCCTTGTTGTCGACATAGTTCAGAATCAACCAGATGCCGGCGAGCAGAAAATTGAAGAGCTTCACGATGAGCGTGGGATAGCCGTAGTCATTGGCGTAAAGTGATCCGGCCGCGCACATGGCGCCTACAAAAAAAATGTGTATCTGATCCGCAGTGAAAACATACAGAAAAAAGGACAGGAGCTCGAAGCCGAAGGCATAAGCGAGCAGGGTGGAAATCAGGTAGGTCTTTCGCTCTAGATTGAGCTGGATCTCGCTTCCGCTTTGAAGGTCCCATCTTCTCACAATCTGAAAGGCATAGGAGGCGGAATACAGGATCATGAAACTGACAAGGATTGAACCTGCAAAGAGCGCCATGACCGTGGGATGAAAGATCATTCCCCTGCTCCTTCAATCCTTCCATCCCTCAGGTTCACCACCCTGTCAACCACCCTGGATTCGTACACCAGAGGGTCATGGCTCGCCAGAAGCAGTGTTTTCCCGTCTTCTTTCAGCTTTCCCAGAATCTCCATGAACTCCAGAGAAAGCTTTGTATCGAGGTGGGCTGTGGGCTCGTCTGCGATGATGACCGAGGGGTTGTTCATCAGAGCCCTGGCAATGGTCACCCGCTGGGCCTCACCGCCTGAGAGCCATTCAGCCTTGGAGTTTGCTTTCGGGGCAATGTTGAAAAGCTCAAAGAGATGCAACCCCCTTTTCTTGATGGAGGAGAATTTCTCCCCCAGGGGATAGGCAGGCAGCATGGCGTTTTCAAGCGCCGTGATCCCCTTGATGAGATTAAACTGCTGGAAGATGAAACCAAAGGTCTTCCGCCGGATCTCCGTGAGAAATCGCTCCGGAAGGCTCGTGATCTCTGTGTGGAGAAGCCGGATCCTGCCGGCGGTGGGCCTTGCCATGCAGCCTATGAGGCTCAGGAGCGTTGTCTTCCCTGACCCGCTCGGGCCTTTGAGCACAGTGGCTTTGTGGGCTTCGATGAACAGGCTTATCCCCTGGACCGCTGAAAACTCACTGGGCTTTCCAGAATTGAAGACTTTCCTGATATCCCTTAGCTCTATCATGGTCTGGCTATCACCTCATCACGGAATCGGGGTCCACGATGGCCGCCCTCCAGCAGGGGATGATCGTGGCCACGGTGTACGGGACGACCGTGAGAAAGAACAGGGAAGCTACTTGAGCGCCGTCAATAAAGGGAGTGATTTTGAAGGCAGGATAAAGGACGGCCCATCCTTTCAGCACGGGTTCAAAGAGCATAAAGGAGGTAAAGAAAACATGGATGTATGCCAGAAGGATTCCCATGAGAAAAGAGGAGAGCGAAACCACGAGGCCTTCCCAGAACTTCATCCTGATGATGTCCGACGTCTCCCATCCGATGGCTTTGAGAATGCCGATCTCCCTTTTTTCCTCCACGCTCAGGCCCGAAGCTTTGTCCCACGCAAAGATGATAAAAGCCAGCACAGCCCCGAAAAGAATGGCCAGCAGGATGCCTCCCCGCCAGTTGAAGATCGCATCATAGGTCCGCAGGAGTTCCTCTCTCAGGACCTGCCGCGTGTCAGGAAGAATCTCCGCCACTTTCATGGCGATTGTGGGAAGTTCCTTAGGGTTCCTGACCCTTACCGTCAAGTCTGTCGCATATTCTTTCGGGGTGCCGAAAACTTTTCTGAAGTCATCCTCTGAAATCAGCACCAGGTCGGAAGAGACCAGTCCGGATTCGGAGGAAAAGGTTTTCCTTATTTCGAGCTCGATCGTGACTCCCTGGTAAGTCCTGAACTCGATCGTGTCTCCAGGAGAGGCGAGCCTGGTTCTCGAAACGCCTTCGCCCACCGCAATTAGGCCGGGGGCAACATCCTGATCTTCGGCGACCATGAGGGTGTAATTCGCACCCACGACGGGGTCATAGTAGTACCCCCACAGACGCTCCTTGACCGAGCTCACCCCCCGGATTGCCTCGATCCGCTCCAAGTAGGTCACCGGGATGAGGTCATGCCTCCCTGCAACCAGCCTCTGAACGATCATTTCGGGCGCTTCTTTGAGGAGAATCGAGGCTTCTTCACGGAGGGCGTAAGTAAACAGCAGGACAGAAGCGAGCAGGAAAACGATCAGAGTGTAAACGGAAACGAGCGCGGCATTCTTCCTTTTTCTTCTGACAAGTGAAGACAGGGTGAAGTCGAGGATGTTCCTGTGCCGTTCAATCCACATTCTCATACATCTTCTTGTCCATTGGGGGACGGATCACGAGAGAACCTGACGGAAAATGTTCCAAGGCCATTGGAGAATCCTGAAAGGCCGTGTGAAAATCCGCCAGGGAAAGATGCCTGGTGTAGCTTGCTTCTGTGAAGAGGCAGAGATCGGTGAGGCCAAGCCTCTGGACCAGGTTGACCTTCTCCTGAAGATGGCTCAAACCCGTCTGTTGCTTATAAGAGGCATGGGTGAACATGCCTCCCAGGAGGACGATTTGAATGAAGAGGTAAATAAAAAATACGCTGGATTTTCTCATAGAGGTCAATCCAGTCTCTTCACGACATCATTGGTGATGTCCTGAAATCGCATCACAGCCTTGCCTTTGTGGTCTTTAAGAAATTCTTTGGCATCCCCCTCTTTTTCAAAAGGGATCAACTCCTTTCCCATGGGGCCGTGAATGTCGCTTCCTGAAACGTAGAAGGCCTTAAAACCGTCAATAAAACCCAGGCTGTAGTAATCCGTCACATGAATTCGGGCGATGTCTTCGCGTTTTTTTGAAGAGTTGTATTTCTGAAGATTGAAATAGTACCGCATCATGTCCTTCACCCCGTCAAAAAACGCGTGGCCGCCGTCTTTGAAAGCGAGAACAGCTACAAAGTCAGGATACTTCGCAACGAACATCCCGCAAACAGGGCACTTGTCCTTAGGCCCGGGTTTTACGGTTTTTTCCCCCTGAGCCCAAAGCAACGGTGCGCCCTCCAAGACGCCCACCAAGAGGAGCCCCGCAACAATGATGAGAAACAGACGCCTCATATATCTACCCCATTCGCAAGGTCGGCCTGATTCTAATCCGCCTTTTTCATCTGTCGCATTTTTCTTCTTTCGCGGAGCATTTTCGTGTCTTCGTTCATGTCTTCATAGGTGGCCCTCATGGCTTCGTCGAAGGTCGCCACCTTGCCCTGGTTGTCCTTCACAAAAGCCTCCGCTGCCCCCTTTTCAGCAAAGGCCCACTTGGCTCTTTTGGTCATCACGCCTGGTTTGCTTCCGCCTATAACCCAAACCGCTTTTTCCGCGTCAATGAGGGCCTTGGTATTGTAGTCGCCTACACCGATGGTCTTGGGAGTCTTGTCAATGTTGAGTGAGAGGTCAACAGCCACGCAGTGAATGCTGCATGTCCCCACACTGCTTCCGTCCTCATATTCAATGAGCATCCTGCTGTGGCTGAATTTCTGCCTATCCATGCCGCAATACTTGCATGAAGCATGCTTTTGAATATCTGCCTGGGCCCGGGCCAAAAAGAAAGTACCGGTGAAAAGAACTAAAGCGATTGCGGGGAAAATGAGCCTCCATATTTTCATCTCAACTCCTCCTTTTGTTGGTTTATTCTTCACTGAAGTGGCGAGGCACCCACTCCATCATTTGCAAAGAGCTTTATTTTATCCTGAATCCTGAAGAAGTTCAATAAGAACTGGATTTTCTACGAGAAAAAGAATAGGATACCGCGTGGATCACGTGAATATGAAGACATGGGGTATATTTGTCCTGGCTCTGCTGGGGGCCGTTCCCGCAGCTTATTCGAAAGACCTTGAGCTCACTGGAAAAGCGGGGGACTTGGAGGTCCATGCAAGAATCGATAGGAATCCGCCTATTCTTGGCCACAACCAAATAGAAATCGAAATAAAGGATTCCGCGGCCGGCCGCGTCACGGATGCGAACGTGATGGTCAACTATTACATGCCGCCCATGCCCAGGATGGCGCCCATGAATTACACGACCAACGCGGAGCTGAAGGGTGAGAAATACAGGGTCACAATGGACCTCATCATGGCGGGTCCATGGATCATTAGAGTTCTGATAACGCGTGATGGGAAGAGGGCAACGGCCAAGTTCAACATCGACGCTCAATAAACACGGCTTTTGCTGTTTTATTCACACCAAAGACGAAGGTTCATTTCTGCCATGAAGAATTTTGGATACGCTCCTTTTTGCTTTGTAGTCATGATTGCGTTACTCCTGGCAGGGTCGTCGCCTCAGGAAGTGGCCAAGGCCGATTCCTCTGCTTCCGGGACGACCCACGGCGAAACCGGCAAGGAATCGCAAGAGGAGAGCCGGTCGTCCGTTCCCGGAACCGTTGAAATTACACCTCTTAGGCAGCAGCTCATCGGATTGAACGTCGGTGTCGTCGAGAAGAAGCCCGTGGTGCACACCATCCGGATCCTGGGCCGCGTAGCTGCCGATGAGACAAGGATTTACCGGATCTACGCGTCAGTGGACGGATGGATCGTTGAAGCTCATCCCAATTCGGTTGGAAGTTTTGTAAAGAAAGACGAAGTTCTGGCCACCTTCTACAACCCCCAGTTGCTGGATGCAGAACAGGGCTACCTCTATGCCCTTGCCACAGTGAATCGCTTGGATTTGCGAAAGCGCATGGAGTTGGGCAGACAAGAGACTCCCGTCCAGTCTGCTTCGGACCCGCTTACCTTCCAGAGGATGATCGACACCCTGAGGGGGATGGGCGTAGGCGATGCCCAGATCGAGGAGTTAGGCAGAACCCGTGAGATCGCGCTGGACATCCGTATTACGTCGCCTGCTGGGGGTTTCATCACTGTCCGCAACGTCTCCCCGGGCCAGAGGTTCTTGAAGGGAACGGAGCTCTACCAGATCGTGGACCTGAGCCGCGTTTGGGTTCTCGCGGATGTGTATGAACAAGAAGTTCAGTACTTCCAACCCGGAGCAGAAGCAGGGGTCTATACCCCTTACCAGAGGAAAACCTATTCTGCGACAGTGAGCAAAGTTTTGCCTTTATTCGATGCGTCGACAAGGACGCTCAAGGTCCGCCTGGAGATGGACAACCCGGAGTTCTTGCTCCGGCCGGACATGTTCGTGGACGTGGAGCTTCCCGTGAGCCTGCCTCCAGCCATTACGGTCCCGGTGGATGCGGTTCTCCACTCAGGTTTGCGAAAAACCGTTTTTGTGGCGCGGGGCAAAGGGTTCTTCGAACGGCGACAGGTGGAGA
>Ga0315278_10006100_pt1 | contig 10944 bp, 9 predicted proteins | sample YL17G06_0_MG_FD_203880 | JGI IMG/M metagenome (GOLD analysis project Ga0315278, IMG submission 203880) | Sediment microbial communities from Yellowstone Lake, YNP, Wyoming, USA - YL17G06_0 | ecosystem: Environmental > Aquatic > Freshwater > Lake > Sediment | place: USA: Wyoming | collected... | reverse complement strand
GGCGATGGTCGCGTGCCCGCTGGCGTGGGTGAGGAACACCGGGTTGTTCGGCGCGGCCTTGCTGAGCAGTTCGTGCGTCGGGAAGCCCTCCACCGCGCCCGCAGGCACCCGGTCCCACTTCTCCTGGTGCCACCCGCGGCCGAGGATCCACGCTCCGGGCTGAGCCTTCTTCGCCGCGTCAGCCACCATCGCGACGATCTCGTCCCAGTTCCGCACCTGCATCAGCTCCAGGTTCAGCTTGGCCGCGCCGACGCCCATGAAGTGCGCGTGGCTTTCGGTGAAGGCCGGCATCGCAAATCGGCCGGCCAGGTCGATCACCTCTGTCTTCTGCCCGATGTAGGCCTTGATCTCCGCGACCGTCCCGACGGCCTCCACCTTGCCGTCGCGGACGGCGATGGCTTCGGCCGCCGGCTTCGCCAGGTCGACGGTGGCGACGTGACCGTTCGTCAGGACCAGGTCCGCCGGCTCGACGCGAGGGCCGCAGCCCGATGTTCCCAGAAGCAGGACTGCCGCCGCCGAAACGAGTACCGACCGCAGACGCGTAGTGCAGCGCATGAACATCTCCTTGCCCGGCGCCGGGTGGCACCGGTGACGGGCAGATTGTAGCTCAGGGGAGAGGCGCGAGACACAGGGGAGTAGGACAATCTGGCTCGCGGCCGGCGGCCGGCGACTTGCGGGCTGGCTGGCGGCCTGCGACTTGCGGGCTGGCGGCACCCGGGTTACGGCCCCCCGCGGTGCTACGATGCGCCCCCGGACTTGCGCGCCGGCTATGCTGACGCGGCGCGCCGCTCACAACCGGCCAGAGCACGGAGAGACCTCGGTGTGGAAGCGTTCTGCGATCCTGCCCATCCTCCTGCTGAGCGCCGCAAGCGCGCTCGCGCAGGACACCAACGTCTTCCGCCTTCGCGTCGGCACCGCGATAACCGGAAGCGACGAGTACCAGATCGCGAAGAACGCCGACGGGTGCCGCCTGACGGGCAAGCTGCACACCGTCCGGCCAACGGGAACGTTGATGTCACGCACGAACTGGTCCTGGCGGCCGACCGCACGCTGGTGCGCTACAAGCTCGAGGTGCCCGGCCAGACGATAGAAGCGTGGCGAGACGGCGACTCGAACCAGGTGAAGGCGTCCGCCGGCGGTCAGTCGCAGGGCAAAACGTCTCCCTTCACGGCCGCGACCGTCGTGGCAGACAACCTGGTGTCGGCTCACCTGCAACTGGTGCTGGACCGGGTCGCGGCAACCTCCGATGCGACCGTGCCCGTGACGGTGCTCGTGCCTCAGGTGCTGGCGGCCATCCCAGGCAAGGTCACGAAGGGGGCTGAAGAACCGGCGACGCTCGACGGCAAGGCCGTGCGGGTTCGGAAGTACTCTCTCGAGGTCGCCAGCGTGCTCGAGGAGATGTGGGCCGAGGTGGCCACCAACCGGCTAATGCAGGTCACCGTGCCGATGCTGCAGATCGAGGTGGTCCGCGAGGGGTTCGCGCTGGCGCCGGCGAAGGCGCCCGTACTGCTGCTCCAGGGCGGCATGGACGTGCAGGTCCTGAGGGCGGACTACGACCTCGCGCTGCAGGCGCTCGCGTCGAAGCCGCCCGCCATGCGCGAGGCGCGCTTCTTCCCCACGCTCAATCACCTGGTCATGCCGGTGGAGGGGCGGGCCACGGGTGCCGAGTACGGCAGGGCGTCGCACGTCTCGCCGGAAGTGATCCAGATCATCGCGAAGTGGGTTGACGGCCGCCGGTAGAGGCGTCCGCGCGCCGACGGCCGACAGGCGCCCGGCGGTTTCTCGCGCGAGCGCCAGCGACGCGCCCGCCAGCCCTACTTCAACGCCGCCGCAGTTCTCGCGTCCAGGGCCCGCGCGATTTCGCCGATGCTGGCGGTCGGTTTCACTCCGTCGCGATACATGCAGAAGACGATTTCGAGCGCTGTGCCTCTGATCGCCACCACCATCTCCCACCGAAGGGCGACATCCTTGCCTGTCACCGTCACCGTCAGACCCTGTGACCGGTCACCGAAGACGTCCAGACCCGGGATGGGCGTGAACTGACCGGCAGGGGCGATCGGTGGCCCGGACTGGAAGGACTTGACCGCCGCGTAGGGAGAGGCCAGCTGCAGGTGAATGGCCGCGGCCTCGAGAGGTGACACCGGACTGAAGACGAGGCCAACCACCACGTTGAAGTTCCTGGGGTCGATGAACCCAGAGTAACCGGTCAACTGAGCCGCGGCGGTCCAGCACTTGCCAAATCCGGCGAGACTCTCAGGCGTCATTCCGAGCTTCTGCAGGTCCTCCGGCGGGAGAGCCAGGAAGCCTGCCGGCAGATCTTCGAGCCGCAGGGTCGGCGGCGGTTGAGCCATTGAGGTCGGCGGCCGAGCGGGTGTCGGTCTGTCTTCGCCCACCCCGGGAACGACGACATCGCCAAACGACCTCTTCATCGCCGAAACGATGCGGCTGGCAATCTGGTCGAACGGCGCGGCCGAGCTGTCGCGGCTCTGGCCCTTGCGCGAGGACCAGACCTCATCGCCCGTGCCAGTGTCACGCAGACTGGCCGTCACCTCGTACTGGCGGCCGGACACCCCGCCGCCGGCGGCGTGGTAGGTGATCTCGATGGCGTCCACCAGCAGGACGAGGTCGGCGTCGATGGGGTCCGGCACCAGTCGCCACGGAACCGACCGACCGATGCCCGCCGCGAGGTCGGACTCCAGGGTCGCCGGCCCGAGAACGACCGAGACGGCGACGGTCCTCGCCTCCGCGGTCACTTCCTTGGGCGGCCTGCGGCGTGGCGGCCCAGGTTCGGCGGCCCCGAGCGGAGAGAGCCGCTTCCCTTCCGGGCTGGCCTTCGCCGTCTCCTCCATGAGTTCGCGGACGGCCCGCCCGGGGGCCAGGCCGTGCCGGGCGTCACCTGACACGGGTCTCAGCAGCGGCGTGATGATCCCGAGGGGCTCGCCCTTCGTCGAGAACGCCGGCCCGCCCCAGTTCGTCACCAGAAGCGGCGCTGCCAGGTGGTGTTGAATCAGCTGGGACTTCCCGCTCGGCGCGAGCTTCTTGAGCGACCCTCCCACGACCCGACCGCCCGCCAGGATTCTCCCGCCCCCGGCCGGGCCGCCGAGAATCAGCACCGGCGTGTTGGCACGGAGCAGGTCGCCGGCCTCCGCCAGCTTCAACCTGCGAAGCCCGGACGCCTCGACCCGGAGCAGCGCCACCTGGCCGTCGGTGCCCAGGACGGTCACCCGGTCGAAGCTGGTGCCGCTCGCGAGGTCCACCCGCGCGGCCACCGCTTCGCGGACCAGTTCGTGGGCGGTCACAATGGTGCCGGCCCCGTCCACCACGACGCCGCACCCCACCCGCCGCTGGCCGGCGGCGTTGGTCACGACGATCCGGACGACCGACTCGCGATGTTCGTCCAGCAGTTCGATCGGCCGGACATCATTCGTCGCGGAGGTTGGCGGCGTCAGCTGGAGCAGAAGCGAGAGGAGGACGAGACTCGTGGCGAGCATGGAGAGGCCACTCCCCGGCCGCCTGACAGATAGAGGGAACCAAACGCACCCGAATTCTACACCCGGCGGGCGCCGCCTGCGCACGCCCGCGTGCATTCTCTCCGGCTACGTCACCTCGAGCACGATCTTGCCGACGCTGTCGCCGGTCTTCATCCACCGGAGCGCTTCGGGTGCCTCGCCGAACGGGAAGACGCGGCCGACCAGCGGCGGGTCGCGCAGCACCGCCGCCATCGGCTCGTAGAGGCCGGTCAGCCGGTCCACGCGGTCCCACAGCCAGATCAGGTTGAACGCCATCACAGACCGGTTGGACGACATCATCCGCATCGGGTCGATGCGAGGGCGCCGCAGGTAGCGCGGCAGTAGCCGGAGGCGGCTCGTCCGGCGGCCGGCCGGCATCATGTCGGACGCGCCGAAGATCACCATCCGGCCTTCGGGTTGCAGTCGCTTGAACGCCGGGAGGAAGAACGGTCCTGCAATCCCGTCGAGGACGATGTCGAAGCCCGGCGCGCCGACGGCGTGGAGCGCGTCGTCGAGTTGATCGGCGAAGCGGCGGCGGTCGCGGACGATGACCCGTTCGGGCGCAAGCCCTGCGCGCTCGGCGAGCAGGCTGCGCTTCGACTCGCTGCCCACGGTGGCCACGGCCGTGGCCGAGCAGGCCTCCGCGAGCGCGAGCGCGTTCAATCCGACGCCCCCCGCCCCCGAGTGCACGAGCACGACGTCGCGCGGCTGCACACGGGCCAGCGTGTGGAGGGCGTACCACGCGGTGAGCGCCTGCACGGCGAATGCGGCGCCTTGGGCGAACGACCATCCCTCGGGGAGCGGGCGGAGGTACCTGGCGTCGGCGTTGATGGCGGTGGCATAGCCGCCGAACCGGGTGAGGGCGATGACGCGGTCGCCCGGGCGCCATCCAGGCCCCGGCGGCCCGTCGGCGGACCCGGGAGGGCCGACCGCCTCCACCACCCCAGCCGCCTCGAGGCCCGGCGTGAAGGGTGTGGGCGGCGTGGCCGAGTAGAGGCCCAGGCAGGCGAAGACGTCCGCGAGGTTGAGGCCGACGGCGCGCACCGAGACCGTCACCTCGCCGGGTCCAGGCGGCGCCAGTCGGTCGCGCTCGAGGCGCAGGACGTCGAGCGAGCCGGTGCGGGTCACGCTCCAGCGTTCACGGGTCGGATCTGCCATAGAGATGCCCGGCGGCGCTACGGCGGCGAAAGACACTCCGGGAGTGATGTCCAGGCCCGGCGCGGAATCACTCCCGGAGGTTTCTGTCCCCACGCTACGCGGTGGCGCCCTTGCGCGAGAACTCCCGAATGCGTCGGATCTCCTCGGTCGGGATGTGCAGGAATTCGAGGAACTCCTGGTGCTCGTCGGGAGCGGCCCGCTCGAACTCGACGTGCCAGGCGTGCATCTGCGCCTCGGTGAACCCGCACCCCTTCATGATCGCCACCCACTTCTCCTTCGTGATCATCTGATTCCTCCTGAAGCTCTTGTGGCCGAGCAGCCTGAGGATCGCGCGCTGATGATCGCGCAGCGCTTCAATCTCGCGGTCCAGTTCGACCAGCCGCCGCTCGAGGACGGCCGCGGCCTTGCTGGACGCCGCGCCGAGGACCGACCCGATGTCGGCCAGGCTCAGGCCCGCGTGCCGGTAGGCGCAGATCTGACGCAGTCGCTCGGCGTCCTTCTCGCTGTACTCACGGTAGTTGCCCGGCGATCGCGCGCTCGCCCGCAGCAACCCGATCGATTCGTAGTACAGCACCGTGCTGCGGCTCAAGCCGCAGCGCCTGGCCAGTCGAGTGACGGTCAACATGCGCTGACCCCAGCATCAACCCTGCAGTTGTAGACAGGTCAAGCCCCCGGGCCCATTTTCTTCGGCGGAGGTGCGATCGCGATGCACGACGGTAGCAGGACGGCCCGCGTTTGTCGATTGGGAGAAGGCCGGCTACGATGGAGGCGCTGTCGGCTCGCGTCTCGGGCCGGCCGTGCGATTCCGACGAATGGAGGAGGAGGCATGAGAGGCATCGTCTGTCTGCTCGTCACGCTGATCGCCATGCCAGCCCTGGCGGCTGGATCGACGCCGCAGGCCGCCGCGGCCAGGGAGAAGGCGGCGAAGCCGCCGGAAGCGGCCAAGGCCGGCGTCGCGCTCGTCGAAGTGGTGCCCGACCTGCCGGACTACCCGAATGCCGTCATGGCGTCGAGCAAGGAGATGGGACCCGGTGACGGCTGGACTCACAGCTTCGAACGGGAAACGCGCACCACGGCGTCGTTCGCCGACATCCGGACGTTCTACCTCGAGCAGTTTGGAAAGAAGGGGTGGAAGGCGACGGCCACCAGGGAGAAGCCGGGCAAGTCCGAGTGGGTGCTGTCGAAGGGAGCGAGCTGGGGGCGGGTGACCCTCGACGGCGGATCGGCCGGGCTCGTGAAGATCACCGCGGAGTGGAAGACGCGCTGAACCCGTGGGCCTCTTCACATCCTTCCAGCTGAAATCCCGCGACGCCAAGACGCGCCGGCGCGCAGCGCGGTCGCTGGGCGTCGGCGGCAAGACATCGGCCATCGGCGCGCTCCAGCCGCTTCTCGACGACCCCGAATGGGAGGTCCGCCAGGCGGCGGTGGAGTCGCTCGGCCTCGTGGCGGACCCGGCCGCGGTCCCGCATCTGGTCGCGGCGGTCAAGTCGGCCGACGGGATCGCGGACCAGGCGGGCGCGGCGGCGGTGCGGGCCGCCGCGGTCGAGGCGTTCGGCCGCATCGGCGCACCGGGGCTCCCGACGCTCGTCGAGGCGCTGCGGGATCGGCACGCCAAGCTGCGTGAAACGGCGATCGGCGCGCTCGGGGCGATTGGCGGCCCCGAGTCGGTCTCGGCGCTCACGGCGATGGTGGACGACGACCGGTCGAGTGTGCGGCAGGCGGCCGCATCGGCGCTGGCGCGCGCGGCAGGCCCGGCCGCCGTCCCCGCGCTGACTCGGGTCCTTGGCCACAAGGATCCCGCAACCCGGCGCACTGCGGCCGAGGCGCTGGCGACCCTGCGCGACGCCGCGGCGGTGGACGCGGTGCGCGGTGCGCTCGCCGACGGCGACCGCCAGGTTCGCGACGCGGCCGTCCGCGCGCTGGCGTCGATGGCGACCCCCGAGGCGGTGTCCGCGCTGGTCGAGGGGCTGCACGCGGGAGACCGCGAGATGAAGGCGGCCATCGCCGCCGGCCTCGCGTCGTTCGAGTGGGCGCCGCGCGACGCCGCCCAGCGGGTGGTGCACGCGACGGTTCACGGCCGGTTCGACGAGGCCGCCGCGGAAGGCCCGCCGGCGGTACAGCCGCTCGTGGCCGCCCTGGCCCACCGCGACGCCGAGCGGCGGCGCGGCGCCGTGGCTGCGCTCGGCCGGCTGGGGGTGGCGGAGGCCGCCGCGCCGATCGCGGCGCTGTTCAGGGACGCCGACCCGCGCGTGCGCGATGCGGCGGCCGACGCCCTCGCCGCGATCGGCCCCGATGCCGCCGACGCCATCCTGGAGGCCCTGCGAGACCGGGCGACCACGGTCCGCGCCGCGGCGGCTCGATCGCTGTCGGCACTCGGCGAGGGGCGTGTCGCGGCGACGCTGGCCACCCGCCTCGCTGAGGGTCGCCCCGCCCAACACGGCGGCGTGGGCCTGCGCATCGTCGCCGCCCGCGCGGAACTCGACGCGGCCCGACAGGCGGCCGACGCGCTCGACGCGCTGCTGCGCCACGCGGCCGCCAGGATCCCGGTCGACGCGCTCCGCGCGATCGCCGCCGTCACGGACGTGATCCTGCTCGAACCGGGCCAGGTCCCGCACGGAAGCGACCGGCTGGACGCCGGGGAATTGCGGCAGACCGCGGCGCGCGAGCTCCGCCGCCGGGGCCTGTAGCTCAAGGTCAACCACAGAGGACCCAAAGAACACAAAGGGAGAGGGCTTCGACCGGGGACGGGCCGGCGGCCCGAGCCTGCTCGGGCGCCTCCCGGTCGAAGCCCGAGTTCCGGGTTCCGGTACGCCCCGGCTCCGTGTCCTCCGTGTGCTCTGTGGTTTGGTCGTGACGAGGCGTCAGCCCTTCTTCACCAGGTCCAGGAACGCCGTGGCGGCGTGGCTCAGCGCGCGGCGGGCCGGGTGCACGAGCCTGATCTGCCGGGCCAGCTTCAGCTCCCGCACCGTCACCTCGCAGAGCGTCCGCAGCCCGATCTCCTGCTCGACGCACATCCGCGGCAGAAACGCCACACCCTCGTTCGCCTGCACCAGCTTGCGGATCGCCTCGACCGTCGGCATCTCCACGCCCATGTGCAGCGGCACCTTGTACTTCTCGAACGCCCGCAGGACCAGGTTCCGGTACGGTGAGACGACGTTGTGCGCGATGAACGTCTCCATGCCGAGGTCGCGAATCGACACGGCCTTGCGCGACGCGAAACGGTGGCGCGGTGAGACGACGAACGCCAGGTGATCGGTGTAGATCACCGTGGACGCCACCCGGGGATCCTGCGGGTCGTAGCTGATCACGCCGAGCTCGAGGTCCCCCTCGACAATCTGCGACGGCATCTTGCTCGAGAGGCTGCGCCGCACCTGAACGTGCACGCGCGGGTAGAGCCGCCGGTAGGCCGCGATATGCGGCAGCAGGTAGAGCGTCGTCGACTCGTTGGCGCCCACCGTCAACCGGCCGGCCGAGTTGTCGTTGAGCTCCGCCAGCGCGTTCTCCATCTCGGCGCGCAGGTTCTCGAACCGCCTCGCGTAGTCGACGACCAGCTGCCCCGCGTCGGTCAGCAGCAGGTCCTTCGCGCCGCGGTCGATCAGCCGCTCGCCCAGCTCCGCCTCGAGCCGCTGGACCGACAGCGAGACGGCCGGCTGCGTGCGAAACAGTTTTTCGGCCGCACGCGAGAAGCTCCGCTCGGTCGCCACCGCTCGAAACACCTGCAACGAATGCCACTCCACTGTCGCTCCTCCCGCCAGCTGTCAGCTGAGTATCAACCGAACTTATGACATTATGCATTCTTATGGCGCTCTCAACAATTATCAATTTGCACAATACTACGCGCCGCGCCATAGTCGGGGGCACTCTCGGAGGGAGTCCCATGGCTGAACGCGTGCTGATCTTCGACACCACGCTGCGCGACGGCGAGCAGTCGCCGGGCTGCAGCATGACGGTCCGCGAGAAGCGCCGCATGGCGGCCGCGCTGGTCGACCTCGGCGTGGACATCATCGAGGCGGGCTTCCCCATCGCCTCGGAGGGCGACTTCGAGTCGGTCCGGATCATCGCGGGCGAGACGCGCGGCGTCTCGGTGGCCGCGCTGGCCCGCGCCTGCCGCACCGACATCACCCGCGCCGCCGCGGCGCTCGAGGGAGCCGCCCGGCCGCGCATCCACACCTTTATCGCCACGAGCGACAACCACCTCACCTACAAGCTGAAGAAGACCCGCGCCCAGGTGCTGGACGACGCGGTCGAGGCGGTCCGCCTCGCGCGCCGGTACGTGGACGACGTGGAGTTCTCGGCGGAGGATGCCACCCGCACCGACATCGAGTTCCTGAGCGAGGTGGCGCGGGCCGTCGTGGCGGCCGGCGCCGCGACGGTGAACATCCCCGACACCGTCGGCTACTGCATGCCGGACGAGTTCGGCGGAATGATCGCGCGTGTCGTGACCGAGGTCGGCCCCGACGCGGCCGTCAGCGTGCACTGCCACAACGACCTCGGCCTGGCCGTGGCCAACTCGCTGGCCGCCGTGCGGGCGGGCGCCCGGCAGGTGGAGTGCACCGTGAACGGGATCGGCGAGCGCGCCGGCAACTGCGCCCTCGAGGAGATCGTGATGATCCTGGAAGTCAGGCGCGACCACCTGCCGCACCGCACCGCGATCAACACGCGCCACCTCTTCCCCGCCAGCCAGTTGCTCAGCAGCCTCATCGCCTTCGGCCCTCAGCCGAACAAGTCGATCGTCGGCCGCAACGCCTTCGCCCACGAGGCCGGCATCCACCAGGACGGCTTCCTGAAGGAGCGGACGACGTATGAGATCATCGACCCGGCGACGGTCGGCGTCCCCGAAAGCCGCCTGATTCTCGGCAAGCACAGCGGCCGCCACGCCCTGCGGGCGCGCCTCGAGCAGTTCGGGTTCGCGCTGACCGCCGATCAGATCGACGCCGTCTACCGGCGGTTCATCGCGCTCGCCGACCGCAAGAAGGGCGTGACCGACGAGGAGGTTGAGGCCATCGCGTCCGAGTACCGGCTCCCGGCCGCGAGCTGATCGCATGGAGCTTCGGGTTCTCGCTCTTCCAGGCGACGGCATCGGGCCGGAGGTCACCGCCGAGGCCGTCTCCGTTCTGCGCCGGGTGGCCGACGTCTTCGGCCACTCGGTTTGTGTCTCGAACGGCCTGATTGGCGGCGCCGCCATCGACGCGGCGGGGTCGCCGCTGCCGCCCGCCACGCTCGGGGCCGCGCTCGACGCCGACGCGGTGCTGCTCGGCGCCGTCGGCGCGCCGGCGTTCGACAACCTGCCGCCCGACGCCCGCCCCGAGCGCGGGCTGCTGGCGCTTCGGCAGGCGCTCGGCACGTTCGCCAACCTCCGTCCGTCCCGCGCGTGGCCGGCCCTGCTCGACGCCTCCCCTCTGAAGAACGACATCGTCTCGGGCACGGACCTGCTCATCGTCCGCGAGCTGACGTCGGGCCTCTACTACGGAACACCCCGGGGCATTGCCGGGAGCGGCGCGGACGAGCGGGCGGTCAACACGCTGAGCTACACGAGGGCCGAGATCGAGCGCGTCGCGCGAGTGGCGTTCGAACTGGCGCGCACGCGGCGGCGCCGCGTGACCAGCGTAGACAAGTCGAACGTCCTCGAGAACTCGCAGCTCTGGCGCCGCGTGGTCACCGACGTGTCGTCCGGCTACGCCGACGTCGCGCTCGACCACCTGCTGGTCGACAACTGCGCGATGCAGCTGGTCGTCAACCCGCGCCGGTTCGACGTCGTGCTCACCGAGAACCTGTTCGGCGACATCCTGAGCGACGAGGCCGCCGTGCTGAGCGGGTCGATCGGCATGCTCGCCTCGGCCTCGATCGGCGAACGCCGGCCGTCGGGCCTGCGCGCCGGGCTGTACGAGCCCGTGCACGGCTCCGCGCCCGACATCGCGGGCAGAAACGTGGCCAACCCCCTGGGCGCGATCGGCTCGGTGGCCGCGATGCTCGCCTACACGTTCGAGCTGCACGAAGAGGCGCGCGCGATTGAGGCCGCCATCGACCAGGTCGTCGCATCCGGTCGCCTGACCGCCGATCTCAAACCATCGGGCCGCGCCGCGTCCACGACCGACGTTGGCCAGGCCGTGCGCGACGCCATCGGCGGTCCCGTGCCTGAACCGTGAGTTTGGAGTTTTGAGTTTTGAGTTTTGAGTCAGAGATGCGCACGATCATCGACAAGATCTGGGACGCCCACGTGGTTGCGGAGGCCGACGGCGCACCGCCGCTGATCTACGTCGACCTCCACCTGGTCCAC
>Ga0315278_10006099_pt1 | contig 10944 bp, 10 predicted proteins | sample YL17G06_0_MG_FD_203880 | JGI IMG/M metagenome (GOLD analysis project Ga0315278, IMG submission 203880) | Sediment microbial communities from Yellowstone Lake, YNP, Wyoming, USA - YL17G06_0 | ecosystem: Environmental > Aquatic > Freshwater > Lake > Sediment | place: USA: Wyoming | collected... | reverse complement strand
TCAAGGAGGGCGGCATCTCGTTCGGGTGCCACCTCGGCAACACCCACCAGGTGGTCTCGGCCGTCCGGCGCGCCACGACGCTGCCCCTCATCCCGAAGCTCACGCCGAATGTCACCGACGTGGCGTCGTTTGCGAAGGCCGCCGAGGAGGCCGGAGCCGACGCGGTGTCGCTCGTCAACACGTTCCTCGCGATGGCGATCGACGTCGAGACACGGCGGCCGAGGCTGTCGAACGTGATGGGCGGATTGAGCGGTCCCGCGATCCGGCCGATCGCGGTCCGGATGGTGTACGAATGCTCGCGCCGGGTGCGCATCCCGATCATCGGGATGGGCGGCATCGCGTCGGCCGCCGACGTGCTGGAGTTCCTGATCGCGGGCGCCGCCGCCGTGCAGGTGGGCACGGCCAACTTCGTCGACCCGTTCATCTGGGGCAAGCTCGAAGCGGGGCTCTGCGACTACCTGACCCGCCACGGGATCGAGCGTGTGTCGGACCTGACGGGAACCGTGGACGTTCCCGGGGAGAGGCGCGCGTGAAGGCACTGCTGGTCGCTCTCGACGTGGATACCGCGGACCGGGCGCGCGAGCTGGCAAGAGAGCTGGCTGGCGTCGTCGGCGGCGTGAAGGTGGGCAGCCGGTTGTTCACCGCGGAGGGGCCCGCGATCGTCCGCCGGCTGGTCGGAGATGGCCACCGGGTGTTCCTGGATCTGAAGTTCCACGACATCCCGAACACCGTGGCCGGGGCGGTCGCCGCGGCGACTCGCCTCGGCGCCTGGATGATCAACGTCCACGCGTCCGGCGGCCTCGAGATGATGCGCGCCGCGGGTGGGGCCGCGGCCGAGACGGCGGCGGCCGAAGGCCTGGCCCGGCCGCTGGTGGTCGCCGTCACCGTGCTGACGAGTCTCGACCAGGCCGCGCTCGCGCGGGTCGGCGTGGGTGCGCCCGTGCTCGATCAGGTGAGCGCACTCGCCGTGTTGACCGCCGAGGCCGGGCTGGACGGCGTCGTGGCCTCGCCCCAGGAAACCCGATGGCTGCGTGAGCGGCACGGGCGGGAGTTCGTGATCGTGACGCCGGGGATCCGCGCCGTCGCCGCCTCCGCGCCGGGCGCTTCGGCGCCCAAGGAAGCCCCGCGCGGTGCCGACGACCAGGCGCGGACGCTGAGCGCTCCGGAGGCGCTGGCGGCCGGCGCCAGCTACCTGGTCGTGGGACGCCCGATCATCGCGGCGAAGGACCCGCGGGCGGCTGCCACGGCGATCGCGCACAGCTGCGTGCCCGCGCAGTAGAGCGTCCTTCTCCCGGACATTCTGGCGGGGCGGCCGCTACGACACCGGCCGGAGCGGCAGGACTTCGTTGAGACTACCCGTGCGGTAGCCCTGGAGGTCGAGGCTGACATAGCGATAGCCGATCGCCTTCAGGTCCCTCACCAGCGCTTCTCTCACGTCGTCCGCAACCGCCCGCGCCATGTCCTCGGCGCCGAGCTCGAGGCGCGCCACGTCGCCGTGGTGCCGGACGCGGCAGTTCAGGAAGCCGAGGGCGCGAAGGACTTCCTCGGCCCGCTCGATCGATCGCAGCCGTTCGACGGTCACTTCGGTCCCGTAGGGAATGCGCGACGAGAGGCAGGCCGACGCGGGTTCGTTCCAGGTGGGGAGCGCGAGCCGGCGTGAGATCTGCCGAATCTCAGTTTTCGTGAGGCCGACCTCGTCGAGTGGGCTGCGGACGCCGTGCTCCCGCGCGGCCTCGCGGCCCGGCCGGTAGTCGCCCCGGTCGTCCGCGTTGTTGCCGTCCACGACCGCGGCGAACCCTCTCTCGCGCGCGAGCGCCGTCAGGCGGCCGAACAGTTCCTGCTTGCAGTAGTAGCAGCGGTCGGGGGCGTTGGCGGTATAGGCGGGAGCGTCCATCTCCGCGGTGGAGACGAACTCGTGCCGGAGCGAGAAATCGCGTGCGATGCGGAGCGCGAGGTCACGGTGCCGCGCCGGGTAGCTTGGACTGTCGGCCGTCACCGACAGGGCGCGGTCGCCGAGCACGTCGGCTGCCACGGCCGCGAGGAACGCGCTGTCCACCCCTCCGCTGAAGGCGACCACGACCGACCCAAGCTCCTGCAGGCACAAGCGGAGCGCCGCCTCCTTGGCCGCAAGCGGATCGGCCGCGCCGTCCGCCGTCCCGAGGGGCCCCGCGTCGACTACACGTCCCAATCCTCTTCCTCGTCGTCATCCTCTTCGGGGTCGTCCTCGTCATCGACCTTGTCGAGGTGCTCTTCGTCCTCGTCCTGTTCGACATCGAGCTCGAGCGGCGTGAGGTTGACGACCTCGAGATCGCTGCCACATTCGCGGCACGTGATCACGTCGCCCTTGTCGACCTCGTCCGCGTCGACATCGATATCGGCTTCACACTCGGGGCACGTGGCCATACCCCACCCTCCTGCAGGTCGTTTCCCGCGTCCGAACCGGCTCGCCCTCCCGACGGGACACATTCGCTCGCACCCGAACGTCTCCCCAGGAGAGTGTCGGATTATAGCGAGATTCGAACGCCGTCCGCAATCGCCCCGCGCGTCGATCGCCGGGCCCCACCGGGACGAGACCCGCTCTAACGTCCCGCGCTTCCCCTCCCGATACAACAGAACGATGACCGCCGGGACTACCGCCGCCAAGACCGTTCTGATAGCCGACGACGCGTCGTTCGTGCGGGAGCGGTTTCAGTCCGCGCTCGAGGACGCGGGCCATCGCGCGGTCGTGGCCAAGAGCGCGGCCGAAGTGCTCGGCCGCGTGAAGGCGGGCCTCGGGGACCTCCATCTCCTCGTGCTCGACCTGCGCCTCCCGTTCTCGTCGGGCATCGACCTGGTGCGGGCGATCCGCAAGCTCGACGGCGGCCGCCTGCCCATTCTCGTCTTCAGCGGGACCATCAGCAGCGCCGAAGAGGTGCGGGAACTGGCGTCGCTCGGCGTCGCCGGCTACATCAACGAGTACAGCGCGGCGCAGCACATCATGCCGTCGCTCGCGCCCCACCTGTTCCCCGACAACTTCAACCGGCGGTCCAGCCCCCGCGTCGTCCTCGGCATCCCGGTGGCGTACCGGTTCGGCGACACTATCACCGCCGCGCTCACCCTCAACCTCGGCAAGGGCGGCATCAGCGTGCGCACGATGAGCCCGCTCCCGACCGGGTCGCCAGTCAGGCTGCGGTTCCGCCTGCCGGGCGCGAAGCGCGAGATCGAAGCCGACGCCGCCGTGACCTGGTGCGACCACCGGATCGGAATGGGGCTCGAATTCCAGCGGCTCGACGCCCTCGACCAGGAGTCGGTCGGCGAGTTCGTGGACGGCCACTTCTTCGTGCCCGAGTTGTAGCGCGCGTCCCGCCGGTTTGCATCCCGCCGTATCCCCCGCTAGAGTTCCCCCATGGATCAGGCGTCACTCGACATCGCCGTCCGGCTGGCGGCCGTCCTGGTGCTGGTCGGCACCAACGGGTTCTTCGTCGCGGCCGAGTTCGCGATTGTCACCGTCCGCAAGACGCGAATCGACCAGCTGATCGCCGAGGGCCACCGGCGGGCGATCGGCGTGAGGCAGGCCATCTCCCGGCCCGATCGATTCATCGCAGCCACCCAGGTCGGCATCACCATGACCAGCCTGGGTCTGGGCTGGGTGGGCGAGCCCGCGGTGGCGCGGTCGATCGAACCGCTGCTCGGCATGCTGCCCGCCGACTGGGCGCGCGCCGGCGCCCACTCGGTCGCCGTCGGCATCGCCTTCGCCCTGATCACCTCGCTGCACGTCGTCGTCGGCGAACTGGCACCCAAGACGATCGCGCTCCAGCACGCCGAGAAGACGGCGCTGTTCGTGACGGCACCCACGCGCCTGTTCATGTGGCTGCTGTGGCCCTTCATCGCGCTGCTGAACGGCCTCGGCGCCCGCATGGTCCGGCTCCTCGGCCTGAAGCCGCCCAGCGGCCACTCGATGGTCCATTCCGAGGAAGAGCTGAAGATGCTGGTCACCGCCAGCCAGGAGGCCGGCGTGCTCGAAGAGGACGAGGAGCAGATGCTCCACCGGGTCTTCGGGTTCGGCGACCTGACGGCCGGCCAGGTGATGGTGCCCCGCACCGAGATGAACGGCATCAGGGCCGATGCGACGCTCTCGAACGTCATCGACCAGGTGTCCAGACAGCCGCATCCCTGGCTGCCGGTGTACGAAAGCGGGCTGGACGACATCCTGGGAATCCTGTACGTCGAGACTCTCTTCCCGGCGCTCAACCGGCCCCCGGAGGAATTCCGCGTCACCGACTACCTGCGCGAAGCCATGACGGTCCCGGAAACGCTGAAAGCCGACGGCGTGCTCGACGAGATGAAGCGGCACGGCACGCACCACGCCGTGGTGATCGACGAGTACGGCGGAACGGCCGGCCTCGTGACGTTCGAGGGGTTGATGGAGCGGATCGTCGGCGAGGTCGGCAGCGAGTTCAGCCCGGGCGGGGCCAGGATCTCGGTGCTGCCCGGCGGGTCGGCGCTCGTCGACGGGCTCGCCCTGACGACCGACGTAAACGCGCAGTTCGGCCTCCACATCGACGAGGACGTCTACACGACGGTCGGCGGGTTGGTGCTCGGACAGCTCGGCCGGCGCCCGCGGCTTGGAGACCGCGTGGAGATCGAGGGTCGGACGTTCAAGGTGGAGGCGCTCGACGGGTTGCGCGTGGCGCGGGTGCACCTGTCCGAGTCGGCCCGCGGCTAGGCCGTGAGGCCCTCGAGGCCGGGCAGTCGTCCCAGCCGCCGCTCTACAGCTCCGCGACGGCGGCGTTCAGCCTCTGGTAGTCCGGCTCGTTGCCCGGCGCGGCTGTCACTTCGGAGTGGCGGATGACACCCTGCCTGTCGATGAGGAAGACGGCGCGCTTGGACACGCCTTTCAGCCCCACCAGGTCCTCCAGGTAGACGCCGTAAGCCTTGATGACGTCCTTGTTGAAGTCGCTCAGCAGCGGGAAATTCAGGCCGTTCTGCTGGCCGAACACTTTGAGCGTGAACGGGGTGTCCACGCTGATCCCGTAGACCTGCGCGTTCGCCTGGTTCAACTGCGCCAGCTGGTCCCGGAACGTGCAGAGTTCCTTCGTGCAGACCGACGTGAACGCGGCCGGGAAGAAGGCCAGCACCGTGTGCTGCTTCCCGAACCCGGCGCTCAGGGTCACCTCCTGCATGTCCTGGTTCTTGAGGGTGAAATCGGGAGCCTGGGAGCCGACAACTGCGGGCATCGCGCCTCCTCTGTTCGCCGCAAGCGGCGGGTTGGTTTCTTCCTATCGTAACCCGGCCGCCGGCCCATGGATCGTGTCTTCCGCGGACTCGGCCGAGAACCCGCGGCCTTGCCGCGCGTCCGAGGCTTCGACTACCATGAGGGATTGGGTCCCCTTGAATGGAGCATGAGTGTGATCGAGGTCCAACACCTGACGAAGCGATACGGCCGGGTGACGGCCGTGGACGACGTGACCTTCCGGGTCGAACGGGGCGAGATCCTCGGATTCCTCGGCCCGAACGGCGCCGGCAAGACGACGACGATGCGCGTGCTGACCGGGTACATGCCCGCGACGTCCGGGCGCGCCATCGTGGCGGGCTTCGACGTGTTCGAGCAGCCGCTCGAAGCCAAGCGCCGCACCGGCTACCTGCCGGAGACGCCGCCGCTCTACCCCGAGATGGGTGTGCGCGAGTATCTCGATTTCGTGGCCCGCATCAAGGGGGTGCCCTCGGGCGAGCGCAAGGGCCGGGTGGACACGTCCATGGAGAAGGCGCGCGTCACCGACATGGCCGCCCGCCTCTGCGGCAAGCTCTCGAAGGGCTACCGCCAGCGCGTCGGGCTGGCGCAGGCGCTGCTCCACAACCCGGACGTGCTCATCCTGGACGAGCCCACGGCAGGCCTCGACCCGAAGCAGATCATCGAGACCCGTGAGCTCATCAAGGCGCTGGCCGGGGATCATACGGTCGTGCTGAGCACGCACATCCTGCCGGAGGTCTCGCAGACCTGCCAGCGGGTGGTCATCATCAACCGCGGCCGCGTCGTCGCCGTCGATACGCCCGCCAACCTGACCCGCCGGCTCGGCGGCGCCCAGGCGATGTACGTGCAGGTCGACGGCGGGTTCGACGGGGCGCCCGCCGCACTCCGGCAGGTGGCGGGGATCACGCGCGTGACCGAAGTCGACCGGCTCGACGGCGTGGTCGGCTACGAGGTGGAATGCGAAGCGGGCCACGACCTGCGCCGCGACATCGCGCAGGTGGTGGTCGCGTCGGGCTGGGGCCTGCTGGAGATGCGGCCGGTCCGCGTGAGCCTGGAGGACATCTTCCTGCAGTTGACGACGGAGGAGCAGTCCGGGGAGGCGACCATTCAATGACGAACATCCTCGCGATCGTCCGCAAGGAGTGGAGAGGGTACTTCGCGTCTCCGATCGGCTACGTCGTGATCGGGATGTACGCGGTGGTCTTCGGCTACTTCTACGCCGTCAGCCTGAGCTGGTTCATCCGGCAGAGCATGCAGGGCCCGCAGATGGGCGGCGGCCCGATGAACATCAACCAGCAGATGATCCGCTACGTCTTCCTCAACTCGACCGTGATCTTCCTCTTCGTGGTGCCGCTCATCACGATGCGGACCTACGCCGAGGAGAAGCGGTCGGGCACCATCGAGCTGCTGATGACGTCACCCATCACGGATTTCCAGATCGTGACGGGGAAGTTCCTCGGCGCGATGTCCCTCTACGTCGCGATGCTGGGCATGACCGTGATTCACATGGCGGTGCTGTTCGCCTACGGCAGCCCCGAGTGGAAGCCGATCCTGACCGGCTACCTGGGCCTGCTGCTGCTCGGCGGCTGCTTCGTGTCGGTCGGCCTGTTCTTCTCGAGCCTGACGAAGAACCAGATCGTCGCCGGAATGTTCACCTTTGCGGTGCTGCTGCTGCTGTGGGTCATCGACTGGGTCGGCAGCTTCGCCGGCCCCACCCTCGAGAAGCTGACGACGTACCTGTCGCTGACGGGCCACGTGGAGGACTTCCTGCGGGGCGTCGTCGACAGCCAGCACATTGTCTATTACCTGAGCTTCATCACCTTCGGTCTGTTCCTGACGGCCAAGGCGGTCGACAGCGAGCGGTGGCGGGGGTAGCGCGATGCTGAAACGAGTCTTCGATATCGTCGCCTGGCTGGGTCTGGCGCTGGTTCTGGCCGCAGTTCCAGTGAAGTTCCTGACGACCGCATGGCAGCCGTATTGGCCCTGGCTGTTCGGGGGCGGCCTGGTCTGCATCCTGCTGTACACGCTCGGCCAGTGGCGCGAGATTGCGCGGGTGTTCGCCGGGCGCTCGGCGCGCCTCGGCACGATCTCGGCCGCCTCTGTGCTGGTGGTCCTCGGCATCCTGGCCGCGATCAACTACATCTCGTCGCGCGAGCACAAGCGCTGGGACCTGACCGCCAGCAGCCAGTTCACGCTGTCGCCGCAATCGGTCAAGGTGCTCCAGAACCTGGACGCCCCGCTGAAGATGACGGCGTTCGCGAAGGAGAACGACCTCGCGGGCTACCGCGACCGGCTCAGCGAATACGAGTACGTGTCCAAGAAGGTGACGACCGACTACGTCGATCCCGACAAGAAGCCGGCGCTGGCGAAACAGAAGCAGATCCAGGCCTACGGCACGGTGGCCGTCGAGTACAAGGACAGGATCGAGCGGGTCGTGGGCAGTACCGAACAGGACCTGACCAACGGGATCATCAAGGTGGTCACCGGGAAGGAGCGCAAGGTCTACTTCACGCAGGGTCACGGCGAGAAGGACACCGCGGGCTCCGAGCGCAACGGCTACAGCGGCATCGCCGGGCAGTTGGCGCGCGACAACTACAAGGTCGAGCGCCTGCCGATCGCCCGGCAGGGCTCCGTGCCGGAAGACGCCTCGGTCGTCGTGGTGGCCGGCCCGAGAACGGACCTGCTGCCCGGCGAAGTCGACGCGCTGAAGGCGTACCTCGCCAAGGGCGGCAAGCTGATGCTGCTCGTCGATCCCCAGGAGAAGGCGGATGACCCGCCGCTGACCAACCTGACGGCGCTCGCCCATGACTGGGCGATCGACCTCGGCAGCAACGTCGTCGTGGACGTGAGCGGCATGGGGCGGCTGCTCGGGACCGACGAGACCGTGCCCGTGGTCACGACCTACCCCTCGCACCCGATCGTGCAGGACATGGACCTGCTCACCGCATTCCCGGTGGCGCGGTCGGTCTCGCCGGTGACCGGCGGCGTCAGCGGCCGCGTCTCGCAGGCGTTCATCGAAACCAGCGGCAGCAGCTGGGCCGAGACCGACATGAAGGCCGTGTTCGGCGGCGGGAAAGTGGCCTTCGACGACGGCAAGGGCGACAAGCGCGGGCCGATCGCGATTGCAGCCGCCGTTTCGGCGCCGGTCGCCCCGCCGGCGGCGGGCGACAAGCCCGGTGCGGAGAAGATCGCCGAGGAGGCCCAGAGGGCGGAGTCGCGGGTGGTCGTGTTCGGCGACTCTGATTTCGCGTCGAACCTGGCGATCGGCACCAGCGGCAACCGCGATCTCTTCATGAACGCCGTCAGCTGGCTCGCCCAGCAGGAGAACCTGATCGCGATCCGCCCGAAGGAGCCCGACGACCGGCGCGTGTCGATGACCGCCAACCAGCAGCTCCGCGTGCTGATCCTGGCGCTGTTCGTCGTCCCGATCGTCGTGTTCGGCAGCGGCGTCTACGCGTGGTGGCGGAGGCGATAGATGCGCGGATTCAAATCGCTGATCGTCCTGGCGGTGGTGCTGGCCGGCCTGGCCGCCTACATCTATTTCGTCGAGTCGAAGAAGCCGGAGGAGACCGCCGCGGCGGCCGGGCCGAAGGTGTTCTCGGTGAAGACGGACGCGATCGACGAGATCACGGTGAAATCGGCCGGCGGCGACCGCACCACGCTGAAGAAACTCGGAGGCGCCTGGCAGATCACCGCGCCGGTCGCCACGCCCGCGGATGAAGCCGAGGTCTCCGGCATCGTCACCAACCTCGCGACGGTCGACATCGTCCGGACCGTGGACCAGAACGCAACCGACCTCTCGCAGTTCGGGCTGGCGGAGCCGAGAGTGGAGATCGAGTTCAAGGAGACCGGCGGCAAGTCGGCGCAGCGCCTGCTCGTTGGCGACAAGACGGCGACCTCCGGCGACCTGTACGCGCGGCTGCCGAGCGACAAGAAGGTGTTCCTGATCGCCGGGTCCTACGACGCCACGTTCAACCGCAGCACCTTCGACCTGCGGCAGAAGAGCGTGCTGACGTTCGAGCGCGACAAGGTCGATCGGGTCATCGTCGAAGCGGGCGGCGCGCCCGTGGAGCTGTCACGCGCGGCCGGCGAATGGAAGCTGGCCAGGCCGATCCAGGCGCCGGCCGACTACGGCACGGTGGAGGGATTGATCGGGCGCGTCCAGTCCGCCCAGATGAAAGCGATCACCGCGCCCGACGCCACCGACCTGAAGCCCTACGGCCTCGACAAGCCGGCTGCCTCGGTCACCTTCGGGCTGGGCAGCTCGCGGGCCACGCTGCACATAGGCGGCAAGGCCGACGCCGGCACCGTCTACGCAAGGGATGCGTCGCGCCCGATGGTCTTCACCGTGGACTCGACGCTGCTCGACGACGTCAAGAAGCCGGCCGACCAGCTGCGGCGCAAGGACCTCTTCGAGTTCCGCGCCTTCAACGCGACCTCTCTGCAGATCACCCGCGGCACCGAGACGCTGATCTTCGAGAAGACCAGGGGCCAGGGCAAGGACGCCACCGACGTCTGGCGCCAGGCCAAACCGGCAGCCAAGGACGTTGACGCGGCGGCCTTCGACGCCTTCCTGACGAAGCTGACGAATCAGCGCGCGCAGTCGTTCGTCGAGACCGGCGGCAAGATGAAGACCGGCCTCGAGGCGCCGGCCCTGGTCGTCGCGGTCCGCTTCGACGACGGCAAGAGGGAAGAGAAGGTGACGTTCGGCCGCGCTGGAGTCGACGTGTACGCGGCGATGGCTGGCCAGCCCGGGGCGGCCAAGCTTGACGCCACCGAGTTCGACGACGTCGTCAAGGCGATCGAGGCGATCAAGTAGGCACGGCTTTCGGCTCTCGGCTCTGGGCTCCCGGCTCTCGGCCGGACGACAGGATCACGAATGACCCACTCCAGCCAGAGCCCATCCACGCGGTTCGCCGCCGGCGTCCTTCTCGGCCTCCTCGTATTCGGCGGCGGCTGCGTCAAGAGGACGCCGCCGACCACCGTGCCGCCGCCTGGTCCTGCGGCGGCGGCCGTCACTCCTCCCACGCCCACGCCCGCGCCGGCACCCGCGCGCCCAGGGACGATCGCGACGTCGCCCGGGGGCATCGAGGCGCTCCGTGCCGATCTCAGCCGAATCTTCGGCAACCCTGCCTTCGGCCGCATGCAGTGGGCGGTGGCGGTGCAGTCGCTCGCGAGCGGCGAAACCGTCTACAGCGAGAACGCCTCGAAGCTGATGATGCCGGCGTCGAACATGAAGATCCTGACGCTGGCCGCGGCGGCCGAGCGCCTGGGGTGGGACTACACCTACGAGACCACGCTCTTGACCGCCGCCCCTGTCGTCGGCGGCGTTCTCAAGGGCGATCTGATCGTCGTCGGAACCGGCGACCCGACCATCGGAGGGCGCGGCGGCAGCGCGACCCGCGTCTTCGAGGACTGGGCCGACCGGCTGCGGGCTGCGGGCCTCACCGGGATCACCGGTCGGATCGTGGCCGATGCGCGCGCGTTCGACCCGGAGACGCTCGGCGCGGGCTGGTCGTGGGACTACCTGGGAGCCGGCTACGCTGCCGGCGTGTCGGCGCTCCAGTTCAACGAGAGCGTGGCCGACGTGGTCATCAAGCCGGGGATGTCGGCGGGCCAGCCGGCGGTGGTCGAGGTGCGGCCGATCGAGAGCGGCCTGATTGCCGACTCGCGCGTCACCACGTCTGCAGGCGGCGAGCCGGACGTCGAGATCT
>Ga0315278_10006098_pt1 | contig 10944 bp, 13 predicted proteins | sample YL17G06_0_MG_FD_203880 | JGI IMG/M metagenome (GOLD analysis project Ga0315278, IMG submission 203880) | Sediment microbial communities from Yellowstone Lake, YNP, Wyoming, USA - YL17G06_0 | ecosystem: Environmental > Aquatic > Freshwater > Lake > Sediment | place: USA: Wyoming | collected... | reverse complement strand
GGGGCGGCCGCGAGATCGTCGCCAGCGTCGTCCACGGCCAGATCGAGCTGCACCGCCCCTACGGCGGCGTGGTGCCCGAGCTGGCCTCGCGCGATCACGCGCGCACCGTCTCGGCCGTGGTCTCCGCCTGCCTCGAGCGCGCGGGGATCGCCGCGACCTCGCTCGACGGCGTCGCCGTCACGGCGGGCCCGGGCCTCGTCGGCTCGCTCCTGGTCGGGCTCTCGTTCGCGAAGGCGCTCGCGTATCGGCTCGGCGTGCCGCTCGTCGCGGTGCACCACCTCGCGGGGCACCTCGCCTCCGCCGAGCTCGCCGATCCCACGCTCGGCCCCCCCTACGTGGGCCTCGTGATCTCGGGAGGCCACACCGCGCTCTACCGGATCGAGGCCGAGGCGCCGCCGCGCTTGCTCGGCGAGACGCGCGACGACGCCGTGGGCGAGGCCTTCGACAAGGTGGCGCGTCTGCTGGGGCTTCCCTACCCGGGCGGCCCGTCGCTCTCCGCGGCGGCGGAGCGTGGCGACGCTCGCGCCGTGCGCCTGCCGAAGCCGTTGCGCGGCCAGGACGCGAGACGAGGTGCGGCGCCGCGCCTCGACTTCTCCTTCAGCGGGCTCAAGACGGCGGTGGCGCTCGAGGTAGAGCGCCGCGGCAGCCTCGACGCGGCCGCGGTCGCCGACCTCGCCGCCGCCTTCGAGGCGACGGCGGTGGAGGCGCTGGTGCAGCGCGCGTGCGCCGCGCTGCGCGCCGAGGGGCTCGCGCGACTCGCCGTCGTGGGTGGCGTGGCTGCGAACCGGCGGCTGCGCGCCGAGCTCGGCGCCGCGGCGGCGCGCGACGGCTTCCAGGTCGTGTTCCCGCCGCCGGAGCTCTGCACGGACAACGCGGTGATGATCGCTGCGGCGGGGTCGCGGCGGCTCGAGCGCGGCGAGCGCGACGCGCTCGACGTGGGCTGCTTCTCCCGGGTTCGGCTCGATGCCTCGCCCTGGTTCGGCCCGGGGTGAGCGCCGCCGAGGTCCGCGCCCTGCTCGCGCGCCACGGCCTGCGCGCGCAGCGCAGCCGCGGCCAGAACTTCCTCGTCGACGAGCCGCTCGCGGACCGGCTCGTCGAGCTCGCGGGCGTCGCGGCGGGCGACACCGTGATCGAGATCGGAACCGGGCTCGGCGTCCTCACCCGTGCGCTCGCCCGCCGCGCCGCACGGGTTGCGACCATCGAGGTGGACGCCGGGCTCGTCCGGGCGCTGCGCGCGGAGAACGCGCTTCCCGCAGGCGTCGAGCTGCTGCACGCGGACGTCCTGCGCCTCGACCTTCGGGCGCTCGTCGCCGGCTGCGACGGGCCCGTCCGGGTGGTCGCGAACCTGCCGTACTCGATTTCGGCGCCGGTGCTGCGGCGCCTGCTCGACCTGCGCGAACGGCTCGCCGGCTGGTCGGTGATGCTCCAGCGCGAGGTCGCGCGGCGGCTGCTGGCCTCGCCCGGGACGCGCGACCACGGCTCGCTCGGCGTATTGCACCGGCTCACGGTGCAGGTGGAGCCGCGGCTCGAGCTGCCGCCGGGCTGCTTCTACCCGGTGCCCCGCGTGCGCTCGACCTTCTTGCGCATCACGCCGCTCGCCCTGCCGCGGCTCGCCGCGGGCGAGCTCGAGGTCGTGGAGGCGTTCCTGCGCCGGGCCTTCGGCAAGCGGCGCAAGACGCTCGCGAACGCGTTGCGCGAGCCCGCAGCATCGTCCGAGGCGACCCTGCGGGCGCTCGACTGCGTGGGCGTCGACCGGCGCGCGCGCGCCGAGCAGCTCTCCGCCGAGGAGCTCCTCGAGGTGGCGAGGGCGCTGCGCGCGGAGCCCGCGTGAGCCCGGCCGAGGTGCTCGAGGCGCTGGTCGCCCTATGTCGCGAGGCGGGTCTCGAGGTGCGGCGCGTGCGCGGGAGCCCGGAGGCGCCGGGCGAGCCGGCCGCCCGCAGCGCGCTCTGTCGCGTGCGGGGCGCGCACTGGCTCGTGCTCTCGGATGCGGACGGCGTGGAAGAGCGGATCGAGGCCGCGGCCGATGCCCTGCGCCGCGCCGCCCCCGACCTCGTGGAGGGGCGCTATCTGCCGCCCGCCGTGCGGGCGCGGCTCGCCGCAGGGGCGCCCGTTTCTAGTTGACACCCGCCACGTGGGTGTCTAGCTTGAATCGAGTCCCGAGGGGTCTCGCACGGTGCGAACTCCATCGGGCCCAACAGAGCCGCCCTGGGCCTCGAGCCCGGGAAGCGGAGACGGCGCCTCGATACGCCCGGAAGATCGCTCGGATCCGGCCCCCGCCGGACCGAGACGGGGGCGGACCCAGGGCCTTCTCGCCTCGTGCGAGACAGCCGCGCCCCCGGACCCAGGTTCTCTGGACCTAGGTTGTCCGGGAGGCGCGTTTTCGTCTTCTCAGCTCGATCTCGCGGCGGACGGAGGCGACCCCCATGTCGACCGTCTCCGCTGCTAGGGCGCGCGAACACCGCGTCACGGTACCGGCGCTCCGCGCCCGCAAGCTCCGCGGTCCCCGCATCTCGATGCTCACGGCCTACGACCACGTGTTCGCGACGATCTTCGACGCCGCGGGAATCGACGTGCTCCTCGTCGGCGACTCGCTCGGCAACGTCGTCCAGGGCCTCGAGACGACGCTGCCGGTGACGCTCGAGGAGACGATCTACCACACGCGCTGCGTGGCCCGCGCCGCGCGCCGCGCGCTCGTGGTCGCGGACCTCCCCTTCGGGACCTATCAGGTCTCGCCCGAGGAGGCCGTGCGCTCGGCCGTGCGCTGCGTGAAGGAAGGCGGCGCCCAGGCGGTGAAGCTCGAGGGAGGTGTCGCGGTCGCGGCGGCCATCGAGCGCATTGGCTCGGCCGAGATCCCGGTGATGGGCCACGTCGGCCTCACTCCGCAGGCGATCCACCGGATGGGCGGCTACCGCGTCCAGGGGCGCGGAGAGGAGGGCCGCGCCCGGGTCCTCGCCGACGCGCACGCGGTCGAGGCGGCGGGCGCCTTCGCGATCGTGCTCGAGGGCATGCCGGCCGAGCTCGCCCGCGAAGTGAGCGCGAGCGTCGCGATCCCGACCCTCGGGATCGGCGCGGGCGTCGACTGCGACGGCCAGGTCCTCGTGATGCACGACATGCTGGGGCTCTGCGAGTCGACTCCGGGCTTCGTGAAGCAGTACGCGGCCCTGGGACAGCTCGCCTCGCAGGCCGCGCGCAGCTTCGCCGAGGAGGTGCGCGAGGCGAAGTTCCCCGGCCTCGAGCACTCGTACCGCTAGGAGCTTGCCCGACGTGGGCACTCGCGGAGATCGGATGCGGCTCGTCGAGACCGTTCGCGAGCTCCAGGCACTCGCCGACGCCGAGCGGGCGATGGGGCGGCGGATCGCCCTGGTGCCGACGATGGGCGCGCTGCACGCCGGGCACGTCGCGCTCTGCGAGCTCGCGCGCCGGTGCGCCGATCGCGTCTGGGTGTCGATCTTCGTGAATCCCACGCAGTTCGACCAGCCCGAGGACCTGGCCCGCTATCCCCGGAACCTGCCGGCCGACCTCGAGTGCTGCCGCCGCGCGGGCGTCGACGCCGTCTTCGCGCCCCCGGCGCACGAGCTCTACCCGGCGGGCGCGCAGACCTGGGTCGAGGTTGCGGAGCTCTCCCGGGGCCTCTGCGGCGCGAGCCGCCCCGGCCATTTTCGCGGCGTGGCCACCGTGGTGGCGAAGCTGCTGCTCGCCGCGAAGCCGCACGTCGCCGTCTTCGGCGAGAAGGACTTCCAGCAGCTTGCGGTGGTGCGGCGCCTCGCGCGCGACCTCTGCCTCGACGTCGAGATCGTGGGCGCCCCGATCGTGCGCGAGGCCGACGGCCTCGCGCTCTCGAGCCGCAACGCCCGGCTCGATGCGCAGGCGCGCTGCGAGGCGCTCTGCCTCTCGCGCGCGCTCGACGCGGCCGAGCGGGAGGTCGCGGCCGGCGAGCGGAGCGCCGCGCGCGTGCTGGCCCTCGTCGCGCGCGAGCTCGCCGCGGCCGCGCGCGCCGAGCTCGACTACGCCGAGCTGCGCGATCCCGAGACCCTGGCGCCGGCCCGGGAGCCGCTCACCGGTCCGGTGCTGCTCGCGCTCGCCGTGCGCTTCCGCACCCCGGACGCCGCCGTCCGGCTGATCGACAACCGCGTGCTGACGCCTCCGCTTCGCGAGCGGCGCGACGAGGCGACGGAGGCGATCCCGTGATCCGCACCCTGCTCAAGTCGAAGATTCATCGGGCCACCGTCACGGAGGCCAACCTCGAGTACGAGGGCTCGATCACGATCGACCGCGATCTGCTGCGCGCGGCGGACATCCTCCCCTACGAGCGCGTCGAGATCTACGACTGCACGAACGGCGTGCGGCTCGCGACCTACGCGATCGAGGGCGAGCCCGGCTCGGGCGAGATCTGCGTGAATGGTGCGGCGGCGCACCTCGTGAAGCCGCACGACGTGGTGATCGTCTGCAGCTACGCGCAGGTGGATGACGCCGAGTGCGCGGGCTGGCAGGCGAGACGCGTCTTCGTCGACGCGGCCAACCAGATCCGCGACCTGGCGTAGGCGCGCCCCGCACCCTCGCTCGCGCCCCACGGGGAGCGCGGGGGATCCAGCGCCGCCTTGACTCTTCGCCGAGCGTGCATACGTATTCCCGTGTCGTGCTGCGAGCGATTCCGCAGCCGCGACGCAACCGGAGCAACCGGAGCAACCGGAACAACAGGAGGAAGGCGCGATGACGCAAATGGCGCAGTATTGGTTTTCTCATCCCCGGTCCGATGCCGGGCCGGAAGGCGGCGACCTGCGGCGGCGCATGGAGGAGCTCTTTGAGCGGGCTTCCAGCGCGGGGACGGCGCGCGTCGGGATCTTCCCGCCGGTGAACCTCTACGAGACCGCCGATAGCTACGTGCTGACCGCCGAGCTCCCGGGGCTCCGCGGCGAGGAGATCGAGCTCACGCTCGAGCACGATCGCCTCACGCTCTCGGGCGAGCGGAGGATCGAGCATCCGAAGGACGCGAGCGTCCACCGCGTGGAGCGACGGGGCGGCAGCTTCCGGCGCGCGATCCAGCTCCCCAAGGAGGTGGACGGCGAGAAGGTCGAGGCGATCTACCGCAACGGAGTGCTCCGGGTGCGGATTCCGAAGAGCCCCGAGCACCAGCCCCGGCGGATCACCGTCGGCGCGAGCTGAAGGAGGATCCCATGACGAGCGAGACCACGACCCACACGGCGCCGGTGCACCGGCCCGGCGAGAAGCAGGTGCTCGAGCGCGAGGCGACCCGCCCGGGCCTCGTGTTCCGGCCCGACGTCGACATCGTCGAGCAGAAGGATGCCTTTCTCGTGACCGCCGACCTGCCGGGCGTCGACGAGCGCAGCGTGGAGGTGCGGCTCGAGAACGGGCAGCTCTCGATCGACGCGTCGCCGGGCGACGCGCACGACGCCGCGTGGTCGCCGATCCATTCGGAGTACCGGACGGGCGGCTACCACCGCGAGTTCGCGCTCTCGGACGCGATCGACGTGAACGGCATCGAGGCCCGGCTCGTCGACGGCGTGCTCGAGGTGCGCCTGCCGAAGCGCAGCCAGGCCCAGCCGCGGCAGATCTCGATCCAGACCGGCTGAGCGGGGCCTGGTGCGGCCGCGCGCGGCGGGCCTTCGCCGCCGCGGCCTGTCCGGTCTACGCGCCGCGGCGTGCGAATGCGCACAGCGGCGGATCGCCGAAGGCGTCCGAAATCCGCCAGCCGCGTGGGCTGGCTCGCGCCATGCTCTGCCCGACGCGACGGCGCGCGCCCGCGCCGGAGGAGGACGCCCGATGGCCGGCTCCCGCATCTGCTTCAGCGTGGTCGAGAGCTCCCTCGGCGCCGTGCTCGTGGCGGCGACCGAGCGGGGCGTGTGCAACGTGCGCGTGGGCTCGGGGCCCGGCGAGCTCGAGGCCGGGCTGCGCGCGGAGTTCCCCTTCGCCGCCGTCGAGCGCGACGACGCCGGGCTCGCGGCGTGGGCGCAGGCGCTGGCCCGCGTCGCGGCGGGGCGCCCGTCGGGGCTCGAGATCCCGCTCGACGTCCCGGCGAGCCGCTTCCGCCGCCGCGTCTTCGAGGCGCTGCGCGCGATCCCGCGCGGCGAGACGCGGACCTATGCGCAGGTCGCCGCCGCGGTCGGCCGGCCGTCGGGGGCGCGGGCCGTGGGCCAGGCCTGCGCGGCGAACCCGGTGGCGCTGCTCGTCCCCTGTCACCGGGTGGTGCCGGCCAGCGGGGGAGCGGGGGGCTACCGCTGGGGCGCGGAGCGCAAGCGCGCGCTGCTCGCGCGCGAGGTCGCGCAAGCGCGCCCGTTGCCCGCGGCCTGTCCGTCCCCCGCCGCGCCGCGGTAGAATGGACAGTGGGCCGGACCGCCGCCCCGCATCGGGTCGCGCGCCGCCGGCCCTCGTGGAGGTTCCGTGACCGCGCGCCGATCGAAGCCCCGCAAGACGAGCCACCGCCCCGCCGCCCGCAAGCCGTCCCGCCGCTCGGGCAAGCAGCCCGCGCGCGCGGCGAAGCGGGGGCCGGCCCGGAGGCCGGCCGTTCGGCCGAAGGCCGCGTCGCGCACCGCCGCGGCGAAGCCGTCGCCGGGGACCGCGCTGCTCGCGCTCGCGCGCAAGATCGTGCGAGCCACGCAGGACCCGACCGGCTTCGCGCTGCGCGACCTCTACGCCGAGGGCGCCGTCTCGCGCGAGGCCACGGGCGAGATCGCCACCGGGATCGCGGAGCTCGAGGCCAAGCTCGCGCGCTGGCAGGCGATGCAGGAGCAGACGGACTGGACGGCGCGCAACATCTTCAGCGACGGGAGCACGATCTGCATCGAGTGGGACGCCACGCTGCGCATGCGCGACGGCCGGATCGTCCCGCTCTCCGAGGTCGCGATCCACCAGATCCGGGACGGCCGCATCGTCGCCGAGCGCTTCTACTACAATCCGCTGGCGCTCGCGCCACAGACCGCCTGACACAAGGGAGAGGGGAGGCCGTCGTGGCCGGCGAAGGCCTGAGCCTCGCGACGCTCGACATTGCGACGCCGGAGCACTACGAGCGGGGGGGCTACCCGCATCGCGAGTGGGCCTATCTGCGCCGGCATGCGCCGGTCTTCTGGTACGAGCGCGCGAACGTCGAGCCCTTCTGGGCGGTGACGAAGCACGCCGACATCGTGCTGCTCGGGAAGCAGCCGGACCACTTCCTGAACGCGCCCCGGCTCGCCGTCTTCACGCGCGACTTGCCTCTGCCGCCCGAGGGCACGACCCGGCACCTGCTCACGATGGATCCCCCGGACCACGCCCAGTACCGCAACGTGGCGAGCCGGCGCTTCACGCCGCGGGCGGTGCAGGTCTGGGAGCCGAAGATCCGGCGCATCACGCGCGAGGTGATCGACGAGGCGGCGCGCTCGGAGCGGATCGACTTCGTGAAGGACGTGACGGCCCGGATCACGATCGCCGTGATCGCGGAGATGCTGGGCGTCCCGCGCTCCGACTGGGAGCTGCTCTTCCGCTGGACCAACGAGATCATCGCGCCGCAGGACCCCGAGTTCCAGCATGGCGCGACGGCCCACGACGTGCTCGAACGCGCGCGGCTCGAGCTCTTCGAGTACTTCCAGCGCCTGTCGGCGGAGCGACGCAGCCGGCCGCAGGACGACATCGTGAGCCTGGTCGCGAACGGATCGGTCGACGGCCGGGCGCTCCCGCCGGTGGAGCTGCTCTCGTACTACCTGCTGCTCGTCGTCGCCGGCAACGAGACCACGCGCAACGCCATGACGGGCGGCCTGCTCGCCTTCCTCGAGCACCCGGGCGAGTGGGCGAGGCTGCGAGAGAACCCGAAGCTCCTCGCTCCGGCCGTCGAGGAGATCGTGCGCTGGACCTCGCCCGTGATCCAGTTCTGCCGCACCGCCACGCGCGACGTCGAGCTGCGCGGCCAGAAGATCCGGCAGGGGCAGAGCGCCTGCCTCTTCTACCCCTCCGCGAACCGCGACGAGGAGGTGTTCCCCGACGGCGAGCGCTTCCGCATCGACCGCCACCCGAACGACCACATCGGCTTCGGGCGCGGCGAGCACGTCTGCCTCGGCGCCCACCTCGCGCGCCTCGAGATCCTCTGCGTGGTCGAGGAGCTGCGCGCGCGGATGCGCCGCGCCGAGCTCGCCGGACCGGTCGAGCGCGTCCGGTCCTCGTTTGTGGGCGGCATCAAGCGCGTGCCGCTGCGCTGGGAGGTTGCCCCCGCGCGGAGCTGATCCGCGCGCCGCCGGCTTCGAAGCGTTACCCTGGGCCGGAATGGCCGCGCCTGGCGAACGCAAGCTCGTCGCGACAAACCGCAAGGCGCGCTTCGAGTACGAGATCCTCGAGACCGTCGAGGCGGGGATCGCGCTGCTCGGTCCCGAGGTGAAATCGCTTCGGGCGGGCAACGCGAGCCTCGGCGACGCCTACGCCGTCGTGCGCCGCGGCGAGATCTGGCTGGTCGGAGCGCATATTAGCCCCTACCCGCAGGCGAGCCGCGAGAATCCGGACCCGCGCCGGGAGCGCAAGCTCCTGCTGCACCGCGGCGAGATCGATCGCCTCGACGGGCGGGTCGCCGAGCGCGGCTTCACGCTGGTGCCGCTCCAGCTCTACTTCCGCGACGGGCGCGTCAAGGTCGAGGTGGCGCTTGCACGTGGGCGCCGTCGGTACGACAAGCGGCAGGCGATCCGCGAGCGCGAGGAGGAGCGCCTGGTGCGCCGCACGGTGCGAGAGCGCGGCCGCCGCGCGTGAGGCATGCGGCGGCGTGCCGGGGCCCGCCGCCGCACGCCTCTCGATCGGTGATCGCGAGGGACTCGCCTGGGAAGAGGCGGCCGGGCGGCGGGCCGAAGAGGGGAGCTGGGTTCGCCCGGCGCCGGGAGGGGGTCGTCGCACGCATGCTCGAGGGATACATCCATCCGGACTTTTCGGACGTGGCGCGCGTGCTGCGCCGGCAGATCCCGGATCTGCGCCGGCGGGGCCGCGCGGGCGGCGCCGCGGTCTGCGTCTACCACCGCGGGGAGGTCGTGGTGGACTGCTGGGGCGGCACGCGGGACGCCGCCGGCCGGCCGTGGCAGGAGGACACGATCTCGCTCTCCTACTCGACCACGAAGGGCGTCGCCTCGACGCTGCTGCACATCCTCGCGGACCGCGGGCTCGTCGACTACGACCGGCCCGTCGCCGACTACTGGCCCGAGTTCGCGGCCGCGGGCAAAGAGCGGATCACGATCCGCCAGGTCCTCTGCCACGAGGCGGGGCTTTACCGGATCCGCGACATGATCGACGACGCCGCGCGTATGCTCGACTGGAAGTACATGAGCGACGCGCTCGCGGCGAGCGCGCCCTGCCACGAGCCCGGTGAGGCCCACGGCTATCACGCCTGGACCTACGGCTGGCTCGTCGGCGAGATCGTGCAGCGCGTCACGGGCCGTCGCTTCTCCGAAGTGCTCGAGTCCGAGCTCGCCGGCCCGCTCGGGCTCGACGGCTGCTACGTCGGCGTGCCGCAGGACCAGATGCACCGGCGGGCGAGCCAGGTGCCGGGCCGGAGCCTCTCCCGGCTGCGACTCGGCAACGTCGTTCCCGCGGTCGGCCGCGCGCTCCACCGCGCCTTCGACTTCGCCGGCATCCCGGTCGACCTGACGCAGGCCCACGCGGCGCTGGTCCCGCCCGGGATCGAGCGGCTCGACTTCGGCTCCGAGGCCTGGGCCGCCGCGACGGTGCCCGCGGCGAACGGGATGTTCACGGCCCGCGCGCTCGCTCGCCTCTACGCCATGCTCGCCGGAGGCGGGGAGATCGACGGGGTGCGGATCCTGTCGCAGGAGACCGTCGAGAGGGCCAGCCAGGTACAGAACCGCGGCGTCGGGCGCGTGGTGCCCTATCCGCTGCAGTGGCGGCTCGGCTACCACCGCGTGAACACGCTCGGCGCCCGCGTGCCGCGCGGCTTCGGCCACTCGGGCTTCGGAGGCTCCGGCGGCTGGGCCGATCCGGAGCGCCACCTCGCGCTCGGCCTGGTCCTGAACAGCGGCACCGGCACCCCGTTTGGCGACCTGCGCATCGTGCGCATCAGCACGACGGCGATCCGCTGCGCCGACCGGCGCTAGCGCTCGCTCAGATCGCGTTGCTCGGGTCGTCCGGGCCGGGGCGGCCGAGCTGGTAGTCCGGGCCGAAGGGCCAGCGGTCTCCGGCGGGGACGATGTAGCTGTAGTCCCAGATGCAGGTCCGGCGCGCGATCCGCCACGCGCCGTCACGCCGCTCGAAGCGGTCGACGTAGCGCAGGCCCATGATCGAGTCGCGCGCGCCGCCCGGATCCTCGGGCGGGAAGAGGTGGTGGGCGGTGCAGGTGGTCTCGGAGCGCGCGACCTCGCCCGCGAGCTCGATCCGGGGCGGCGAGAGGAAGTGCTGCGTGGCCGAGAAGATCGCGAGCGTCTTCGGCACCCACTCGGCGAAGTCGGCCGCGCTGCCGCGAAAGGCGCCGTGGTCGTCGACGGCGTCCGGGTGGTAGCAGGCCCGGATCGCCGCGGCGTCGCGGCGGTCGGTGGCGCGCGCCAGGCGCAGGATCACCTGCTCGATCTCGCGCAGGTCGCAGAGCTCGCGAAGGCGTTCCTCGTCCCGGTCCATCGCGTTTCCTCCCGCAGCCGCCCTGCACGCTACCGCCGGCGGCGCGGCTTCGGTACACCCTCCGGGGCCATGCGCACGCCGCCTCCCGCCCCTCGCCCGAGCGAGCCCGTGCGCCTGCTGCTCAGCGACGCCGAAGGGCGGATCTTCGACCACCCGCGCCTGCTGCTCGCCGGGGACCGTGGCGCCGGGCCCGAGGCGATCGACGCGGCGGAGCTGATCCCGCTGCCGCGCGGGAGCGACCTCTTCACGCTGCCGGGACGCGCGGCGGTGGGGATCGCGCCGCGGAACGGCCGGCGCGAGACGCTGGAGCGCTTCGCCGGCGGCGAGGCGCGCCCGGTGGCGGCCTTCCTGGCGCCG
>Ga0315278_10006097_pt1 | contig 10945 bp, 6 predicted proteins | sample YL17G06_0_MG_FD_203880 | JGI IMG/M metagenome (GOLD analysis project Ga0315278, IMG submission 203880) | Sediment microbial communities from Yellowstone Lake, YNP, Wyoming, USA - YL17G06_0 | ecosystem: Environmental > Aquatic > Freshwater > Lake > Sediment | place: USA: Wyoming | collected... | reverse complement strand
GTGCTCGTAGAGCGCCTGGAACGCGTGGGCCGGGATGCCGGCGGTGCCGACCGCGCTGTCCCCCACGCCGGCGTCCGGCGGGTAGCTCAGGCGGGGGCGCTCCGGGAACATGACGTTGCTGGTCATGTACATGAACTTCAGGCTGTTGTAGTTGGACAACAGCGCCAGCAGTTCCCAGCGGGTCTCCCAGTTGCGGTACGCGCGGACGTCGGTGGGGAAATGTTCGCCGCGGCTGCTGTAGCGATGCCGCAGGCGAAAACGCAGGTTGAAGATCGGCTGGTATTCCGCCTTGAGCGTGTAACGCTGCATGTCCATGCCGTCGGCCTTGCGCTTCCACTGGTCGTACTCGAGGCCGGTGATGGTCAGCGTGCGACTGATACGGTAGCGCGACTGCAGGAACAGGCCCTGCTCCGGCTTCGGCTGCGGCGTGCGCAGCGACAGGAACGAGTAGAGGTCGTCCTGCATCCGGAAGGGGGAGTCGATCAGCGTCTGCTCGTAGCGCGCGTCGTTCGAGAAGGCGCGCCCGTACGGGTTGTCGAAGCCCAGGTCGTAGTCGCGGTAGATCGCCAGCAGGTGCAGATCGTCCCACTGGGCGTAGCCGTTGACGATGAAGGCGTCGCGGTTGGCGCCATGGAAGAGCGACGCGCCGGGATCCTGCAAAACGCCGTACTCCCCCTGGATGGCCGCGTTGCCGGCCACAGCCTGGAAATCGGCGCCGTAGATGCGGCGGAACTTGTGCTCCACCCGCTCGCCCGTGGCGGGATCGACCCGAACGCTGTTGTAGCCGGCCCAAATCTCGCTGTCGCGCTCCTCCAGCCTCGACATGTCCGCGGCGGCGAAGAGCGTGGTGGGGGCCGGATCGAAGCCGCGGTCGTAGCGTGTCTCGTAGCCGGTCACGCCGACGTAGGTGCCGTCACCCAACATGTAGCGCAGATTCCCGCCAAACATATCCTCGCGAAACGCCTCGCGCCGCAGACCGGTCGGTCCGCCGCTGCTGGTGAGGTGCGCGTCGAGATACTCCTCCGACGGACGGGGCGACATCACGACGTAGCGATTGATGGTTCCGTCGGGATTGAGGATGCCGTCCTTGCGGCCGGTGGAGACGAACGCCGTCGCATGCAGGCGTCCGTACGCCCCCTCCGCGGCGGCGCCGGTCAGCGCGAACTCGCGCGTGCGGCTCAGATCGCCCCGCACGCCGATCGGCCGGACGTTCCAGCCGTAGCCGGTCTTGCGGAAGAGCACGAAGTCGGTGTTGTCCATGATCAGGCCAAGTCCGAAGGCCACCCGGTAGTTGCCCAGGACGAGGTGCTTCAGGCGGAAGGCGCCGATGGTCTTGTAGCTCACGCCGTAGTACGCCTTGACTGTCTCATGCCAGGAGCGCTCGCCCAGGTTCCGGTGCGTGAGCAGCCCCCCCTGGAGGTCGCTGCCGAAATCGAGGCGCAGCTTCTGGGTCATGGCGGGATCAGGCTGAGGATCGCCGGCGGCATACGGATCGGACGGGAGACGGTCCGAGAAGATCTGGCCGGTGCTGGTGGCGATCACGTCGAGATCGCTGGCGCCGTACGGCGTGTCGTAGTAGCGGACCTCGTAGCTGCCGCGCACGCGACCGTCGTACCGGGCCGCCGAGTCGGGATCGGCGTAGGTGACGAAATCGCGCAAGTTGCGGTAGCTGTAATAACGCAGCCCCTCGGCCTGCCGCAGCTGCCGGGTGTCGGCGAAGCCACCGAGCCGGCGCCGCGCCTTGAGGATGTTCGTCGCATCGACCGGCGAGATGTTCTGGTACGACATCAGGTCGAACAGGTCGAGCCGGTTGACGTTCACCGGATCGCGCAACTGGTCGAGGTACTCGTCCACGAGACCCTCGTTGGTGCCCTCCTGTCCGAGAAACTGCCGCACCTGCCGATAGCTTGCCTCGAGCCGCGCCATCTGGGCATCTTCGACCCGCGGCGGCAGCGTCGACACGAGCGGCTTGAGCCGCTCCAGGTCGGCCGCCGTCATCCCTTCCACGTCCATGAGGTCGTACACGCTGGCGTAGAAGCGTTCGTAGGTGCGGTACTCCCAGACCCGCCGGGCCAGATCGGCGTCGATCGGCAGCGTCTGCAGCTGCTCGAGCGTGGCGCGATTGAGATCGAGCCGTGCCGCCTCCTGCGCCACGACCGGGGCGCCGAGCACCAGGAACGCCAGCGCCACGATCAGGGCCGGCCCGCTGCGCGGGCCCGCTGGGCGTCGGCGATTCACTCGGCCTCACCGCCCCAGGCCCAGGTCAGCCCGAACTGGTGGCTGCCGTCGAGCGTGCCGCCGCCGGTGGAATAGCCGTAGTCGACACCGAGACTGCGCCAGCGGTAGCCGAAGCCGGCCGTCAGCTTGTCGGGGTTCGACAGGACCCCCATCCGGAGCGCGAAGCCGTAGTCCATGAGCACCTCGACGCCCCCGTGGTAGATGACGTCCTGACCGAGGACGTTCTCGAACTCGAAGGTCGTCCAGACCCCCTCGTACGGCGCGTAAGCCACGCCGCCCTGCAGGCGCCGGCCGATCTCCTCGTCGTCGAGGCCGATCTGCGGGTTGTTGAGGTTCTTGACCATCACCCCCAGCCGGGTGCGCTCGTGCAGGGTCACCAGCAGCCCGGCGTCCAGACCGGCCACGGTCTCGCTGCCCGGATCAAAACCGTTGGCCCCTTCGCCGTCGTCGCCCACGGTCGGACCGAACTTGAGGTTGTAGATGTTGAGCGCGTAGCCGGCGCGGATGGTCGAGTGCAGGTCCTCGTAGACGCGCAGGCCGTGCGCCAGCGTCAGCGTGGTTTCGCGCATCAGCTCGACGCCGCCATATTCCACGCCGAAGCGCCGCAGCCCCACGCCCAGCACGCCGGCGCGTCCCCGCAGCGGCAGCGCGCCGCCGAAGTAGACGAAGTCGGCGAACGACAGGCCGTACGGCCGAATGTAGCTGGCGCCCACGGTCGGCTCGGCGAGGATTGCCAGTCCGGCCGGATTGAAATAGGACGCGAAGGCATCGTCGGCCAGCGCGGCGCCGCATTCGCCCATGGCGCGGGCGCGCGGGCTGACGGCGACATTGTCAAAACTCGCGGCGGCCGTCTGCGCGCAGAGACACAGCGCGAGGGCGAGCAGCGGTCCCGTCCAGTTCCTGATCATCGCTTCCCCTCTCACTTGCTCAGCCGCGTGGCCAGAACCACGGGCGCCGTCTGGGTCTCTTCGTTGCCGGTGCGCGGATCGACGGCGGACAGGTGGACCACGTAGAGACCGGCCGGCAGCAGTTCGAACTGGCCGTCACGACCGTTCCAGTCGCGACGGCTCCACTGGCCCGACGCAGAGGCGGCGGCGCCGTCATAGCGACTGTCGAACAGCGTTATGATGAGCCGCCCGGTCAGGTCGTAGATCCGGAGCTCGGTCTGCGCCCCCCGCTGCGAACGGAAGCGGATCGGGAAGGTCTCGCCCATCAGCGGCAGGAACGTGCGTGCCGGCACGTCGATGGCGATCTCCCCCGTGACGCCGCCCCCGCCCGTGCCGCCCGGCGGCGACGGCGTGGCGACGGCCGTGTGGAAGGTCGTCTGGAGATTTTCACTCGTCTCGTTGTGCCCCAGCGTGCCGTTGCCGCCGGTCTTGACCTCGGTCCCTTCGGTCCCTGCATCCGCGACGGTGCGCTGGTAGGATTCCCCGAAGGCATGCGCCGCCGCGAACAGCTGCTGCGATCCGGTGGGGGTATCGGCCTGGTAGGCCGTCGGCGCGGTATCGGCGTCCGGGCCGTCCATGCTGATCCCGGTCTTGCTGAAGAGGTACGTCGTGCCGGTGCCCCAGGTGAAGACATCGATGTCGGTCACCAGATCGGTGGCGCCGTTCCAGTAGTAGAGGATGACGGTTTCGCCGGTGTTGGTGAGCGAGGGGATCGACCCCCCGTTGATGCTGCCCGTGAAGATCTCGCGCATGTCGGGCACGTCGTCCGGGCCGGAGCCGTCTTCGAACAACTCGTAGTCGGGCAGGATGCCCCAGGCGCCGAGGTACGCGTCGCTGCCGGCGACGCTGATCGTGATGGTGTCGCCGGCGGCGATGGTCGCGCCGTCGGGGAACCGGGCGTGGAAGTCGGTGAAGAGACCGCCGCCCACCGTGGTCTGGCCAGGATTGGGCAGGACGATGTTCCAGTAGTACTGGCTGCCCGGAGCGTGGATGGCGTCGGTCAGGTAGTAGTTGCTCAGGTCGACCGCCACGCCCGTGGCGTTGGCGATCTCGATGAACTCCTGCGGCGAACCGAGCACGCACACCTCGGTGATCAGCAGCAGGGGCGGATAGTCGCCCGGCTCGGGGGGCGCCACCACCGTGTAGGTCTGGCTGTAGACCGGCGCCGCGACCGGCTTCGTGGCGGCGCCGCCGCCGGCGCCGACGGCGCGCACGTACCAGCGCACGACCGTGTCGACCGGGCGCGCCGGGATCTGGCCGGCCCAGGTGTTGGCTCCGGTGCTCGTGCACGGTGCTTCGGTCCAGGTGGCGCCATTGTCGCTCCAGATCACGGTCACGGCGCTCACGGCGTCGACCGCGAGCACGGTCGCGGCGACGGTGACCGCCTGGTCGGCCTGGGGAGCCGCCGGCTGCGTCGCGGCAGCCGAGATGATCGGTGCCGGCGGCGTGATCGCGACGGGCGCCAGCGGCGGCGTATCGACCGCGGTCGCGCGCCAGGTCGAGTTGAGCTGTTCGCTCGTCTCGTTGTGGCCGGTCTGGCCGTTGCCGCCGGTGGCGACTTCGGTCCCCTCGTCGGCCGAGAGGCGCTGGAACGAGTTTCCGAAGGCGTGCACCGTCGTGGAGATGGTCCGCTGCGCCACGATGTCGGTGTCGGCGAGATAGCCGGACGAGTCGGCGCCGGCGTCGGGGCCGTCGATCCGCACGCCGGCCTTGTTCACCCGCACCGCCACCAGCGACGAACTGCCCCACAGCGCGTAGTCGAGATCCTGCACCAGATCGCTCTGGCCGTCCCAGCGGAACAGGACCACAGATTCGCCGGTCGACGACAGGTCGGGCACGTTCGTGCCGCCGGTGCCGAGGCCGCGCCCGATGCTGCCTGGAAACGCCTCGACCAGCTCGGGCACGCTGTCCGGCGCGATCCCCTCCTCATACAGCTCATAGTCGGGGAGGTGTCCGTACGCCGTCAGGAAATCCCCGCTGCCGGCGATCGCCACCGCGATCGTGTCGCCGGCGGCGATCGATGCCCCGTTCGGGAAGCGGGCCAGGAAGTCCCCACTGGTGCCGCCGCCCCCCTCCCCGCCGAGCTTGACGAGGTTGTAGTAGTAGGTTGCGGAGGTGCTGTTGATCGCGTCCGTGAGATAGACCGTAGAGAGGTCGATGGCGGACGCTGTCGGGTTGACCAGTTCGATGTACTTGGCCGCCGGAACCTCAACGCGGGTCTGGACGACCAGCTCTGACAGCAGCAGATGGTCGGCAACCGCCGCCGCGGCCGGGCTCGCGCCGAGCGCGAACAGGACCAGAGCGGCAAGCAGACCCTCCGCCGGGCGCGTGCAGCGGGAAGCTGTGGACATCTACGGACTCTCCCTTCAGGATACAATGGGAGCGCGGGGGAGGATGCAGTATAATCGGGCAACATTAGATCAGGATGCCCCGGCAATCAAGAGAATCCAGTTCCGGGAGGTAGGCGATGCGAATCCGAGCGGCCATGAGTGCGGTCCGGCGCCCGATCCGGACCGGTTGTCCGATCCGCAGGTTCGCCCCCGCCGCCGCGGCGGTCATCATCGCGGCCGGCGTCGGGCAGACGATCCCTGCCGTCGCCCAGTCCCCCGGACCGCTCAAGCCGGTCCCGGAGGCGTCCCGCACGGAACCCCAGCTCCGCCCCTCGCGCGGCCGTCCGGCCGGCGTCCCCCGGGAGATCGGCCAGTTGCTCGAGGTCACGGAGGCGGCGCGGGCGAGCGGCGTCATGTCGCTGCGCTACGTGCGCCGCGTGGGCAACACCCTGTATGTCTGGGTGGACCACCTGCGCATCTCGATCGCCGAGAGCGATCGCTCCGACATCGAACTGGATCGCACGAACTGCCAGATCCTCTACGAGTTGATCCGCCAGAGCAACCCGAGCTCCCTGCTCGCGGACGACCTCCGCGCGTTCCGCCAGCAGATGGAGCAGGGGGACCGGGGGGATCCGGTGACGGCGTTCCTGCACCTGCAGCTCGACCTCGAAAAGTACCGCTTCCTCTACCCCCTGCACAACCTCAACGCCATGACCGACGCCGTCATGCGGCTGCAGCGCGACGGCAAGCGCGACGAGTGCCTCGCCGCCTGCGACCTGCTGCGGACCGCGGTCGCCCTGCCGAATCTCGACGGCCCCATCCAGCGCTCGTTCGACGCCTACCAGGAGGCGCTCGTTCTCCTGGAACAGGGTCGCTCCGGCGAGGCGCGCCATCTGCTCCGGAACGCCGCCAACTACGTTTCGCACCTGAACGTCGGCACCTATCTGGCGGAGAGCAACTGGTACCTGGCCAAGGCGCACGACGCCCTGGAGAAGGATCTCGGCGGCATCGCGCTCGCCTCCGTGCGCGACGCCGACACGCTGCTCAAGAACGCCGAGGAGCGCGCCTGGAAGGAGTTCAAGCCGGGTATCACCGCTGTCCGCGCCGACTCCCGGCGCCTCATCCAGTCGCTGGTCGATCGCCGGAAAAAGACGACCTTGTCGACGACGGACGTGACGGCGCTGGCGAAGCGGATCGACGCGGAGCTGCGCATCCCGTCCTGAGTCCGGAGGCCGGATGCCGTTCGACCCGTTTCCCGCGCGCGGCGGACTGAAGCGACTGGTAGCCGCGACCCGACGCCGCGCCATGCACGGCGGTCGCTTGCTGTTGCCGGCGCGCCTGCGCAGCGACCGTCCCGGTCCTCCCAACCTGCTCGTGCTGGCGATCGACACCCTGCGCCACGACCGGCTCGGCTTCGCCGGTTGTCCGCGCCGGCTCACCCCCGCGCTCGACGCTCTTGCCGCGCGCGGCGTGCAGTTCGGCGACGTCACCGCGCCGGCCCCGTGGACCCTGCCATCCTTCACCAGTTCGCTCACCGGCGTGATGCCGTTGCTGCACGGGGCCGGCCTGGCCGGTGCCCTGCGCAACCTGGACCGCGAGCCCCCCCGTCGCTACGGCGGCGCCCCGGTCACCCTCGCCACCCACCTCGCGCGGCAGGGCTACCGAACGGCCGCCTTCTACGCCAATCCGTTCGTCGGCTTCGGCCTGGCCGAGACGTTCGCGGATTCCCACTACCACAATCTTCCGGCCCACGAGGTGACGTTCCTCGCCCTGGAGTGGATCCGCCGCCACGCCGACCGGCCGTTCTTCTGCTTCGTCCTGCTGAACGACCCGCACGAACCGACCACGCCGTCGCAGGCAAGACTCGCGCCGCGCCTGGTCGACCCCGGTTACCGCGCAGCGGGAGGGCCGCCCGCACCGACGCGCGACCGCCTGCGCGCCCTCGCCCGCTGGGGCGACCCCGATCGTGGCGTTCCGCACCTCGGCCGCTGCTCCTCACCGCCTGACGACGCCGCCCGCGCCGACCTCGCGCTGAAACTCGCTCTCTACGACGCCTGCGTCGTCGCCGCCGATGCCGCGGCGGGCGGCGCCGTCGACCAGCTCGCCGCCTGGGGCCTCGACCGCAACACCCTGGTCACGGTCTACTCCGACCACGGCGAGGAATTCCTCGAGCACCTCGAACCGTCGCGCCGCTGGAACCACGACCCCCGCGGCCTGCACGGCATCGGCCACGGCCACGCGCAGTTCCAGGAGGTGTTGCACGTGCCGTGGCTCGCCGCCGGCCCCGGCGTCATTCCCGGCGCGCGCGTGGAAACACCGGTGTCGCTCTGCGACGTCGCCCCCACGTTGTGCGACTGGCTCGGCGTCGCGCCGCTGCCGCTGTCGGCCGCCGCGTCCGCGCTGACCGGCCGCTCCCTCGCCCCGCTCGCGGCCGGCCGCGCCGCCCCCGACCCGGACCGCCTCGTCCTGGCCGAGGAGATCGCCTACGGCCCCGACCTGATCGCCGCCCGCCGCGGCCCCTGGAAACTGATCGCCACCCGCGACGGCCGCCCCCTGGCGCTGTTCGACCTTGCGACCGATCCGGACGAGACCCGCGACCTGAAAGACGAGCGCACCACAATCGCGGACGAACTGCTCGCGGCCGCCGAGGTGCTGAACCGGTCCGCGAACCGGGGGGGGGCGCCGGCGTCCGGGGAGTGGGAGGACGTGGCGGACAAGGTGCGGCGTCAGCTCAGGGAACTGGGGTATTCCGACTGACGCGCGCGGGACCGTCCGCAAAGGGCGCGATCCGCGCCGGCTGCAGGCCCATTCCCACCACGATGAAGAAGGCGAGCGCCATTTCCGCGTCGCCGAAGGTCCACTCGAACAGCCCCATCACGTTGAAACCGGTCCAGACGGCGAGCGCGGCGAGGGTCCACGCCTCCGCGCCGGGCGGCGCGGCCGCACCGAGCGCCCGCCAAAAGCGGCGCCGACGCCAGAGCAGGATCGGTATCGACCAGAGGAACGCAAAGCCCAGCAGCAGGCCCGGCACGCCCCAGACAGCGCCGAACTGGACCAGGTTGCTGTGCAGGTGTCCCTGGATCTCCACCTCTTCGCCCTGGTGGTACTGCGCGTAGACCTGCTTCAGGTCGCGATCGCCGACCCCGGTGAGAGGGTGGTCGAGCATCATGCGCCAGCCGGTGCGCCACATGGTCTCGCGCTCGGTGTTGCGCTCGTGACGCGAATCGAACGACGAGAGGAACCGGTCGCGCGCCGACGCCGGCGCGAGCGCCACCAGCGCCGCGACCACGACCACGAGCGGAATCAGCCAGCGGGCGCGGCGCAGGGCCAGAACGACGGCGGCGCCCGCGAGCCAGCCGAGCCAGGCGCCGCGGGTCATGGTCAGTACGAGGGCGAGCAGCAGCGGCGCGAGCGCCGCGGCGCCCAGGCCGCGCGCGCGGCCCCGCGGGCCGGCCACGACGAACGCCACCGCCACCAGCGCCGCGATCATCATCAGGCCGCCACCGGTCATGTAGCCCTGGGCCAGCGTCAGACGGTGCTCGATGGTGAGATCGGCGGCGGCGGCGGCGCCGCGCAGGCCGTAGAGCGCGGCGAGCCCCGCGCCGGCGAGGAAGGCCCCGGCCAGACAGGCGCGGCGACGGCCGGCGCGGCCGTACGTGGCGAAGAGCCACACGGCCGCCAGGAGCCAGAAACGACGCGCGAAGAGGAGGCTCTGCGCCCGATCTCCGGAGCAGGGGATCATCAGGAGTGCCCAACCGACGAAGAGGGCGGCCGGCAGTTCGAGACCGGTGCGGACCGGCGCGCCGCGCCGCCGCGCGAGCAGCCACAACGCGAGCAGGAGCGTGAGCCCGAGCGCGATCTGGCTGGCCGCCACGGAGACGGTCGCCGTCAACGCCGTGAGCGCGAGGCAGGCGAACAGGGTCCTGTCCACCATCGGGTTCTCCCCCGCTCCGCGGACGGCCGGCCGCCGGGAAAGGTCGTCTCTAGTCCCCGCTGATCCGGCGCGCCACGGCCAGGAACGCCGCGCGCGAGGGACTCGCCGGGTCGGTCATCGCGGGCCGGCCCTCGTCGCCGCCGACGCGGATCGTCGGGTCGATCGGGATCCCGCCCAGGAACGGCACGCCGAACTCCGCGGCCGTCCGCTCGCCGCCGCCCTGCCCGAAGATGTCGCTGCGCTCGCCGCAGTGCGGACAGGCGAAATGACTCATGTTCTCGACCACGCCGAAGACCGGCACGTCCACCTCGCGGAACATCTGGATGCCGCGCCGCACGTCGGCCAGCGCGATCTCCTGCGGCGTGGTCACGATCACCACGCCGTCCACCGGCACCTGCTGCACCATGGTCAGCTGCGCGTCGCCGGTGCCGGGCGGCATGTCGACGACCAGCCAGTCGAGGTTGTCCCAGCGCACGTCCTTGAGGAACTTGCGCACCGCGCTGAAGACCATGGGGCCGCGCCAGATCATCGCCTTCTCGGGCGGCACCAGCAGACCGATCGACATCACCTGCAGGCCGTGCGCGCGGATGGGGATGATGGTCTCCTCCTCCCCCTCGACCACGGGGACTTCGCGCGTGCCGAGCATGGCGGGGATCGACGGGCCGTAGATGTCGGCGTCGAGCAGACCGGTGCGGTGGCCCAGTTCCTGCAGCGCCAGCGCCAGATTCACCGCCACCGTCGACTTGCCCACGCCCCCCTTCGCGCTGGCCACCATGCAGATATGCCGGACGCCCGGCAGCGCCGCGCGCTCGGCCCACGGATCGGGCCCGGCCGCGGCGGAACGCGCGCCGTGGCCGTGAGCATGGCCGTGGTCGGGCCCGCGCGCGGCCTCCGCGCCCGGGCCGGTCACGGTGACAATGACTTCCCGCGCGCCCGGCAGCGAGCGCACCTGCTGTTCGACGAGCGCCCGCACTTCGGCGATGAGCTGCGGCTTCTCGCTCGTGTGCACCACCGCGACCGACACGCGGCCGTTCTCCACGGCGATGTCGCCGATGAGCCGGATGGTGACGATATCCTTCGTGATGCCGGGGCAGGCGACGCCGCGCAGGGCGGCGAGCACCGCCTCGGAGGTGAGGGCCGGAGGCTTGGTCAAGGCGATCTCCCGTGGCGGGGCGGACGCGTTGCCGCGCCGCCGGGACGTCGGAACGGGCTCCCGTTCGCGGCGCCGCGCGTGCTAGAGTGGCGCCGGCGCGGGCCGGCCGGCCGATCGCGCGCGGACGCGCGCCCAGGCAGGGGGGAACCTAATGACATTCCCCGGACCGCGCAACGGCGAAGTCGGCCGCCCGTCGACCCCGCCGCGACCGCGGACAGGCTCGTTTCCCGGAGGCCCGACGTGACCCCGAGACCCCGCGACTATCCCTGGATCCTCTGGCCGTTCGTGGCGATCTGGGACCTGCTGGCGTTCGTGCTCAGGCTGACCGGACGCCTGGTCGGCA